>Ga0187887_10001635_pt1 | contig 18954 bp, 8 predicted proteins | sample June2016WEW_7_10_FD_132977 | JGI IMG/M metagenome (GOLD analysis project Ga0187887, IMG submission 132977) | Peatland microbial communities from SPRUCE experiment site at the Marcell Experimental Forest, Minnesota, USA - June2016WEW_7_10 | ecosystem: Environmental > Terrestrial > Soil > Wetlands... | reverse complement strand
TTACAACAATGATGGTCTGCCCGACCTAGTGGTGACCAATCTCGCCAGCCAGATGTACGCGCTCTATCGCAACGATGGCCACGGCACTTTTACCTACGATAGTTATCCGTCCGGAATTGGACGCATCAGCATGTTGCATTCCGGTTGGGGTGTGCATTTCATTGATTATGACAATGACGGATGGAAGGACCTTCTGATCACTCAGGGACACGACTTGGACACGATTCAACTGACCGTTCCCAACCTTCGTTATCGTGAAACTATGCTACTGGCGAGAAACACCGGCAAAGGCTTTGTGGATGTCTCGGCGGAAGCCGGAAGCATTTTCCGGAAGGCCTGGGTAGGGAGGGGCCTGGCGATCGGAGATATTGATAACGACGGCCGGTTGGATGCCGTGGTAACCGGTAATGATGGAGCTTTCTACGTTCTGCACAACTCGACGCAAACCCAGAACCATTGGTTAACTTTGCAGCTTGTCGGGCACAGGAGTAATCGGGATGCGATCGGGGCGGAAGTGAAGTTGATAACCGAGAAGGGCTCTCAAATGGCAACCGTGACGACAGCCGGCAGCTATCTTTCTTCCAGTGACAAACGGGTCCATTTCGGTCTGGGAGCGGAGACCGTCGTCGGGACGATCGAAATTCGCTGGCCCAGTGGAATTCGTCAAACGATCGAGAACGTTGCTGGAGATCAAATCCTCAAGGTCGATGAACCTTCCGCGGGATCCGACGGAGAGGGTCCTCCCAGGTGACGTCCAATAAACCATAACACTTCATCTGCGTTAGGGTTTCGTCGCGGTTGGAACGACGGCCGTTCCAGAACCTTCCGTCAGCGTGTGGATCTCATCGACGGATAACTTATCGAAATGTTCCACAAGTCCACCGGGCCAGCGCACTTGCACGGCATCGATTTTGACGGCCGAGCCTAGACCGAAATGCACTCGAAGATCGTTTTGGGAGATATAACTAGACCCGCTACGCACTTCATCCACCAGGGTTCTCGTTCCAAATTTGACTGTGATCTTTGCCCCAATCCCATCGTGATTGGAGCGAGTTCCGACGGTCTTAAAAGCGACCCAGTGGTTGGCGTAGTGCGCCGAGTTCACCAAGAGGCTGGGCCTTGCGTACACGTTGTTGATGACTACGGAAATTCGCCCATCATTCCAGAGATCGCCGACCGCTAAGCCGCGCGCCGCAGAAACCGCATTAATCCCTGATCCGGCCGTCGAGGACACGTCCGTAAACGTTCCGTTACCGTTGTTGTGATAAAGGAGTCGCGGCTCCATGTATCCGCTGCCCAGGTGAAACTTATCCACTTCAGGATAGACATGTCCGTTGGCGAGTATGAGATCGGGCCAGCCATCGTTGTCAAAGTCTAGAAACATGGTGCCCCATCCCAAATATTGCGTGTGCAGGCCCAGTCCCGCGGCGAAGGTGACATCAGAAAAGACTCCATCACCGTCATTGCGGTAGAGGGTCGGCGTGTCGTCGGAAAAATTGGTTTTGAAAATATCCAGGCGTCCGTCGCCGTTATAATCCGCGATGGTCGTTCCCATCCCCGCTTGTTCGCGGCCCTCCTCGTTGAACGCTACTCCAGCCATCACCGCAACATCGGTGAAAGTTCCGTCGCGATTGTTGTGATATAGCATGCTGGGGGCACTGTCGGAGGCTACGTAGATATCCGGCCAGCCATCATCGTCAAAGTCAAATGTGGACACGCTGAGCGCATAGCAACCTTCGGTCTGATCGATGTGAGCCTTAGCGGTGACGTCCGCGAAGGTCCCGTCGCCGCGATTCTCGTACAAAATATTCTTCGCGCGGGGAAGACCGCGTGGTCCGCACATCACCGCCACACCCCTCCACACACAAGAACTTCCCTCACCAGGGATTGGAGTGGTGGATTGATTGAAATCCACATAGTTTGCCACCATCAGATCAAGTCGCCCGTCGCGGTTGTAGTCAACGAACGCACAGCCCGTACCCCAGGCCTTTCCTGATCCTGCCACACCGGCTTTTTCGGCCACTTCGGTGAATACACCGTGATCGTTATGATAAAGGTGGTTCTTTCCGTAATAGGTGACATACAGGTCCTCCCACCCATCGTTGTCGTAATCCCCGACACAAACGCCCTGACCCCATCCCGTGGCCAACAGGCCGGCCTTCACGGTGACGTCCGTGAAAGTGCCGTCATGATTGTTGCGATACAAGTGGTTGGTGGGAGCCTCATCGGATGGAAATCCCTCCAGTGTGGTGCCGTTCACAATAAAAATGTCTGGCCATCCGTCATTGTCATAATCAAAAACGGCCACTCCCGTTCCGGTCGTCTCGATGATGTATTTCTTGGTGGCCACGCCACCAAACACGGTCACCGCTGTCAGCCCCGCTTTTTCCGCGTTATCCTCGAAATTTGCGACGCTTGGGCTGGGGATCGCTTTCTGCGCCGTCGTTTGGGAGGGCAAAGCGCGGGGAAACCATAGGATCACCAGGCTTAGCCACAAAATAAAAGATGTCTGTGCTGGTTTGCTTTCCGGGCTGCCACCGTTCACGAGTTCACCTCGGGTCGTCGAGTTGATCCTTGGACTCAGCAGAGCGCGATCTGTGGCAAAAGGCAGCAGGCGACCTCCGAAAAGATATAGACGCAAGGACGAACTCCACTACCAAGTCTCTCCGTTGTAACAGGGTAGGGTTTGATTCCGAACAGGTCAAGAAAAGGATAGCTGCTCGAACGGTCGCTACGGTCTTGGGTTGTCGGAAGGACCTTGCCAATGCGGAACGAAGAAGTCACCAAGGAGATCGCCTTCGGGGCCAAGCGGCGCGTCTGCAGACCCTTCTGCGAACTTCGCCGCAGTTTTCGAGTCGCCGGCTCGGCGGTAGGCCTGGCTTAGGAGTCGCCTTGCCTGGACGTTGCCACGATCAAGGCGAAGCGCCTCTTGCAGCTCGGCAATTGCGTCGCTCACATGGTCCATCGCAAGTTCTGTTTTTCCCAGATCGAGATGAACTCCGGCGTTATTCGAATCCATCCGCGCCGCTGCTTGAAAAGCCACTATCGCTTCTGAGGGCTTGCCGGCACGAGCCAAGGCCAGGCCCCGAAAATAGCTGATGAGAAAGTTGGGGCCTATCTTCTGCTCCGCATGGGCGAGCTCGGAGGCCGCTTCCTCGGCGCGGCCTGTTCTAAGCAACACCTGCGCCAATCCGATATAGCCGGTGGGCAACGGATCGCCTGCGGCTACAAGTTCGCTAAAGACACCCTCGGCCTCCGCGTAGTGGCCAGCGGCGAGGAGCGCCGCTCCCAGCCGCAAATGCAAAGCGTAGGACTTGGGATTGGCGGCCAGTCCATTTTGCACCGCGGTAATCGCCTCCGAATAGCGGTTCAGTTCCATCAACTCGCGGGTCAAGTTAAGCCAGTGCTCTTCCTCGGCGGGAGCGAGCGCAGCAGCCTGGCGCAGAGCATTGACTGAACACTCGCCCTGCCTCAGGTGGGCACAGGCGATGCCGGTCAAAGACCAAGCCTGCGCAGATTCAAGCGACTTTGAGTCCCCTTGAGGCAGAGATTCCGCATAAGCATGTGCCTGTTCGAGCGCTTTCTCATCGCTTCCGGCCAGCAGATAAACCAGAGCCAAATCAAATTTCAGCCATGCGGCTGCGGGTGGATGCCTGCTCAATTGCTGAACCAAGTTGATGGCAGCGTCGTTCCGGTGTATGGCCAGGAGCAGGGAAGCCACTCCGATTGATTGCGTGTCATCCAAGGGTAGGGTTACAAGAACATCGAGCGCTTTACGCGCATCTTCACGACGCCCAAGTGCGACGTATCCAGTCGCAACTTGGATCGAGAAGCCCGCATCTGCGGGCAACGGCACGCGAGATGTCTCTAATTCCTGGATGGCCTGTGAGTAATGCTGTGTCTCCAGCTGTACGCGCCCGAGATAGTAGTGGGCAAAAGAGTCATTGGGGGCGAGTTCGACTGCGCGCTCCAGGGCCTCGCGGGCTGGATCGAACTGGCGTTCGGTCCATTCGAGAAACCCTAGATTTCGGTACGCATCTTCCATGCGCGGGTCCAGGCGAATCGTGTCTCGATACTCGGCGGCGGCCGGGGCATTCTGGCCGAGGCGGGCAAGGGCGATCCCGCGAAAATTGTGAACTCTTGGATCATCAGGATGGTCGCGCTCCGCTACTGTGAACTCTTCGAGGGCATCCGCATACCGATTGTCCTTCAGCGCCGTAAGGCCCCTTTTAAAGGCATCGGCTTGGCCCGATAATCTGGCGAGCACATAGTTGGCTGGAGGAGAAAAAAAGAGAAAGAGAATCAGGAGGTGTTTCATGCTAAAGATTCTCGGCGGATCTGGTTACTTCTGCCATGCGCTGCGTTTGCTTTTCAAGCTTGTCGTGCGATTCGCGATTCAGTGCTGTAGACAGCGTGAATTCACGGGCCGCGTTATCCTTCTCTCCAAGCGCTTGGTAAACCCTCGCCAGCTTGTAGTGGACCGAACCATCGTGATCGGCAGACACGGCAATCTTGAATTGCTCTTCCGCTTTCCGGTAGTCGCCGAGCTCGGAGTACGCGGTACCTAAATCACGATGTATATCGGGATTTGTGGAGTCGGCGGCAAGAGCCCTTACCAGATACGGCAAAGCTTTATTGGGTTCATGTTCGAGCAGGTAAGTGTCCCCCAAGTCGTTCAACGCCCCCGGATGATGCGGGTTCAATTCGAGTTCGGCGTTGAGTTCCACGCGTGCTTCCGGCACTTTGAGGTCCTTCCATAGCAGGTGGCCCAGGCTGTAGTGCAAATTGGGCAGGGATGACTTTAAGGCAATGGCAGCTCGGTACTCTTCGATAGCTTTTCCATCATCTCCCTTTGCCGCCTCCAGGTCGCCCATCAGTTGATGTAGGCGATACGAATTTGGATCCGCCTGGTAGAGCCGCAGATAAGCGGAGGTTGCCAGTTTCTCGTAGCAACGCGCGCGCCAGTAGGATGCCTCAGCCGAATTCCGCTCTGCGACCGGCAATCCCTCAAGCGCTTGGAGGGCAGTTTGATACTCTCCCGCTTCTAGCAGTGCGCTCGCCACTCGAATGCGAATTCCAGGGGAAGTTCGTGAAGTGAGGATCCTCCCACTGCACGCCGCGACCTTCGCAACCCGACCGCGCTGGAGCGCGAGGCTGACATCGGTTTCGGTGCAACTTCTGTTGGCAAGCTCCGTCCTGGCCGCGGCGGAAGCTGCGAGAGTTGCCTCGGTCGCCGCTTGCGATGTGTTCCCGTTTTGTTCAGCAAGAAACGCGGAAGCCAAATACGATGCTGGGGAATTCCGGCTTTCCAGGTCTCCCGCGAGCTTCTGGATTTTTTCCCGAGTGGCGTCAGGAAGTTGTTCAAGAGCAGCATCGCCGAATCCCGCTTCGCGAAGGCCAAGTAACCTCTCCGCTTGCTCTGCGTCGATAGCCATCGCTTCCTTCCAATCCTGAAGCGCGGCCTCTACCTTTTCCTGTATCAGACTTGCTTCGCCGCGTCGCACCAGGGCACGCAGGTTGCCCGGATGGAGCCGCAACTCCTCATCAAATTCTCGGATCGACGGATTCACTTTTCCCGCACGCAGAAGAACTTCGCCGAGCTCAGCATGCAATCCGGCGCTATCTGGCGACGCGACCAGAGCATTTTGAAAGTGAATGACTGCGGAAGGCCACTCGTTGCTCGACGCATAACTCTCCCCAAGCAGCTGTTCGCTACGCGCCGAACCCGGAGCAATTTTCGCCAGGTGCGCGACCTCCTGTTTCCCGAGCCGCTCATAAGCGTTGCCTAGAACGTAGAGCAAATCGGCGTCCTTCGGTTCCAGTTCCAGCGCCCGGAGTGCCGTTACAACCTCGGGCTGAAGCTGGCCGGAGATCTCTTGCGCCGTAGCCAACCAAAGCCAGATGTCCGTTCGATTCGGTTCTGTTTTGAGAGCCGCCTTCAAGTAGGGGATGGCTTTCGTTCCTTCGCCCGCCTCGCAATAGTCGACCGCAAGAAAAAAGTTCGCCCCGACAAGCCCCGGTTTGAGTTTAAGCGCGCGCCGGAATTCCGTTATGGCTTCGGGAGGGCGGTTCTGAAGCTGATAAACCAGGCCAAGGTTCATATGGGCTTCCGCGAAATCAGGCGCAATGGCAACCACAGCCTGATATTCCCGTTCTGCGGTGGCGTAGTCCTTATCCCTCTGTGCTTGCTGGGCGGTCGCAAAGTGTGACTCAATCGCCGAATTTCGAGCGGAATGTGACGGATCGCTCTGTCCAGCCAATTTCACAGCGGAAGCCATGGCCACGGAGAACAACAAAATACGGAATCGAGAGACAATCATGCCCGCCGCGATGGATGGTGCCCTCATGGTTGGGTCAAGGCCCGAAAGAGATGATTCATTCTAATCTGACTGCCCACCAGAGTTCTGCGCTCTCTCCGGTTTTGAAGGAAACTCAAACCGCGGCATCGGCAGTGCCGGCCTGTCGATCGTGCAACTCCCGTCAAGGACAGAGCGGCTAACGAATTCGGCGAACCGCGACCAGAGTCGTGGAACTGGGCGCTCCAGAACTGGCGCGGGATCGAATCAAAGCCTCAAACCAGATGTTTTGAGAAACGACGTCCAAGGCGGAAATACCCAATGCGCTCATGAGTTGACGCCGATTTTCCTCATCGGCGAGGAACCGGCCAGCCGCTTCCGTTCCTTCCTGCTGAAGACCCTGGAGCGCGAGCACGCTTCCGTCGTGGGTCTCATTCGGAAGAAGAGAAATTGTGGCGTAATCTTCGCCGATCGTTCCTGTCCACCGCAGGCCTTCATATTGTGGTTGTTCGCCGGGCAAGGGGTTCTTGTTTATAAAAACTTTGGCGCTCTTGCCGACCGCGGTCTCACTCTCACGAAAATTGAGCTTGCCCTGTAGCAGCGTCACCCAGGGGTTGGAGCCTGGGCTGCCTATGAAAATGCAATTATTGTGATCCAGATCGCGCATCCTCAAATCCCGGGGATAGCGCACGGACAGCTGCGATTGCAGGAAACCCGCCATTCTGTAGAGGGAGACGACATTCGCCACATCCGCGAAGGAGGTGAGCGCAGAGTTCGACATATACTCACCCAGTCGAGCATCGACTTCGTCAATCCTACCCACGCGATTCGGGAGAAAATCCCGGCGGAGGTACTGGTCGAGAGATCCAGGCTGACCCGCGAGGATACGGGTCATCCCATAGTTGCTGTCAGCCACCACAATAATCGTCTGGTGCTGGGCATCGAAAATCTGAGAAGACGGCCAAGACAGAGGAGTCGGACCTGGCGACACTCCGGCCGTCCGGTGGGGGATTGCGCGATACAACAACACGGCGCACAGGATGGTCTGAAGGGCGCACAGGACCCAAGGAACCATGGTCCGGGGGCGCCATGCAACGGCTGGAATCATGGCCGGTGCAATCGCCGTGGGGGCATCCGGAGTTTTCAGGACCGTCCTGAATGCCGGGGCGTACGTGCCTTTCGGTATGTCTAGTATGAGCGACTCATTACGGCCTTCTTCATAGAAATACTCGTGCAGTTTCAGCCGCAGCTGGCGAACGTGCACCCGGACCGAGCTGTCCTCCAGGGGGCTGTAGTCGGAAGGTTTGTGGAACAGCGCGTTGCCGATGTGTTGCTCGGTCAATTCGTGCGCTTTCCCGTGGATAGTCTGCTCGGTGATGAACTGCAACAAATCTCTGAGCCGGGTGCCCTTCTGGAAGGGTGGGCTGGCAACAATCCGTTGTACGAGTTGCCAACGCTTATCATTCAGGAGATCATCGGTGACTGTTGGCGGTGGAACCGACGGTTGCGGTGAGGGCATAGGAGTATCGGTCCTGAATTTGACCCCATGAAGGCGGCTTATTTTACCACAGACGCTTTTCCGGGCAAGCAAAGCCTAACCCGTTTCCTTCTATGGTGTTTGCGTGTCTTGTGGGAATGGATCAGCGATGTGAATCACATGTGAGGTCCTTCCCCTGAAAAAGCGCGAGCAAGTGAACTAACCATTCACTCAAGGCGTAGGTCGCCGACTGTTCAGGGAAACGGGGGGGAACCAATTAAGAGTGACCAACCGAACCATTTCGCGTCGTCGTTTCCTCGAAGGAACGATCACGGGCAGTCTGGCCGTCGGTATGGAGTCGAAGTTGGGAATGCTACGAGGCGCCACATCGCAAATGCCGCATGACAACGGTGGGTTGGCGTTAAAGATTGTGGGCGATCCCAAACGCGGCTACAGTGTCTCTCTTCTTCTCAATGGCGAGTCCTTTGCCGGGCATGATCGGGGTGGCGAATTCTCGGCATGCTTCCAGAACGAAGAACGAAGCGTGGAAGATCGAGTAAACGAATGGAAGGCGACGTCGTGGAGCGGCAATTCCAAACACCTGGTGCTCAATGGTGAGGGCAGATTAAAGAACCTGAACACGACAGTGCTCGCTCAGGTGGAGTACGAAGTGGTCACTCCTCACGTTGTGCGAAAAAAGATCCGGTTACGGCAGGCCGATATGTTCATGCTGTTCTATCAGTTGAGCAATCGTCTGCAGCCGGTTGAGAGGCCAGCGAAGTTTTGGAGTTTCGATCAGTTGGACTGGAAAGGCAGGCCGTTGCACGAGTATTTTCCAGCCGCCGGGTTCCGGATGATGAATGGCTTGTGCGTCGGCCTGCTGACAGACTCCGGCTATCGCAACCAATGGACGCGAATCATCCGCAGAGATGGCAGACCGGTGAAGCCTGCGCCCCGCCGTATTCCAGATCCAAATCTATATTCAGGTGTGCGCGCTAATGACCGAGCCGAGGGCGATTTTTTCATCCAGCAGACATTCGGCGAAATTACCGAGCAAGTCGCCGGAGAACAAACTGCGGAAAGCATTGTCCTGCCGGACATTTCGTCGTGGAAAAAACAAGGGCAGGTGACTCTAGACGAGCGCGACGCTGTGGCCATCCTCTCCACACAGAGTTCCGACGACGGAGTGATCATTCCCTTTGCGGCGAAAGCCGCCGAAGTGTATTCGGTGCGGGTGCAGTATCGTTCGGATTTCCCCGTGGCCATTGAGATTTGGGATGTAGATGAGCAATTGCGCAAGGTTGACGACCTCACTCTCTTCAACGATGGCGTGCCTGAATCTCCCGGAGTATGGCTCGAATTTCAAACGACAGTATTTGTGCAGGGATTGCAAGGACATGGCTGCGCCGTCTTCGTTTCCGTAGCGCCCTCGGAGCAAGGTAAGAAAGCGGAAACATCCGGAGGTTTCGCGAAAGTCGAAGTGCGTGGCTTGCAAGTTCACCGCATTGCCACTTGCAGCGAACCGTACCATAGGCTGGAGATGGGCCAGCTAGCTGAGAAAACGGTTTTCGTGTTTGTGGATAAAGAGGTGCCGGATACCGTTCGAGGTCACCGCTTAGCCAGCCAGCTCTATCTGGCTGACGGACTTGATTTCAAAGGCGGAATGACCGAAAAGGTCATCTACGCCGACCTCATGATGCTTTGCTGGATCGCGGAACCGGAGAGCTTCAGACCGATTTGCGCTCCGAGCATTTGGTATTCCGCCGCCGGGGAGATGTATCTTCGTGATAGCTTCTTCGCGTTAAATGGCATTCACAATCGCGAGTTGAATGAGAAGGTTTTTAGTGTGTGGGCGGAAAATCAGGGAACCGATGGAGCTATCAACACGTTGGTGGAGCCGAATCTCGCCAATGTGGAGCGCAAATCGAACGACTCTACACCCCTGTGGCTGATGTGGGCACTGCTGAATCGTCGTCGGTTCGGCACTCAGTTCCCCATTGAAAAGTTGCGAAAAGCTGCGGAATACTGTCTTCGAACCTACGATCCCGGCCGCGAGGGCCTTTGCTGGGCGCAGTTCGTCATGGGCCAGCTCGACGTAATCCAATATCCGGAGGGCACTTCCACAATATGTGAGAACCAGGGTATGTTGGCGGTCACAGCGCGAGTGATCAAGGAATTGCAGATCCCCAGTGTGAGTGAAACGATCTCCGAGGAATATCTTGGTAAGGCGGAGGAACTCTATCGCAGCTATTACGATCCCGCGAGAAAGTTCATGCGCCCGGCGCGGAATATTGTGGATGCCATTGGGTTTGCAGAGATATTCCCCGAATTTCTTTCGCTCTGGCTATTTGGGCGAAAAATGCTTTCGGACGAGATGGTTGTGGACCACCTCGATCGCATACCAGTGATGATGCCCAGAAAAGATTGCCCACATCCGGAAGTCGGCGGTGCGGTGAGGCCGATACTCATCGGGCTTCCGGAAGAGGGCAAGAGCTGGAAGTATTTCACCGAGAGCTGGCATCCGATGGTCAGCGATTCTTTCGCGGCCAGCTACGCCAATCAGGGCATGGACGGAATCTATTACAACGGTGGCAGTTGGATGCGGATTGAAGTCTGCGGCTACGTTGTCGGCAAGCTTCATGGATGGAGCGACGCCACCAAGGCTATCGCCAACCGGCTGTGGGCGGAACTCAATATCGCCCCCGAGTTTCCCACCAGCCAGGAATACCTCGCCACCAGCGCAGCGCACCCATTCTTTGGCTACCACCGAGTCTTCGCTTGGAATTCATTCATCCTGCTAGCCCTGGAGTTGGCAGGCTTGCGGGCCGCAGACATGGATCCTGACCATTTCAAAAAGTGATTTCAAAATAGTTCGCACTATCCACACGCTCCTCTAACCCTAGAGAAAAAGTCAAGTAATAAGCTTATTTTCAATAACGTGATGCTAGAAATTGGAATCGAGCCATGTCCCCATTGCGGTGAATCACAATGAATTCACGTGTTAGACCCTTCCCCTGAAACCCTGCGTCGGTTAACTATTCGGTCACACTTGCGGCATAGTGCAAAAGCACTAGCTGGCACCTGGGGTGGTTTTGGGGTCCCTTTAGTCAGTGTTCACTCTACGTCGCGGTGCCAGCTTGCGCCGTCGCCGTCAGCGTTCGCGACTTAACCGGGTTCCTGGGGAGAAGACCTTTGAAAAGCCCAGTCTGCACTCTTGCTTTGTTCCTGCTGGCATTGACAACATGTGCTCTTGCCCAGACAACGAATGGCGGCATTGAGGGCACGGTAACCGATCCCAGTGGTGCAACGATCGGCGGGGCCAGCGTGTCGGGCCGAAACATGGAGACCGGGCTCAGGATTACGACTGTGACCACCGATGCAGGGCTTTATTCATTGGCAAACCTTCCCCCCGGCCGCTACGCCGTCACCGTGCAGGCGCCAAACCTGAGGAAATACTTGCGGGAAGGTGTAAGCGTGCAGACGGACGCTACGATTGCCTTGGACGTTCAGATGCAACTAGGCGCGGTTTCCGACACCGTGACGGTTAACGCCGATGCTGCGCAGCTTGAAACGGATACCTCCGACGTCGGCTCGACCGTGCAGTCGACCTTGGTTCAGAATTTGCCGTTGGAGGTGAACGGCACGGTCCGCAACCCCGTTCAATTCATCACACTGGTGCCCGGATTCGTGGGAAATGTCGGCAACAACCCCGGGGACAATTCAACCGACGATTTCAAGGTGAACGGCGGACAGGAAGGCGGCACCGACTTTCTTGTGGATGGCGTTTCGATCTCCCTGGTTTCACCCAACACGCAAATGAACAAGGGTGTTTCTACTGAAGGGGTGCAGGAATTCAAGGTGCTGCAGAGTAACTTTTCTCCTGAATATGGTGAATCCGGCGACGGTATCGTAAGTCTCACGATGAAGTCTGGAACCAACGACTGGCACGGCTCGGTTTATGATTTCTACCGGAACCGCGCGCTGGACGCCAACAGTTGGGTGAATAACACCCAGGGCTTGAAAAGGTCTGTCAATACGCAGAACGACTTTGGGGGCACCATAGGCGGCCCGATTCGTATTCCCCACCTTTATAACGGACACGACAAGACCTTCTTCTTCTTTGACTATGAAGGATTCCGTTTTAAAACCGGGGGCACGTCACCCATTAGCGTTCCTAACGCGGCCTTCCAGAGTGGCGACTTTTCCGCGGACTGCACGGCGGGGTTCACAGGGGGTATCTGTAACAACCCAGTTCAGCAGCTTTACGATCCCAGCACGCAGACTCCGATCCCTGGTAACGTTCTGACGAATGATCCGAATTTCACAAAGAGCACGGTGATGACCAAGGTTTTTGCCCTCCTGCCCCCAACCAATGGTAGCCTCACCAATAACGTGATTAACACGACTATTAACAGCACGACCGCGAATCTTTTTGATATCAAGATCGACCACAATATTTCGGACAAGCAGAGGATTTCTGGGGGCTTCGACTACGACAATACGAACACGGGCGGTAATTCAAATTTGGGGCCTATCTTCGGCCAAGCCGTCCCGCAGAACACTCGATATCTGCGTTTCAGCGATAACTACAGTTTCAAGCCATCGGTGGTGAACCAGTTCCTGGTTGGATTTAGCCGCCGTTTCCGCGGCGAAATCTCCGACAGCCTCGGCGGGGATTATCCCACAAAAATCGGAATCACCGGGGTGTCGAACGTGACGTTCCCATGCATCACGTTTGTCGGATCACCTTACCAGAATTTGCTTAACAACTGCGGTGATTCGGAATTCGCGGACAACGTCTACCAAGCGAATGATTCCGTCAGTTGGGTCAAAGGCAAGCACAACATGAAATTTGGCGGCGAGATTCGCGCACTGGAATTCAACGTGCGGCGGCTTACGCAGGCCTCCGGCGAATTCGATTTTAATGCCGCCGAGACCAGTCTGAATGGAGTCGGCGGAGACCCAGTCGCTAGTTCGGAATTCGGCCTGGTGAATTCCTCGACCCTCAATTACGGCTCCTTCAGTGGGGTGCGTTACAAAGATTATTCCTTCTATGCTCAGGACACATATAAGGTGAAGCCTCGCTTAACTCTGAATTACGGCGTGCGTTATGACCTGGACGTCCCAGCTAGCGAAGCCCAGGATCGCTTCTCCGTGGTTGATCCCACCCTACCGAATCCGGGAGCCGGAGGCATCCTCGGAGCTTACACATATTATGGAAGTGGGGCCGGCCGGAACGGACAGAAGCGTCCGCAGAATATTTACACGAAGGCGTTTGGCCCCCGCCTAGGCTTTGCTTACAGCATCAACGATAAGACCGTATTACGTTCCGGTTATGGTATTTTCTACCAACCGCTGAAGGAAGGATCGTATGCTGACCAGGACGGCCTGGGATTTTTCAATAAGCAGACGATTACGCCAACCAATGGCGGCCCCATCCAAATTGATAATCCCGTTCCCCACATTTTCCCTAATTCCGGACCCTTTACGCCTGACGGGCAGAACGGCAGCAACGGAGTGATTCTCGTTCCCGCAAATACCGGACGCCCTTCCGACATCCAAACTTGGAATCTCGACGTACAACGCCAGATCACCTCGAACTTGATGGTAAGCGTGGCCTATGTCGGCTCCAAGGGCACCCACTTGGTGGCCTTAAACATTATTCCCAACCAGGTTAATCCCACATATCTTTCGCTTGGTAACGACTTGACGCTGGATGTCACATGTCTTACGAACGCGACCTGTCCCAATGCCATCGCTGCCGGTGTCAAGGTGCCCTACGCCGGCTTCACTGGAAACATCAACCAAGCCCTTCGACCTTTTCCGCAGTATGGTGACTTCAATCAGGAAGATAACTCCTTCAGCCCCGACCGTACCGGCAACTCCACATATCATGCGATGCAACTCCAAGTCGACAAGCGTTTCGCCCAGGGACTGAGCTTTCTAGTGTCATATACGGTTTCGAAGAATCTTACGGACGCGGATTCATCGGGACCCGGCGTTTCTGGCTTCATCGGCACCAATGAATTCATCGGTCAGAATTCGTACAACCGCGCGGCCGAAAAAGCGGTCAGCGAACTTGATACGCCGCAAAGCCTGGTCGCGAGCTTTTTTTATGAACTGCCGGTTGGGCATGGAAAGCGCTACCTGAGCGGAAACGGAGCAGCAGACCGCGTCGTGGGCGGCTGGTACGTCGCCGGCATCGGCTCCTACAAATCAGGACAACCTACAGAGGTATATGGCCCGTGCGGAGGCACGGCTGGCGACGTCTTGTTTGGCGGATGTCACTTTACGGGAGCTGCGCGCGTAAACGTCATCCCGGGAGTGAGTGAAACCAACAAAAGTTCGAGTTTTAACCCCTTTTCGACGCCGTTCTGGAATCCTGCTGCATTTTCGCTCGTGGCTCCTTTGACGTTTGGCGACGAACCCCGTTCCCTTTCCGCGGCACGGACATTCGGCAGCCGTGACGAAGACTTCACGCTCGGTAAGAAAACCAGAATCTTCGGTGAGAAGGCCATGGTTGACTTCCGGGCAGAGTTCTTCAACATCTTCAACCGCCATATCTACGAACCCATTTCGGGAAGTCCCCAGCTGAATAGTCCATTTATTCCTCTGGGCGCTCCTGGATGCAATGGCGCAGCACAACACTTCGCCTGTGGCTTCGGCGCCATCACGAATGCAAGCGGACCGCGAACGATTCAATTTGCCTTGAAAATTGCATATTGAGAGGGGTAATGCTCTGCTGGGTTATTCGTTCGAAGTAAAGCTCAACTTATCATTTTTCCTACCGTGGTTTCGGCCACATGAATGTTCTCGATCGGCGAGTCTTCGTAAGAACGCTTCTGGCGACCGCGGTGAGTTCATCGTCGGCTTACGCAACTTTCCACAAAGGAATCGTTTTCGCTCCCGTTGAAGCGGAAGACGCTTCTGGGTCCACAGATCTTGAGGCTGGAGGTCAGCGTCTCCGGATATCGCCTGCCGGCGCACCGTTGACTTACCAAAACTTCGTGCGTGTTGGCAATGATTGGAAACCGTCCACTCTAGCGGGAGTTCCGCTGCTGACCGGGGTATCGTTCCCTCTGGTCTCTTTGCGTGTGCGACATGAAGGATTGCGCGTTCAATGCGATGGAAAAGCCGAGGCGCAGGCCCTCGACGGTGGACCTTTGAAATACGATTGGGACTCCGAGATCACCGCTTTGGGCAACGATCATCCCGATCGCTGGATCCGCTTTCGGACGACGCTTCATCTTCCGGCGCCTCTGAGGCTGCAGCAGAAAAGCTCCATTGAGCCTCAAATCATCACCTGGCTAAGTTCAACCTCCACCTTGATGGAAGGACAATCGGGAAGCTGGCGACGCGTGCTGCTGGGGCAGCCAACTCGGAACTCACTCGGCACGTCCGGCAATGATCTTCCCGCCGTGTATCTTCTTGATCAGAGTGTGGGCATCGAGACCATGATGTTTTTTGACATCGATGACATGGGTTGGATGTCATTCGAAAATCTTCCGCGCTTCCTGGTTTATCGCTGCTCCAGCATTTCGCAAATTGAAAAAGACGGGACGCAGCGTCTCGGCACGGGGTTATTGGCGGACCAAGCGACCGGAAATGTTCTTCCCGAGGGCGACGTCAGTTTCACCTACTGGCTGCTGCAACGATCGGTCACGCGCCTTCTCACCGAACAGGAAGCCGTAAAGCGGTGGATGGAGGCTCTCCTTCCGCTTTTCGAGCAAAAACTTTCCTGGCCCGCGTGTGCCGCCACTTGGGAAAAATTTGCCGACGGCACGGTTCATGACTTACAAGAGAAAAGCACGACGAGTATCGAGGCCGATGGACATACTGGACTCCGCGCTTACGTCAAAGAGAGCTCTCAGATTTGGAAGCAACCCGCCAACAACTTTGAGTTGATGACTGTGGCAGATGTACTGTGGCCCTCGCTTCTTTACCTCCAACTGCATCCTTCACACGGTTTCGAACTTGAGTGCAATAATCTGCTGGCCGATCTTCCCGGTTTCTACCACGCAAACACCCACAGCATCAGCAATGATTTCAATAGTCCACCGGATGAGAGGGCGGATTCGTGGTACCCCTTCGAAAATGCCCTCGTCAAGTATCCGATGATCGGTTCTCTGGCGGGCTCGAAAGAAGTTACTGATCATTTCCTCGACGCATTCCAGACCGCGCAGAAGATGGCGCAGAAGTATGACTATCTTTTCCCAATCTATTACCAAGTCGCCACTCTTCGAGCTGAAGGGGCCGGCACAAATTACGCCATCGGTGGCTTATATGCGTGGGCAGCGATTTTGGCGAATCGATTGACTGGAGACAAGCACTACCTCGAAGAAGCCCGGCGTGCGATCCAGGTCTTGTACACGGTTCCGGCGGAACGGCTCTTTCATGAACCCCAGGAACTTGCCTACGGTGCGCTCGCGGCGGCGGAACTCGGTATGCACGAGGAAGCGAGGTACCTGCTGTATGAAGAGCTACGAATGTTTTACTGGTTCTCCGATCCGAGCCAAAAGTCCCACGATATTCGCGGGATGGTCCAAGCCGCCGCCTCTATCCTATATCCCGCTTTCAAGGAAAACGTTGAAGCCATTCTTCCTTGGACCGGCATCATGAAGCGAGGCATTGTCTTTGAGGGACTTTTGCGCTTTATGGATCAACAGAGGCGCAACAACTTTTATTTTTTTCAACACTGCTCAAGCCCTGGCGAGCAAGCGCCTATGGCCTTTATCCCTTTCGAAAATCTGGGTACTCTCGAACTCGGCGGCCAAACCGGAAGTGTGGGCAAGGAAATTTACGGCGCTGGTGAATCGCTTTGGATGTATCTGATGTTCGAAGCGCTGGGGCAGGTCAGCGACCGTGAGTTGATGCTGGTGAACCTGGACCTTCTCGACTCGGCCTCCACAAAAGAGTTTCCGTCACAAAAGTTGAACTTCATTTTGTACAATCCCACTCGCATTACCCGGTCTGCAAGCATTAAGATTCCGGCGGCGAAACAGCACACGGTTCGCTTGAGTGTGAATGGCAAGGGCAGCGAGGCGACGTTGCAGGTCCCCAGACAGTCTTTCATCCAGCTCTTGGCGGAGTTTTGACCCCCGCAGTTCGTTCCTAATCGTCGCAATGGGCCTTCTGGCAGTTGTTTCTCATGTCCAGGGGGTTCGTCAAAGGAAGGAAGTCCTTCAATGACCAGAGTTCCTTGTTCGGCATCCCGCCCGGCACAAACAGCCAGTGTATCGGCGTTGGTCCTCATCGCCTTTGCCGCGATCGCTGCCGTTTCTTTTACTCCTCCTTTTGGAAAGTGGACCCGGCTCTCCGTCGACCCTATCGTGTCTCCAAAGGGGGATACGTTCGAGTCTGCGGGAACATTTAATCCCTCTGTTGTAAAGAAGGATGGAAAGTTTGTGATGCTTTACCGTGCGCAGGATCGTAACGGTACTTCGGCGCTCGGCTATGCTACGAGTGACGACGGGGTTCATTTCACTCGCCGGCCCGAACCGGTCATGGTCGCTGAGGCACCGTATGAAAAAGGCGGCGGCGTGGAAGATCCTAGACTGCAAAGGATCGGTGACACTTACTACCTGACTTACACCGGATATAACAATGTGGATGGGACGGCGGCCGACAAGAAAGATGCTCAATTATGCCTGGCCACATCCGCGGACCTGATTCATTGGCAGCGGCACGGCGTTATCATCCCGAGTTTCAAGGGAAAATGGAATGTGAAATGGACGAAGTCTGGCGCGATGGTTCCAGAAAAGCTGAATGGCAAGTATTGGATGTACTATCTCGCCGACGCACAGGGAAAGGACACTCAAATGGGCGTTGCTTACTCCCACGACTTGCTGCACTGGACCGAGGCCCTCGACCACCCAGTTCTGGCGAGCCGCCCAGGTTCATTTGACTCGCAGGTTGTAGAGCCAGGTCCCGCACCAATCATAACGCCGGAAGGCATCTTTCTGATTTACAACGGCGCCGACGACAAACAAGTTTATTCCACGGGCTGGGTTCTGTTCGACAAGAAAGATCCCACCAAAGTCCTAGCCCGCTCGGAACAACCAGTATTTGTGCCCGATAAAGAATGGGAAAAGATAGGGCAAGTTCCGAATGTCGTATTTGTTGAGGGAATGGTTCGGGACGGCAACCGTTGGCTGTTTTATTACGGTGGTGCCGACAAAAACATCGGCGTGGCAACGGCACCAGTTGTCTAGAACCGGTCTCATAAATGGTGGTTGAACCTATTTAGCTATTTTGCAGCGTTGCAGGAATGTGGGCAGAAGGAGGGCATGCGAGGACGATGGGAACTCAGCGATGCCCAGTGGCAAGTGATCGAACCGATCTTGCGACCGAAACGACGCTCCGATGGTCGGGGTCGCCCTTGACGGGACCCGCGGGGAGTACTCAACGGAATCTTGTGGGTGTTGGGCACCTGGGGCCCAGTGGTACGTCCCACAGGGTGGCATCAGCTGGTTTGTGTATGTTGTCCGCCTCCATGAAAGGTTCACCAGTGCCCAGCGGGATGCGGTATTAGAGCATATTGCTTCGACTGGAATAGGTTGCGGACGCTATTTAGCCCCGATCCATATGCAGCCTAGTTATGGGGCACGGAGAAATTCATACTTTCTTCCCGTAACCGAATCCGTATCAGCACGCACGCTCGCACTACCATTCTTCAACAACTGACGCAAGCTGATTGTGCAACATTCATATATGCGCTGTCTTAAGAGAGACCTTAGAACGCCTAACAAAACTGCATTTCTCCCGCAACCCGCGGAAAGGGTCGCAACACCCCTACGGACGGTATCGCCCAATGGTCATCGAGATCTGCCTAAGATGTTACGCTTCAAACGCGAAGGATCGAGTCTGGGACGGTGGACGAGTAGCTTGGAAAGCAGAGCCACCCGCTATTTGGTAATCGTTGCCACCGCGAACAAGCTGGCCAGGATCAGTTGGGCCGTGCTCTCGAGTGGGGAAGACCTATCACCCGATGCCAGCCCTTGCGGCTGCCAGCTAGACGAAGTGGCTTGAAATTCGCTTCTCAGAAGTCTGCAGACGAAAAGGAAAGACAAAAACACACTCAAATGGCGTGCTCAAGAACCTGCGTCGAAATACGGCTTTTTCACAAGGGTGGCGATTATCAAGGAAGGGCGGGGATCATCATCATGCTCCCGGAGACCATTC
>Ga0187887_10001634_pt1 | contig 18956 bp, 8 predicted proteins | sample June2016WEW_7_10_FD_132977 | JGI IMG/M metagenome (GOLD analysis project Ga0187887, IMG submission 132977) | Peatland microbial communities from SPRUCE experiment site at the Marcell Experimental Forest, Minnesota, USA - June2016WEW_7_10 | ecosystem: Environmental > Terrestrial > Soil > Wetlands... | reverse complement strand
TCTACTGAATGGGGTAGGAGTAGATGTTGACGCTGTGGGGGCGAAGCGTGATCGTGGCGGGCAAGGTGCCGAGTGATTGCTCTTCCACCTGCACCTCGGCGGGCGAGCCGGCCTTCACCGTGGCATCGATGGAGTGGGGCGCCATGCGCCATAGCTTGCCGGTGGAGGCCAGCGCTGCACCCTGGATTTCCAGGTGAATGCTCTGCTTGGTGTCAGATGGGTTGAGCACTGCGATGGCGAGGGCCTTGTGGTCCTCGCTCAGTGCCGCGCTTACGTCCAGTGGATACGTCGGGCTACCGGGGTTGACCGCTGGCTGGTCGCCGCCGACGGGGAAGGCGGGTTTGGGCTGCGGCGAGTTGCCGCCCACCTCCACTGGGATTACACCGAAGTGGTCGCGATACATCTTGAACAGCAGTCCCGTTGGGTTCAGCACGGCCTCGGTACCATTGGAGCTGAAAGTCGCCGTAGCAAAGGTGAGGTTCGCCATTTGGAAGATGTCGGAGTGGCGAAACATCTCGTGGAAGGCCCAAGCATACGCCGGGACGGTGTAGTACGAGTCGCGCTTTCCGGGAAGGAAGTAGGCCCATTCGTCGATGGCGATGGGAACAGGCTTGGCCCTGAGCGCAGGAATGAGTTCGAGGTACTTCTCGTAATGCTCGTACTTGGCGCGCACCTGCACAGCGGCGGCACGCTGCAACTCGATGAAGGAAAGTGGAGGCTCGATGGGCACCTTCTTGCCCAATTTCATGTCGGTGTGCTGAGTGCCTGAAGCATAGTAGTGCTCGCTCACCATGTCGATGTTCGGCAGGCAGTGCAGCAGCAGCTGGCCAGTCCAATCTGCCGAGGACAGGTAGTCGGGTACGTACTGGCCATTGATGCGGCGCGCCTGGTCGGCGCCCTCCATCACGTCCGGCATCGCGCCGCCGGCAATCAGCGTGATGGTTGGATCGATCTTCCTCATCTCTTTCGCGAAGAGGTTGTGCTTCAGTTCGTACTGCGGCAACGCCATCGCGCCCATCTGGTAGTCGCCCCAGGGTTCGTTGCCGATGCCCCATAGCTTGACGTTGTAGGGTGCCGGGTGACCGTTCTGCGCGCGCCACTTGCCCATGGGCGTGGTGGCCGCGCCGTTGGTGTACTCCACCAGTTCGCGGGCTGACCAGGCGTCGCCAAAGCCGGCGTTTACGGTGATATACGGGTCTACGCCAAGCAGCCTGCACAGTGCCAGGAACTCATCGGTACCCACGTCATTGGGCTGCAGGGCGTGCCAGACGGGGTCGAAGATGGGCGGCCGCTTGTCGATATCGCCCACCGCGTAGCGCCACTCGTAAGCAGAAACAAAGTTGCCGCCAGGAAAGCGCAGAACGCCGAAGCGCAGCTGCTTGAGCACCGCGATAATTTCGGGGCGAAACCCGTCGATGTTGTCGGCGGGCATCAGCGACACCGCACCCACGTGAAACTCCCCCGTGCCGGTGCCCGTGATCTCGAGCGTGGCGTTGTCGCTGTCGGCGTCGGCGGAGTAGTGCAGAGGGTAGGTACGGTACTCCTGGCTAAGCGTATGGATGGTGACGACTTGACGGCTGTTGGCGCTGACGCCTTCAATCAGCGTGACCTTGACGACGGTGCCGGGTGTGCCCGCGAGAACGATTCGGCCGGTATACGCTTTCTTGTTACGGACAATGAGGCCCGCCTGCCGGAGGCCATGCGGTTCGTTCAAGCTGAGACGCACAGCCGGCGAATGGTCGCCGGTGTAGGGAGCTCTTGTGTCCATCGTGACGACGCTACCGCCGCCGACGGGGGACCACCAGCGCTTTGGAATATTTTCAAACCTAGGATTTCCTGCAGCATTGCCGATCGCGGGCGGGGGCGTCGGCGCGGTAGTCGCTACCGGGTAGAAGAACTTTCGATCGACAAGCATCTCCGACCAGATGCCAGTATTGACGATATCTCCGCCGTGCTCAAGAAACTGCCCATAGATGTTCTTGGAGATGGGTGCGCCTGTCTTCGCAACGTCGACAGTGGCTGTAATGACCTGGGCTTGGGACAGGACCCCTGTGAGTGGAAACCAGAAGCTGAAAAGAAGCAATCTTTGAAAGCGGAGAGTTCGCTTCCACGGAACGGTTGTTGACAGTAGGCGCATCATTCAGGACCACCAATATAGTGAGGCTGCGCGATGTTAAGCAAGCGCAGTGCCCTAATTAAAGCGATTTATTCAGTCATCCATCGCGTTCCGCGCGGAGGATCATACCTCGTCCAACATCCTGCGAGGCCGTAATATGGCTTCGGCGATGGAGGCGGCATTTGCACGTAACGGCTTGCCTCCTCAGTGGAGGACCGGGATCTACGACTTCCATCACTATCACTCGACCGCTCACAAGAACGCTCGTTGATTAGGATCTCAGAAGCTAGTTACGCGCGGCGGACCCTACGAATACCAACTCGGAGCTGGTCGGATCTGGCAGGTGAATTGATACGCCATGCAGTCTCAACTGCCGGCCGGTCAGGACTTCGTCGGGCGAGGTACCATCTTCGAAGTGAATTTGATATTGAGCGTCATCCCGAAGACCTTCGAGACGAAAAGTATGGCGCGGTTCGTCGGGGCTATTCCCGCGAAATGCAAACAGGACGCCGGTTGAGCGCTTCGGATCCCACAATTCCATTCCGTCCCAATGGATGCCGTCGGGCCGATCGGACACATGGTAGAGGTTTGCGTCGCGAATCAACGGTCGTAGCTGTGTCTTGTAGACCGCGAAGGCGTGGCGGGCGATGTTGCGCTGTTCTTCTGACCAGGCGGTGGTATCGAGCATGAGGCTCATCCAACCCATCATGCCGCTACGCAGCATGTAGAGAAAGTTGTTGGCGGTGGGTGTCGGAATCTTCTCGACGTAGCTTTCGAGCATTGCGGGAGGAAGAAGATAACTGGCGTCGAAGAAGGCACGGCGATTGGATAGCGGGTCGTAGGTATCGGTGATGGAGAAGTAGTCGCCGTGGGCAGCAGAGCCGAAGTCGACCATGCGGCCGCCGTCGTTGCAGATTTCGAATAAGAGGCCGGGGTGTTCACGGCGAAGTTTCTCGTAGATGGAATAGTAGGAGCGCACGGCGTGATAGCTGACATCGGTGGAGTTGGCGCCGAACGCGAAATCGAAGCCGGCATCATGCGTGATGGTGAGCGGGCCGTCGGGTGGAGCGTGCGGATGGTCAGAGCCCGTGCAACTCTCGGCGACGAGATAGCCGTCGTGCTCGAGCATGTCGAGGTGATAGTCCTCGACGATGCGCTTGACTTCCCTGGAGGCGTACTCATGGGCGGCGGGGACCCCGAGGTCGATGGTTTGGCCTTTGAATTCTTCGGGCTTCCAGTCGGGGGCGAGATCGTTCACGAGCCAGCCCTTCACTTCTGGATTGCGGACGTTGAGGGCTGCGGGAGAGGTGCCGAGGCCGGCCTGCGCCCAGTCCACCCAAAGGCCGAAGCGGAGGCCGCTTTGATGGGCTGCGTCGGCGATGAAGGCTAAGCCGTGGGGGAATTTTTGGGGGTCGGGATACCAGTCGCCGACGCTGCGAAACCAGCCGGCATCGAGCTGAAACATATCGAGACCGAGGTCCTTCGAGTTGGCAATCATCCGCAGGGCGAGGGCTTCATCGACTTGCGTGCCACTGCCCCAGCTGTCGTTGACCAATAGAGGGTATTGAGGGTCGTTCCAGGTTTTCGGATTGGTGAGGGTGTTGCGGATCCAACGGCGGAGCTGGTTTCCGGCGTCGTCCGCGCTGCCGGTGAAGGCTCCGAGAAAGATGGTCGGTGACTCAAACGTTTCGTTAGGTAGCAGACGTGTACGAAAGGAGCCTAACTCCGGATTGAGGCCTAGCACGCTCCTGAGGGTGCCACCCTGGCGCTCCAAAGTGATGCGCGTGCGGCCGCTGAATTCGATGCCGGCATACCAGCCTGCACCTTGATCGGACTCGGAAGATCCATGTGGGTTCGATTGATACACGATCTCTGCGGGGATGATTTCTCTCGGCAGATTTTGGAAGGGATGCGCGTAGGTGGATGAGCGACCGATCCAAGTGTAGCCGTCGGTCACGGAATCGAGGTGGGTGCCGTGCACTGAGGGCGTGTCCGCTCCCTTCTCGATGTAGAGATTCTGAATTGGGGCGGATGCGGACACGTGGAGGTTCAGGCGGAGGCTGTCGACGAGGGGTAACCAGATTTCCTGGCCGGTCATGTTTACGATTTCAATGGAGTGCTCAATGGGACCGGACCGCGCGCGTGCTTGCCACCGCCAGCGAAGTTGCAGATGCGGCTTTGCAGACTCGTAGACGAACTCTACGTGGTGCGAATCGGCGAGAGAGAGATCTGGGTTGAAGGTCCAGACTACGGGCACGTTTGCGTTGTCGATGATAACCAGCGGCGGTGGTGCTTCGATCTCCTCGTTATGCCAGACGTTGCCCAGTGTTCCGGAAAGGCTGATCAACGACGGACCCTGGTCGCCCGCGACGAGTTTGATGTGGATGTCCGTGGAATCCAGCGTCGCCGCCCGAGGGGTTCCCGGATGAGATTGAGCGGCGTTCTGCAGGACGAGGCCGAACAGCACAACGGTGACTGATAGGAGCCGTGCGAAGGTGCGGATGGCGGTGGTCGTGATGGATCGAGGGGATCGCATATTTCGGGTGTTCGAGGGTTAGCGCTTGAGTTGAAAGCTTGCTTCAACACGTTGAGAGTGATCAACGATCGGGCTATTGCTGGGGGCCTGGAAGGTTATTCGGTTGAGGCCTGGGGAGATGCTATCCACTCTTGCGTTCGTAGAATGGGTGATTGTCCAGGCCGTAGAGATGTCGATCGTCGCGGGTTGATCGTCGGGAAGGTCGGCGGTGATTTTCAGCGAATCACCTATTAGACGGGCGTCGATGATGCGGAGCCCGTGGCTGGGGTCGCCGAGAAGTGGGTGTGGATCGGAAGGGATGATGGAAAGGCCGCCGCGCACAGCCATATGCACTTCGGTGACTCCGTGGGGAATCTCTGAAGTCAGATTCGCAACGGTGTCTGGAAGGTCTTGCGTTACGTCTACGCGAGACGGCCGGTGGTTGATTTCTGCGTGATCAACCATCGCGCCGAGAAGCAGGGTTGGAGAAAAGTTCAGATGGAACGGTTCGCCGGGGTTATCGATTTTCAGGGCGAGTTCGGTGCTGCTTTGGTGAAGGGTGAAGGATACTTTGGCTCCCGCTAGAGGCACGTGTGCGACGGTAAGGTCGTGCCATGTTGAGGGAAGGTGGGGAGCGAAGGTGATTGTTTGCTTCAGCCCATCCACTTGCAAACCAAGCAGACCGTGAATGGTGGACGCCACAAAGCCTGCCGAGGACCACGTCTGCTCTGGCACAGATTCTTCCTGAGGTTGATAGACGTTTCCCGCGAGGACTTCATGCAGGTGGCCTAGCGAGTCGAGGGAAAACCATGGGAGCAAGGAGTTCCAGAGGGCGAAGGCTTGTGTTGATTGATGCTGCGACCAGAAGGCGTCGGCGAGATCTGCTGTACCTAAAGCGGACACACTGCCCTTGGAGTAAGACGTTGGGTCGAAGCCCTGCGAACCGGCGGCCACGCCACGACTGCCCCAGTCGGTCTGGAAGGAAGCGAAGGCGAGTTGATGGAGAAGTAGCGCGTTTTGCCTAGGAGAAAAAAGATCCAGGGAGATTGCCTCGCTAGGACCGCTGCGTTGCTCGGGGACAGCCCGTCCGTTCTCTGCATGGCCGCTAATCCAGAACGAAGTTTGCTCATCCCAATAGCGATTTGGAATGGAGGCGCGTGCGCGCTGGTTCGCGGCGAGGGCGGCTGCGGCATCCTCGGGGTGGCCGGTCAAGGTTGCGAGACGCTGGAAGGCGGCGGTTGCTTCGACCCAGCTAACCGAGAGGCCGAGGTCGTCGGAGAGGCGATCCTGTTCGTCGCCGCCTTCCTTGTTCGGCGGAATGCGCGGCAAGGCTGTTGCTGGGTCGATCACGGATTGACAGTAGTCATACGCAGCCGCGATGGCTGACCAATGATCGCGGACGAACTGTGCGTCGCCGGTTGTTTCGACATAACGGGCGAGGGTGCTGAGGAATTGAAACGTGACATCGACGTGGACGTACATGTAGGGGTACTTCCCTGCCCAATCGAGGAACGCTGCACTTTGCGATAGCTCGTGCCAGATCATGCCTGTCTTCTTATCCTGGTAACGCAGAATGAACTCGAACTCTTCGCGCGCTTGCGAGAGGTTGCCGGCGGTTGCGGAGGCATCTGCAGCGATGAGGCCGTCGCCGGCGAAGAACCAGTCGTACTGCGGCCGCCTGGCTCCTCGGGAGGGACCATAGCCTGCGACGTAGCCGCAACCGAGATCGTGATTGCACACCCAGGCCTGGTCGAGAGCGAGCTCCGACCATGCGATGGCCTGGTTGACTTGCTCGTCGGGAGTGGTGACGGTGATCAGCGAGTTCATAAGATCCGCAACGTGCTGATCGTATTCCTTGTATAAAGTTTGGCGCTCGGATATTAGGCGTTGAAACAGTGAGGATGGGTCAGCGACGCCTGGAGGATTGAGTGCGATGGTTACGCTGGCAGTGCCTGAAGTGGATGGGCGGAGGGTGAAGCCGAGTGAAGGGCCATCGGCTCCCTGGGTTGTGCGGTTGCCTAGATCATCGTGGGCGGTGATGTCGGGCGAACCGACGATCGCGCTGTATCCACTGGATGGTTCGGAGAGGATGAATGCGGAGAGAGACCGATTCCATGAGGTTGATTGGCCGCCGATGCCGGCAGGCCACATGAGGTTAAGGATGGGGGTGGCGTGAACGTCGATGGAGAGCGGGCGCGCGGACTGGACAGAGTACGTGAGGATGGCGCCGGGCTCGTTGAGAGGAACGAAAAGTGTTTCGCGGACGATGAAGTCGGGGCCGAGATAGATGCGGGTGATGGAGTGCGGGCCGTAGGTTATGCGCCTCAGGCTGGCGGGGCCGTCGATAGGCGTTGTCGTGTCGGCGAGGCGAAAGGAGATGCGATAGTCGTTGAGAATTTCGAATGGGTAGGCCCAGACCTCGAGGCCACCTGTGGCGTATCCGCTAATGAGGGCGCGGCGTCCATGTGCAGCGACGAAGCGGAGAGGAGCGATGGAGGTTGTGTTGAGCGCGAGAGCGTCTTCGGTTTGTGCCGGGCTGGAAGTTGCTTGCGGGAGAGCGGAGGGCGAGGAGAGTGCCACGCAAAGCAGCGTCAAGCGCGCGAGAGGGGCTCGGAGTCTTCCGATTTGCATGCTGAGGGCTGACAAGTGCGACTCCTCGATGGGTTGATGATGGAGGGGGAGATTGAGGGCACGCGGCAGCTACCATGAAAAGGTTACAGACTTTTCTTTGTATGCGGCCTCGCCGGGGAACGTAACGGACACCACTCGCAACCCGCGATCGATCGTACCGAGGTCCGCGCCGTCGGCGTGAATATGCAGGTCCGGAGCATTCTCGCGCAGAAGAAATGTGTACGTTGTCCCGCCCCGACCTTCCAAAGTCAGACTGCAATGGTGCGCGTCGCTCTGCTCACTGAGCACCTTCAGTTGGCGGGTCTGCGCGCCGACCTCTGGCTGCTGGTGAAGGAGCGCGACCTCCACCGGTGGCAGCGGTATGTGGATTCTGCTTCCGTCTACCCGCGCACCTGGAATTTTCGAGGCGAGAAGAAGCGTGTCGGGGGCCTGCGATGCTGAGACTGTCAGCTCTGTCCCGCTACGGGTGAAGGATAGATCGAAGTGCGAGCTGCCGAAGGGGACATCTTTGACCGTGGCGCTCTGCCAATCCGCTGGGAGATGCGGGGTCACGCTAAAAGTATCTTCGAGGACGTTCCATTCAAGCCCGAAGAGGCCGCGCACCACCGGGGAGATGACCATGGCAGAAGACCAGAGCTGGTGAGCGGTGCTGCGGCCGAGCGGCTGAAAGAATTGTCCTGACAAGAGCTCGGTTACGTTGCCGAGGTCTTGTGTCCAGGTGAGGTCGACGTTCTGCATGAGGTGGTCGTAGCCAGAGAGTGGGTGGCCGGTACGATACTCGGCAACCGATGCCCACCCAGTAAACAAAGGCCACACAGAACCCTGGTGGTAGCTGATCGGGTCGTAGAAGCCGGTGAGATCGCTGACCGGACGTGTCCCCCAATCGGTGGAAAAATTGGCCGACGCCCAGCGGGACACCATCGGATCCTGGTTCGCTAAGTGGACGTCACCATCCCACCAGGCTACCGATGGAAAGATCGTTGACGTTTTATCCGGAGTGCCGACGTTCCAACTGAACGCATAGTCTTTGGATGCGGCAAGGTAGTATTCCTTTTCGATGGTCTTCGCGATTCTCTCCGCACGACGGCGCGCGTCGCTCTCCGTGTCACCGTGACCTGTTGCATGCGCGAGGTCGGCAAACGCGATGCTTGCCTGTTCATCTAAAAGGGCGAGGTAGATCTCTTGTTTGGGCATGGCAGGAACCCAGGACTCTACCCACGCGGTGCCTTCGGAGTTGTCGTAGATCCCGTCACCATCCGCGTCATGCGTTGTTTCAAAATGCCATGCGCGAGCCAGGCCGTCCCAGTGAGTTTGCACGAATGCTTTGTCCCCACTGATGCGGAGATAGTCGTTCATGGCCATCGCCAGCAACGGTGTTGCATCCGCAGAGGCATATTCGTAGGGCAGGCTCTTCCAGTCGACCAGGTCGGCCGTCTGCGCCCATTCGTGCAAAATCTTCCCTTCGGGGCTTTGGCGCTTGAGCAGAAATTCAACCTCCTCGCGTGTCGTCTCGAAGTTGCCGGAGCTATTCAATGCGTAGGTGGTCCACAAGGCGTCACGGCCAAAGTACCAACCGAAGCCGGGTCGTACGGAGGCGCCGGAGCCGACGAATCCGGCGGTGAGTGCTTCCTCATGATGTCCGGGCGTGGTCTCAACGCGTAATTGATCGATGGAGCTTTCCGCGCGCGAGAAGGCGAGGTCGAGGCGCTTATCGGGAGTCTCGAGATGCATTTCGGTGTTGAGAAGATTGCGATAGTAATTTTGATTCTGCTCAAACAGCGATTCGCTGGAGCGGTTGAGATCTGAGAGTTGTTTGCCAAAGGCTTGCTTCGTGGAAGTTCCCTTCTGCGCACTGGTCACAGCTAAGAGTGGGAATACTTTGTCGGTGTCGTGCGCAGGATCGAAGTGGATGACGAACTGGAGGGGATTTGAGGCAGCCCTCTCCTGATACGGCTGCATGATTCCCGGCTCGGCGTTGGGCATGGCGAGGGCGGCCGCGATATCCGGAGTGTTGAGATGCAGGATATAGAAACCGCTCGAGGGCGAAGACGCAACCCATTCGGGTGAAGGCATGTCATCCGATTGCGCTGGCCACATTGCCTGCATATTCGGTGTGAAGCTGAAGGTGAAGGTGGTGGGACGAATCGCCTCGAATTGGAAAAAGACGAGCGCGCCGGAGCCGTCGGTTGCACCCTTCGGCGCAAGGATGGTCTCGCGAATCGTAAAGTTCGCATGAGAGAAAGTGATGACGGTCGAATCGGGGGTAGACGTGATCAGTGCTGCGTGTTCGTTCACGTCGATGGATACCGGATATTGATCCATCAGCGCTGAGATGCGGAGGTTGCTGAGGACCTTGTAGGGGAAGACCCACAACTCGAAGGAACCATCCTGTTGTCCGAGAACGGCTCCTCGCGGCCCGACGACGGAGAATGGCTTGGATGGGACGGCTTCCTGCTGGATTGTCAGAGGATCCCGGGCCGTTTTGGGTAGCGGGGGCAGCGGCGATAGAGAGACGATTCCTGCTTGTGGCAGAGCCCTGGAATTGACGACCGCCAGGTTCAAACATACGAACAGCAGCGGGAGGATTCGTGACGAGCGAGATGCCACACGAGAAGAATCGGCAGACGATGGCATAGGCGACATCCATTCCGGCGTTAGAGAGCAATCAGTAGCAAACCACAAATAATGCCCCATGGCTAGGGGCATTCAATTCGTAGAGAAGGTCGGAGGGCTGGCGAGCGATGAACTCGCCAGCCCTCCTGGTTGAAGCAGTTAGAAGGTGAAGCGCACTGAGAACTGCAGGAAGCGCATGGACGTTCCGTATTGTTCAGAGAGCGTGCTTTGGATTGCACCGTACGTAGGGCCGACACCGCAGTCGATACAACTGGAGGGACCTCCGTAGTTCACGTGGTTGAAGAGGTTGAAAGCCTGGACGATGGCTTGCATTTTGAGCGGGCCATAGATGTCAAAGTTCTTCGCGAGGGAAGCGTCGACATTCACGATGCCGGGCCCCCACAACGAATCACGTCCCCAATTGCCGAAGGTTCCAACTGCTGGAAGCGCATAGGCACCCTCGGTTTGATTTGGACTGGAACTCAACAGATTGGCATACGTGGTGAGGTAAGGAACGGACAACGTTTGCGCGTTGAACGAACCCTTGTGGATGCCAGCACCAACGCCCGCAACCTTATTAGGCCAGGAAGGACCGCAACCATCATTGGCGGCTACGTCATTGATATTTCCAACCTCAGCGTAGCAGGGACTGAAGGGCAGGCCTGAATCCCAAGTGAGGGTACCGTTGAGCTGGAATCCGCCGATGATCTGATTCTCCCAACCAGAGATATGAGAAGCGAACTGCTTGCCTTTTCCAAAGGGTAGATCGTAATCCCCTGCGAAGATAAACGCCTGCCGACGGTTGTAGTAGCTGTTGCCTCTACCGATGGCGGGGTTGACCAGGAACTCGTATGACTCATGATCGAGTGCATGCGACCAGGTGTAATGCGAAAGGAACGAAAGACCGTGGCTGAGCGCCTTGCTCACAACAATTTGTAGAGCCTGGTAACTCGCCGTCGCCTGGTTGTTGTTATAGGGGATGCTCTGCGTCCATCCGTAGGGATGACCGGGAAGGCCGAAGAGCGTTTGAGCGTTTCCACCTGCGTCACCGCAGAACGGTTGACGTTCGCAAAGTGTGTACAAGACACCGGTGTTGGGGTTGATCTGGTTGAATCCTGCAGACGTTGCCTCGTTGGCGTTGTACTGGTTGGAAGAGCTAAACATGTTGTGGTAGGCCTGGCTGCCGATGTAGCCGACCTGGAGGGACAAGGTTGGGGTTAGCTGCTGCTGGACGGTGAGATTCCAACCGGCGACAGTCGGCAAGCGTACCTGGTTGGGACGCGTGGCTTGAGAGACCCCGTTGGGCAGGACGTACTGTCCGTTGGCCGGGATAGCGGGGAAGGTATAGCCAGGGGGTCCGGCCTGGACACCGTCCTCCGTCGCGGTCAGATTGAAGGCGGCACCGTAGCTGGTCGATAGGGGAACGGCGCTTTGTTGGATCTGCAACGGAAAAGAGTTGGTGAGAACCTGGCCGAAGGTGTTGCCCGCCCAGCCCTGACCATAGACGATACCGTAACCAGCGCGGATAACCGTTTTTGGCCTGAACTGATAGCTAACGCCAAAGCGAGGCGCGAACTCCTTGTAGTTGTTCTGCACATTCATCTGGTTATTGACGTTGCCATATCCAGCAATCTGGATGTTGCCGGTATCGAGATTCAGCAGGCCGCCCGTACCTCTCGCGGTGACGGCCTCGGGAGTGTACAGTTCCCAACGGAGACCGTAGTTCACAGAGATGTTGGGCGTTGGATGCCACTGATCCTGAGCGTAGGCGAAGATCCGCTTCTGCGTGGTGCTGCCGAGACCGCTGGTAGCCGATACCGAGCGAGCAAAGTATGTAACATCTCCGAGAAGAAACGTAGCATAACCAAGACCAAGCCCGTTCTGTCCGGAGGTTCGGAGTTGGTCCGCATAGTAGGAACCATTGAAGTTGACATTCCCGGTGCCGCCTTCGGAGAGCGTGGTGTTCTTTCCATAGCGCCAGTCGATGCCGAACTTGATGTTGTGATTTCCTACGGTATGCGACCAGTTATTCACCGCCTGATACTGGCTGGTCTGCTGCAGGTTGAGAGCTGCGGTTGTGCCGTAGGCCACGTTGTTGCCATTGTTTTGTCCGTTTGTGGGGACCGCAACGTTGAATTGCGGCATTCCTCCGGTTAGTGAGAGAGGCGCGGGGTTGGCGTTAGGGATGCCGAGGTTATTGCCCAAGGGCAAGTTGGGGTCAGGACCGGCGGTGTTGTTGTAGATGCGGTAGTAGCCGAAGCGGAAGTCGGTGACCCACTTGGGCGAAACGACATAGTCGCCACCGGATGCAACGCTCGAATAGTGGAACGCGTCCGTACCAGAGAATCCGCCGGGGCCGTAGCCGGGACCGCCGGCGGCTCCGAAGTACGGAGCGCCAGAGATATTGCCCTGGAACAGCGTATAGCGTCCGAAGATGTGAAGGTTTCGCGTCATTTGGTAATCGATGCGCACGTCGGGTTGATTGGTATTGAAGATGCCCGATCCCCTGGCCGCGAAGTTATTGATGATACTGACTCCGGAATTATTCGGTGCGGGCATGAGCTTGAAGAAAGCTACAGCGGCCGGCGAAAGATCAGCCACCGGAATCATGTTGTTTGCAAACGGAGTGCGGTTGTTATTTGTAGTGTCGAGGAGAGAATTCGGCATGTAAGCCTGTTGCTGGGGGCCGCCACCGTAGCTGGGATTGAGGTAGTCGCTCAGGTCGCAGAATCCAGTGCCCGAGGTGCAGGTGGTTTCAGCCTTGAGCGTTGGCACCGTGGTCAGGCCGGAAAAGCCGGTCTTCTCGCGGAGGCCCTGATAGTCGACGAAGAAGAACAGCTTGTCCTTCTTGATGGGCCCGCCGACCGATCCGCCGAACCGATTGTGAAGGGTGGAGGGAAGAGTCGGGTGGGGATCAGATTCCGAGGGCGCGTTGGCGAAGGGGTCGCGTGCCTGCTGCGCGTTCGAACGGCGGTACTCAAATGCGGAGCCGTGCCACTGGTTGCTGCCCGACTTGGTCTGCGCCGTTACAAGGCCGGCGACGGCCTTACCGAACTCAGCGTCGTAATTCTGCGCGTTGACCTTCATTTCCGATACGGCATCCAGATTCGGATTGATGACGGCAACACCGTTGATGGGCTCCTGGTTGTCGGTTCCGTCCAGTTCATAGCCTGTGGCGAACGGGAGCTGCCCGTCGACTTCGATCGATCCGCTACGCTGGGGATTGCCGCCACCTTCGCCAGGACCCCAACCGATGTAAGTGGTCCCGGGGGTGAGTAGTTCAAACTCCGTAAAGTTGCGATCCATGTTCGGAAGATTTTCGATTGCGCGGGCGTCGAGGATGGTGCTGACCTCGGCACGATCTGTTTGCAGCAGGGGGGCCTGGTCAGTGACCGTAACGGTTTCGGTGGTGGCGCCTACTGACAACTGGATGTTGACCTCAGGAGAGGTATCGGCGAACACAACTACTTCTTTGACTACAGCATTTTCGTAGCCCTTGGAAGAGGCTTGCACCGAGTAGGTGTCTGGAATCAGGTGCTGCACGCGGTACAGTCCGCTCTCGTTCGTTTGGACGGTAACCGAGGTTCCCTTGGAGACATCGGTCACCGTGATGGTGGCGTTCGGGACGGCGGCGCCGGTCTTATCGGTAGCTGTTCCATAAATGGCACCGTAGACTGCTTGTGCGTTCGCGACTGAAGATCCCGAAACAACTCCCATCAGGAGTATGGCCAAACAGATCAGGATCTTACCGATGCCCGACGCTTTGGACGCTGCGCTTTTGACTTGATATTCCGTGTTCATTCCTACTGCCCCCTCATTTGTTCATTGTTTGTAAAGGCACCTCTGAAAATGGTGTGTATCGGGAATGCCAGGGCGCTGTGTACTGCCATTCGATTTTTGCGCCCTTCTTGCATACCCGCCACCATCTTCAGATCTGTAGTCGATCATGGTTCCAGCGTGGAACCTAAGATCGTCAGCTTGGCGAAAGATTTCGCCGACTTGAATTACCCGTTGTTTAGAGCGTGGCCATCATCCGCGTTACATCATGAGCACACAACGTTTTTTACGGTGATTTGACACGTCAAATCGCCCGGTATACTGTGACAGCGCAATGCGTGACATGATGGAAAACCATAAAGTAGGCGATGTCTTACAACGGGACCCGCGGTGGAAAGTCGTTGAGCGGATAGCAGCAAGTCCGCACCTTAAAGCTTCCCTTCGACTGCAAGAGTTTCTGTTTTACATATCGGAATGTGCAATTCGGGAGGCGCCTGGAGAGGCGACGGAGCAGCAGATTGGCATTCACGTTTTCCATCGGCATCCGGGTTATAACTCCAGCGAAGACAGCATTGTGCGAACACACGCCCGGCTGTTGCGACAAAAACTGGCAGCATATTTCGCCAACGAAGGCTCCGATGAAGAGATCATCGTCAACGTGCCGAAGGGGCACTACCTTCCAGTTTTCACAAACCGGTCGGCGACCGCTTCTGCGCTTCCCCCAGATGTAGAGCATGTCCCGTTGGCCGTCCACTCGAGGGTGGAACGCTCCACGACAACTGCAACGTCCAATCAATTTCGTGGGTGGCTACTCGTGGGCTTGGCTGCTCTGGTTTTGACGGGCGTTGCGACGCTCTCCTGGCACCCGTGGAAGAAGACGAAGGTTTTGCAGTCTCCCGTTGACACTTTCTGGCGTCCCTTCTTCGCCGATGATCCGCCCTTCGTGGTCTATAGCAATGCGGTGTTTACGGGTAACTCCATAACCGGGCTTCGATATGCGCCAGCAGGGGCTCCGCAGGATGGAAGCGCGCCGGATTCGTATGTGGACACGTATACGGGGATTGGAGAGCTGTCTGCCGTCTATGATTTGACGAAGCTGTTTGACGCTCACCTGGCGACCTTCACCTTGAAGAGAAGCCAACTCGTCGCCTGGGATGAGGCGGAGTCACGCAACCTGATTTTCATCGGCGCCAGTGTCGAGAACCCCTCGTTACGCGTGCTGCCGCCAACTGTGAACTTCACGCAGGAGGCAGGAAGCGGCTTCGCAGGCTTCGTCAATCACCATCCAAAGCCGGGGGAGCCCGCGGTTTACTCACGGCCAGAGCATCCACTCACCACCGACTACGCGATCATTGCCCTGCTGCCCGGCGTTCAGCCCGGTAAGCGCGTGCTGCTGTTCAGCGGACTGACGACGTTCGGCACGCAGGCAGCGGTGGAATTTCTGTGCCGGCCGGATGGCGTTGCTGAGATTTTGAAGCAGGTGACCGGCCCGAAGGGGGAGATTCGGCCATTTGAAGCTGTGGTCCAGACAGCGGTTGGGGGAGGGGTTGCGCTGGAGACCCACCTGGTCACGCTCCGCGTCGACTAAATGTGTTCGCCTATTGAAAGCGGTTGAGCTTACTGGACTGGTTCCAACTTCAATTGATTGTCGACATGGATCTCGTTGGTGATCGCCGTTTCCCGCTTCGCGTCGCCTTCCTGTCCGGCAGTTCGATAACCCTGCGCGAGCAAAGCGTGCGTGATGTAATTTCCCGGATCCATCTTTTCAGCATGCTTGAGATACATGATGGCGGTCTGGGTATCCTTATTTCGCAGGAGCACTTTGCCCATGAGGATGAACGGGCCGGTGCTGGTTGTATCGAGCGAGATGGCCTTGGTGAGGGCTTTCTGGGCATCGACCAACTTGCCTGAGCGGAAGTAGGCATCCCCGAGACGCTCGTAGACGGGCGCGTAATCGGGGTTGATGCGGCGCTCGGCTTCGAACTCGGCAATGGCCGTGGGAATATCTGATTTATACAGCGCGACCTCACCGACCATGAAGTGAGCGAGCGGAAAGTTCGGCGAAAGCTGAAGTGCCTTCTGGGCTTGCTGCGAGGCAAGTTCGGGCAAGTTTGCGTGCATCAGCATGGTGGCGAGGAGAAGGTAGGCGCCCGCGGAGTTTGGGTCCTGGTCGTACTGGGTTGCGAAGGATTTTCGGGCGTCGTCATAGCGGGCTGCGTTCAGATAACAGAGGCCGAGTACGTAATTTGCATCTGCATCTGCGTTGGGCATCCAGGTACGCACCTGCTCGAGGTATGGGATCGCTGCGGCCGGCTGACCCAACCGATACAGGGTGAATCCCTGCATCTGGATCGATTCGAGGTCGGTGGGATCTTCTTTCACGGCAGCTTCGAAAGCCTGCTTCGCGCTAAGCAACTTTCCCGTGCGGTAGTAGGCAACGCCGAGTTCATGATGCAATCCTTTGATCGGCGGTTGAACCGTCACGAGCTTCTCGAGGATCACGAGCGCATCGGCGACCTTGTCGCGTTCGAGATACTGTTGCGCCTGGGCAAATTGGTCAGTAGGCGAGGTTGGCGGGGCCACTTGCGCGGCAAGGGTGAAGGTAGAGACTGCGAAAAACAGAAGCACACCAAGACTGCGCATAACGGGGTCAGGATACTATGTGCCGCGTCGATGTGGAAATGCTAAACTGGGCGCTCTGATGAGGCCTCAGCACTTTGTTCTTGCGTTGCTCATGAGTCTCGCCCTTCGAGCGAGTCCACAGGCTCACAGCAAGTCCGCACCACCGGCGCAGCGTGATCCGTATCCTACCAGCACAGCCTATGCGGCTCCGGCTTGGTTTGTGGATGAGGCACCGCAAGCGGGTCTCACGATGTTGAACGTGAACGGCGATGCTGCGACCAAGAAGTACATCATCGAGACGACTGGCAGCGGTGTCGCGATCGTCGATTATGATCGGGACGGTTGGCCGGACATCTTCCTGCTGAATGGGACGACCCTCGACGGGGAGCCGAAGCCCGCGAGCGTGCCGACCAGCCATCTGTATCACAACAACCATGATGGAACATTTACGGATGCGACAGCCGGTTCGGGATTGGAGGCGCCGGGATGGGCGCAGGGTGTGTGCGTCGGCGATTATGACAACGATGGCCGCGATGATCTCTACGTCACGTACTACGGCAAGAACCGGTTATATCACAACGAAGGGAACGGTCATTTCAAGGATGTGGCCGAGCAGGAGGGCGTCGCCGGCGATGGCACGAAATGGGGAACGGGCTGCTCGTTCGTGGATTACGATCGCGATGGCAAGCTGGACTTGATGGTGGCGAATTACGTGCAGTTCGATATCAAGACCATACCGAAGCCGGGTGAAGGGTTGATGTGCGTGTGGAAGGGTGTTCCGGTAATGTGCGGACCACGGGGACTTCCCTTCACCACGAACCTTCTGTATCACAACGCAGGCGACAAGTTCGCCGATGTGACAGCGAGCAGCGGCGTGATGAAGACGAACGGTCACTACTGCTTCAGCGTCTCGACGCTGGACTACAACATGGATGGCTGGCCAGATATTTACGTGGCGTGTGACAGCACGCCAAGCATCCTTTATCGCAACAACAAGGATGGCACGTTCACCGATGTCGGGCCGGACGCATCCGTATCTTACAGCGATGATGGAGGCGAACAAGCGGGCATGGGTTCGACCATCGGAGATTATGACAACGATGGCTGGCCAGATATATTCCGAACGAACTTTTCGGATGATACGTCTTCGCTGTATCACAACAATCATGACGGCACCTTTACATCCGCCATCTTCGATGCAGGTCTGGGACTGAACACGCAGTATCTCGGGTGGGGCGCAATGTTCGTTGACGTGGACAATAGCGGCTGGCCTGACATCCTCGCGGTGAATGGGCATGTATACCCGGAGGTGGACACGGCGCATCTCGGGGCCACGTATCGCGAGCCGCGTATTCTTTACTGGAACCAAGGCAACGGAAAGTTTAAGGACATCAGCAAGGTGTCTGGTCCTGGCATCACGGAGCCGAGGTCGAGCCGGGGGCTGGCCGTGGCCGACCTATGGAATGATGGCCGGGAGTCGGCAGTCATCAACAACATGGACGACAGGCCCTTGCTGCTTGTGAACCGCGCGGCCAACAGCAATCATTGGATCGGCGTGATCCTGAAAGGATCGCGATCAAATCGCGATGGGATTGGCGCGCGAGTTACGGTGTCGGCCGGTGGACGTGCGTGGGCCCAGGAAGAGCGAAGCGGATCGAGCTACTTATCCAACAACGATTTGCGTTTGCATTTTGGCCTCGGCTCCTGTTCCACGATTCAATTTATCGATGTTGTTTGGCCAAGCGGCCTCTATGAACGTTTTGAGGGCGGAGCGTCCGATCGCTTCTTGACCCTTTTCGAAGGAAAAGGCACGCAGAAGGCACCATGACCGCGAAGATTGTGAGTTGGCGACAGCAATTGGCTGAGACTCTAAGTGAATTCCAATGCGAATCCTACAAGAAAATCCCCTTACACAGCACACAGGATGGTCGGATACACATGCCAGTCTCCGCAAATTTGAAATTAGCCTCGACGATAGTCGTGAAATGGCATTCGGGAGGTTCCGGAAGCTCCCGGACGCAGTGCATTTCCCCCTAACTTTATCTTTGATCGGAACGACGCATATGAGCGGTAGGCCGCCCTTCGATGCCGTTGTCCGGACCCGATCCCATTTTAATAGTCAGGGGCTATTGGAGAATTGATAGTTGGCCGAGCGGTAACGTTCTGGTGGTTGGACTAGGGCCGAGAAGATGGCGATCAGGATGTTTACCGGTACACGTCACGAGGCGGTAGGCTGCGGCCGCACCAGCACCATTCCTGCTAGAAATCCGGCGAGCAATCCGCCGAGGTGCGCGGAGAGGTCTGTCGTTCCGCTCATGGAACCGTAGACGACGTTGTAGAGGATGAAGATTCCCGCCGACTTGCCAATGCTCCTGGTCGCCGCTGGATTGAGCGAGCGGCGTTTGATCAGCAGAAAACCGAACACTGCGCCGTAGAGGCCGAAGATGGCGCCCGACGCGCCTGCGCCGACGGCCATCGGATGAACCCACACGCTGACGATGCTGCCTGCGAGGCCTGCGAGGAAGTAGATGAGCAGGTAGCGCATGCGTCCGAAGACGGTTTCGATGAACGGCCCGATCAGGTAGAGCACGTACATGTTCATGCCGATGTGGATGATGCCGAAGTGCAGAAAGCAGGAGGTGAGGAGACGCCACCACTGGTGTGCGCCTACGGTCGCGGGGC
>Ga0187887_10001627_pt1 | contig 18975 bp, 16 predicted proteins | sample June2016WEW_7_10_FD_132977 | JGI IMG/M metagenome (GOLD analysis project Ga0187887, IMG submission 132977) | Peatland microbial communities from SPRUCE experiment site at the Marcell Experimental Forest, Minnesota, USA - June2016WEW_7_10 | ecosystem: Environmental > Terrestrial > Soil >... | reverse complement strand
TGGGGTGGTCGGGGCCGTAGACCTTTTCGTCGATACCCAGGGCGCGCCGGGTGTATTGCAAGGCTCCCGCCAGGTCGCCTTGGGCCTGCAGAATCGCGCCGATGTTGTTGGCGAGGGTGGCTACGGTAGGATGGTCGGGGCCGTAGACCTTTTCGTCGATGGCCAGGGCGCGACGCGTGTATTGCAAAGCTCCCGCCAGATCGCCTTGGGCCTTAAGAATCGCGCCGATGTTGTTGGCGCGGATGGCCACGTTGGGGTGGTCTGGGCCGTAGACCTTTTCGTCGATGGCCAGGGCGCGCTTCAGGGCCAGCCCGGCTTCTCCCAATTGTCCGCGATGGTCGAGATACAGCCCGGCTTGGTTCAAGAGGCGGCCGGTGGACTCCAGCGCCACACCTAACCGCTCGCTATGTCCGGCAGCAGCCAGGGCATGCGGCAACAGGCGGGCGGACGGGTTCCACGTCTGCACCACATTCAGCTGGAAGGGGAACGCGCCATTCGTCAACTTCAGCGCCGCCTCAGCCCATTTCGATTCCTGGCCGCCGCTCGCCAACCGGTCGCGCGTAGCGGCCTGCACCAGCCGATGGACGGCGATGGTCCCGCCGCTCACATCGATCAGCGAATATCGCCGCAGAGCCCCTTTTGCGCTGTTAAACTGCATGGCGTCGGGAAACGACGGCGAGACCAACTTCGGGTCGATATCGTCCGGCGCCAGGAAGGCGATCAGGAAAAGCAGTTCGAGCGCTTCCGGCGCTTCGGTTTGAAGCCGCTCGAAGGAGATGCGCCAGGTGGCGGCCACCGCGTCGTTGAGCAGTTCGCGGGGACTGCCGCGGTAGAGCGCGAAGTATTCTGTGATCGAGCTGGCGTTGGTTTCGATATATGCGCCGGCTTGCTCCAGCGCCAGCGGCAGGCAGCCCAAGGCATCGCACAGCTCGCCGGCGGCCGCGGGCTCATCGCAACCGCATCGCTTTTGCAGGAACTCGACGGCGTCGGCGCGCGGCAGCACGGGGAGCTTCAGCGGCTTGGCGAGACTGCCCCAGTTCGGGTCGCGCGAGGTGATCAGGACGTGACCGCCGCCGCCCGTCGGCAAATGGTCGCGGCAATCGGCGGCGCCGCGGGCGTTATCCAGGATCAGCAGCCAGCCGGGTCGATGGCCCAGCCATGAGCGCACGGCGGCGGCGGTGGCCTGCTGGTCGGCGAGATCCTTTTCCGGGAGGCCCAACGCGGTTGCCAGCCGGGCGTAGTCGGCGGTCAGCGTGGCGGTGTCTTCCGCGCGCATCCACCAGACGATGTCGTAGTCGGCCGTGTGCCGATAAGCGTACTCCAGCGCAAGCTGCGTTTTGCCCGCGCCTCCCAGGCCGGCGATGGGGACAATAGCCACCGCACGTCCGGAAGTGAGCGAGGCGCGGAGTTCCTGTAGCAGTTCTTCGCGGCCGGTGAAGTTAGGGTTGCGGGTGTGGGAGATGTTCCAGATATCGGGCAGCGCGCCGGGAAAGCGCGGAGCCTTGGTAGCGGCACGGCCTGCGCCGGGAAATTCGGGCTCACGATCGGGCTTGGCGCGGCCGCGCCCGATGCCCGCGAGCAACGTCTCGTTTGATGCGATCTGGCTGCGGCCGTAGAGATCGATGTAGACGATCGGCGCGAGCAGCCCCTTGATCTCACACTCGCGAACGCGCACCGGAAGCAGTATGCCCTTTTCGCCGGTGGGGTCCTGGGCGAAGGCCGCGGCCCACTCGGGCTTCGTGAACTCTGCCGCGAGATAGTCGGGCGACAGCACGGCCACGGTTCGCGTGGCCTCGCGCGCGGCCTTGTCCATGGCGAGGACGAAATTGGAGCCGGCACGGAAATCCCAGGCCTGATTAATCGTTTGGTGGCCCGCGGCTTCGAGTTGCCAGGCGATCCATTCCGCCCACTCGCGGTCGGCTTTGTTGTAACTGACGAAAAAGTGGTCCAAGTTAGATAGTGCTAAAGACTCGCACTATCGTTTCAGGTTACTCGGAAGTTGGCACGCCGGCAACCCACTGCATCGGGAACCACCCACCTCACTTCGCCAGGAACTTGCCCATCGCAGACACGAGCGCTTCGATACGTTCCCCCAACTGCCGGTCGGCGGCACGGGACTCTTCGGCGAACCGGGTAATGGCATCGTTCGTGTCGGCCAACTTGATGGTCAGATCGTTCATGCGAACCGCCAACTCGTTGATTTGCCGCTGCGTATCCCGCCACAACTGGCGGCTCTCCTCGCGGTCTTTGCGGCGCTCCTCGTCAAGACCGGCGGTGACGTGCTCAATCCTCTCGAATCGCTCTTCGATCGTCATAGGCCTAACCCTGTCCGGCGATCTGCACGATGGTCTCCGCCTCCTCCGCCGTAAACTCCTCCACCTTCGCCGAGATATTCATCGAGCAGAATTTCGGCCCGCACATCGAGCAAAAGTGCGCGTCCTTGAAGCCTTCCTCCGGCAGCGTCTCGTCGTGCATCGACTGCGCCGTCTCCGGATCGAGCGACAGTTCGAACTGGCGCTTCCAATCGAAGCGGTAGCGCGCGCGCGACAGTTCGTCGTCGCGGTCGCGTGCGCCCGGACGGTGGCGCGCAATGTCCGCGGCGTGCGCGGCGATTTTATAGGCGATGATGCCGGCCTTCACATCGTCGCGATTGGGCAGCCCCAGGTGCTCCTTGGGCGTGACGTAGCACAGCATCGACGCGCCGTACCAGCCGATCATGGCCGCGCCGATCGCCGAAGTGATGTGGTCGTAGCCCGGCGCGAAGTCCGTTACCAGCGGCCCCAGCGTGTAGAAGGGCGCCTCGTAGCACATCTCCTTTTCCTTCTCCACCTGCATCTGGATCTGGTCCATGGGGATGTGGCCGGGACCTTCGATCATCACTTGCACGTCGTATTCCCAAGCGCGCTTGGTCAGTTCGCCCAGCGTCTTCAGTTCGGCGAACTGCGCGGCGTCGCTGGCGTCGGCCACCGATCCGGGGCGCAGGCCATCGCCGAGGGAGAAGCTGACGTCGTACTTCTGGAAAATCTTGCAGATGTCGTCGAAGCATTCGTACAGCATGTTCTGGCGATGGTTCTTCACCATCCACTCGGCCAGGATGGAGCCGCCGCGGCTGACGATGCCGGTGATGCGGCGCGCGGCCAGCGGGATGTGCTGCACCAGCACGCCGGCGTGAATGGTCATGTAGTCGACGCCCTGCTCGGCCTGCTCCTCGATCACTTCCAGCATCAGCGGGGCGCTCAGGTCTTCCAACCGGCGCACGCGCGAGAGCGCTTCGTAAATTGGCACGGTTCCGATGGGCACCGGCGATGCGTCGATGATGGCTTTGCGGATGCGCGGGATGTCGCCGCCGGTGGAAAGATCCATCACGGTATCGGCGCCGTACTTCACCGAGTAGCGCAGCTTCTCTAGCTCATCGTCGATGTTGGAGGTGACCGCGGAGTTGCCGATGTTGGAATTGATCTTGCACTTGGAAGCGACGCCGATGGCCATCGGCTCCAGGTTAGTATGGCGGATGTTGGCGGGAATGATCATGCGGCCGCGGGCCACCTCCGACCGGATGAGTTCGGGCACCACGTTTTCGCGCTGCGCCACGTGCTGCATCTCCTCGGTGACTATGCCCCGCCGCGCATAGTGCATCTGCGTGCGGATTGCGTCGTGCTGCCGTTCGGCTATCCATTCTGTTCGCATGGGATTCCTCTGGGTTGCGGATTACGGGTGTCGGGTGGTGGGTGCCGGCATGGAGCGCCAGCACCCATTCGCCTACTTCTTCGCCTACTTCTTCTTTTTGGGCTTCTTGACTTCTTTGTTGCCTTTATCCCTGCTTTTAGCCATATCCGCAATTATACCCGCTAACGGACCCGATGCAATCCATCATCGTCGTCGTCCCAGGCGTCCGGGTCGGCGGCATGCAGCAAAATGAACTTCTGCAGTTCGCTGGTTGAGGCCGTCAGGACGATCTGCTGCCCCTCTCCCATGGTGGATTCCGGCGCGATTCCGGCGTCCATCGTCTGTTTCAGCCAGGTTTCGTCAATCGAAGACACGTACAATTGGCCGCCCTGCATGCGGATCTTGCCAAACAAGTGGCCGGGAACGCCGACCTCCGGATCGGACTTGGAGGCTACGTCCACGAACTCGTACTCGTTCAGGCGCAGCAAATGGACGGTGTATTTCGACCCTTGCGCGGAGTCGACTTCGTACCCATCCTCCGACTTCTTCACTTGCCAGACCTCGCCGTCGCTGGATGCCCAAGTGCCTTCCAGCGGCAGGTCGGAGACCAGATTCCGGCTGGTATAAAGCGGGTGTATGGCGACCGCGGGAGCGCAGCCCGTCATCGCCGCCACGCCCGCCAGTGCCGCTAACAATAGTGTGAATCGCATGTTGAAACTCCTTTCACTACGGGATAGCGACATCCGTGGACGAGAATTGCAGTTGGCGCAAAAAGCGGGGCTTAAGCCCCGCGCCGGCTAAAGCCCGCCCTCCAGCGGTTTAGCGCCATCTTAAGCGGCGCGTAACGCGCGGCGGCGGCCATCAGGATCAGCCCGGCAAGCAGCAGGCCAATCGGCCACCAGGCATGCCCTTTGAAGAAATCCTGCTGCAGCCGCACCAGGCCGATAGCCAGGAACAGCATGCCGCTGGCGAAGAAATTCTTCATCTGTTTCGGAATGCTGCCGAGCACGAAGGCGCAAGCCACCACCGGCAGCAGCACCTCCAGCAGGCGCGCTTCCAGGCGCATCCCCGCGTTGGCCGGCGCGCCCTCCCAACGGTCCGATGCAGCCAAGCCCAGCAGCAGCAGCGAGGTCATCACGTGGCCGGGAATCGCGAAGCGGAACGATTTGGCCACCATGCGCATCTGCGGCGACAAGACGCGCTCGCAGGCGATCTGCAGCGCGAAGTAGATGCCCGCGTTGATCACGAAGAGATATTCGATCTGGCCGCGGGTCCACGGCGCCACGCTCTTCAGCCAGTTGGCGTAAGGCTCGTGATAGGTGGCCACGCCCGTCAGCGCCGCCAGCGTGAAGACCACGGCGATGGGATAGAAATAGCGCGAATCGTTGGCCAGGCGCAGATGCTCCAACGCCAGCGCGATGGCGAAGAAGAGCGCCGCGCAGGGCAGCAGATAGAAGTACGGCCGGCCGGGGTCTTTGTCAATCCAGTCCAGCATGCCCAGGCGCAACAGGCAGGCCAGGCACCACAGCGCGGCCATCACGGCGAACACCAGCGCGAACACGGAAGCGCGCGTGAAGCGCCGCAGCCAATAATACACCGGCAGCGAGAGCAGGATCGACCACCACAATTGCGCGTTGGTGGTCATCTTGAAGCTTTCGAAGTTCGAGAAAAGCTCCAATTTCTTGCGGCCCTGCGTGAAACCGCCGAACGCGCCATATTCGCCCATCGCGACCAGCAGGGCGATAGGCAGCAGCAGACAGAAGGCCAGCAGAAAGGCTACGGCGGTGCGGCGCTGATCCAGCTTCCAGGAGCGAATGCCGATCCAGGCAGTTGGCGCCGTGGCGCAGGCGGCCACCAGCACGGCCGGTGTGCCGCTCAGCCCCGCGTACCGGAACAAGACGAGCAGCGCCGCGCCCACCACCAGAATCCACGCGCCCAGGTACAAACAGACCTGCGGCAGCGACAGCCGGCGGACTTCCATGATCCACGCGTCTTCGCGCTCCACCAGCCGGTCGTAACATTTGCGGAACGCGTCGTATTCCGAATCGGAAAGAATCTGGTCCTGCTTCCAGCCGTCTAACTCGCGCAAGTGTTGCGCGATCTTGCCGGTCATCAGGCGCGCATAGGCGGCGGGCGCGGCCAGCACGTCGTCTCCGGCCAGGAAACGCTCCAGGTCGGCCGCCATTTCGTAGGCCGAGTTGTAGCGGCCGGCGGGCGATTTTTCGAGCGCCTTCATACAGACGTTTTGCAGATCGCCGGGGATCTCGGCGTTAATGCGCCGCGGCAGCACGGGATCTTGCTCGCAGATGGACTGCACCTGATCGCGCAGCGTCTCGGCGCGAAAGGGCAAGGCGCCGGTGAGCAGTTCGTAGCAAATGACGCCCAGCGAGAACACGTCGCTCCGCGCATCGAGCGGCGCATCGGCGCGGGCCTGTTCCGGGGAAAAGTAATCCGGCGTGCCCATGATTTCACCGTGCAGCGTGAGGCGCGCCTCATTCCCGGAGAGGTGCAGCGCCAGGCCGAAATCCAGCAGCTTGGGCTCCAGGTCGGGGCCAACCAAAATGTTGCCCGGCTTCAAGTCGCGGTGGATCACCTGCCGCTCGTTCAGGTAGCCTACGGCCAGCGCCACCTTGCGCATCAACTCCACTTTTTGGCGCAGCATAAGCGGCTGCGCGGCGGTGGAGAGCGCGGCGCCTTCCACGTATTCCATGACGAAGTGGGGCGGCTCGCCATCCGGGCCGAGCGAGTAAATGCGCGCGATGTTGGGGTGCGTGACTTGCGCCATGGCGCGGGCTTCGTGCATGAAGCGCGCGCGCAGAACCGGGTGATCGGCGTAGCGCGCGTTCAGCGTTTTGATGGCCACTTTGCGGCCGAGCCGTTCGTCCATGGCCAGAAATACGCGCCCCATGCCGCCCGATCCGATCTCGTCCAGGATCGTGTAGCCGGAGAGTTTCGCGGGATGGCCGGCCGATTGCAGCGGCGGCTCGGGCAAGCCGACGGCGCGATCGATTTCGGCCAGGGTCTCAAGCTGGGGGCGCAGTTCGCCGGCGATCTCCGGATGCTCGCGGCAGAAGCCTTCGATGGCGGGAGACTCGTCGCGCGCCTGGCGGTCGAGGAAATCGGCCAGCGCTTGCGCGAGCAGCTCTTCCTTATCCGGCGCGGACGGCATTACGGCTCACCCGCCAGCGCGCGAAAGCGCTTCAGCGCACGGTGTAGCAGCAGCGCCACGGCTTCGCGCGTCTTGCCCATGCGCGCGGCGATCTCCGCTGTGGTGAGCCCTTCGACTTTGGCCAGCAGGATCGCCTCGCGGTAATCCGGCGGCAGCGCTTCCAACCGCTCGAAGAGAGCCGCGACGGCCTCTTTCTCCGACAGCAGCAGCGTGGGAGTCTTGGCGTCCAGCGGGTCGGGGCCTTGCGGATTGCTGGCCGAGCGGAGGCGAACCACATCGCCGGGGTTGCGCTTCTGGCGGCTCTGAAAACGCGCGGTGTCCAGCACTACATGACCGGCGATAGCCGCCAGCCAGTTCCAGAAACTGCCCGGCGCTTCATAGTGGAAGCGCGCGATATCGCGGAACGCCTGCAAGAAAGTCTCTTGCAACAGGTCGTCCACCTCGACCGCGGCGAGCAACTCCGGACCCGCCTTGTAACGCAGCAGGGCGGCCAGCCGGCGGCGGTATTTCGCGAAGAGCGCGGCGAATGCGTCGTCGTCTCCGCCTTTCACCTTTTCGACGGCGCCGAAACTGGTGGTGGGCGTCATTCAGCTCACTCCAGTATAGACGGAGGAGGACAGGCCTCCCGGCCGCCGCTGTGGGGCAGGCTCGAAGCCTGCGCGGGCCTCGCAGGCCCGCTCTTGGTGGGACAGGCTTTAGCCTGTGTACCGGCGAGCTTCGCTCGCCTGTGTCGGCAGGAGTGCCGACACGGCACGGTGAGAGCGTGCGCCACGTGGGCTACCGACTCAAATGGCCAATATCGAGAGACGGGCTGAAGATGTCCGCCGAGCTACCGATCTTCGTGAGCCAATTGCGGGTCGGACGGGTGCTGCCCGCTGATCTGGCGCTCCAATTCGTCGCGCGTGGCTTGCCGCAGGCGGGCGGCTTCGTCGAACTGGGACTTGGCTTCCCGGCGGCGGCCTTGAGCGAAAAGGATCTGTCCGCGCAGATAGTACACGCTGGCGCTCTGCGGGTCGATCGCGCCGGCGGCCCGCAGCAACTCGAGCGCCGCGGCATAGTTGCCCTGCTGCTTGTAGATTTTCGCCAGCCCGTAATCGGAAGCGCCCTGTCCGGAATCCAAGCGTAGCGCCTCTTTGAAGTAGCGCTCGGCTTCCGGAACCTGATTGAGGGCGTAACACACCGCGCCGAGCGCGTCGTAGTTGTATGCCACGTCCGGCTCGATGGCGGCGTCTTGCAGAAACTCCCGCTTGGCTGCCTCGAGTTCGTTCTGGCGCCGATAGACCGTGCCCAGGAAGTAGTGCACAAAGGGCAGTTTGGGATCGAGGTGGGCGGCCTGCGAAAACTCATCCAATGCGTCACGGTACAACTCGCGGGCCACGTGCGCCTTGCCCACGATCAAATGGAACTCGGCGGAATTCCGGCCCACTTCGATCAGGCGCGTAGTAGCGCGCTGGTCGAGTTCGGCGCGCCCAGCCTTATTGGCCGCGATCGACACGACGTACAAGTAATTCAGATTTCCGGACTCGCGCGGCCACAACGGTTCGAGCGCCTGCGCCGCATCCGCGTAGCGTTCCGTGAAGAAATAGCAGAGTCCCAGCAGGTAACGCGCCTGTGTGGATTCCGGCTGATCGCGCACCACCGATTCGAAGGGCTGAATCGCGCGCCGGTAATCGGCCTGCCGGTAATAGACCAACCCGATGTTCAACCGGATGCCGGGCATAGTGGGCGCGAGCCGCTCGGCGGCCTGCAACTCCGACAGGGCCGCCTTCCAATCTTTGCGGCGCATTTGTACGACGGCCAGATTGCCGTGCGCGCCCACGTTATCCGGCTCGGCCGCCAGCACCGCGCGGAAGTCTTTTTCAGCGGCCGCGAGATCGCCGGTGTCCATGGCGTGCTGCCCGCGTTCGAAGATCTGCCGCGTATCCGTCGCCGCAGCCGGAATTAACCACGGATGGACACAGATGCACACAGCTAAGATGTGAATCTGCCAGCGCCTAGCACCCACCAGCCCGCACCTCTTTCGGCGCCATGCTCCAGAGCCGGTCCCACGAATGTTCCTTGTCCCACATGGGGGTCGGCTCGAAGAAGCCCGAATCCGGCGCCAGGTGTTGGCGCACCACGTCGTCGTTGAGCGTGACGCCGAGGCCGGGTTTGTCCGGCACCGTGATGAAACCTTTGTCGATGATGGGTTTCTCGATGCCCTCGACGAGGTCCTGCCACCAGGGCACATCCAGCGAATGATTCTCGCAGGCCAGGAAGTTCTCGGTGGCCGCCGCGCAGTGCACGCTGGCCAGCGCGCCGATCGGCAGGCCCGCATAGTGCATGGCCATCGGCACGCCATATTCCATCGCCGCATCGCCGATTTTATGCGTCTCAAGAATGCCGCCCGACGTCGAGATGTCCGGATGAATCTTGCTCACCGCGTGCTTGGCGCACAGATTGATGAACGGTTCTTTCAAGTAGATATCTTCGCCGGTGAGGATCGGGGTGGGGCTTTCCATGGTGATGCGCTGCAGGAGGTCGGTGTATTGCCACGGAATCACGTCCTCCATCCACGAGAGGTTGTATTTCTCGTAAGCCTTTCCCAAGCGGATGATGGAAGGCACGCCGATGTGGCCCAAGTGATCCATGGAAAGTGGAATCTCCATGCCCACGGCCTCGCGCGCAGCCGCCACGTATTCGCAAAGCTTCTCGATTCCCTTATCGGTTACCTCGGTTGCCGTAAACAGATGCGGCAACTGACTCCGCTCCCAAGGAGTCTCTCCGGAAGGCATGGTGACGGTACCGGGAATGTTGGCGACCATGTTGATGCCCAGGTCCATTTTCAGCCAAGTCAAGCCCATCTCTTCCTTGCGAATCTTGAGGCGCTTGGCGTACTCCATAACATCCGGGGATTCTTCGGTATCCGCGTAGATGCGAACTTTATCGCGGAATTTGCCGCCCAACATCTGGTAGATGGGCACGCCATAAACCTTGCCCGCGATATCCCAGAGCGCCTCCTCGACGGCCGCCACACCGCCCGCCTGCCGCGCGTGTCCGCCGAACTGTTTGATCTTCTCGAATATGTAGGTAATGCGGAGCGGATTCTCGCCCACCACGCGGCTCTTCAGAAACAGCGCGTAGGTGGCGCTGGCCCCGTCGCGGACTTCGCCGAGTCCGTAGACGCCCTGGTTGGTATCCAGCCGGATGATGGTGCAAGGGCTGGGACCGGGCTTGCGCACGGTGGCCACCCGCAGGTCGGTAATCTTCAAAGTGGAAGGGCTGGAGTGGGTGTTGACGTTTTGGAAGGGCGGGTCGGGGGCGGCGTTAGCGCGCGCGCCCAGCATCGCTCCACCCAACAGGGCGGCGGATGTTTTGAGCATCCCGCGGCGGCCGATGCGGGGCCGATCGTGGTTCGGCATGTTTGGTGGTCTCCTACAGACCCACCATTATAGTGCGCGTCGCGGACCGGTTTATCCGATCGCTGCGGGTGTGGCTGCCGGCTACATGGCCTTGCGCCGGGTGAGCACAATCGATTGCGCTCCACCTGTGGGACGTGTCGTCATCTAGGCGCGTCGCTGAGTGGGATCGCGTTTTGTGCGACCCCGCGTCGTAGGCCAAGGAGGCCGCGCCTTTTGAAACACACCACAAAGGACATCTTTGATATGGTGAGTGCGGAGGCGTACAATGGAGGCTTACGATTCCATCGTGGAGGTGTACGTGCTTGACGAGCCGCTGACGGATGACGCCGAGGTGCTTGGTCAGATCATTTCGTCGCTGAAAAAAGTGGGGCCCGATGCACGGAGGAGGATCTATCAGACCATCGGCACGTTCTTCCAACTGGAGTCATCGCCTTCCAACGTGCCATCCACGCAAGCTGATCTGCGAGCCGGGCATACCGCTACCGAAGCCCGGCACCCCCCGTCAACCCAGCCCACATTCTCCGGGGACCGCGCACCAACGCCGAAGCAATTCCTAAACGAGAAACAGCCGCGCACGGACGTTGAGCGCGTCGCCTGTCTAGCCTTCTACCTGACCCACTATCGCGACACACTTGAATTTACCACGCTCGATATCAGCAAGATCAACACCGAGGCGGCGCAGCGAAAACTCGCAAATGCTACTGTGGCGGTCAACAATGCCTCGCAATACGGTTATCTGGCTCCGGCCGGCAGCGGAATGAAGCAGATCAGCGCTGCTGGAGAGCGTTACGTTCAAGCTCTTCCGGACTACGACGCCGCCAAAGCCCTGCTGGCGTCCGCGCGGCCCCGATGGAAATCGAAGAGAAGCACCAACTCAAAACAGTGACTAGGCACTGGAGATTCTGTTAAAATGGCATCAGTAGCGGTCAGGAGGCGGCATCATTCGAAGCGGATCGCAATATTCAATCATAAGGGCGGTGTTGGAAAGACTACCTTGACATTGAACATTGCTGCCGCTGTTGCATCGCTCGGCAAGCAAGTCCTTCTTGTCGATTCGGATCCGCAGTGCAATCTCACCTCCTACTTGCTCGAAGATGGGGTTGTCGACAACCTCCTTGATCAGTCGGACGGGCCCAATGGAGAAACCCTATGGTCAGCAGTGAAACCAATCGTTGAGGCTTCGGGCGATGTGGAGATCATTGCACCAAAAGAGCTGAGCATTGAAAATCTCTATCTCCTGCCTGGCGATATCCGCCTCAGCGACTTCGAATCCGAGCTTAATCAACTTTGGGCTGATTGCATCCAAAGGAAAGTCAAGGGCTTTCGGGGCACTTCGGCCCTGAGCGCAGTTGTCAATGATGTTGCAGAGGCCTTCGCAATCGATTTCGTGTTCTTTGACTCCGGTCCTAATATCGGGCCGCTCAACCGTAGCATCTTGCTGGATTGCGATTATCTGATCATCCCGGCCGCCTGCGACGTTTTCTCGGTGCGCGCCCTTAAGACGCTCGGTCACACTCTCGCAACATGGATTCAGGATTGGCAAACAATCCTGGCGCTTGCGCCGGATCAGGTATACGCGATACCCGGACGTCCGACCGTAATGGGCTATATACCCCAGCGCTTTCGCGTCTATCGCGGCAGTCCGGCTGGAGTGCAGTCTAAGTATATGTATCAGATTGAGCGGCATGTCAAGAGCGATATTGTGGAAGTCTTGCGGAAGATTGATCCGGCCCTCGCCGATACCGCACCGTCCCAACTGCTCATTGGTGAAGTAAAGGACTTCAGCACTCTTGTTACCTACTCACAGGAGCAGGGTGTTCCGATTAATGAGGTCAACGCGGGCACTCCTGGCCAGCGAGCGGAAGCGGAGACAATTTTTGCAAGCATTGCCCGCAGGATCGTACAGCGAAGTGCACGGAGAAAGGCCGATGAAAGCGCCCGCACTTAGCCAGCAGGACCGCGCCTTTATTGAAGACCTCGTCCTGCACGCCAAATCCAGCGAAAAAGTATTCGAGACTTTATTGCACAATCTATTCAATACTTTCTCGTCTGACGATGAACTAATGAAGTATGTGCATTCGATGAAGTGGAGGATCAAAAATGCCGACCATCTTCGGGACAAGCTGATTCGTAAGTGGCACGAGGCGAGCGCACGTGGCAAGGAGTTCACGATAAACAAGAACAACCTGTTCGTGAAGGTCAACGATTTGGCTGGTTTTAGAATCCTACATTTGTATACCAGGCAATTCCAACGTATTGACGCCTGTCTCCAGCGGATCTTTGCCGAGCAGATGTACCGCGTTGTCGAGGGGCCCTCCGCCAGAACCTGGGACGACGAGTCGCGCGAGTACTTTCGGAGCATAAACACGCGCTTCGTCAAAAGCTCAACGTTGTACACGAGCGTGCATTACGTCGTTGCACCGAACCAGAGGACCAAGTACACTTGCGAAATCCAGGTGCGCACACTTGCCGAGGAGTTGTGGGGCGAGGCGGACCACACCCTGAACTATCCCCACGTCTCAAAAAGCCTTTCCTGTAGGGAACAGATAAAGGTGCTAGCCCGGGTGACGTCCAGCTGTACGAGACTGGTGGATTCGATATTCCTCTCCCATAACGAGCATAAGGCGACCGAGCCGAAAAAGCCGAGGCGAAAGGCTCGGGCGTAGTGGCGTCCAGATGAGTTGCACGTTCTCGCGGAAGCTCCGCGAACAGTTCGGGAACGCCCTCGGCAAACGAAACGATCACAGATCGTTACGCCGCTTGATTTCGTCCCAATACTGTGTGCAGTAAAGGGTGCCTCGGTGGGGCAGACGATCGGTTTATGTCGTCTGCCGGCGCTCTCGAGGCGGCAGACCACGAAAGACGATGCTCTGCCCCCCAAACTGAACAGTATGGACCTAGCGGCGCGCTCCTGGTTGGGTGGTTAGCACTACAGCATTGGCCGGATACAACAAAGCCCGCCCCGCATGTTTTATCCACAAACTATCCAAAGCGGGTGTCTTGCAACTGTAACAAAATACGCGCCGACAATCTTGAGGAAAACTGCCGCGCGACGCCAAAATTCATTTGACTGTAACGATGTTTGGAGCGAACATGGCACTTGGTTCCAAGAGGTTCGAGGAACAGCGAGCCGAACGGAAGCGAAGCGAGCCTGGAACGTTGATCCGCAGCCGAAACTATTCCAATAGGGCGGGCGGTGGGGAGCGAAGGGTTATCGGACGCATTCGGGAGGTGAGCCTCTCGATCAGTGGCTGGGTTGAGGCTTTGATCCGGAGGGGCACAAAAGCCCTGAAGGGGAGCGGAGATCCGGGGGCTGATCGAGATTGCGGAGCAGGAGCCGAGAGACGGGTTTGCGGTGGCGATCTCGCCCGAACCGGGGCTAACCGGAGAGAGCGAAGGAGCCGCAAGCCGAACGGGCTCGGTGAAAGTTCGGCAACGCATCGAAGCGGCAGGCCGGGAACTTCGATCCCGGAGCGGCGGTCTGGAAACGGGCAGTCGTTACGGGGGAGCGAAAGGCCGTCACGAGATGCAGGTTCCAGCCGGAGCGCACGCAGGCGACCTCCAAGGCGTTAATCCGTTGCCTCCAAAAGGGGTGGCGGGGAGCCGAGGAGAAATCGCCGGTCATCCGGCTGCACAGCTCTGAGCCGTGCATGCCGGCGTCGGGTCAGGCTGAGCTTCGGATCACTTGGAACCATTTTTTTGCCCGCCCGTCGGTGGCCTGCCTTGCCGAGCAGCCCCGTTCTATTCCGATGTGCCAGTTTGCGCGGCGTGGGTTCCGAGACCGCGGCTGCGGGCGCATCCGCATGCGTTAACAGTTAACTGGCGCGAAGCTGGTAGAGCAATGCTCGTCGCGGCGATTTCCTGGCGTACGCTCCTTCCGGAAACAGTCAGAAAAGGTTCGGCTTGGCTACTGGGTGTGTAGGTTGTACTTATGCCGACAATAGGGTGCTCCGAGCCAAACGCTCGGAACCCGAGCCCCCAGTGGTCCCAGTCGGAGTACGGGAAAGTGTCGGGCGGCATAAATCCCAGGTGTACTCGCCCCTCCCATTGCTGGTCGCCCATTACAAGCATCGGCTTATCTGCTTGATCGAGGTTGACGACGATTCGCTTCTTTGCGTCGCGTCCGCCCATTACGAGGAACGGTCGGCCGTCGGCAAAAACGCCAATATCGACACCGACAACATCCCGTTTGTAAAGGAAGCTCATGTGCGCTCCGCCGCGCGCGTCGATTTCCCATCTGGCGGCGGGGGTTCCGGACGCGTCGACGAGTTCGAACTTCGCCGCGCGGACCACCTTTGGTGGGGATGCCTGGACGGAGCTCTGGGACGCCAGAGCACCACCGAGGTTAACCCGCTGCGCATGCGGCGAGTATTCCGTAGAGGTTACTAGTTCTTATCATTGTCCCCACCAGGTAACGCTTGGCGGCGTGCTCGTGCAGTCGGTGGATAGCCAGGCGCTTATGTCCTCCGTGTCCTTGTTTGGGCTCGACAGGCCATACGCGCTGAAAGCCGAGAAAATCTCGGCGTCGCTCCAGTTGGTGTAGGCGAGTAATAGCTCGTGCAGCAGGACATTGCCCTGGTATGCCGAATTCGAGTTCGAGAAAAAATTAGCACCAAGCAGGTCGGGGATGGAGATCAGGCGCCGGTAAGCGTCGTAGGTGTACGATTCCGTGTTGTTGTTGGCGTCCTTCTCGGTGGCCATGGTACCGGCCGCGTTATAGGAGTAGCCCATCGCTTAGCAAGCTGCGGGTGGATTGCGAGCGGGGTCGCGCTCAGGGATATTGACGGCGCGTGGGAACGCCACGTGCGGGGCGGCGGCTGGTCGTGATTCCTTAGACCCGCGACACGTCCAGCCGGCGTCCCCAGGAGTGTGGCGCGGCACGCATGTGCGTGCGCCACGCCGCGTCACGCCCAACCCATGCGCGCGCGCAGCGCGGTGATATGCGCCACGTGATGATCGCCGTGCCAGGCATACAGCGCCAGGTTGCGGTCCAGCGTGACGGGGCCCAGTTCGGAGTGCAGAAACGTGCGCGCGAAATCCGCGGGCGTCATGGCGCGCAGCAGCAACTCCCAGCGGCGGTGCAGCGATTCGAGCAGCGCGAGCGAAACCTCGACAGGCGCCGTACGCGAATCGAAAAGCTCCGCCCAAGCCGCTTCATCGTATCCTTTCGCGCTGGGTGTGTCTTCCGTTAGCGCCAGACGGAACCGGCAGTAACTGTTGATATGGCTGTCCGGGACGTGATGGACCACTTGGCGGACGGTCCAGCCGCCGGGGCGATAGGGCGTGTCGAGCTGTTCGGGAGTTAAGCCTTCCACGGCGGCGCGCAGGCGCGCGGGCGTGGCTTCGATGCGGTCGATGAAGGCGCGGCGCTGTTCTTCGGTGCTCTCGCCGGTGTACGCGAAGGGGCCGATGGGGTAGCGTAAATCCGTCATGATACCCAGCCTATCAGAGACGCGCCGCGCGGTTTCGAGACGCGCTTGCGCGATCTCGCGGCCGGCCGCCCGCACCGCATCCAGCACCCCCGGCGGCGCGGTTTGCGGAGCGCCGCTGGCGAAGGGCGGATCGGGCGCGTACTGCATGGCAAGCTGGATTTGCTGGGCCATCGGATCGCCGCGGAGCAGGGAAACGAGGCACAGTGCGCCATCGATGCCGGCGGTTACGCCGGCGGCGCTCACGATCACCGCGCCCTCACGGTCGCGCCTGGGTAAATCGATGACGACGCGCTCATCGACGGGAATGGCGCCGAAGTATTCGAGCAGATGAAAAGCCGCCCAATGCGTGGTGGCGCGGACGCCCCTGAGCAACCCCGCGGCTCCGCAAATCAGTGCCCCGGTGCAGATCGAAAAAACGTATCGGGCGTGCGCCGATTGCCCGCGAAGGAACCGGAGGACCGCCTCGTCATCCATCAACTGCTCCTGTCCCCAGCCGCCGGGCACCACCAGCACATCCAGTTTGGGCGCATCGGCGAACGTCATTTCCGGCGTCAGAATTAAGCCTTTTATGTCGCGCACGGGCGTCTTCTCTTTCCAGAGCACATGGAACCGCGCGCCGGGAATGCGGGACAACACTTCGAACGGACCGGTGAAGTCCATCTGATCCATGCGGGGAAACACGATCGCGCCGATCTCGATAGGGTCCATACTAGAAGACAGTACCGCATGGCCGGGCTTCGATCGCGGTCCTGTGAGGCAGGACTCCAGCGGGTCCTGGAGCACCCGCGCAGACCTGGAGGTCCGCCCCACACGGGGCCGGGCTTGCATCGCGGCGCGCCATCGTGCAGAATGGCCTTGATGAAGATAAATAGATTGCACTACCCGATTCTGTTCGGCGCTATCGCGTGCGTTGCCGTGCTGGCGCCCGCCCAGGCCGCCACGGGCACAATTTCCGCGTTGCCGAACCCCTGCCACGTCGAGCCGGGTGCGCACACCTGTAGGACGCACGTGGCCTGGTCGACACAGGGCGCGCGCGGTGTGCGCGTCTACGTGCGGGCGGAAGGAAGGAGCGCCAGTCCGGAGAAGGAGTTCGCGAAAGAACCGGCTTGCGACAGATGCGACGCGGATTGGATCGAATTGGGTACCTCTTACATTTTCACGCTCGTGGATTTCTCGGAGGGCAGAAGGGGCGAGGTTCTCGGAAACATCAGCGTGACGGCGGTGGAGGGCCGGGGCGACCGCGCGGAAGGTATCTCAGGCGTCATTCGGGCAGAGCCGAATCCGTGCCGCATCGAGCCGGGCAGAGGCGATTGCTACACCTACATAAGCTGGTCGTCTACGGGCGAGCATGCGCGGGTTTATGTAAGAGCCGAAGGAGAAAAGTCCAGCGGGGAAAAGGAATTTGGCACGGGCCGCGTTGGCGACAGGGTTGGGGCGAGTTGGATCGAACCCAGGACTCGCTATATCTTCACGCTGGTGGATTGGTCAGCCGGAAGCCGCGGTCAACCGTTGGCTTCCGTAGAGGTCACCGCGATCCGGTGAGCGATCGCCGGCTCACGCGCGCGGCTCGGCAGGCGAAACCGCCTGCCCCACCGATTGTTTCATAGCATGGCTAAGAAAATCGCAATCGTGGAAGACGAGGCGGAGCTTGCCACGTTGCTGGACTACAATCTGACCCGCGGCGGCTACCAGGCCTACGTGCTCTCCGGCAACAAGGGGGCGCTCAAGGATCTGGAAGCCTGGAAACCCGACCTGATCGTGCTGGACGTGATGCTGCCGGGCGACGACGGGTTCGAGCTTTGCCGCCAGATTCGCCAGTCGCCCACGCTGGCGCGCACGCCCGTGCTCTTTCTCACCGCCCGCTCCGACGAAGTCGACCGGGTGTTGGGACTGGAGATCGGCGGCGACGACTACATGACCAAGCCGTTTAGCCCGCGCGAGCTGGTGGCGCGGGTGAAGGCGCATCTGCGCCGCGCCGAACGCGACGAAGAAGAGAATACGGCGGTGGAGACCGGACCGTTTAGGCTGGACCGCGGCGCGCACCGCGTTTTTCTGCGCGAGCGCGAACTGGACCTGACGTCCACCGAGTACAAGCTGCTGGAGTTCTTCTTGACGCACGCGGGCCGCGCCTACAGCCGCGATCAGCTTCTGGAGGAGGTTTGGGGCCAGCAGCGTTTCGTCACGCCGCGCACGGTGGATGTGCACATCCGGCGCTTGCGGGAACACATCGAAGCCGAGCCCGACAATCCGCGGTATTTGACCACCGTTCGCGGATTTGGGTACCGGTTCGAGGAACTCGCGTAAAGCGCGCGCCACCAGAACTTCATGCTTCCGTAACGTCCCGTTAACCATCCGTTGTTTACGCTAAGGGGGACGCATGAAAAAGATCCTCCTGATCGAAGACGACACCGATCTGTTCGCCCTGTTGAAGTACAACCTGGAGAAGGAAGGGTTTGCGCTCACCGGCTCCCAAACCGGCAAAGGCGCGGTGGATCTTTGCCGCCAGGTGCGGCCCGATCTGATCCTGCTGGACATTATGCTGCCGGATTACGACGGCCTGGAGATCTGCAAAACCGTACGGAAAGACCCGGACCTGCTTGCGACGCCCATCATCTTCCTGACCGCGCGGGCGTCGGAGACGGACCGTATCGTGGGCCTGGAACTGGGTGCCAACGATTACGTGGTGAAGCCCTTCTTCGTGCGCGAGCTGATCGCCCGCATCAAGCTGCAGTTCCGCAACCATGCCGCCCCGGCGCGCGTGTTGGATGCGGGCGGCGTGCAACTGGACCGCAGCAGTTGCCAGGCGCGGCTGAAAGGAACGCTGCTCAACCTCACCGCCACGGAGTTCCGCCTGCTTGAATTCCTGATGAGCCGTCCGGGGGTGGTCTTCAGCCGCGAACAACTGTTGAACGCCGTGTGGGGGCAGGATCGCGCCATCACCGACCGCGCCGTGGACGTTTATGTGCTGCGGTTGCGGCAGAAGATCGAGACCGACCCGACCAACCCCGGGCTGATTCACTCGGTGCGGGGATTCGGGTACACGTTCGAGCCGCGCGCCTCCAACGCCAGTTCCGCGGCATGATGCGCGGCGGTGAATTCCTGTACAATAGAGTCGAAAGGAGACCGCATGGGAACCACTGGCACGTTTCTTGCCCTCGTGGGGTCCTTTGGCACGCAGGAGATTCTTCTGTGCGCCATTGTGGCGCTCATTCTATTTGGCGGCAAGAAGATCCCGGAACTGGCCAAGGGCTTGGGCGCGGGAATCCGCAACTTCAAAGACGCCATGAAGGGCGACAACGACGAGAAG
>Ga0187887_10001626_pt1 | contig 18978 bp, 23 predicted proteins | sample June2016WEW_7_10_FD_132977 | JGI IMG/M metagenome (GOLD analysis project Ga0187887, IMG submission 132977) | Peatland microbial communities from SPRUCE experiment site at the Marcell Experimental Forest, Minnesota, USA - June2016WEW_7_10 | ecosystem: Environmental > Terrestrial > Soil >... | reverse complement strand
GTGACCCTGGACGTGGAGCTGATCACGCCGATCGCCATGGACAAGGGGCTGCGCTTTGCCATCCGCGAAGGCGGCCGCACGGTGGGCGCCGGCACGGTTACGGAGATTGTGGAATAACCATGGCACGCGAAATCATTACGTTTCAGTGTTCTGAGTGTAAGCGGAAGAACTATAACAAGACCAAGAACAAGAAGACGACTACCGAGCGTCTGGAGATGAAAAAGTACTGCTCGTTCTGCCGCAAGCACCAGGCACATAAGGAAATCAAGTAAACTGGTTAGTGATCCAGCCTTTAGCGCGGAAGTGAACTGCGCTCGCGCGACGGGGCCGGGTTGACTGCGTTAGTTAGGGAAGGGGCGTAGGTTTAACGGCAGACCAGCGGTCTCCAAAACCGCGAGTGGGGGTTCGAATCCCTCCGCCCCTGCCATTGAATCAACATCAACATGGCGATAGCACGAGCGATGGCAAACGAAGAAACCGGAGTGCCCGGCCGCGGAATATTGAGCTGGCCCGCGAAAGTGAAGGATTACGTGCAGGACCTCCAGATGGAGATGCGGCGCGTGTCCTGGCCGAGCTGGAAACAGGTTCGCGCGACGACGGGAGTGGTGATCGTCGCCGTCTTTGCGTTCGCGGCCTATTTCTGGGTTGTCGATCTGATTGTCGGCCGCGGCATCACGCGGTTGTTCAACGCGTTCTCGTCTCACTGATTGCAATGGCTGAAGACCTCCATCCCGCCGAAGAAGAATTGATGCCGTCTCCGGAAGCCCCGGAGGACGAGGCTATCGCTCTGCCCGCCGAAGAACAAGCCGAGGCGGAGGAGACACCCGAAGCTCCCGTTCCCGATACCGTGGAAACGGTCGAGTCCACCGCATCGCAGGTTGACGTCGAGGAAACAGCCGCTCCCGCCGAGCCCGCGCCGGTGGAGGGACCGCCGAAGCAGTGGTACATCATCCACACGTATTCCGGTTTTGAAGGCAAGGTGGCGGAGTCCCTGCGCAGCCGCGCGCAGGCGTTCGGCTTCGCGGACAAGATCGGCAACGTTCTGATTCCCACCGAAGAAGTGGTGGAGATGCGCAACGGCAAGAAGGTGATCAGCAAACGGCTGCTGTATCCGGGTTATGTGCTGGTGGAGATGTCCATGGACGATCAGCTCTGGCACGAAGTGAAGAACACGCCACGAGTGACCGGATTCGTGGGCGGGGGCAACAATCCCGTGCCGCTGACCGCTGACGAGGTCAATTCCATCCTTTACCGGCAGGCCACTTCCGCCGACCGGCCGCGCCCCAAACAGACTTTCGAAAAGAACGAAACTGTACGCATCGTCGACGGTCCGTTCGCAAGCTTCTCCGGCAAGGTGGACGAAATCAACAGCGAGCGCGACACGCTGCGCGTGATGGTGACCATCTTCGGCCGCTCCACTCCGGTGGAACTCGAATTCACGCAGGTAGAAAAGATCTCTTAAGGTTTCCCGATGGCCAAGAAAGTAACAGGACAAGTAAAGCTTCAGATTCCGGCGGGCAAAGCGACGCCGGCTCCGCCCGTGGGCACCGCGCTCGGACCGCAGGGCGTCAACATCATGGAATTCTGCAAGGCCTTCAACGCGAAGACCAGCGCTAAGGACCAGGAAGGGCTGATCATCCCGGTGGTGATCACCATCTACTCGGACCGCTCCTTCACGTTCATCACCAAGACGCCGCCCGTGCCGGTGCTGATCAAGCGCGCGGTGAATCTGGCTAAGGGCTCGGCCGAGCCGAACAAAAACAAGGTGGGCCGCATCACCGAGAAGCAGGTGGAAGAGATCGCAAAGATCAAGATGCCCGATCTGAACTGCTTCGACGTGAACGCCGCGATGCGCTCGGTGAAGGGCACGGCCCGCAGCATGGGCGTCGAAGTAGGGGCGTAAGCATCTCTGCATTCTTCGTAGACCAGGTCTTCGTATGTACTATGAGAGGGCCTCATGGTTGCACGTCTTAGCCTTGTTTTGCTTCTTCCGGCTTTTTGCCAGGCTCAGGACGCGCCCGTTCCTACGTTCGGGACCACCGTTGTCATTCCCTCCGGGCTCCGCGGGCAAGTCTACTTCATCAGGCACAACTCGAAGCGGCTCCCGAACTTCGCCAAGCTCAAGCCGGTGGGGACCATCTATACCTCCGCGCTGGACGTCCCTCCTCGAGCTTTCTCGCAGGGTTTTCCTGGCGTCACCGACCGGTTCGAATGGTTCGCCATCGATTACACCGGCCGATTCTGGATCCAGAAGCCGGGTGTCTACGAATTCGCCCTGACTTCGGACGACGGCGCAAAGCTGTATATCGACGATCGTGAATTGATCGACAACGACGGACAGCATGAGCCGGTCACTAAGCAAGGCCGAATTAACCTCAGCGGCGGCATTCACCGCATGCGCGTTTCCTACTTTCAGGGTCCGCGTTATATGGTTGCGCTGGTGCTGAAGGTGGCCGGTCCGGATGACGAAGAACTGCGAGTCTTCAGCACCGATGAGTTCAAGCCGCCGCCGCACCCGTCCGACTGGAAGTACGACACGGACCAATCCCAGGACCAGAAGTAAGCTATTTCGCCGGCGTCTTGGCCAGTTGCTCTTTCGCCCAGACACGGTTCGGATTCAGTGCAACGGATTTCTCAATCGCTTTGTGAGCTTCCGCCGGCTGGTTGGCCTTTCGCAGAGCGATGCCCAGCCACAGCCACGCCTCGGCCGAATTGGGGTTGAGCGCGATGGCCTGCCGGAAGTCGTGAATGGCCGCGTCGATTCCCCCGCCGAACGCGGACGGCAGGTAATACATACCCACGCCGTGGCTCAGGTGCGCGTCCGACGATTTGGGATCGAGCTGGACGGCCTTATCGATGGAATCGAGAGCGCACTTGCCGTGGCGAAGGCCGGCGAAACCCGCGCTGGAGATCGCCTGTCCGCACAACGTACCCAACAGGCGGTTGTACTCGGACGAATTGGGCCGCAAGTCCACGGCATGCTCCGCGGCGTCGATGCCGGCTTCGGCTGAGGAGAACGCCTGCGATTTATCGTGCACCTCGATTTCGACTTCGGCGAGATAGGATTGCGCGAGCGCGAGCTGATACTGCGCATCGGCATCCTTCGGTCGGGACTTGGCGGCGGCGCTGTCCGCGTTTACCAGGTGCTGCAGCGTGGCGCGGTCCTGCCGATCGCGGGCGTCCTGGAGCGGAGTAGCGGCCAGCATGATGAAGGCCAGAAACGGGGCTAATAACAACAATCTCATCCTGTTTTGATTCTACTGTGCACGGTCTGGCGGGCCGATATATATGGGATGCACGTCGGAGCTGCGGGAGCAGGAACGGGATCGGAGGTGCCCGAGCCGTTGCGAACCGAGGCAGTGCATGGACCCGGGCGCACCGGGAACCATACCGCTTCCGTGACACCCAATACTGCCCAGTCCGCCGCGCCGGCTTCAGATACCGTGGCATCGTTTCTCTCGTCGGCGAAGATTGCCGATCTTTTGGCAGGCATCGATCAGCGGCGCCCCATCCAGAGCCCTGAAGTGATCGCCGAGCTCACCCGCGCGGCGATTTCCGCGGTCGAGGAGCAGGATTTCGTGCGCGCTTTGGAGAAGCTGCGCGAGCTGGTGGCTATGGACCCGGAACGCGCGGACAGCATGCTTTCCGATCCTGCCCTCGATCCCATTCGAGCGGAACTGAACCAGCTCCTTCGGGAACTCGCGGCCGCCGCTCAGGCCGAGGCCGAACAAAAACTCGGCACTGCGCATGAGGCGCTGGAATCCGATGGCGCGAAGCTGCCAGAGGGCGACAGGGCGGATCTGCAGAGCATCCTCTCGGTAGCCGCAGAGCTGATCCAAACGGCGCGGCACGCAGATTATGTGCGAGCCGGAGAACTGGCCGAGGTCGTCATGGTGCAGTGTGGTTGGACGACCGCGGGTGTGCCGGTATGGGCGCCGTCCGAACTGCCGGCTCCCGTGCCGGTACCTGGGCCGTGGGAGAACCTCTGGCAGAAAGCGCCATTGCCGATCCTGCTGCTGGCGTGGCTTGCTCTGGGCATTGCTGGCGCTTTGCCATTCACGATCATCCACATCGGGTGGCCAATCGCGGCGTTTGCGCTGTGCCTCTGGGGCGGCGGTCTTGCCGCGTTCGTGCACTGGTACCGAAGGACGAGAAAGCGCTGGGCGCGGGAGGCCGCGTTCCGTGAATCAGGCAGCGGCCACGCGCAGAGCGACGTGGTGATCGAGACGAGCGGCGAGCTCGGCCGGTGAGTGCACGCTGGCCATAGGCAGCATGGTGCAGGTGGCTTCAATGGACGGCGGCAGCGCGATGAACGGCCGGCGCACCGATAGGACGACGAACGAGGTGGCAGTCCAGCGAAAAGCTCGCGCTCCATCCGGCAGGGCGCAGATGTGACCCGCGATCTCTTCCAGCACCGCGTCGCCCGGCGCGTAGCCACAGCGTTCGTAGATCAGGTGAACACGTTCGGCGACGATGGCTGCCAGCCAGCCCGGGTTCGCCGAGCGAAGAGCCGTCTCGATGGCCCGTTCGGCGTCAGCCCTTCCCGGCACACGGGCAAGCTTCGTCCCGCTCGTTTCCATTACGGCCTGTAACATTGTGAGGCTCGCCTGTTTTATCGGCAGGGCCAGGAGAAGGCTTTAGGGAATAAGAGTCCGCCCTACTTCATGCTGAGCAACAGCCAGACGGAGACGCCGATGACCCCTGGCAGCAGGATCTCAGCCCAATGCCGCAGCACGGTGCGCCAGTGGATTCGCCACCAACGCCGGGAGCTCTCTCTCGCCTGCAGAGTCGCTGCGAGGCGGGAACGCATGCCCGAGGGCAACCCGCGAATGGCCCGGACAATTTCCTCGCGCCCGCGCCGGTCGGCAATCAGAATGGTGGCCGAGTTCAGGCCGTTGGTTGTCTGTTCCAGCTTGTGGCGCAGCGGCTCAGGGATCTCGTCGACGGACCGGTACACGCGCGTTTCGCCGCCCGTGGCGATAAAGATGGTGGAACTGCGAATGGTCTGTCGAGGCATAGCACTTCTCAGGATAAGGCGACCTGGGGCCGCAGGTGATTCCGCGCGGCGGCATCCCCTGCATGCTCCAATATAACCTGAATGAAGCCCAGTGCGGCCTTCGAAAGCGCCTTATCCTTGCGATAGATCAGGCCGAGGTGACGAATCATCGGTTCCGGCGAGAGCGACGCGGTTGCCAGGCGCCCGCTTTCCACCTCTTCCCGGCAGTGCGACGCCGCAAGGAACGAATATCCCAGCCCGGCCATCACGAAACGCTTGATCATCTCGGTGGAATCCAGCTCCATGGAAACATGGATCTCGCCTTCTACCGGCTCCAGCCATCCGTTGAGGCGGCTGCGCGTTACGCCCGACTTCGGCAGCAGCAGCGGCTTGCCGATCAGTTCGCGGCATCCCACGCTCTCGCGGGATGAGAACGGGTCGCCGGCTTTGATCAGCAGCTTGATTTCATCGGTGTGGATTTTGGCGACCTGTAGTTTCTTTTCCTGGACGGGCAGTTGGGTGATGCCGAAATCCGCAAGGTTGTCGAGCACGGCCTGAACGACGCGCGCGCCGTAGGAGCGGTCCACCAGAAGCTGCACGTTGGGGAACTCGCGGGTGTACTCGGAGAAGACGGTGGGCAGCACGTAGATGCACGTGGCTTCATTGGCCGCGATCACCAGTTCGCCTCGCGGCACGCGATCAAGCTCATTGATGGTGTCCTGCGCGCGGCGGCGCAGGTCGAGGATCTGCTCGGCGTAATCGGCGAAGATTCTTCCGGCGGTGGTGAGAGAGATGCGAGTGCCAAGGCGTTCGAACAGCGTGCTGTTCAGTTCCTGTTCGAGTTGGCGGACCTGTGCGCTGATCGCCGGCTGGGTTCGAAAGCACGTCTGCGCCGCTTTCGAGAAACTCTTCAGGCGAACGATCTCGAGGAAGGTATGGAGCTGATCGAGGTCCATTAGAGCCTGGTGGTCCGGCTATCACGGGGCCGGACGGCGGTCCGGAACAGGACAGAGTCCCGAAACTGTAAAGGTCAATCAATTGTAGCAGGATGCGGCCCGGAACGTTGCTGCGGGATTTCGCGCTGTAACGCTTTGTAACCGACGGCTACCTTACACTCTCGCCATCGCGTTGCAGGCGTGGCTTTGGGCGAATTGACCCAGATTTGAAAAGGCATTTGCCCCCGGAGCGGTGGCGAGATTTGCTGTATTGGATGTCATCACTTATTCTTCAGAGACTTAAGGGGGTCTGGAGCAGTTGGAGAAAGGCAGAGTGATTGCACCACCTCGGTTGACAACGATGACCCGTCAAATTGAGATTACCGAACTCGTCCTGCGCGATGCCCATCAGAGCCTGATGGCGACGCGCATGGCTATGGAAGACATGATTCCCGTTTGCGAAGACCTCGACAATGCCGGCTACTGGTCGATCGAGTGTTGGGGTGGCGCAACCTACGATTCCTGCATCCGTTTTCTGAACGAAGATCCATGGGAACGCCTCCGCACCTTCAAGAAGCTAATGCCAAAGACGCCGCTGCAGATGCTGCTGCGCGGCCAGAACATCCTGGGCTACCGGCACTACGGCGATGACGTGGTGGAGCACTTTGTGGAGAAGGCGGCCGCCAACGGGATGGATGTGTTCCGCATCTTCGACGCGTTGAACGATCCGCGTAACCTGCGCACGGCCGTGAACGCCGTCAGGAAGACCGGCAAGCACGCACAGGGATGCATCTGCTACACCATCAGCCCCGTGCACACGATCGGCGCGTTCGTCGATCTGGCGGACCAACTGATGGAGATGGGTTGCCAGTCGATTTGCATTAAGGACATGGCGGCGCTGCTGAAGCCGCAACCCGCGTACGAGCTGGTGAAAGGCATCAAGGCACAGTGCGGGAAAGAGACGCTGGTGCATGTGCACACGCACGCCACCACGGGGGTCACGTTGGTAAGCCTGATGAAGGCTATTGAAGCGGGTGCGGACATTGTCGATACGGCAGTGAGTTCGATGAGCCTTGGGCCGGGACACAACCCCACCGAGAGCCTGGTGGAGATGCTGGAAGGAACCGGCTACACCACCCGTGTGGATATGGAACGGATTCATCGCGTGAACGAGTATTTCCGCAAGATCCGCAACAACTACAAAAAGTACCTCACCGATTTCCAGGGCGCGGAAACCGATATCTTCAAGAGCCAGATCCCGGGCGGCATGCTCTCCAATATGGAGAGTCAGCTCAAGCAGCAGGGCGCGGGTGACAAGGTGCAGGAAGTATTGCTGGAAGTGCCAGTGGTGCGCAAGGCCTCCGGATATCCGCCGCTGGTTACGCCCACCAGCCAGATTGTGGGCACGCAGGCCGTATTCAACGTGCTGATGGGCGAGTGGAAGGCGATGAGCGGAGAGTTCGCGGACCTGATGCTCGGCTATTACGGCGCGACGCTCGGGGCGAAAGAGGAGAAGGTGCAGCAGATCGCGGCGGAGAAGACGAAGAAACAGGTGATCACCTGCCGGCCCGCCGACCTGATCCCGAACGAATTCGACAAGCTGCGCGGCGAGGCGCTGGCTCTGGAAGGCGCCAACGGCAGCGACGAAGATGTGCTCACTTATGCGATGTTCCCGCAGGTAGCGCCGAAGTTCTTCAGGACGCGTCACGAGGGGCCGAAGAATCCGAGCAAGGAAGCGCCGGCTCCGGCGGCGAAAACAGCTGCGCCTGGGGACAAGCCCGCTGCTACGCAGCCGGGCCAGCTGTCCGCGCCGATCACTTACGCGGTCACGGTGAACGGCCATTCGCACAAGGTCACGGTGGCGCCTGCCGCATAGGAGACACGAACTCATGGCAAACGTAACAATCTCGAAGATGGAAGAAAAGATTGAGCTGCTGGAGAAAACCAGAAAACATCTCGAAGCGGGCGGTGGAGAGGAGCGCCTCGAGAAGCAGCGCAAGCAGGGCAAGCTGACGGCGCGCGAGCGCGTGGAGCGGCTGGTGGACGCGGGCACGTTTCAGGAGATCGGCTTGTTTGCGCGGCATCATCAGACCAGCTTCGGCATGGATGGTCAGGAACTGCCGGCCGACGGCGTAGTCACGGGGTGCGCGAACGTCGACGGACGCCTGGTGCACCTGGCCAGTCAGGATTTCACGGTCGCCGGAGGGTCGGCGGGCGAGATGCATTCCGACAAGATCGTCGAAATGATGAAGAATTCCCTTAAAACCGGGTCTCCTTTTATTTTCATAAACGACTCGGGCGGGGCCCGTGTGCAGGAAGGCATCGACAGCCTGGCCGGCTACGGGCGCGTTTTTTATCACAACACCATGCTCAGCGGCGCGGTGCCGCAGATCTCGCTGATTTGCGGACCGTGCGCCGGCGGGGCGGCATACAGCCCGGCGTTGACGGATTTCATTATCCAGACGAAACAAGCGCAGATGTTCATCACCGGGCCTGGAGTGATCAAACAGGTGACCGGGGAGGTGGTGACCGCCGATCAGCTTGGCGGACCAGGCGCGCAGATGAATCAATCGGGCGTGGTGCACTTTGTCGCCGAAAACGACGAGCATGCCATTGAGATCTGCAAAAAGCTGCTGAGCTATCTTCCATCGAACAATCTGGAAGACGCGCCGCGGCTGCCGTACGATCTGGAAGAACGCCGCGATGAGGAATTGAATCATATCGTGCCCGAAGAGGCCAAGCAGGGCTACGATATGCGCTCGGTGATCTCGCGGCTGGTCGATTACGGCGATTTTCTGGAAGTGCAGCCCTACTGGGCGGCCAACGTAGTGGTGGCGTTCTCGCGCCTGGCGGGCCGTTCCGTGGGTATTGTGGCCAGCCAGCCGGCCGTGCAGGCGGGAGCACTGGATATCAACGCGTCGGACAAGGTGGCGCGGTTCGTTCGCTTCTGCAACGCCTTCAACATTCCGCTGATCACGCTGGTGGACGTGCCCGGTTTCCTGCCGGGCGTGCAACAGGAGTACGGTGGAATTATCAGGCACGGCGCGAAGATGTTGTTCGCGTATTCGGCCGCGACGGTGCCCAAGATCACGGTGGTGGTGCGCAAGGCGTATGGCGGCGCGTACCTGGCCATGTGCGGCAAGGATCTGGGCGCGGACCGGCTGATTGCGTGGCCGAGCGCGGAGATCGCGGTGATGGGGGCCGAGGGAGCGGTGGACGTGGTGTTCCGCAAGGAGATTCAGGCGGCTGCGGACCCTAAGGCGAAACGGCAGGAAATGATACAGGAGTATCGCGACAAGTTTTCGAATCCTTATGTGGCCGGCGCGCGGCGCCAGGCTGACGATGTGATCGAGCCGGCGGAGACGCGTCGTTATCTGGTGGCGGCGCTGGAAGCGTTGCACACCAAGCGCGAACTGCGTCCGCCCAAGAAGCACGGGCTGATCCCGCTGTAAGGAGGCGACCCGTATGGTGGAAACCGAAAGCGTAACATCGTTGCTCGAAGGAGTGAACGGGCGCCTCCGCGGCATGGAGGAACGAATTCGACAACTGGAGCTGCGAATCGCGGAGACCGCGGTGAAGCCGGAGGCGAATACGCCTGTCTCCGTTGCCGCTCCCGTGCAAGCTGCCCCGAAAAAGGTAGAGGAGCAGATCGACCCTGAGGTGCTGATGGTGATCGCGGCCGCTGTCGCCGCATTCATGGGGAAGAAGGCGCGGATACGGCGCGTTCGCCGCAGCGTTGCTGGCGGCATGAATCCATGGGCGCAACAGGGGCGGGTGAGCATCCAGGCGTCGCACAATGTGGGATGGGTGAGGTAAGGGATCCAGTGAAACTGAAGATCACGGTCGACAACAAAACATACGAAGTGGACGTAGAGGCGGAGGAGTCCGAAGAAGTACACGCGCCGGCGGCTTATCGTCCCGTGTCGTGGTCTGCGCCTTCAGGCCCCGCGCCGGTGGTTGCTCCCGCTAGTGGATCTGCGAGCAACGGCGAGGCGGTGGATGAGAACAAAGTTTGCCGCAGCCCGATGGTAGGCGTGGTGGTCCGGCTGAACGCGCAGGAAGGACAGGCGGTGAAGGTGGACGACGGGCTTCTGGTGCTGGAGGCGATGAAGATGGAAACCACCATCACATCGCCGGTAGCCGGGAAGATCAAGCGCCTTCGCGTGGGCGCCGGCGAGAGCGTGCAGGCGAATCAGGTGTTGGTGGATTTTGAATAGGGGAACGAAGACGTGCCGGTAGGAACACAGAACGATATGCAGAGCGCGGCGGCACAGCTTGCCGCGGTGCCGGGATTTCTCTTTGTCGATCACGTGGCCATCTCGGTAAAGACCGGGGATCTGGAAGGCCAGGTGACGGCGTACAAGCTGCTGGGCTTCACGGAGCTTCATCGCGAAGAGGTGTACGGTGGCGATCAGGTGCGCGAAGTGCTGTTGCGGATCGGTGACGGCCCGAACCTGATCCAGTTGCTGGAGCCCCTGAATACCGAATCGCCCGTGGCCAAGCTCATTGAGCGCAACGGCGGGCGCGGCGGTTTTGCTCACGTGGCTTTTCGCGTAGCCGACATTCACAAGGCTTTCGACTTCATGAAGGAGAACGGGTTCAATATCATCGATAAAGCGCCGAGGCCGGGCTCGCGCGGCACCACGGTGTTTTTCGTTCATCCCAAATCCCTCAATGCTGCGCCCTTCGGCTTCCTGATCGAAGTGGTCGAGGAGCCGGGGAAATGAACGCGACTCAACCGGAACCTCTGTTTGCCGAGTTCCCGCCGGTGTCCACCGCCGAATGGGAAGCGGCGATCGCGAAAGATCTGAAAGGCAAAGACCCGAAATCGTTGATTTGGAAAACGGAGGATGGCTTCGAGCTGAAGCCGTTTTATCGTTTGGAGGATGCTCCGGCATTGCCGGCATTGCGCGATTTCCCCACCGGCTGGAAGATCTGCGCCGAGGTGACGGATTTCGAGACGGCCATGGAAGTGGTTGCGCGGGGCGCGCAGGCCATCCAATACTGGCCGGAGAACGAAGACGCGCTTGAAGCGCTGCTGTCGCGGTTGCCCCTCACCAAGGTGGAAGTTCACATTCGCGCGGACGGGCACGCTCCCTCGTTGTTGCGCGTGATTCGTCATTTTGCCGGAAGGGTGCACGGTTCGCTCAATTGCGGGCCGGTGCATGAGGCGGCGAACATCGCGCCCTATTTTATTCCTTACGTGATCAACGCGGGTCGCTTCGACGAGATTGAAGCGACAGCCACGCAGGAACTGGCGCTGGCGCTGGCGCAGGGCTCCGAGTACCTGGCCGACCTCGGGCTGGTGGCGGACCAGATCGCGTTCTCGTTCCCGATTGGTTCGAATTACTTTTTCGAGATCGCCAAGCTTCGCGCCGCTCGTTTGCTGTGGCCGCGCGTGGTCAAGGCGTACGATCCGCATGCACGAGCCACCACCCGGATCTTTGCGCAGACCTCGGAGTGGAACAAGACGGTCTACGATCCATACGTGAACATGTTGCGCGGGACAACTGAAGCTATGTCGGCGATTATCGGCGGTGCGGAACTGGTCACGGTGTCGCCGTTCAATTCGGCATTCGCGGCGCCGGACGAGTTCGCCCGCCGGATAGCCGTCAACACACAGCTCATCCTTCGCGAGGAAGCTCACTTCGACGAACTCAGCGACCCGGCGTCGGGCTGCTGGTACATCGAATCACTGACTGACACGATGGCCCGGGAAGCGTGGAAGCTGTTCCAGCAGATGGAAGAGGCGGGTGGATACAGCACGGCGGTGGGATCGGGCTTAGTGGACAAGCTGGTGAAGCCGTCGCGGGAAGCACGCAAGACCGCGATTGCCCAACGGCGGCGGCAGTTCACGGGATTGAACGTCCACGCCAACCCGGCCGAGCGAGTATTGGACAAAGTCACCGTGCCGTCGCGTCATACGCGCGGCCCGGCGGATTTCGAAACGATGCGGCTGCGGACTGAGCGCTACGAGAAGGCTTCGGGCAAGACTCCCAAGGTCTTCCTGCTGCAGTTTGGCGATGCGAAAATGCGCCGCGCGAGGGCTGAGTTTTCAACGGAGTTTTTCCAGTGCGCCGGATTCGGCGTCGTGAAGCCGCCCGCGTTCGCGACTGTGGAAGCCGCTCTGGCGTCTATCGAAGCCGAGAAGCCGGATTTTGTCGCGTTATGCAGTTCGGATCCGGAGTATACGGCGCTCGCCGCCGGAGTTTGTCCACTTGTGAAACAGCCGGTGATCGTAGCCGGGTTTCCAAAGGACGCCCTGGAGCGGCTTAAACAGGCGGGCGTGGCCGAGTTCGTCCATATTCGCAGCAATGCGATTGAGACGCTCACCGCCCTGCAGCGGAAACTGGGGATCGGAGATTGAGATGAGACCGGACTTTTCAAGAATCGATTATCGCGAGAAAGGTACGGCCCCGGCTCCGGCATACGATCCGCACCTGGAACAACTACAGTACGCGGCCGGCATCGCCCCGTACCTGCGCGGTCCATACACGACGATGTACATCACGCGCCCGTGGACTGTGCGCCAATACGCGGGTTTTTCCACCGCCGAAGAGTCGAACGCATTCTACCGGCGTAATCTCGCGGCTGGGCAGATGGGCCTTTCGGTGGCTTTCGATCTGGCTACGCATCGCGGCTACGATTCGGATAATCCGCGAGTAGTGGGCGACGTCGGCAAAGCCGGCGTGGCGATCGATTCCGTGGAGGACATGAAGATCCTCTTCAGCCAGATTCCGCTGGACGCGATTTCGGTCTCGATGACCATGAACGGCGCGGTGCTGCCGGTGATGGCTTTCTACATCGTCGCCGCCGAAGAGCAGGGCGTCTCGCCCGAAAAACTGGCGGGCACCATCCAGAACGACATTCTCAAAGAGTTCATGGTGCGGAACACGTACATCTATCCGCCCGCACCTTCCATGCGCATTGTCGGCGATATCTTCCGCTTCACGGCGAAGAACATGCCGAAGTTCAACTCGATTTCCATCAGCGGCTACCACATGCAGGAAGCCGGCGCGACGGAGGATATCGAGCTGGCTTACACGCTGGCCGACGGCATGGAATATCTGCGTACCGGAATAGCCGCGGGATTGAGTGTCGACGAATTCGCGCCTCGGCTGTCCTTCTTTTTCGATATCGGAATGAACCATTTCCGCGAGATCGCCAAACTGCGGGCCGCGCGTCTGCTGTGGGCGAAAATCGTGAAGGCGTTCGGGCCGAAGAATCCGAAATCGATGGCGCTGCGTACGCACTGCCAGACTTCCGGTTGGAGCCTGACCGAGCAGGATCCGTTCAACAACGTGATGCGCACGACCATCGAGGCGATGTCGGCGGCGCTGGGCCACACGCAGAGCCTGCACACGAATTCGCTCGACGAAGCACTGGCGCTGCCCACCGACTTTTCCGCGCGCATCGCCCGCAACACGCAACTCTACATTCAGGAAGAGACGGAGATCTGCCGCGTGGTGGACCCGTGGGGCGGTTCGCATTACGTCGAATCTCTGACTCATGAGCTGGTGCATTCGGCCTGGGAACTGATTCAGGAAGTGGAGAGCCATGGCGGCATGGTGAAGGCCATCGAAATGGGCCTGCCGAAGATGCGCATCGAGGAAGCCGCGGCACGGAAGCAGGCGCGCATCGATACGGGCCGCGATGTCATCGTCGGCGTGAACGCCTACCGTCACGAGTCGAAAGAATCCGATACGAAGCTGGATCTGCGCGAGGTGGACAATGCCGCCGTACGCACCAGCCAGGTGGAGCGGCTGGCGAAGATTCGCCGCGAGCGCGACAACGGAAGAGTGAAACAGGCGCTGGCGGCCATCACGAGGTGCGCGGAAACGGGCGAAGGTAATCTGCTGGCCCTGGCCGTGAATGCGGCCCGCTTGCGTGCCACCCTCGGAGAGATCTCGGACGCGCTGGAGAAAGTGTGGACACGTTACGACGCGCCCACTCGGTCCATCAGCGGCGTGTACGCGGCCGAGACAGCGGGCGACAAGGCCTTCGCGGAAGTGCGGAAAATGGCCGCCGAGTTTGCTCAGGTTGAGGGACGGCGCCCACGCATTCTGGTCGCGAAGATGGGGCAGGACGGGCACGATCGCGGCTCCAAGGTAATCGCCACGGCGTTCGCCGATCTCGGCTTCGACGTCGACATCGGGCCGTTGTTCCAGACTCCCGAAGAAGTGGCCCGGCACGCGATCGAGAACGATGTGCATGTCGTGGGTGCGTCCTCGCTGGCCGGCGGCCACAAGACGCTGGTCCCGCAACTCATCGAACAGTTGCGCGCGATGGGCCGTGACGACATCATGGTGATTGTGGGTGGCGTGATTCCTCCGCAGGATTACGACGAGTTGTACAAAGCCGGCGCAGTGGGCGTGTTCGGACCGGGCACGCGCATTCCCGAGGCCGCGCGCGAGATTCTGCACGCTCTGGTGGGGGCGCTGGAACCCCAGCACGGGTAGATGGACCTCGAGCAAACGCGCCGTTTCCAGCAGCGGCGCAGAGCCCCGGTTAGTCCGCAGGAGATCATCGACGGTATTATCGCGGGCGACCGGGCCATGCTCGCGCGAGGGATCACGCTGATCGAAAGTTCCGTTCCCGCTCATCAGGAGCCCGCGCAGCAGATTCTGGAAGCGTGCCTTCCGCACACCAACGGCAGTATCCGCGTGGGGATCACCGGTGTGCCGGGCGTCGGCAAGAGCACCTTCATAGAAGCGCTGGGCGTTCATCTCACCCGCGAGCGGAGCGAAAAGGTTGCAGTGCTTGCGGTGGATCCCAGCAGTCCCATCAGCGGCGGCAGCATCCTCGGCGACAAGACTCGCATGACACGTCTGGGATTGGACCCGCACGCCTATATTCGGCCCTCGCCGGCGGGTTCGTCGATCGGCGGTGTGGCGCGAAAGACCCGCGAAGCGATCGTCCTATGCGAGGCGGCCGGTTACCGGAACATCTTTGTCGAGACGGTTGGGGTGGGCCAGTCCGAAGTGGCCGTCGCCGGATTGACCGACTTTTTCCTGCTGCTGGCGCTGTCGGGAGCGGGCGACGAATTGCAAGGAATGAAGCGCGGGATCATGGAAATGACCGACCTGACCGCTATCAACAAGGCCGATGGCGAGAATCGCGTCCCCTCCGAGGCGGCTCGCCGCTTGTATGAAAGCGCGCTGAAGCTGTTTCCCCCTCGCTCGAGCGGATGGAGCCCCCGTGTGGTGACCTGTTCCTCGCGCACCGGCGAAGGCGTGGCGGCTATCTGGAAGATGGTGCTGGAACATCACGGGGAGACCGTACGCAGCGGATGGTACGAGAAGAACCGGCGCGAGCAGGCGCGAAAAGCGATGTATGCGGCGATCGAGAACGGGCTGCGCGATCGGTTTTTTTCCTATCCTGGCGTGAAGCGGGACCTCGCCCGTCTGGAGACAGAAGTTTTGGAGGGCCGCATCAGCGCGTATCGCGCGGCGCGGCAGCTCCTCGATCATTTGAATGAAACGAAGCCGGAGTAATCATGCCAACAGCTACAGCAGCACTCACACACCTGTCCGTCGAAGAAGCGGCGGCGTTAATCGAGGACGGAGAAACACTCAGCTTCAGCGGGTTCACCTGCGCCGGTACGCCCAAGGCGATTCCCCTCGCGCTGGGAAAGCGCGCGGACGCGGAACACCATGCCGGGCGTCCGTTTCAGGTAGGCGTGCTCACCGGCGCATCCACCAGCGACATGCTGGACGGCGCGCTGGCGCGGGCGAACGCCATTCTGTTTCGCACGCCGTATCAATCCGACGCCTCGTTGCGCAAGCTGATCAACAGCGGCGGCACGCACTTTTTCGACATGCATCTTTCGGTGCTTCCGCAGGCGGTGCGCTACGGTTTTCTCGGACCGGTGGATTGGGCAATTCTGGAAGCCGGCGACGTGACACCCAATGGCGAGATCGTATTGACCTCGGGCGCGGGCGCCGCTTTAACCTTCGCGCGCGCGGCGAAGAGAATTCTGATCGAGTGGAACAAGTTCCACTATCCGACCACGCTGCGCGGCATGCACGATTTGTACGAACCCGCCGACCCGCCGTTCCGCCGCGAGATTCCCATCTATTCGCCATCGGATCGCATCGGCTCGCCGGTGATCCTGGTGGACCCGAAGAAGATCGTGGGAGTGGTGGAGACCAGCATTGAGGATCAGTTCGCAGGCTTTTCCGAGCCCGACGAACTCACGAGGAGGATCGGCGCGAACGTGGCCGAATTTCTGGCCGCGGAAATGAAAGCCGGGCGCATTCCAAAGTCGTTCCTGCCCATTCAATCCGGCGTAGGCGATACGGCAAATGCCATCCTGGGCGCGCTGGGAAGCCATCCCGATATTCCGCCATTCCAGATGTACACCGAGGTGCTGCAGGATTCCGTGGTGGATCTGATGAAACGGGATCGTGTGACCTTCGCCAGCACGTGCTCGCTGACCCTTTCCACAGATGCGATGCGCGAGGTGTACGCCGACGTGCCGTGGTTCCGCGAGCGGCTGGTGATGCGGCCGCAGGAGCTGAGCAACAACCCCGAAGTCATCCGGCGGCTGGGTCTGATCTCCATCAACACCGCGATTGAAGTGGACGTGCAGGGCAACGTGAACTCGACGCACGTCATGGGCAAGCAGCTCATGAACGGCATCGGCGGCTCGGGCGACTTCACCCGCAATGCTTACCTATCCATCTTCACCTGCCCGTCGACGGCGAAGAAGGGGAAGATCAGCACGATCGTGCCGCACGTCGCGCACGTCGACCAAAGCGAGCATTCCGTGCAGGTGGTGGTGACCGAACACGGCGTAGCCGACCTGCGCAAGAAGGACCCGCAGCAACGCGCCGAAGAGATGATCGCCAATTGCGTGGACCCGAGTTTCCGCGAGGAACTGAGGGCGTATTGCATGCACACGCACGATGGGCACTCGCCATTTGCGCCCGCCGCCGCTTTCGCCATGCACCAACAGTTCATGGAAACCGGCGACATGCGCGGCGTGGACTGGGGCCGGTACTTCATGAGGAAGTAGGGGTACGACGCGGGCCGCGCGCGCGATAATAATCGACGCATGGCTCCCCTTCATTTCGAGGTGGTGCAGACGGTTGATCCGGAGAGTCGCGATGCGATCGCTCGCGGATTGCGCGAGTTCAATGCGCTCACCTCGGAGATTTTCAGCGGACCACCCGGGACGTCTACGTTCGCGATGCTGATGGCCGGGTCGTTGCCGGCCTGATTGGCGATACTGCGCTTGGCTGGCTTTCGATCCATGCACTGTGGGTCGCGGAAGACCTTCGCAGGACAGGTGTGGGAAGCAGCATCCTGAAAGCGGCGGAGGACGCGGCCATCGAACGTGGCTGCCACGCGGCAGTTCTCGACACCCTAAGCTTTCAGGCGCCGGATTTCTACGGGAAGCGCGGCTACATTCGCGTGGGGGCGATCGAAGGTTATCGAGGCGGAGTGCAGCGAATCTTCATGCAAAAGCGGTTTCGTGAAGACGGGAAGCAGTGGCCGTCGGAAAATTATCCGGCAGACGCGGAAACGAGTTGAAGCCTGTCAACGTGCCCGTAGTCCTTAGGATTGTTAGTTACAAGTGGCGCCGACAGAACCAATGCCGTTGCGGCAATGCATGCGTCAGCGGAGCTCATTTGACGTCCCTTCCGCACGCTCTCGTTGCGAACCTCGGCCCAGGTAGAACACAGGAGGCTGTCGGAATGGAGCACCGCAAAGTCGGCCAGATACGCTTCCAGTACTTCACGCTTGCGCGGTCCCCAGTTTGCATCCAGGGCACCCTGCCGCATCTCGGCCAGAGTCATGAACGAAACGATCAGCTCAGAACCCCGGACAACATCCACGTACCGTTGGGCGAATACGGGATGCCACTTGAAAATGAAACTGGCGACGTCTGTGTCAACGACCAGCCGTGCCGTTGCCATTGGGGGAGACGTCAGTATGGCGCTGCTCATAGATTCGGCGTACGAAAGTTTCGGATTCCTCCGTGGGCCCAGGGTCGATGTGGCTCAACAGACGATCCAGAGAGAACGAGCCGACTCGGATGAGGTTAGGAGGATTTTTCACGGGTTGCTGATGCAAACGGTCCATCGCAACTATCATTCTAGCGCCGCCTAGACGGCGATGTCTTTCGAAGAGATGGGAGACGAAGCCACTTCTATGCCGTGCGTAGCCGGCCCCGCCTCCCCAGGCCTCTTCATGCACCAGTAGTGATATTGTTTGCAGTGGTGGAGACACTTTATGTATCAGTTGGAAGTCAAGCGGTGGCTGGTGTTCTACAAGTTCCCGGCCGAGGAGGGGTGGGACGTGACCATCGATATTGACGCGATGGAGCGTGGGAAGAAGAAGCAACATCCGCCCGAGAAGCAGGCGATCGCGGCCGAGTGCGAGTCGTGGCTGTTGTCGCAAGGGGTGAAGATTGCCGCGCACCCACTGTACGGTCGGGCTGATCTGGTTGCCAGGAAAGAAGGTATTGGCACATTTGTGGCTGAGGTGGAGGGCGATTCAAGTAAACAAAGAGAGCAGGCCATGTACTCGGCGCTCGGCCAAATCGTCCTCTCCATGAGCGACCCCTCGCCCGATATAACCTATGCCCTCGCGGTGCCTGATGCAGAGAAGTGGGCCGTGCAGCTTCGCAAAGTACCGTGCAGGATTAGGGAATTGCTTCGCTTGCAACTGTGGTTGGTTTCAAAGGCAGGCGTTGGCAGTGTTTGAGGTCTGTCCCGACCCTTGCACCGTCTCATCGTCCCATCCGACTGGTAAATGCTCTTGGCTCATTGTTGCTTCTCCCTTCCGCGTCGGCGGCTTGGTCGCAGTATCGGGGTCATTGGCGGGAATAGTCATCCATTTCGTTTCCGGCGACGACAGCCATCCATTGGCGCGATTGTTGTTCGGCTTGAAGCTTGGCCGTTTTATCGAGCTGGGCCTCAACAGCCGTAAGCATTGGCGCGATTTGCTTCCAGTCCTCCTGCGCGATACTGAATTGATCAGTGTTCAATAGCCTCAGCCCCTCTGCATCCAGCGTCACGATCTCGTGAGAGACGCCAGGGT
>Ga0187887_10001616_pt1 | contig 19045 bp, 12 predicted proteins | sample June2016WEW_7_10_FD_132977 | JGI IMG/M metagenome (GOLD analysis project Ga0187887, IMG submission 132977) | Peatland microbial communities from SPRUCE experiment site at the Marcell Experimental Forest, Minnesota, USA - June2016WEW_7_10 | ecosystem: Environmental > Terrestrial > Soil >... | reverse complement strand
GTTTCTGGTTCTCGATCGGTCGCCAACTAGAAACCAGAAACTAGAAACCAGAAACCGTATTGCTACAATCAACCGAATGCGCTCGCCCGCTTCGCTACGTTGGGTAGCGATCACAGTTTTCGTTTTTTCGTCAGTCCTGAACTATCTCGATCGCCAGGTGTTGGCCACCATGGTGACCATTTGGCGTAGCCATCCGCCTGGGTTCTCGTTCAACGCCGACGATTACGGCTACGCGCTTTCGGCTTTCTCCATCGCCTATGCAGTCAGCGCTCTGCTGATCGGCTGGTTTGTCGATCGCGTCGGGCTCAATCGCGGCAGCGCCATCTCAGTCGCAGTCTGGGCCATCGCGAGTTTTGGAACGGGCATGTCGCATAGCCTAGGGGAACTTCTGTTGTGGCGGGCGCTGTTGGGAGTGGCTGAGGCGAGCGGAGTTTCCGCAGTCGGTAAAGCGGTCGGCATGTATTTGCCGCCGAAGGAACGTGCCACCGGAACCGCGATGTCGCAACTTGGCTTGAGCCTGGGCGCCGGGCTTGCGCCGCGCTTCGCTGTTTACTTTGCGTATCAATACGATTGGAGCTGGGCATTCTACGCGGCCGGCATCATCAGCCTGATCTGGATTCCGATTTGGCTCGCGACCGCGCGTCTCATTCCGCCAACTGTGGAAGCCGCGCCGCCTGGGGGGAAGCATTCCTTTGCGCTGCTCGCCGATCCCAAACTGTGGGCCTTGATTGGTGCCAATTTTCTCAGCATGACAATCTACAGTCTTTGGACCAACTGGAGCCCGACGTATCTGGTCCACGTGCATCATCTCAGCGCACAGCAAGCTTCGCACTACACTCCGATAATTCCTATCTGTGGCTACTTTGGCGCGTTAGCAGGTGGGAGCCTTTCGTGGCGGCTGATCAACAGAGGGATGAAGCCGGTGGCGGCATGCAAGCGCGCCTGCCTGATTGCGGCTGTCTTGCTGCTGGGTACCATGACGATTCCGTTCCTCCCCACGCCCGCGCTCGCCACGGCTGGAATGTCCCTGAGTTATTTCCTGATCTGCGCCTGGAGTACCAATCACTACACGCTACCCATCGATATTTACGGAGCCGGGCGTGCGGCATTTGCGATCGGCGGATTGATCTTTGCCTACGGCGCGATGCAGGCGATTGTTTCGCCTCCGCTGGGCGCCATTATTGGACGCTATGGGTTCCAACCGGTGTGCTTCACCTTCGCGCTGTTGCCGCTTCTGGCGTATTTACCGGTACATTTCTTGATTCACGATTAGCAACTTCCGCAGGTCGGGGACCTGCGCCACGCCAATTAGTAAAAGCGTCCTAACCACTCGGCCACTACGGCTGGTTTTTCCGATCCCTCTACATCCACCGTCACCAGCCACGTGACCTCATTGTCAGTGACTTTTTGCGGGGTCATACGCGCTCGAATCCGCGCGCCCGCCGGAACTGGCGAGACAAATCGTAGACGGTTGAAGCCATAATTGACGCGCATCTTAAAGTCACCGTGCATCTCAACTGCTTCGCGGGATAAGCGCGGAAGCAGCGACAAGGTCAGGAACCCGTGAGCGATGGTGGTCCCGAACTGCGATTCGCATTTGGCGCGGTCCACGTCCACGTGGATCCATTGATGGTCGTCAGTGACGTCGGCAAATCGATTGATCATTTCCTGCGTCACCGTCAACCAATCGCTCGCGCCCACTTCCTGGCCGGTCAGCGCGCGCAGTTCGTCCAGGCTCTTAACGACTCGCGGATTTGGCATGTTCCATCATAGGCAGATCCGGATCGGCATTTTTCCACGCCGTCAGGAATTCCGAATACGCACGAGCCGCGCCTACTTTGTCGCCCGCCAACTCGTAGGATTGCGCAATCCCGTACAGCGCGTGTCCGCTGGAGGGACGCGTGATCATTTCACCCTGGAACGCCTTGCGAGCCTCTGCCCACTTCCCTGCCCTGATATACGCGAATCCCAGGCTTTCGAGCTCCGGACGGCCGTATTGCGGCGGTTCGCCGTAGCCAACGTCCTTCTCCTTATCTACTGCTTTCTCGAGCAACGCGATCGCTTCTTCCGATTTACCTTGCGCGCTGCGCAAATTACCACGGAGATCGAGCGATAGCATTTCAAGCAGATTCAACAGATGCTCAGGGTCGTGATCCATGCCGCCTTCCGCATGCAGGCGCCAGGAAATTGCGTCCAGGGCGTCGGATTCGCGAGAGGCGCTGTCCACATCCTTGCGCGACAACGCCAGCATGCCTCGCGCGTAGGCCAGGATTCCATCGCGATAGGCCACGGCTGCCGGTCCGGCATCCTCGGCGTTGAAGCCGAGATCGATGGGATGGTCGAGCACTGCCTGCCAGTTTCCGTAGCAAATGTTCAGTCGCGCGGCCGTCCCTCCCACGGTCAGAGCGTGGAACGGGGATCCTTTTGCGAGAAACGGATTGGCCGGCAATTTTTCGAGCTTCGCCGCCATCTCGAGCGCTTCTTTCAGACGCCCCGATTCCGCGTCGCTCGCGATCAAATAGCTGAGGTTGTGCGCATAATTCCAGTCATCCAGCGTTCCGACCTTTTCGCGCTGCATGTAATCGGAATCCACCTTCATGGAAGCGAGAAACGATTGGCGCGCGCGATCGTAATCGCCCAGCCGGTAGTAAATGTGGCCGGGCATGTGTACCATGTGGCCGGACGCTGGAGCGAGCTTGGCTAACGCATCGGCGTCCGGAAGCGCATCTTGGGGATGAGTACTGGCTTCGAGAATATGAATCCGGTAATGGTGCGCGGCGGCGCTGTTCGGATGCCAGGCCATTACATCCTGCACCAGCATCCGCGCATAGATGGCTTCGTCTTCGGGCCTACCATCCTTCTTTGCGTAGCCGTAATCCAAATGGATGGCCAGGATCAGCTTCGCGTCCATGTCATCCGGATACTTGTCGATGAGCGCTTCCATTTCGGCCCGATAATCCGCGGCGCCGTCGTCGTCATCCTGCTGGGCTTGCTGCGCGCGAAGGTAATACTGTTCGTGATCGGAAGCCTTCTCCATCAGTGCTTTGGCCTTTTCAAGAGCAGCTTTCTTGATGTCCTCCATGGCCGGATAATTCGTGACCGCCTCCGCGATGCCCCAGTAGGCCATCGCCGCATTTGGATCTAATCGCGCGGCTTCCTTGAAAGCGCGGTAGGCTTCAAAATCCCAGAAGCAATGCAGCAGATTGAAGCCCTGATCGAAATAGGCTTGCGCTTTGGCGGATTTGGTGGTGACTTCCAAATGGCTGTCGCCGATCCCGGTAATGCGCGGCGGCGCTGACATCTCCGTCATTTTGTAGTCGCGAGCGATGTGCCCCTTGTGACAGGTGGCGGCCGCGAACCCGATGGTGGGGATGAGCACCAGTGCGAGTAGACGGGTCATCGCTTGTAGCCAATCTTGCGCAGGAAATCGTGCCGCCATTGGATATCGGAATCTGTCTCTATTCCCTTGGGCGACGAGCCGTCTATGACGCCGAGCACTCCCCGGCCCTGCTCCGTTTGCGCCACGATAACCTCTACTGGATTTGCGGTTGCGCAAAAAATGGTGCAGACTTCCGGAGTTTCGAGAATGCGATTCTTGATGTTGATGGGAAACCCGCCGCGTAAGGCGATGACGAACAGGTGCCCGGCGGCTATGGCAGAGGCGTTGCGCGTGGCAATGGTTTTCAGCTCATCGTCGTTTCCGTCCACGCGGATGAGGCAAGCTCCGGAGGCTTCATTGAACGCGACGCCGAATTTCATCTGCGGCACTGTGTTTACGATGGCTTCATAAATGTCTTCGACGGTTTTAATGAAATGGCTGTGCCCCACCAGGATGTTTCCATCCGGCGGCACTTCCAGCCGAATCGCATGCAGGTCCATGTTTTTTATTAAGCCACAGATTGATTCACACCAGCTTTTCGCGGCGCGCGCCGTCCCACCGTGTTAGACTCGTTTTCTGATGCGGCTCCGATCCGTTGCGGCGCTCTCATTTCTTTTCACCTGCCTGTTTTTCTTCGAATATCTGCCACCTATTCGCTGGGTGGACATACCGTACGATCTCCACGGGTATCATTACCCGCTTGCCGATTTCGCCTTTCGCTCCCTCCAGCTCGGACAAGTTCCTGAATGGGACCCGACCATGTATTGCGGGATGAGCTTCTCCGGTAACCCCCAACCCGCCTTGTTTTATCCACCCATGTGGTTGGTGTTCATCGCGAATATCGGCCATGCACGGATTCGGTATATCACGCTAGAAATCTTTGTCCTGGCGCACGTGTGGCTTGGATTCCTGTTTTGCTTTTTGTGGCTGCGTCACAAGAACTTCCACGAGCTGGCGTGCTTGTTGGGCGCGGGAGTGTTCGCCTACAGCGGATATTTGCTGCTGCAATTGCAGCACCTCGGGCTGGTCTGCGGCTACGTCTGGCTGCCCGTCGGCCTTTGGAGTATTGACAGCGCTGTGGCATCTGGAGGTTGGCGTCCACTGTGGAAACTAGCGTGTGCTTCAGCCCTTTGTTTCCTCGCCGGATATCCGCCTACGTTTGTGGTTTTCTGCGTTTGCATGTTGAGTTACGCCGCATTTGGGCCGGAGCGATTGAAGGCCATCCTCTGGACCGGAGCTGCTTTGGCGGTCTCGCTCGTTCTTGCCATGGTGCAGTTGCTGCCGGCTGTTGAAGTGCTTGGTCAAAAAATTGTCTCGCCCGCGTACGGAGTCGGCGTTCGGCGCCCGGATTTCTACATATCTTATTTTATCCCGAATTATTTCGATTTTGGGCTTCACACACCAATATATACAAACCCAGGTGGGGAATATTTATATCTTGGGGCACCTGCCTTTTTCGGAATACTTTGGCTGATGTTTGACCGGCGAACTCTTCGCGCCCAGTTACCGATCCTCGCCGTCGGTGTTCTGGCATTGGTCTTTGTGAGCAATCCATTCGGCTTGGTTTGGAACTTGATCCGTCATTCAAATCTGCTGGCACAGATCGTGAGGTCCTGGTATTTTCTGGCCGGCGTCACTCTGTCGGCGGCGGGCTTGGCGGCGGCCGGCCTCAATTCGTTTTTGCTGCGGGATTCCAGACCAACTCCTCGTTGGCTCAATCCGCTGGCCCTTGGTTTATTAGGGGCTTGGTCGGCACGTGAGATCTGGATCTGGATTCCAGGGGGTTCGAAATTCAGCTCCGGGTGGCGAGGTGCAATCGATCCACTGGTCATGCTAGCGCTCTTCGCCTTTTCGATTGTTGTCGTGCGCGGTGAAAAGGGTCTCCGCCGCGCATGCCTGGCTGCGGCATTGCTTGTCGCGGTTGGAGTGGACTACAAAGTGTTCGGCACCAGCAAGAGGGTGAACGCGATGGAACTGAACATAGACCGGGTGATGAGCATTGGGCTGCTTCCGGGAATGGCTGATAGCGCGTATCGCGAAATCCGTGGACATCCCGAATACAGAGTTGCGCTGGATGCCTCGGATCCCAACCCGGCCGAACTGCGGCACTACGGCCTGACCACGCCGCAGGGTGAAGATCCACTCGCCCCCGCCCAATACTTGACTGGCGTAATCCCGCCAAGGGACCGGCAAGGTGTAACCCAATGGTCCATTCTGATTGATCCAACCGAGGAAGAGCTGTTGCAGCTTTTGGGAGTTCGCTACTTCATAACGACGGACGGTCAACCACTGTTCGAGCGATTGAGAGCGGATCGTGACTATCGCGCAGTCCCGCCTCTCGACTACTATTTCAAGGTGTTTGAATTCTCCAAGGCCGAGCCGATGTACCGCTGGCCAGGGCAGATCCTAAGCACAGCCTGGGAGCCTAAACGTCGCGATTTTAAGCTGAATTCGAGCAGCGGCGGCCAGTTCATTCTGACCGAGGAGTTCCTTCCCGGCTGGTGTGCGGCGGTGGACGGACAAGCGGTGTCAATCGATCTATGGCACGGCGCGTTTCAGTCAGTAAAGGTTCCCCAAGGCAATCACACGCTGAGCTTCAGCTTCCACGCGCCCGGTTTACGCCTCGGCGCTGTCGTCAGCCTGGTTTCGATAGCGGCACTCGTGTTGATCGTGGGCCTGCCGTGGAGCCGGACGGTGGTGGCTGGCGCGGAGCGAAAAACGGAAGGCTAATTCCTACTGGACAACAACCGTAACCGTGTTCGGACTGGAGTAGCCGCCCACCTTTATCACGACCTCCACTTGCCCGCTCGATGCAGAGACGGGTATGCGAGCGTTGATTTGGAGCATGCCCTCAACCATATTTGGAGCCGGTCCGGCATAAACTACCTCAGCGGGTTGATTGTCGACGAAGACCGTGACGGGAAGCACCGGAGTCCCAAAGGGACCGTTGGTGACTATCGTGCCATCATTACCGGCGGGATTTAATTGTCCGGCGCCTGTCGCCCACATCGTGATAATGGAACCTCTCGGGGCGGCGTCGCTAAACCCATTCGAATTGCCGTCCTGGTTGATGATTGCTCCAACCTCACCCCCCGTGCCATTGAGGGAGAACAGGGCTGGGGCCGCGGGCACCACAGGTACCGTGACTGGCGTTGAAAACGCGCTGCTGTTCTGCACCTGTACTTGAGTGGTGGGACCCTTGATGCCGAACGGTACCACGGCACCCACCTCATTCGATGATGTATACAGCAGAGGGGCGGCAACACTGTCGAAAAAGACCTTGGTGTGCGATAGCACGGTAGATAAGTGACCGGTGTTATCCACCTGCGAACCCGCAAGCGCGTCGGGCCCGAGATTGGCGCCGAAGATTGCCACTAACTCGCCTGGGGATACGCCACCTGGGAGAAAACTGGCGCCGTTCGTCACCACAGTGATCTGCGGCCCTCCTAACTCGGCCGGAGCCGAGCTTGAAGGAAGTAAGCCGTAAATGACCAACTCATTGGAGAAGGTCGGAACATAGACCTTACCGTTAGCCACGGTAGGAGGAACGAACTTGGCGAAGCGGCCCAGCGCGTCCCGTGGGACCATGTCGCTGTTCCACAACTCCTGAGATAGGTCTGCGGCATCGTATGCATGCAGAGTTCCGGGTTGTTGGATTCTGGTGTAATCTGCGTTCGTCTGCCAGACAATCGCGCTCGTGGGGTTCTGGACGTCGCCCGAAATAGCTATGCCCGCGAATGCGGTTGGGGCGGTGGGCGGGGCTTCGGTGAGCAAAGCGCTGTTTAGCTTTCCATTCACGATCTGATACCCCTTCAACAAACCGGCTGATTCCTGCACGTAAAAGATCGGGCCGCTCGGATTGTTCCAAAGTGCTGTATCGTGAATGGGGTTTTGATTGGCTTGGATGTTTTGAATCGTGCCGGAGTTCTTGGGTCCCAAATGCCCTAGCGAGTCGCCATCCGCCAAAAAGATGTCGCCGCTCTTCCCTGCCGTGAGCAGCTGATTTGTGGAGGGAATTAGGATGGCGCCCGACGAACCGAGATCCGCGTCATTAGCATCCAGATCATTGTAGGTATCCGGCGTGTACCAATCGAGCAGAGTCAAATCGCTCCCGGAAAACTTGAGAATCGATTCGCTAAAGTTGACCGAGCCATCAAAATCGCCATTGCCCGTGACAACGAAGATGTTTCCGCTGGGGTCAACCGCGGGCGCGCGGCCGGACTGCCAGATGGACGCACCGTAACCATTCGGCGACGTCGCTACCACCGACACTTGCTGTAAGTTCGAGGCATCGTAGCTCATGAGCCAGCCGTGCCAGTTATCCATGTCAGCGCGAGAGCCGAAGGCGAGATACAGGAGGCCATTGGCCAATGCCAGGCCAGGGCGCTGCAGGTGGATGGACGGATCGAAAGCCAGCTTGCCGGCGCCGTTGCTTCCCTCGCCGTTCCCCTGTACCACCGCCGCAATCAGCACTGGGCCATTCAGCATCTCGTGTCCGTCCGCAAGCGATAAGGCATGCAAGCGTAATGCGGGTGTGCCGGTTGCTTCCAACGTGTCCGACACCAGATACAGTATTTGTCTGGTCAGGTCGATAACCGGCGTGCTCAGGATGCCCACTTCCGGCAGAATGTCGCTAAAGTTAAGGACCGAGGACGCCACCGAAGGGCCCAAGTTTATCTGCCAAAGCGGGACCGTGGAGTTTGGCTTATCAGCGTCGATGGCGTAAACACTGTTGTGCATCGTGGCGACAAACACAACGTTGTGCAAGCCTTGGCCTGTTATCTGAACTGCCGACGCACAGAGCGGCTGGGCGTAGATTTCTCCGTCCACGGGAAAGTAGCCGAGCTTGCCAAAGCTGGAAGTGTTGACGTTGTTCTGGTTGAGGATGGTCTCTTGCAGATTAGAGTTGGTTCGCGCGTTGTCGTAGTTGCCAGTAAGAACATTGACTTGCGCGGATGCCGCGGCGGCCCCAGAGAACGCTGCCACGGCGAGCATCGCAACGCACGGCAAGCCCTTAATTACCGCGCTATGAGGAAGGTCCGCTTTGTTCAACTTTCTATTCTATCGCCGAAGCGGTTCACGAGTCGCAAGTTTTTGTAAACCGGCGGCCGGAAGCCGAGGCACTCCCTCCGCTTGGTTTGCGGCCCAATCCAGCTGGATCGCATTCAGGTCCCTGTCTCAGTCAGGCCACAGAATATCGCGGGCTAGTTTTTCCGCATGGCGCTGAAACGGTGACGCAGAAGTACAGAAATCGATTGACGAATCGTCTTCGCGATCCGCATTTTACTCCCGCCCTGCTTGAAGTCATAGCGCAGGACGATAGGCACCTCACCGAAGATCGCGCCCATGCCTCTGAGCGTCAAAAGAATTTCAGCCATGCACGCGAACCCGTCGCTTTCCACAAAGTTGTCTCCGTAGCTTGCGACGGCCCGGCGCAGCACACTGGCCCGGTAGGCCCGGAAGCCGCATGTGAAATCCCGCACGCCACGGGTAGGAAACACCGCTCGGAACAGCACGGAAGCTCCGTAACTCAACACCCTTCGTAGAAGTGAAACTCCGACTACGCATGCGCCAGGTTGGTAGCGCGAAGCGATCACGACATCACGACCCTCGTAGACCATTTCAAGCATTCGCGGAATCAAGCCGGGTATGTGCGTTTCGTCGGCGTCCATTGTGATCACAATGTCCTGATCGGACGCGATCTCAGACGCGATCCGTAGGCCATCGCGAATGGTCCTGCCCAAACCTTGGTTGAACTCATGACGGTGGAGGCTTACCGGAACCCGGTCCTGGTAGCTTTCGACCGCTGGCAGAGTTCCATCGATGCTTCCATCGTCCACTACGACTACGTGGTAACGAATGCGTTGCCGCTGCAGAGTGTCATCAATGTTATCGAGCAGCGCGGCAATGTGTTGCTGCTCATTGTAGGCGGGCAAAACCACGATCACACTGGATAGCATGGCCTCACGCGGGTACGCCGGGGCGGTATTTGCCGACAAGGTTGCATCGATCATATCATTCCCACTTTTTCGCTCAGTTGTCATAATAACGGCTTTACGCAGGCGGAATCTCGTGACAAGGCAGCGCTGCGGCAAGTTGATCTGTGATACTTTGGCAACTTGAACCTACCAACAATGCGGTCGGCGGCATATTGGAGCTTGCCCGCCCTACTTTGCATTGCCCTTTACTGGCCGGGACTCCTTACCTGGTTTCAAGACGATGATTTCGCTTTTCTGAGTGTTCTGGCCAATATACACAACCCGCACGATCTCCTGAGCGCGCTTACTCGGCCGACGCCGGGCGGGAGTTGGCGGCCCTTTTCGGATCGCGGGTACTTCATGCTGTTGCAGACACTATTCGGGGCCAGACCCTTGCCGTTTCATGTGGTCTGTTTTCTGACCCAGTTTGCGAATCTGGCCTTGATTTCGGCCATAACCCGACGCATCACCGGCTCTGCCCCAGCCGGATTTCTCGCGCCCATTCTCTGGATCGCGAATAGCAAGTTGATCGTCGTGATGACCTGGTGTTTAGCGTACGACTATGCGCTGTGTGGCCTACTTCTTCTGGCTGCGTTTTGGCTTTTTTTGCGCTGGCTGGACACCAACAGTCCCCGCTATTACTGGGGCATGTGGATTGTGTTCCTGCTGGGCTTCGGAGTCCTCGAGACTAACCTTGTCTTTCCGGCACTGGCGGCTGCTTATGCGCTACTGTGCGCCCGATCTCACTTCCTTAAAACCCTGCCATTGTTCATTCCTTCGATCGTGTTTGTGGTAGCTCACATGTTACTGATACACCCGCCGTCGAACGGCCCGTATCGAATGCATATAAATGGTGGGATGATCAAGACTTTTGCGAATTATTGGGCATGGGTTTTTGAACCCGTCAACATGACCACCTTCACTCATCTGCCGGCGAGCGTGGGAATTGTGGGCATGCTGGTCTTCAGCGTGGCTCTGCTGGGCTTCACCGTTTATGAAATATTCCGGCGGAATCTGGTTCCAGTATTCTTACTGTCCTGGTTTGTCATCGTGTTGCTTCCTGTTCTCCCTCTTCGCGACAACATTCAGGATCTTTATCTGGCTCTACCGGCCATCGGGATCGCCATGCTTAGCGCGTACGTGTTCGCTTGGGCATGGAGGAACTCTACGCCTTACAAGATTGCTGCAACGGCGTTGCTGGCGTTCTTCCTCCTAGAGTCTGTTCCTACCGCATATGGAGGCGCGGAATGGTATTACCGGCGAAGCCTCGGAGTGGAGGATTTGGTTCAGACTGTTGTTACCGAACATGCACTGAACCCCGGTAAGACCATCCTGTTGTCTGGAATCGATCCTCCGCAATTCGCGGCATCGGTCAGCCAACACGCCTTTTCTGCTTTCGGCGTACCAGATGTATTCCTTACGCCGGGTTCGGAGGCTGAAATCGCTCCCGGCAATCCCGGCGCCGTCGCCGGATTCGTGCTGCCACCCGACAGAACGCAAGATGTCTTGGCTCACGGCTCGGCGGTGGTCCTGGAATCGAAAGACGGCAGGTTGATAGATATTACGCGAAAGTATTCTCCGCCTGATTCGCCGCAGGCTGGTGGCAAAACTCGGCGGGTGGACGTCGGTGACCCTCGAAATCAGGACCAGCTGGGTTCTGGGTGGTACGCAATCGATCAGGGGTTCCGTTGGATGCCGAAGCGCGCTTCGGTGCGGTTCCCCGGACCAGTGACGCAAGGGCAAAAACTGATCGTGTCTGGCTATTGTCCAGCTGTTCAGGTGGCCAGCGGCCCGCTGCGGATGGTGTTGTCCGTGAGTGGCGTTTCTTTGCCGGCAGTCAAGATTAGCAAGGGCGACGCACCTTTTTCGTTTGAATTTGCTCTGCATGAAAATGGCCGCCCTGAGATCGAAGTGCAGGTGGACGTGGAGCGCACGTTTAGCACCGCGGCCGACCGTAGAAATCTTGGTCTGGCGTTTGGGGTGTTTGAAATCCGATAGGACGCAGGCACGCTAGTTGTACGGCCGCGGGCAGGACGACGATCGTGAATAACCGCCTTCCGAGTAAACGGCGCCCCTCGCATTCGTGGTCAGATCGCTGTCGCTCTGGATGCATACGTCTCTGTTGGCCCCTCCATTTTGGATCATTACGCCCCAAAATCGCGGCAACGTTGGATAGGGCGCTCCGGGACTCCTGTGTTGATCGTTATGGTGCGCGTTCAGCCCGATGATTGAGACCGACGAGACTGGGGCAAGACGGCCATTGCCTGCGATCTGCACGCCGTTAAGTCCGTTGTTGTACACCGTATTGTTTTCCAGTGTGATATCGTGCGCACCGTTCCCGATCCACATCCCGGAGATGGAATTGTTGAAGATTTTATTCGAGCCGACGTAAATGTACGATGCCTTGTCGTCGATCTCAATCCCGTAGCTATGCGCCGTTTCTCGGTTCTCCGATTCGGCCCATCCACCATCGATGGTGTTGTTGGTCACTTTAATGTTTGAGCTCCCTGCCAGATACATCTGGCCGCCTCCACAGTTAGGAACACAAATCGCAGAATGATACAACGTATTATTCGCAATGACGCTTGCCACCGCGGGATCCGAACCGTTGGGGACCCCGGTAATACTCATAGCGCCTCGATAGTGAGCGATATAGTTCGACTCTACGGTGAACTCGCTAGCGGTCGCACCCCAGGCCTTGATCGCGGTATCGATGCCCGGGGCGGGGTGGCTCGCTCCGTTGACAATCCGTTCGCCAAACCGGTTGTCACGCAGCAAGAAATGCGGCCCCCCGATGAATACACAATAATAGCTGGAATCGCTGAAGTGGTTATTGGCCACCGTGACGTGACTTCCTTCACCCGAAATGTCCTGGAAACCGTTCTGGGGCGCAATTGACTTATTGCCGTCAATTTGCAGGTTCCTTATGGTGACGTTCGACGCGAATTTATGAATCAGGATCAGCCTCTTCAGCGAAGGATCCATGCGCTTCAACGTGGGCGGGTCTTGGCCCTGCTCGGCCGCTCCCTCAATGGTAGTGTTAGAGCGCCGAATGGTTAGGGAACCGCCAGAGATTTCATAGGGCGTCGGGGAGCTGCGCAATGCACAGATTAGTTCGGGACCAGCAGGCCGGTCCACACAGGCCTGAAGGTCGGCAACACTATCCACCACCACTCTCTCTGGCTGCGCAGACAACGTGGATACCACGGCAATCAGCAAAAGAAGAAGCAGTCTTGACGCGCTGATGGACAGCATTTAGGCCCTCACTCCTCAATTGTAGCCAACCAGCCTTCCGCACTTTGCCTGTGCCAAAATAGAATCATCTCCTAGGCGAGTTTCATCGAATCTAGGATCAGGTGTGTTCATTGCGTCGCAACCTTTCCATTACCGTTCTTATCGCGCTACTGCTCAGCGCTTGCCGCTCGCGTGAGGTGAAATCCGCGGGCCCGCCCCCGCCTGTGCCGGTCACGGTGGCGGTGGCGACTGAAGAATCCGTACCCGAGGAGATCCGCGCCATCGGCGGCGTTGAGCCCTCCGCCACGGTGCAAATCAAATCCCAAATCGCGGGCGAATTGACCGCCGTGCACTTCACCGAAGGCGGCAACGTCCAAAAAGGCGATCTGCTGATCGAGATCGATTCCCGTCCCTACCAGGAAGCGCTACGCCAAGCCGAAGCCGCCACCGCCAAGGATCGCGCGCAACTGCAGCAGGCCGAAGCGAATCTGGGCAAAGACAATGCCCAGTTGAAGAATGCCGAGATCCTGGCCGCGCGCTATGATTCCCTGCGCAAAGAGGGTGTCACCTCGCGCGAACAAAGCGAGCAAATGCAAACCAACATGGACAGCCTCCGGCAGTCCGCTCGCGCCGACCAAGCGGCCATCGAAAGCAGCCGCGCCAGCGTAGACACGGACATTGCGGCGGTTGAAAGAGCCAAGCTCGATCTCAGTTATTGCCAGATCCGCTCGCCCATTTCCGGACGCGCGGGCAACCTGTTGGTGCACGCCGGCAACCTGGTGAAGGTCAGCGATGTGGCACTGGTCGTTATTAATCAGATTGAGCCGATCTTCGTCAGTTTTGGCGTACCGGAACAGTACCTGGGCGATATCCGCAAGAACAATAGCGATCGCAAGCTTCCGGTCCAGGTTTCGCTCCAGGAAGATGCGCACAAGATCGCTAACGGGTTTCTCTCGGTAATCGACAACACCGTCGACAACACCACGGGAACTATTCGTCTGAAGGCGACTTTCGACAACCGGGAGCGCGTCCTATGGCCTGGGCAATTGGTGAATGTCGCGCTGACTCTGGACACGCTGAAGAACGTCACAATAGTCCCGGCGGAAGCGGTGCAAGCAGGCCAGCAAGGACAGTTCGTCTACGTGGTCAAGGCGGATAAGGGCGTTGAAATTCGAATGGTTACGGTGGGGCGGACACTGGAGAAACGCATCGTCCTGGATAAGGGGGTTGCCGCTGGTGAGACGGTGGTCACTGACGGCCAGCTACTTTTGTATCCGGGTGCCCACGTGCTGCCCGTCGCCGCGGAGAAAGTTGAACCGGGAGCCAAGGGGATATGAATATCTCCCGCATCTTCATCGATCGGCCGATCATGACGGCGCTGGTGACCTTCGCCATTCTGCTGTTCGGAATCGTAGGTTATCGCGCTCTGCCGGTAGCCGCATTGCCAAGCGTGGATTATCCAACCATTCAGGTGGTGGCATCTCTGCCGGGCGCGAATCCCGAAACCATGGCGTCGTCGGTAGCCACTCCCCTCGAGCGCGAATTTTCCACCATCGCGGGCGTGGACAACATGAGCTCCACCAACTCGCAGGCCACCACGGTTATCACTGTCCAATTCGATCTCAGCCGGAACATTGACGCCGCTGCACAAGACATTCAAGCGGCCATGACCAAGGCCGGTGGACAGCTTCCTCCCAACATGCCGCGGCCGCCTTCCTATCAAAAAGTCAATCCTGCCGAGCAGCCGATCCTTTTCATGGCGCTGGGTTCCGACACGCTGCCGCTCTACACCGTGGACGAGTATGGGGAAACGCTGCTCGCCGAACGAATTTCAATGGTCAGTGGCGTTTCGCGCGTGCAAATATTCGGAACACAGAAGTATGCCGTCCGCGTTCAAGTGGATCCCGACGCCCTGGTTTCGCACGACATTGGGATCGATGAAGTGCAGCGGGCGATTGGACAGAGCAATGTGAATTTGCCGACGGGCAAACTATGGGGCGACAAGCAGGCATTCACCGTTCAATCCAGCGGCCAACTGATGAATGCCGCGGCGTATCGTCCGATGATCGTGGCCTATCGCAATGGAAACCCGGTGCGGTTGGAGCAGCTCGGGCGCGTGATCGACGGCGTGGAAAACGACAAAGCGGCAGCCTGGGCGAACGGGGAACGCTCCGTAATGTTGGGTGTGCAGCGCCAGCCCGGCGCCAACACCGTGCAAGTGGTGGACAATGTGCGGAAGCTGCTCCCCGTGTTTCAAAAGGAAATCCCGCCTTCGGTGCATCTCCACATCATGTTCGATGCGTCGGAATCCATCCGGAAATCGATCCGCGACGTGGAGTTTACGCTGATTTTGACCATTTGCCTGGTGGTAATGGTGATCTTCCTGTTCTTGCGCAACCTGTCAGCCACGGTGATTCCCGGCGTGGTGGTCCCGTTGTCGGTGGTGGGAACGTTCGCCGCCATGTATCTGCTCGGCTACAGCTTGAACAACTTGTCGCTGATGGCCTTAACGCTCTCGGTGGGATTTGTCGTGGATGACGCCATCGTCATGCTCGAAAATATCGTGCGCTACATGGAAATGGGACACTCTCGCATGGAAGCCGCAAAGCTGGCGTCGCGCGAGATCGGATTCACCATTGTGTCCATGACCATTTCGCTCGTTGCTGTGTTCATTCCGGTATTGTTCATGGGCGGAATCGTCGGCCGGTTATTGCACGAATTTTCGGTGACCATCACGGTGGCGATTTTAATTTCGGGATTCATCTCGCTGAGCTTGACTCCCATGCTAGGAAGCCGCTTTTTGCGCATCGATCACAAGGCGCGGCACGGCCTGTTGTACCGGGCACTCGAAAGTGGATTCGACGGGATGGCGCGCGTTTACGAGTACACTCTCAAGGCCGTGTTGCATCGTCAATTCGCCACTGTGGTGTTCGCGCTGGCATTGTTGGGCGGGACATTTTGGCTGTTCTTTACGATGCCCACTGGATTCATCCCCAGCCAGGACAGCGGGTTCGTTTTCGGAGCCACGCTCGCCAGCCAGGACATTTCGTTCGACTCTATGGTGAAGCATCAAACGGCCGCGATGAAGATCCTTCAGAAGGATCCGAACGCGCTGAATGTGGGCTCGTTCCTCGAAGTTGGCCAGTTCTTGCCGACGCCAAATTCGGGCGTGGTCTTCATGGCGTTGAAACCTCGTTCTGAGCGCGCTCTCTCGGTGGATCAGGTCTTGGAGGAGCTACGCGGAAAGCTGTTCAGCGTACCGGGAATGCTAGTATTCCTGCAGAACCCGCCGCCCATTACGATCAGCGGGCAGGTGACCAACAGCCTGTACCAAATGACTTTGCAGAGCGCGAATCTGCATGAGATCTACGATTGGGCGCCGCGCTTGGCGATGAAGATGCGAACGTTGCCGGGATTTTTGGATGTGAACAGCAACCTCCAGATATCGAGCCCTGAGGTCAATTTGGAAATCGATCGCGACCGCGCGCAGGCGTTGGGCGTATCGCCCGAACAGATCCAGGATGCGCTCTATTCGGCCTACAGCGCGCGGCAAGTGTCGACCATCTACACGCCGGCGAACCAATATTCAGTGATCGCTGAAGTGGAGCCGCAATTCCAGCGCAGTCCGGATGCGTTGTCCAAACTTTATGTTCGGTCTTCGCGAGGCCCGTTGGTGCCACTGAACACGTTGGTGCACCTCACACGCACGGTTGGCCCGCTAAGCGTGAATCACTTTGGGCAGCTTCCAGCAGTTACGCTGTCGTTCAACCTGAAACCCGGATATTCCCTGGGACAAGCCGCCGATCAAGTCAGCGACGCCGTGCGTGAACTGCGCATGCCGGCGACCATCAGTGCAAATTTCCAGGGTACGGTGAAGGAATTCCAGAAGTCGTTTCAGGGCATGTCGATTCTCCTGATTGTGGCGATCCTGGTGATTTATATCGTGCTGGGAATTCTGTACGAGAGCTTCATCCATCCGGTTACGATTCTTTCCGGGCTGCCGTCCGCGGTGTTCGGCGCGCTTCTGACGCTGCGGCTGTTCCACAAGGAACTGGATCTCTACGCGTTCGTCGGCTTGGTAATGCTGTTCGGCGTTGTCAAGAAAAACGCCATCATGATGATCGATTTTGCCCTGGAAGCCCAACGCGTGGAAGGCATGAATCCATTCGACGCCATCTTCCGTGGCGCCACGCTCCGCTTCCGCCCGATCATGATGACCACGGTGGCAGCGTTGTTCGGAACGCTCCCGATCGCGTTGGGAGTGGGCGAAGGCGCGGATGCCCGGCAACCCCTAGGTCTGGCGGTGGTCGGAGGCCTACTGGTTTCCCAGTTTCTGACGCTATACATAACGCCAGTGATTTATCTCTACATGGAGCGGTTCCAATCGCTTCTGCGGGGCCGCAAGGAAGTAACGCCGAGCGGTCAGCGGGAAGTGGTGCCGGTGTAGGCTATTTCTTCGCCCGCTTGCGTTTCCGTGGTTGGTCATCGCGCATCTCGGACAAATCGCCGTCCCACAAGCCGCTTCCGAGGAATTTCGAGAGCTCCGACACCTTCTTCACGCGCAGCGCCTCGGCCGCGCTTTCCAATTTGACCTCTCTCCGGCGCTCCTGAATCAGTTCCGCAGACAGTACGCGTTCTGGTGAGATGGATGCGAACATTCCTTGGGCCGCTACCAGTCGTTGGCGTCGAGTGGAGAGATACATGTCGCCATTCTTTTCAACCGTTAGCAGGATCGATTCGCCGGTCTTAAGTCCTAAAGTTCTCCGCAAAAGGGCCGGGAGCACCAATCGCCCTCGATCTCCCAAGCGTAAGAAGTAGTGCGTTTGTTGGCTAGATGGAACGCTGTGCGCCATGATTAGAATGTAGCGCTATTCGCTCTCAATGAAACAAAAGCTAACGCTAACTGCGGGCTGTCTGGTGTGTCTTGATGTCGCCCGCAGGAGTTTCATCGCGTTGGAAGGGACTGAGTTTGGAGGCGGTTCGCTGGCCAGCAACAAAGACTTGGGAATTTTCTTGTTTGTACTGGCGCTGATCCTTGTTCCTAAATACCTGCGAGCCGACACTGCGAGTGCTTTGGTGGCCGGTCTATGGTCACTCCCGCTCTACCTGTACCTTGTGTTCCCTCGACCTTTTCGTCAGATATGGGGTGGTAACTGGAAAGTCATGGAGCTACCGCGTGAGTCTTTCATTTGGGATGGATGGTGGGTTACTGGAATTGTCGCGATCGTTTTTGTGGCTTACATCTGCTGCCGCGCGCTCATTCGCAGTGAAACCCATCGTTGACCTATTCATACCGTAGCGCTTCCACCGGCGCAATGCGTGTCGCGCTTCTGGCCGGGTAGAGCGTCGCGATGAAGCTTATGAAAACTGCCGTGGCCGCTATCCAGATGCCGTCCTGCCAGCGCGCGTTGAACGGAACGTAAGCCAGAGAGTACACTTCGGCGTTCAGACGTAACCAATGGTAATGGTCCGCGAGGTACGACAACGAGTAGCCGAGCGCCAAGCCGATCAGCGTTCCTACTACGCCGATCAGCAGGCCCTCCAGCACGAAGATCTTTCGGATCTGCTGGCGTTTCGCGCCCATCGACATCAGTACAGCGATGTCGCGATTCTTTTCCACCACCATCATGATCAGCGTGATCAGAATATTGAGCGCGGCCACTAATTGGATCAGGCCAATCGTCAGCGCCGTCACCACTTTCTCAGTATTCAGAGCACTCAGGATTTGCTGGAATTGCTCCATCCAGGTTTTCGCTGCGATCTTCTTGCCGGCGATCTTTTCGGCCGCCTCGGCCACCTGCGGCGCTTGATAAATATCGTCCAGGCGGAGTTCGATGGTGTTAACGATATTCCCCTCGTTCAGGATCTCCTCGGCTGAACTGAGGGCGGTAAAGGCCCAAAAGGAGTCCACCACATCGACACCGGATTCGAAGATCCCTACTACGCGCAACTTGTACGAGATCAGGCTCAAATGCATGCCCAGCGGGGTTTCGACCCATTGGGGACCGACTACCGTGACCACGCTGTGCAGAAGCATTCCGGTCTTCTGCGCCAAGCTCGAGCCTAGGATGATGCCGGGCAGCCCTGTGGTGTTCTTCAGTTCGTCAAATGACCCCTCCTTGAGATGGCGCAGAATATCTGGCGGAGCTTCCAAAGGAATGCCTTTCAGTTGCGCGCCTTCTATTTGTCCCACGCCAGGTGGACCGGACATCACAACTTTGCCGTAAAGCACAGGCGACACGCTCACCACATGGGAAATCCGTTGCAACTGCGGATCCAGCTCGGCCCAATTCGAGATTCCATGGGATGAATCTTTTTCGAGCAGCATTACGTGGGCCGTGGCGCCGAGCAAGCTACGCTGCAGTGTGCTGCGGAACCCATTATTGATTGCGATGCCGATCACCAACGCCATCACGCCCGCGGCCACGCCAATAATGGAAATTACCGTGATCAC
>Ga0187887_10001615_pt1 | contig 19048 bp, 14 predicted proteins | sample June2016WEW_7_10_FD_132977 | JGI IMG/M metagenome (GOLD analysis project Ga0187887, IMG submission 132977) | Peatland microbial communities from SPRUCE experiment site at the Marcell Experimental Forest, Minnesota, USA - June2016WEW_7_10 | ecosystem: Environmental > Terrestrial > Soil >... | reverse complement strand
GGGCTCATAGTTCGTATCTACCCGCGCATATCGCAGGACTTTCCAGCGATCTTTGGTAACAGGCACCTGGTGCCCCCGCCCGGACTCGAACCGGGATGGCTGTGAACCGACGGATTTTAAGTCCGTTGCGTCTACCAATTCCGCCACGGGGGCTCCTGCCGGAAGTGTAGCAAAGCGCCCGGTCTTCCCGGCGCCTGGGCGCATCGTCCCTTATGAGAGCGTGACGCGTTCCTGAGCGGGTACGCACCAGATATCGAGCGGCGCGGTTCGGCCGCGCAGCTCGAACTGCGGCAGGTGAAGGAATGCGACCGGCCGTACGTTCTCATCCCCCCGCGTAGTTTTCGTATCGAGTGCCGCCGCCACGGTGCACGAAAGCAGCACTTCGCCAGCCCGTGCTCGTCCGCACAGCCGTGCCGCGACATTCACCGTATCGCCCACGAGCGTGGTGTGTCTCCTGCCCGGCGGTCCCATCAATCCGAGTGCGACCATACCCGTGTGCAGTCCGATGCCGATACCCGTGTCGATGGAGTAATCCAACCGCCAGCGCTCGGCCAGGGTCGAAAAATCATGGAGCATGCTATGACCCGCGGCGAGTGCGGCGCGAGCGCCCTCCTCTTCCGAAGCACCCACGCCGAAGCCCGCCATCATCCCGTCGCCGGCGACGTGGAACACCTGACCGCCGTGCAAGACAGTGGCGGCGGCGAGCACCGCGAAAAACTCATCGAGTAGGGGGACGATCTGAGCCGGTGCGAGCTTCTCGGCAAGCCCGGTGTAGCCGCGAAGGTCGGCGAACAACACCGCCACCCGAGTGGTTTTCGTCAATCGGGGACGTGGGACTCGCGCGACGGCCATGGAACTGCTGGGGCGGACCTTGGGCGGAACGTTTCGCATCCGTCAGCCTTCCATCGCTCTGGCAATCCGCACACCCTCTCCCCGCATACCCTAACGCGCCGTCGCTCGCCACTGTCGCAATTATGCACCAACTTGCTTTCCGGCGCTGCAACGGACCGATGAGTTCGCCCAGGATCATGGCTGTCGCTTGGGAATCTCGAGCCCTCGCACGACGGCGGGCCTTGCAAGGAATGCCTTAAGGGAACGCTGGACGTTAGGGAATTCCGAGATGCCGACCAGATCGCCGGCTCCGTAGAACCCGATCAGGTTATTGATCCAAGGGAACGTCGCAATATCCGCGACGGTGTACTCGCCCGCGAGCCATGGCCGCTCGGCCAGGCGCCGGTCGATGACGGCCAAAAGCCGTTTGGACTCAGCCACGTACCGGTCGCGCGGCCGCTTATCCTCGTAGTCCTTGCCGGCGAACTTATGGAAAAAGCCGACCTGCCCGAACATCGGTCCGACCGCGCTCATTTGGAACATGAGCCATTGAATCGTCTCGTAACGGCCGGACGCGCTCTTGGGAAGGAACGCGCCGGCTTTCTCCGCCAGGTAGAGCAGGATCGCGCCCGACTCGAACAATGCGAGCGGCGCCCCGTCGGGTCCGTTCGGATCGATGATCGCGGGGATCTTGTTGTTGGGATTGAGCGATAGGAACTCGGGCGAGGTTTGATCGTTGGTCTCGAAGCGCACGAGGTGGGGCTCGTACGGCAATCCGGTCTCCTCGAGCATGATTGAGGCCTTCACGCCGTTGGGTGTCGGCAGCGAATAGAGCTGAATGCGATCGGGGAAGGCGGCGGGCCATTTCCGGGTGATCGGGAATTGATCGAGTGTCTGCATGCGGTACTCCTGATGACGAGTGAATTATGCACGCGTCGATTCGTCCGGCTTTGCGCATCTGATTGCGCCGGTCGGCGCATTCCTACAAGAGGTTACGCGATTCACCGTTCGCTCGCACGGGAGCGCTTGCCCAATATGTTGCAAGGCCCCCTGGAGATGCGCAATGCCACCGGTGAGCGGACGCGGCACAGACGACGCGCGCGAACCGCGAAATGTCTGGGTGCAAGCGGAATCCATCCTCAACATCAGCCGCGTGGTCGCGGATCTCGGTCGCGCGGAACATTTTTATCGCTCCGCATTGGGGTTCAGAACCGTGTCCGGCGGACCGATCGATCCCGATGTGCTGACGGCATTGGGTGCCGCCGAACGCGCGGCGAACGCAGTCAGGATGCGAATCGGCCAGGAGGATCTCGTGCTCGTGCAATTCGACCCGGCGGGACGAGAGTATCCAGCGGGAAGCCGAAGCAACGATTTATGGTTCCAGCATCTCGCCATCGTCGTGAGCGACATGGACCGGGCCTATGCGCGGCTGCGTTCGAGCGACGGCTGGCAGCCCATCAGCGCCGACGGCCCGGTGATCTTGCCCGCGTCGAGCGGCGGTGTTCGCGCGTTCAAGTTCCGCGATCCCGATGGTCATCCCCTGGAACTCCTCTGGCTGCCGCACGACCGCGGGCGCCCCATCTGGCGGGAGCGGACACACGCGGCCCCGTCCGACGAACCCTTTCTCGGGATCGACCATAGCGCGCTCGCCGTGCGCTCGACGCGTCGCAGCCTAGCCTTCTACCGCTCTCTCGGGCTGCATATCGCAGACCGAACATTGAACGGCGGTCCGGCCCAGTCTCGTTTGGATGGACTCGCCGCCGCGCGGGTGCGGGTCACGGCGCTCCGTCCCGCCTCTAACGCCGGGCCGGGACTGGAACTGCTCGTCTATCTTCCTCCCGGGCGTCCGCGCGAAACCTCGAGCGTCAGCGATCGCTCCACCGATTGGATCACGCTCAGCGCGGTGATGGCAGGGGGCATCAACGGCGCCGCGCGCGCTGCTGAGCCGCGCGCGCCGGCGCTCGTCAAAAAAACCACGGCGTTGAGCGATCCCGACGGACATCGCTTCGTGCTCGTGAGTCAGGGTGTCGGATCCCTGGGGCGGCCGGCTTGAGCGCCCCCGACATGCGTCGATACGAACGGATGCCTCGCGAAATCGCTGAGTGTCGAAGTGTCAGCGCCGAGCATGATGAGCCCGAGCCCTCCCACCAAGCCGAAGTTCTTCAGAAACTCCCAGAAGTGTTCGAGTCCCTCGCCTTCCTTGAACCGCCAGAATTCCGGATACCGCCAGAATTGATGGAACAGAAGCGCGGTTATTACGCAGAACCCCGCCAGAATGAAGGCCGCGAAGCGATCGTGCCATCCGGTCACGATGCAGACCGGCGCAAGGAATTCGACGGCGATCGACATCACGAGCATGCCCTGCGGCCAGAAGATGTTGCCGGCCTGCTTCTTCGCGGAGGGCCAATTGAGAATTTTGTCCAGGCCGCTGAACGGGAACAGGATGACCAGGAAGAATCTCAGCACCGTCGGTGCATAGTCGTTCATGAACGTCACGAAGTCAGGCGCTCCTCGCGTCGAGGTGTCCGATGCTCGACAGTATAGGACGGCGGCCGCAGGTCGCGTACTGGCATCTCTGGACCGGCGAGGACGGCATCACCCATCAGACCGAATGCCATCTCACGGAGTTCGAGATCGCGAGAGTCGGAGCCGCCGCTCCGCAATGGAACGATCGCCAGCCGCGCGGCGATGCGACCGTGGTATTCACGGTACAACCGGTGGGTTGGATCGGGGAATGGCACGAGAATCCGGCACCGCAATGGATCGTGGTGCTATCGGGACGCTGGTGGATCGAATCCATGGATGGAACGCGTATCGAGCAAGGGCCGGGCGAATTCTCGTTGGGCGAAGATCAGGACTCGATTCCGACCGACGGGCGCAAAGGGCATCGCTCGGGTACCGTCGGTGCCGAGCCGGCGGTACTCATGACGGTGCAGATGCACGTTCCGCCGATTCGCACTCCCTGTCATTTCAAATAGCCAGCGAGCCAATGACCGACTTCGACATCATCGACCCGCGCTTTCGGCGCTACGTGTTGCCCAACGCGCCGCTGCTGAAGCTGGCAGACGGCTTTGGCTGGTTGGAGGGTCCGGCGTGGTTCGCTGATCACGAATGTCTCATCGTGAGCGATATTCCGAACGATCGGCTGATGCGCTGGAGCGAGAATACGGGCGTGACGGTCTTTCGTGCCCCGTCCGGCTTCACCAACGGCAACACCCGCGACCGAGCGGGTCGTCTGATCAGCTGCTCGCATCGCCATCGCTGTATTTTTCGCACCGAATGGGACGGTGCGGTCAGCGTTCTCGCCGACCGCTTTCGGGGGAGTCGCCTCAACTCGCCCAACGATGTGGTTTGCCGCTCAGACGGCAGCATCTGGTTCACGGACCCGACCTATGGCATCGAGACCGATTACGAAGGAGGCAGGCAGGAGGCCGAGTTGCCGCCGTCGGTCTATCGGCTCGACGAAAGCGGCGACCTTGCGCTGGTCGCCGACGACTTCGACGGCCCGAACGGGCTCGCGTTCTCCCCCGACGAGCGTCGGCTCTACATCGCGGAAACCGGCCGGCAGTTCGACGCCGATCCTGCTCGTTACATTCGAGTGTTCGACGTGCAGAGGCCTGCCCCGGACTCGACGCCGCGCTCGGCGTCTGGGCGCACTTATCTGGGACCCGGGCGGATGTTCCATCAAACCACCCCCGGCTACACGGACGGCTTGCGCGCGGACGAGGATGGCAATCTCTGGGTGAGCGCTGCCGACGGTGTGCATTGCATCTCGCCCGAAGGCGTGCAGCTCGGCAGGATCAAAACCCCCTTTCCCGTCTCCAACGTGACGTTCGGCGGCCGCTACCGCTCCCGCCTCTTCATCTGCGCATCCCATACTCTCTACGCGATCTATACCAATCAACGCGGCGCTGCGCGTCCTTGAATCCACCCTGAAGGAGTCGATCCCGCCATGACCACCGCACCTCCCCTTCCTCCGCAGCGAATTCTGGCCGGCCAGAAAGCCTTGGTAACCGGCGCCAATTCCGGCATCGGCCGCGGGGTCGCGATCGCGCTCGGCCAGGCCGGCGCCGATGTGATCGTCAACTACGTCGTCGGCGGGGAGGCGGCCGATGCAGTGGTGAATGAGATTCGCGCTGCGGGCTCCGAAGCGCACGCCATCAAGGCCGACGTGTCCTCCGAGAGCGAGGTCGCGGCCATGTTCGACGAGATGATGAAGCGCCTCGGCACCATCGACATCTTGGTCAATAACGCGGGTCTGCAGCGCGATTCCGCATTCAAGGACATGACCTTGCAGCAGTGGAACACGGTGCTCAACATCAATCTCACCGGACAGTTTCTGTGCTCACGCCGGGCGGTGGCCGAGTTTCTGCGCCGGGGCGTGGTGCCGTCGGTGTCCTGCGCCGCCGGCAAGATCATCTGCATGAGTTCGGTGCATCAGCAGATTCCCTGGGCCGGTCATGCGAACTATGCAACCTCCAAGGGTGGCATCAAGATGTTGATGGAGAGCATGGCGCAGGAGTTCGCTCCGCATCGCATCCGCGTCAACGGCATCGCGCCCGGCGCCATCCGCACTCCGATCAATACCGGCGCCTGGGAAACCGCAGCGGCTTACCAGGCATTGATGACGCTGGTTCCCTACGGACGAATCGGCGAGCCCGAGGACATTGCGCGCGCGGCGGTATGGCTCGCCTCGGATCATTCCGACTATGTGGTAGGCAGCACGTTGTTCGTCGACGGCGGTATGACGCTGTATCCCGGCTTCGCGACCGGCGGCTGAGCGTGCCATGCCCGACGCCCACTACGATCTCATCGTCATCGGCTCCGGTCCCGGCGGCGCCTCCCTTGCACATAAGCTCGCTTCCACCGGCAAGCGGATCCTGATTCTGGAACGCGGGGATTACCTACCGCGCTCGCGCGCCAACTGGGACTCGCAAACCGTGTTCGTGGATGGCGCCTATCAGGCGAAGGAGACCTGGTACGGCGGCGACGGCCGTGAATTTCACCCCGGGCTCCACTACTACGTGGGTGGAAATTCCAAGGTATACGGCGCGGCGTTGCTGCGCATGCGCGAGCGCGATTTCGGGGAAATACGCCACGCGGATGGAATCTCGCCTTCATGGCCCCTGCCCTACGAGGCCTTCGAGCCCTATTACGCCGAGGCCGAGCGTCTGTTCCACGTGCATGGCCTGCGCGGCGAAGACCCGACCGAACCGCGTTCGAGCGAGCCGTTTCCGTTTCCGCCGGTATCGCATGAACCGGCCATTCAGGCGCTGAGCGAGGGGCTTCAGGGCGTAGGTCTGCAGCCTTTCCATCTGCCGCTCGGAATATTGCTCGACGAGAAGGATGGCAAGGCGTCGCCCACCAGCACATGCATCCGCTGCGACACCTTCGACGGCTTTCCCTGTCCCCTGAACGGCAAGGCGGATGCTCAGGTGATATGCGTGGATCCCGCCCTTCGGGCACACGCCAATCTCACGCTCAAGACCAATGCCTACGTCTCGAAGCTGCACACGGATCCGTCCGGGCACCTCGTCAACGGCGTGCGGGTGGAGTGCGGCGGACGCACCGAGCAGTACTCGGCGGACATCGTCGTGGTCGCTTGCGGCGCACTGTCGTCGGCGTTGCTGTTGCTGCGCTCCGCGAACGCCGCCCATCCGCGCGGACTCGCCAACGGCTCGGACCAGGTCGGGCGCAATTACATGCGGCACAACCAATCTGTGCTGATGGCCTGGATGCGCGAGCCGAACGAGACGGTCTTTCAAAAGACGCTCGCCATGAGCGATTTTTACTTCGGCGCCGATGACTGGGAATACCCGCTCGGCCTCATCCAGATGTGCGCGACCTCGCATGGCGCACAGGTGCGGGGCGAGGTTCTGCCGGCGTGGCTGGAATGGCTGCCGAAGGCTCCCTTCGCGGAAATGGCGCGCCATTCGCTCGATTTCTGGCTGTCCAGCGAGGATTTGCCGCGGCCGGAGAATCGAATTTATTACGACGGCCCTCGCGTGATTCTCGATATCAAGGAGAACAATATGGAGGCGCACCGCCGCCTCAAAAAAAAGCTGGAGCAGATCCTGGCGCGCATCGGCGCGCATCCCGTGCTCCTCGAGCGCAACCTCTACCTCGGCAAGCAAATCCCCATTGGCGGCACCGCTCACCAGGCAGGCACGGCGCGCTTCGGGCTAGATCCTGCCGCCTCGGTGCTCGACACCGACTGCAAGGCGCATGAGCTGGACAATCTCTACCTCGCGGACGCGAGCTTCTTCCCCTCGATCGGGGCCGTTAATCCCACACTGACCATCATCGCGAACGCGCTTCGTGTCGCCGATATCGTGGGAACACGGCTCGCGTGAGCCGGCGGCCGGCGCTCCTTACATGTCGCTGGGAAGCCCCATGTTCATGTTCATGTGATACATGATCCAGAGTGAGCCCACGATGACGATGCCGACGATCAGCACGCCGAAGGCGAGCGCGAGCACATTGTTGGTGCTGTCGGGACCGGTGGTGATGTGCAAAAAGAACGCGAGATGCACGCCCATCTGTCCGATGGCCAGCGCCGCGAGCGCCATGGGCACCCCGAGCGAGTAGATCAAGGGCGTGCCGCTTGCGACCCAGAACGATGCGACCGTTAGCACGGCGGCGAGCCCCAGCCCGATGAGATAATTGCGGACGCCGGCGGCAACCGGGTGCGCGCTCTCCTCTTGATCGCCCGGCGCGTGGTCGATGTCGTGTTCGCTCATGGGCTTATTCCCAGAAGATAAACGTTGGTGAAGATGCCGACCCAGATGATGTCGAGTGCATGCCAGAATAGCGCGAAGCACATATTGCGGCGCATGATGTCGGCGCGAAAGCCCTTGGCCCAAAGCTGCGCCATCATCGTTCCGAGCCACAGCAGGCCGATACTCACGTGAAACCCGTGAAGGCCGACGAGCGCAAAGAACGAGGACAGGAAGGCGCTCCGGTCCGGCCCTGCCCCATGCGTGATCATTTTGACGAATTCGTTGATCTCGAGGCCGATGAATGCGGCACCCAGTAGTCCGGTGATCAAATAGCTGATTTGAGTCCAGAACATGTTGCGGGCGCTTGCGGCAATGCTCGCCATGCCGCAGGCGAAGCTCGAGAGCAACAAACAGGCGGTCTCGATCGCGAGAATCCGGAGGTCGAACAGCTGCGCGGCCGTCGGCCCCCCCGCCGTGGCGTGCGACAGCACCGCGTACGCCGCGTAAAAGCCGGCAAACAGGATGAAATCGGACAGGAGGAAAATCCAAAAGCCGTAGCCGGTGATGATGCGCTTCGAGGCCGGCCCCTTATAGCCGCCGTCAGGCTCCGCCCGGGCACCGAGCTTGTTCGGATCGTGCTCCTCCATCGGCTCGTACTTGACCGGTGTGATGCCTTTTTCCCGGCCCTCCACGAGTGGAATTCGAGCCTGGCGCCGCTCGGCATCGACATGGGCGAGCTCTGCCGCGGGCAACTCGTACTCGTAACGATTGCGCCAGGCAAAACCGACGAACGTCCCGAACGAACCGATCAAACCGAGGATGACCATCCACCAGATGTGCCAGATCAGCGCGAAGCCGGTCACGACCGCGAAGAACGCGGCGATGAACCCGGTCGGGCTGTTGCGCGGCATCTCGATGGCTTTGTAATCGGGCAGGTCCGTGAGCCGGCGCTGCTCGAGTGCTTTTTGCTTGATGCCCCAGTAGGCCTCCGCGCCGATGACGCTCGGCATCACGGCGAAATTGAAGTGCGGAGGCGGCGAGGTGGTGATCCATTCGAGCGTGCGGCCGTCCCACGGATCCCCGGTGAGATCTCGCAGCTTTTCTCGATTGCGAATCGAGATCACGAGCTGCGCGACCTGGAACCCGATGCCGACGAGGATGATGGCGGCGCCCCCCGCGGCGACGAGCAGCCACGGATGCCACTCCGCAACGTCATAGTGCTGCATGCGTCGCGTCATTCCCTCGAGGCCGACGATGTACAACGGCACGAAGGCGACATAGAAGCCGATCGTCCAGCACCAGAACGCGGCCTTTCCGGTTCGTTCGTCCAGCCTGAAACCGAATGCCTTGGGGAACCAATAGGAGTAGCCGGCGAATGCGCCGAACAGCACCCCGCCGATGACGACGTTATGGAAATGCGCCACCAGGAACAGCGAGTTGTGCAGCACGAAGTCGGCGGGCGGCACCGCGAGCAGGACGCCCGTCATGCCGCCCACCGCGAAGGTGACCATGAAGGCGAGCGACCAGAGGAGCGGCACCTCGAAGCGAACGCGCCCGCCCCACATGGTGAAGAGCCAGTTGAAGATCTTCACGCCGGTCGGAACGGCGATGATCATCGACATGATGCCGAAAAAGCCGTTGACGTCGGCCCCGGTGCCCATCGTGAAGAAGTGATGCAGCCATACCAGGAACGAGAGGATGCAAATCGCCATCGTCGCGGCGATCATCGAGCGATAGCCGAACAGCGGCTTGCCCGAGAAGGTCGAGATGACCTCGGAGAACACGCCGAAAGCCGGCAAGATGAGGATGTAGACTTCCGGGTGACCCCAGGCCCAAATGAGGTTCATGTACATCATCGAGTTGCCGCCCGCGGTGTCGGTAAAGAAATGGAACCCGAGATAGCGGTCGAGCAGGAGCATGGCGAAGGTCGCGGTCAGAATCGGGAAGGCGGCGACCATCAGAAGACTCGAGGCGAGCGACGTCCAGCAGAAGATCGGCATGCGCGTGAGCGTCATCCCCGGCGCTCGAATCTTGAGGATCGTCGTCACGAAATTAACACCGGTCAGCAGCGTGCCGATACCGGAGATCTGCAAGGACCATAAATAATAATCGATGCCCACGCCCGGCGAGTACTTGAGCTCCGACAGCGGGGGAAAGGCGAGCCACCCGGCCTTGCCGAACTCGCCGATCACGAGCGACGCATTGACCAGCAGGATGGCGGCGGCGTTGAGCCAGAGGCTCACGGAGTTGAGCGTGGGGAAAGCCACGTCGCGTACGCCGAGCTGCAGCGGCACGACGAAATTCATGAGGCCGATCACGAACGTCATCGCCACGAAGAAGATCATGATCGTGCCGTGCGCGGAGAAAATCTGGTCGTAATGCTCCGGCGGCAGGTAACCCCCCCCATGGAAGGCGAGGGCTTGCTGGGACCGCATCATGAGCGCGTCGGCAAAGCCGCGGAAGAGCATCACGAACGCCAATATGCAATACATCACCCCGATCCGCTTATGGTCGACCGAGGTGAACCACTCCTTCCAGAGGTAGCGCCAATGGTGCTTGACCGTGATCCAGGTAAGGAGTGCGAGCATCCCCAGGATCATCATGAGCGAAGCGCCCATGGGAATCGGCTGGCTGAATGGGATCGCAGACCAGCTGAGCTTGCCGAACATTAGACGTGTTCCTCGAATGCCATGGGCAGCGCGCTCATGGGGAATTGGTGATTTCGGGCGCGCCGGCCGGTTCGGGGGCGGTGCCCGCGACGATCGCCCCGAAGAGCGTCGGGTCGATGGATTTGTAGCTCATCACCGGCGCACTGTCGGCGGACTGTGCGAGGCGGGCATAAGCCTCACGATCGAGCGCCGAGCCGGACTCTTTGGCGGCGGCGACCCATTGCTGGTAGGCGTCCGCGGTCACTGCCCGCACCTCGAAGTGCATGTCGGAGAACTTATCTCCGCTGAACATCCCCGAGAGGCCCTGAAAGGTCCCCGGATTGTCGGCTTGCAGGTTCAACTGGGTCGTCATCCGCGCCATCGAATAAATCATGCTGCCGAGCTGCGGCACGAATAGCGCGTTCCACACGCTCGCGGAGGTGATCTTGAAATGCACCGGCGTGCCGGCGGCGACCACCAATTGGTTGACCGTGGCAATGCCCTCATCCGGATAAATGAAGAGCCATTTCCAATCGAGCGAGACGGCCTCCACCTCGATCGGCTTGATCTTGCTGTCGATCGGGCGATACGGGTCGAGCGCCTGCGATCCGAACCAGGCGATGCCGCCGAGGAAGGTAATCACCAGGGCCGGGATAGCCCAGACGATGAGCTCGAGACTTCCGGAAAAAGCCCAATTCGGCCGGTAGGTCGCCCGCGTGTTCGAAGCCCGAAACCACCAGGCAAAGGCCACGGTGGCAACGATCACCGGCACGACGATCGCCAGCATGATGGCCAACGAATCGATGAGAATGAGCTTCTCCGCGGCGCCAACGGGCCCGCGCGGGTCCAGCACACCCTCGCACCCAGAGAGAGTTAACGCGAGCGACGCGGCCGGGAGAATTGCTTTTTTTGGAACCACGTGAATCTCGTCCAGAGGAGCCGCGGCATGGTATCACACCGTGGAAAATAGCGATGTCAGATCATGTGTTTCAGGCGTAACCCTAATGAGAAGAGCTACCGACTTCGTTGCGCGTCGCGCCTAAAAAGGATAATTCAATCCGGTGAACACCGCCGCGCCCTCGCTGCCATAGCCGATGTCGACGTAACCGACGACGAAAGGTCGTGCGATGCCGCGAAATCCCATCCCATATACCTTGTGCAGCTGTTGGAACGGCAAGGTGCTCGACTGGCTGAAAACGCGCCCGACATCGATGAACGGGGCCAATTCCAATTCCACCGTGGTCGCGACGGCGTGGAACGTCGCGACGTTGCGGCGATACTCCACCGAGGATGAAAACGAATCGCGATCGTAAAACCGCCCTTCGCCGAAACCCCGAAGCGGCTGCGTGCCGCCGATGACGGTATCGGCCCCGCCGATGCTGGAGAGCGCCCAGAACGGTACGTTGTTGGCCGACGGCAAGTAGCGCAATGCCATGTGCATCGCGATAACGGTCTTCTCTTGCAGCGGAACGAACACACGTCCGTCGAAGCCCACTTCGGTGAACAGTGAAGCGTCGAACGAGTCGTCGCGGCTCGCCATTCCGCCGTAGCCCACCAATTCGGCGCCCTTGGTCGGAATGATGATGTCGTCGCGCGTGTCGAATATGATCGACAGCCGATTCAGGAATTCCCGGTTGGTGCCCTCGCCCAGGACGTTGCTGAACAGTGAGCCGATCGTGGCAATGCGCGCCAGCGTCCCCGGCAGCACATCGACGTTCTGAAAGTGCCCCGTGTACTGCAATTGCCAGGTGTGAGTGATGTTGTAGCCCGCCTGCACCTGAAGGATTTCCTCCCGCGCCGTGTAGTCGGTTTGGTCGATCGCCGGCGACTCGTTGCCAAGGCCGTAAAATCGAGGCGTTCCGTCCACGTTGTATATCAAGCTCCCGTTGAAGGACCAGCGGCTCTGCCGCTCGCGCCCGATCTGATACTCAGCGTCGAACTGGCGCTCGACGCGCTCCTGGATGCCGCCGACGACCGACCATTGTTCGTCTTGGGAGTCGTAGTTGAAGATGCGACCGTGCACGCCCCATCCGAAGTAGGGGTTATAGATCAAGTCCGGGGCGATGATCTTGCGGATGTCATCGTTCTCGTCCGTCACGAGTATCGTGGGTATGACGCCGAGGGTCGTGCCCGCGTTCGGATCGACCGCGATCTCCGGCACGGGAATGAACGGCGCGGTGTTGGGATCGAACCAGCGGGTAATCGGCGAATACCACGGCTTGGACGCGTCGGGTTGGGACGGCCGAGCAGGCGCCCCGGGTTCCGTGGGTCCGGTTTGGCCGGGCGGGGGCTGCGGCAGTGCCGGAGTAGCCGGAGGAGTGGGCGGCTCGAGCTGCGCCAGATAGGTATCGCCTTCCCCGCCGCCGGGGCCGCCCGAAACATCGCTCGACCAGGACGGCAGCGCAATACCTGCAGAGAGGGTCGCCCAGAAGCAAGTTGATGCATAACGCAAGAACACCCTACTAGGCGCAAATCTCACGCGCGCAACCCTATCCATGCAACCGCGCGCAGCAGACGCATTCCGGCAATCGATCGATATCCTGTGAAGTCAAATTACCCATGGTGGAAATGCGGAACAGGGTTTTCGACAAATCACCCTGACCCGCGTAGATCACGAATCCTTCTGCCTTCAAGGCATCATGCAGCGCTGTGTAGGGGTGCCCGTAGGCAGTCGGAAGGCACGCAAAACCACCGACGACTCTTCCGTCGGTATCGCCCCTTCGATACCGCGTAACGCCTCGACAAGCCCATAGCAGGCACGGACGGCAGGCGTGAACGGCACCTCGCCCACCCTGCGGCCGCGCGAGACGGCCCAGAGCGGGATGATACGTGCGGCTCGCGGCCCGCGCCAGCAACACGAAGCGAGGCCTGCCCGCCCGTGGCATCGTGCACCCCGGGTGACGACAATCAACTGCGGCAATCGAAACGTCCAGATGAGCGAGGCAAGCCTAGCTGACAGCTGAAGCTTGCCGGGAAAGACTGCCCGAGAATTAGCGCGCGTTCACTTTTATTCGGTCGTCAAAATGGCATCGACACCCCCCGCGTGTCCCCCAAACCACGAAAAAAAGCGTTAACATTCGCGGTTAAGGCCAATCCTACAGGCGAAGTGTGAAATCCCGATTTTTTAGGCTTGGCCAATGGGTGGCCATTCATCCTCGAGTCGTGCTGCTCGGCTGGCTCGTGGCAATCGCCCTCGGCGCCGTGGGCGCGCATAAGCTGCCCACCGTCGCGGTCGGAGGCACCGCCGGCATCCCCGGAAGCCCCTCTGCCGCTGCCGCCGATGCCCTGCGTACGGCATTTTCCAATCCATTCATCGATCCTTTGGTAGTGGCCGTCTCGGCGCCTCGACTGACCGTCGACGACCCGGTCTATCTTGCGTGGCTTCGAAGGGCCGCACACGCGTTCGCCGCGGTTCCCTCGGTTCGGCGCGTCGCGGACTACTCGCAGACGCACGACCCGCAGATGCGCTCCGCCGACGGCCACGTGACCATGCTGCTCGTGGGTTTGGCCTCGGTCGACAAGGAGACCGAGCAGCGTGCTGTGGTTCGGGTCCGGGACGCCGCCGCCCCTCTGCGTGATGAGCTGCTGCGCCTCGATCCCTCCTCCAAGCTCGCGGTGACGGGTGGTCCGGCGGCCGACTTCGACGTAAATGCCTGGAGCGCCGAGGGAGGCGACCATGCTGAAAAACGCGCATTGCCGTTGACCTTGATCATCCTGATGATGGCGTTCGGCACCTTGGTCGCGGCAGGGCTGCCCTTCCTCATGGGACTGGCGACCACCACGGTCTCGCTCGGAATCGCTTTTCTGCTCGCCGAAGCGGTTCCCGTGTCGAATCTGCTGAGCAACGTCGTGACCATGATCGGACTGGCGATCGGGATCGATTATTCACTGCTCATGGTCACTTACTATCGCGAGCACGGGCGAGCGACCGTTGCCGAAGCCGTCGCCGATACCGTCGCGCGTGCCGGACAGACCATCACCTGGTCGGGCGTGACGGTGATGATCGGCTTTTTCGGACTGTTGTTCAGCCCGATTCTCGAGACTCGGTGCGCGGGCATCGGCGGGGCGCTGGTGGTGTGCGTGTCGGTGCTCGCGGCATTGACGTTGCTCCCCGCCGCCTTGATCCTTCTGGGCCCCTACATCGAGCGATGGTCGGTGGTCCCGCCGCGCCTGCGGCTCGGCAACACCACCGAACTGTGGCGCCGGCTGGGCGAATGGATCGTCGGTCACCCGCTGCGCACCTTGCTCGTGTCGGGCCTGTTCGTGCTCGCACTCGCCCTGCCGCTGCACAAGGCGAGCACGGGCGTGAGCAACGAGCGCTGGTTCCTGCCGCGCGCCACCGAATCCCGCGCCGGCGCCGAGATCCTGAGCAGCATGCGCAGCGATAATTCCTCGCTGGAGATCTACGCCATCGTGCGTACCGACGACGGCAAGCCGCTGCTTGCGGCCTCGCACATCGCGCCGCTGGCGCAGTATGCCGCGCGGCTCGCGAGCGACCCCCGCATTGCCTCCGTCGCGTCGCCGTTCAACCTGCAAAAGGGATTCGGCGCGGCGGAGTATTCCGCGCTATATCAAAATCCCGACGAGGCCTTGCGCGACAACCCGCAACTCGCCGAGCTGTACTTGAGCAAGGATCGGACCGCCGCGCTATTCCAGATCACGCCGGCCGACTCGCTCAGCGTGAAACAGATCGAGTCGCTCACCCGGGATCTCGCCAAAATCGCTCCCGAAGGCCCGTTCGTCGTCGCCATCGGCGGCACGCCCGCCGAGCACAACGACTTCAATGACTACATGTTCCACAGTCTGCCGAAGATCGTCGGGTTCGTCGTGGGCGCCACCCTCATCATGCTGTTCTTCGCGTTCCGCTCGTACCTGTTGCCGGTCGAGGCGGTGATCATGAATCTTCTCGCGGTCGCCGCCGGCATCGGCGCCGTGGTCGCGGTCTTTCAATTCGGCTGGCTCAATGGTCTGGTCGGACTGGAGCGGCCGTTCGCGTCCATTCCGCTCGAAGTACCCATGATGGTGTTCTGTCTGAGCTTCGGGCTGTCGATGGACTACGAGTTATTCCTGCTGTTTCGGATCAAGCGCGCGTACATGGCCGAGTGCGACAATAATCGAGCCACCGTCTCCGGACTCGTGGCCGTCGCGCCGGTGATCACGGGCGCGGGACTCATCATGGCGGTGGTGTTCGGCGCCTTCGTCGGCGCAGAGTTGCCCGTTCTGAAGATGATGGGCGTCGGCCTGTGCGTGGCGGTGCTGGTGGATGCGACCGTGATCCGCACTTTCGTGGTGCCCGCCGTGCTGGCGCTCGGCGGCCGTTTCAATTGGTATCCGGGCTAGGCGCGCCGCGGCCCCTACTCCATCGGCTTGCCGCAGCGAGCGAGCACGCCGCGTAGATCGCGGATGGCGGGGAACACCTCGTTGTTCCAGTCCGCGCCCTGCGCATCGTAGGCGCGCTGTTCGTACTCCACGATTTCCTTGTCCTCGCGGAAAATATTCTCCGTAAACCACACGACGAACGGCCAGACGGCGTGGATCACGCCGGGGAATTTCGGCTTCTTCACGGAAAGATAGCCATAAGTGCGGTTGGTGCGCTGTTGGGCGTCGAGCGGCGTGTACCCGAGCCAGACTTCGAGCACGGGATCGTCGCCCTCTTGGATGTTGCGCCCGACCCAAACCTTGAGACTCTGGGTGGGGTAGTCGGTGCGGATCCGCATGTGATCGGAGAAGTCTTTCTTCGCGACCGTGCGCTTGCGCATCAGATCGACGATGACTTGCTCGCCGACCGAGCTCCTGCCGCCGGTGCGGCTGAAGCTGTATTCCACCTGCGCCCAGTCCTCGCCATGCTTGCGGCCGAGGCAGTTGGCGCGGATCGAGCCCATCTGCTTCCTATGCATGAACTGATGGTTCATGTCGAACAGATTCTCGTGCATGAACGTGTAGTGGCAGGCGACCTCCCGGTTCAGCCGGCGGGTCTTGTATTCCTTGCGTTGCGATGCGCCCAAGGTCTTGGGAAGGCGGCTCTCCGCCAGCGCCGGGTCGCCCGGGAAGACGAAGATCAACCCATCCAATTCGCGCACCGGGTAACTCTTCACGCCGTTCGGCAGGCGCTCCTTGCCCAGATACGGCACGCTCACGCACTTTCCGGTCGACCCGTAGCACCAACCGTGATAGTGGCATTTGAGCTCATCGCCGCTGACCACGCCCAGATGCAGCGGCACCTGACGATGCGCGCAGCGGTCCTCGAGCGCGAATACCTGGCCGCTCTGCCCCCGATACAGAACGATGGGCTCGGCCGCAAACCGCCGCCCGAGCGTCTTCCCCGTCTTGAGTTCGTCACACCAGGCCAGGGGGTACCAATAATCCGGGTGCGCACCCACCCGCCGCAGGTCGAACGCGTTGGGCGTGTTCGCGCTACGCATGGTGGTCAGGCTCGAACTCTCATCCGACATGGCGGCTCCCGATGTGTAATCCCCCCCAAACAATACAGCAGCGCCCCAATGGGCGCATAGCGGCCAGGGGTTCGCGGCGCCTGCGGCTCTGCACCAGCAGGCGAAAAACCCCGGCGGCCGGCGCGATGCACCGCTTGAGCCGCATTCTAGCTCCGGCGCACAAAAAAGCGGCCCCCGAAGGGGCCGGTCCAAAAAGACACGCTGACTCTCGCCGGCGCGACTGGCGCGCCGGCGAGGTTTGTGTCTAGAACTTGTAGGTTGCGCCGAGCAGGAAGAACCGCCCGACGGCGCCGTCCTGATCGAGCGTGGTGTACGCGAGCTCCGCACCACCACCGTAGGTCTGCAGATCCACCGGCGGAGGCGAGTCGAACAGATTGGTGATGGCCCCGTGCACTTGCAGGTGATCACTCAGCTGATACGCTGCGTACAGGTTCACCTCGGTGAAGTGATCGACTTCGCAATACGGATACCAGGCGGGGGACAGCGTCGTCACGCCGGACGAAATCGCCGAACCATAGGCCGAGGGCGAGCGGCTCTTCAACGCCCCAAGGCAATTGGTCGCGCCGATGGTCGGGTCGGTGATCGAGAACGAGCTCGTATAGTTCACCGTGATGGTGCTCGTGAACGCGCCGAGGTCCCAGGTCAGCGAAGCGACTGCGCGCTGCCGCGGATTGCCGGTGTCTCCCGAGATGGTCGAGGGTCCGTGGGTTCCGACCAGATCGAAGGTCTCGCCGCTCACCACCAGCTCGTACTGCTGGATGTAGGTGTAATTCAGCTCAGCCTTCAGATGACCGAACTTGCCGATGCCGTACCCGGTCTTCAAATCCAGGTCGAAGCCGGCGGTCTTGGTTTCGCCCGCATTGACGTACGGAATGAGCGTGTACGCAGGATACCCGACCGGTGTGGGCACGTTAGCGGTGGGGCACGGCACGGCACCCGTCGTGGTCGCCGTACACTGCGCGAGAACGGCGGGAGGTCCCCGCACGATGCCGATGGAGTCGGTGTAGAAGCTGCCCGCCGAGGAGGCCGAGATGATGTCGTTCTTGATGTCGATGCGATACCAGTCGATCGACACACTCGTATCTTGGATGGGCTCGAAGATGACTCCGAAGGTCGCATTGGTGGACTCGACCGCCTTTAGCTTGGGATTGGCGGCATTCACGCCGACCGCGGGGTACGCACAGAGCGCATTGAACGTGCCCTTCACGTTGGCGACTCCGCCCGGGCAGAGCACCGGATCGAACGTGTTGCCCTGCCCGAAGGCCAGCCCCGAGACTCCCGATTCGGCGATGGACGGTGCGCGGAAGCCTCGGCCCCAGGTGCCGCGGACGGCGAACTGTTCGATCGGGGTGTACTTGATGCCGATTTTGGGCGTCCCCGAACCGCCGTAGGTGTCGTAGTGGTCGTAGCGGCCGCTGATATCGACTTCCAGCTGCTTGATCGGCCTGCCGTCGAACTCGACGAAGCCCGCCGCATCGTCCTGCGAGCCCACGGCATACGCGAGGGTTCCTTCCTGGTATCCGGACACCACCGACGGGGGATCCTGCGCATTCAGCGCCCTGTGGATGTACTGGCCGCCGATCAACATCGTTTCGGCTCCGCCCGGCATCTGGAAGAGGTCATGGGCGCCGTGCACGTCGATGATGCCCAGCGTGCTCGACGGATGATCCGAATCCTCGGGCGCGAACAGGAATTGCCCATTCGTGCTCACGCCCGGGACATAAGTGCCGTTATTGATGTCGGCTTGCGCCAGCGAGGGGATGAGCGACCCGAACATCTTCTGCGACATGCTCGCGTACATGACGCCCACCTGGCTGTCGATGTCCCAGCCGGCCGCAGTGCCGTGCAGATCGCCGAACAATCGATACGTGACGGTATCGACATCCACCTGGTACGGCCCGACATCCGGAAAGCTATAGACGAGATTCTGCGTCAACCCGGTGGGATTGAGCGGTGAGGTTGCCGGCAGCGAGATCACCGGGTACACGACGGTTCCGAACAGCTTGCCGGGAGCGCCCGTGATATTGACGATTGAGCCCTGTTCCTGGCCGGTATTGTTGAAGGCGTGGCCGAAGGTGGTCGCGGCGATCTGCTGTGCGCTCGAGTCGAACACGGAACCCGTGAAAGTCAACGTCCAATCGTTTAACAGCGCCTTGGTGAACTTGCTTAAGAGGTTGATCTGCGTGGTCGGTGGCTGAATAGTGCCCGGGAACGCGAAGGTACACTGATCCGCCGCCTGCTTGGCGGCCGTGCATCCCGGCAGGAAGGCACTGATGGCGCCGGTCGCCGGATTCACCAGATAGCCCGTGACGCTGTCCGGATAGGTGAGGCTTGAGGCGCCGATCGCGCCCGGCTCCGTGTTCAGTCCATCGGGCAGAGCGGACCAATTGGTGGTGGT
>Ga0187887_10001609_pt1 | contig 19101 bp, 12 predicted proteins | sample June2016WEW_7_10_FD_132977 | JGI IMG/M metagenome (GOLD analysis project Ga0187887, IMG submission 132977) | Peatland microbial communities from SPRUCE experiment site at the Marcell Experimental Forest, Minnesota, USA - June2016WEW_7_10 | ecosystem: Environmental > Terrestrial > Soil >... | reverse complement strand
CTTCGAGGGTGGTGGTGGGCCCCGAGTCGATGCGACAGGGCGAAATACCGGGATCCTTTGCACCCTCACCCCACCCATCCGCAAGTGCGCGTATGAATGGGGCACCCAGTGGTGTTGGTCGTCGGTACCCTCACCCGGTTGGGTTGGTCGTCGCAGCGAGATTAAGAAACGCTGCGAGATCTTGGCACCGTTGCCGACGCTAACAGATAATCAAGGGAGCCTGTTTTGCTCCCGGCTTAAACGCCGTAAAGCGATTGGGTTAGGCCTGAGTGATTGATTCACGAAGGGTTAGTTGAGTTCATGAATGATTGAAAGTGGCATGGCCGGGCAATCGAAACTTTTTTTCACAGTTAACCATCCATAGATGTAGATATTCCATCGGCGCGAAGTGTGCCCCCAACATCAGACATTTAAGACGTACTAATCGAAGAGGACAAGAATGGCTCTGGAAGATAGCCGGGATAAGCGACCGCACGCTGATGATCTGGGCCCATCGTTTGAAGCGCATAGCGGAAATGTTGGATCGGCATTTGAAGAGCGGAATGCTTCTCCGGAGCTGCTGGTGGAGAAGAAGTCGCACGCGGTGGTGTGGGTGATCGTGATCGTGGCGGCGCTGCTGGCGGTATTCCTGGTGTATTACTTCACCAAGCCGAAGACGGGCGGGGCGGCTGCGGGCGCGCAGGGCCGGGGACAGAATGGGCCGGCGGCCATCACGGTGGGCAAGACCGCGGCGGGGAACATCAATGTGTATGTGAGCGCGCTGGGCACGGTGACGCCGGTGGCGACTGTGACGCTCTACAGCCAGATTACGGGCGTGGTGATGTCGGTGCACTATCGCGAGGGTCAGATTGTGCGCAAGGGCGATCCGCTGGTGGACATCGATCCGCGTCCCTACCAGGCGACGTTGACGCAGGCAGAAGGAACACTGGAGCACGACCAGGGCGTGCTGGCGCAGGCGGTGATGGATCTGCAGCGCTACCAGGCAGCGTATGCGCGCAACGCCATCGCGAAACAGATCCTGGACGACCAGGAGAAAGCCGTGATGCAGTACCAGGGGACGGTGAAGGCCGACCAGGGGACGGTGGATTATGACAAGGTCCAGCTGGGCTACTGCCACATTGTTGCGCCCATCAACGGGCGGGTGGGATTGCGGCTGGTGGATCCGGGGAACACGGTGTTTTCGGGCAGCAGTTCGACGCTGGTGGTGATTACGCAGTTGCAGCCGATCACGGTGGTCTTCAATGTGTCCGAAGACGATTTGCCGGGCGTGCAGACGGAGTTGAAGGGCAACAAGGCGATGGAAGTGGACTCGTTTGATCGCGCGGACGAGAAGATGCTGGAGGCGGGCAGGCTGACGTCGCTGGACAACCAGATCGACACGACGACGGGCACGGTGAAGTTTCGGGCGAGCTTTGAGAACAAGAACCTGGATTTGTTTCCCAACCAGTTTGTGAATGCGCGTTTGCTCGAACGGACACTGAATAATGCGACGCTGGCGCCGACGGCGGCGGTTCAATATAACGGCACGGCTGCCTTTGTGTACATCGTGAACGCCAACAATACGGTGAGTGTGCAGCCGGTACAGGCGGTGACGGGCAATGACAAGGTCACCGCGGTGACGGGCGTGAACACGGGAGTAACGGTTGCGACGAGCGGCTTCGATCGGCTGGAGAATGGTGCGCACGTGCAGGTGCACCAGAGCAAGCAGAAGTCGACGACACAATCAACGGGCATGGGCCACAACAGCGGCGGTAGCACAACTCCATGAGTCCTTCGCGTCCATTTATTCTCCGTCCGGTTGCGACGGCACTACTGATGGCGGCAATCTTTCTGGCGGGGGGAGTTGCCTTCTTTCAGCTGCCGGTGTCGGCGCTGCCCGAGGTGGATTATCCGACCATCGAGGTGATGACGTACTACCCGGGTGCGAGCCCGGACGTGGTGGCGTCGGCTGTGACGGCGCCGCTGGAACGACAGTTTGGGCAGGTGGCCGGACTGAGCCAGATGACGTCGACGAGCTCGGGCGGGTCGTCGATCATCGTGATGCAGTTTCAGCTCAGCTTGAATATTGATATTGCCGAGCAAGAGGTGCAGGCGGCGATTAATGCGGGGCAGAGCTACCTGCCGGCTGACCTGCCGGCGCCGCCGGTGTACAGCAAATCGAATCCTGCGGATGCGCCGGTGCTGACGTTGGCGCTGCAGTCGTCGACGATGCCGCTGTCGAAGGTGGAAGACCTGGCGGACACGGAACTGTCGCCGAAGATTTCGCAAGTGTCGGGCGTGGGCCTGGTGAGCATCTCGGGCGGACAGAAGCCTGCGGTGCGCATCCAGGCGAATCCAACCGCGCTTTCGGCGTATGGCGTGAATCTGGAAGACGTGCGCAATGCGCTGACCGCGAATAGTTTGGACGCGGCGAAGGGAAACTTCGACGGGCCTGCGCAGGACTACACGATCAACGCGAACGATCAGCTGGAGACCAGCGCGGATTACAAGTCGGTGGTGGTGGCCTATCGCAATGGCGCGCCGGTGATGCTGACGGACGTGGCGCGAATTGTAGATGGAGTGGAGAACAACAAGCTGGCTGCGTGGAGTAACGAGACGCCGTCGGTGATTTTGAATATTCAACGCCAGCCGGGAGCCAACACGATCCAGGTGGTGGACACGATTGAGAAGCTGCTGCCGCAGCTGGAAGCGTCTCTGCCGCAGTCGGTGCACGTGCAGATCATCACGGACCGGACGACGGACATTCGCGCGTCGGTGGCGGACGTTGAGTTCGAACTGGTGCTGGTGATCGGGTTGGTCATCATGGTGATCTTCCTGTTTCTGCGCAGCCTGCTGGCGACGATCATTCCGTTCGTTGCGGTACCGCTGTCGTTGATCGGGACGTTTGGCGTGATGTACCTGTCGGGGTACAGCCTGAATAATTTGACGATGATGGCGCTGACAATCTCCACGGGATTTGTGGTGGACGACGCGATCGTGATGATCGAAAACATCTCGCGCTATATCGAAGAGGGGATGGCGCCGATGGAAGCGGCGCTGATCGGCGCCGAGCAGATTGGGTTCACGATTCTGTCGCTGACGGTTTCGCTGATCGCCGTGCTGATTCCGCTGCTGTTCATGGGGGATGTGGCGGGGCGGCTGTTCCGGCAGTTTGCGGTGACGCTGGCAGTGACGATTGTGTTCTCGGCGGTCGTGTCGCTGACGCTGACGCCGATGATGTCGGCGAGGATGTTGAAGCATACGCCGGTTAGCCAGCAGGGATGGTTTTACAAGAAGAGCGAAAAGGTCTTCGAAGATATCATCGCGTTCTACGGACGCACGCTGAAATGGGTGCTGGGGTACCAGACGATCACGCTGCTGGTTGCCGTGGCAACGCTGGTGTTGACGGTCTTCCTGTACATGGAAATTCCGAAGGGATTTTTCCCGACGCAGGATACGGGGATCATCCAGGGCATCACGCAGGCATCGCCGTCGACTTCGTTTGCCGAGATGGAGCAGCGGCAGCAGGAGATTGCGACGGAGCTGCTGAAGGATCCGGCGGTGGCGGGAATCTCTTCGTTCATCGGCGCGGATGGAACGAACACGACGCTCAACAGCGGGCGTATCCAGATTAATCTGAAGCCGCTGGGCAGCGGCAAGGACGAGCGTAATCTCTCCGCGGCCGAGGTGATCGATCGACTTTCGCCTAAGCTGGAAAAGGTTGCGGGCATCAAGCTGTACATGCAGCCGGTGCAGGATTTGACGGTCGACGACATGGTGAGCCGTACGGAATACCAGTACACGCTCGAGGATCCGAACCAGCAAGAGCTGAACCAGGTGGCGGCGCAACTGGTGGCAAAGCTCAAGAAGCTGCCGCAGTTGGCGGACGTGGTAACGGATCAGCAACTGGGCGCGGCGGCGGAGAACGTGGTGATCGATCGCGCAACGGCATCGCGATTTGGCGTGACGACGTCGACGATCGACAACACGCTGTATGACGCGTTCGGGCAGCGGCAGGTCAACACGATGTATACCCAGGTGAATCAGTATCACGTGATCCTGGAAGCGGATCCACAGTTCCAGATGGACCCGCACAAGCTGAACGACATTTATGTGCAGGCGACGACGTCGGGGACGGTGCCGGCGACGGCATCGAATACGGCCGGATCGTCGTCGGGCGCAGGCGCGGCTTCGGGTGGGGCGACCACCTCGCTGCTGACGCCGACTTCGTCGAGTGGGGTTTCTTCGGCGTCGTCTTCGACCTCTGCGTTGTCGTCGGGTAACACGACGTCGACGTCGGCGGCGGCGCCTGTGAACTCGAGTTCGTCGTTGTCCTCGTCGTCGACGACGGGAACAAGTTCGACTGTGCTTTCGACCACGAGTACAAGCACGTCGACATCGTCGAGCGCGACGACGTCGACGAGTGGAACGTCGCGATCGACGTCGACGGGGAGCTCGTCGAGCGGAGGCGGAGGCGGTTCGAGCAGCACGAGCAGCAGCAGCTCACTCCAGACGCCGGTGCCGTTGAGCGCGTTCGCGCACTTTGTGCCGACCAGCGAGAGCCTCTCGGTCAATCACATGGGCCAGTTCCCTGCTGTCACGATCTCGTTCAATTTGAATACGGGCTACTCGCTGGGGCAGGCGCTGACTGCGATCAACAAGGTGATCAAGGACGACAAACTGCCGGGCAGCGTGGTCTCGAATTACCAGGGCACGGCGGCGGCGTTTGAGGGGTCGCTCTCGAATCAAGGGCTGCTGATCCTGGCGGCGCTGGTGACGGTGTATATCGTGCTGGGCGTGCTGTACGAGAGCTTCGTGCATCCGGTAACGATTCTTTCGACGCTGCCGTCGGCGGGTGTTGGCGCGTTGCTGGCGCTGGAGCTGTTCCATCTTGATTTAGATATTGTTGCGATCATTGGCATCATTTTGCTGATTGGCATCGTTAAGAAAAACGGCATCATGATGGTGGACTTTGCGCTGGAAGCAGAGCGGCACCATGGACTGGATGCCACGGAGGCGATCTACCAGGCATCGCTGCTGCGCTTCCGCCCGATTTTGATGACGACGATGTGCGCGCTGCTGAGCGGTATCCCGCTGGCGTTTGGAAGCGGCATTGGATCGGAGCTGCGCAAGCCGCTGGGCGTGTCGATGGTGGGCGGGCTGCTGTTCAGCCAGGTGCTGACGCTGTATACGACGCCGGTGATCTATATCTTCTTCGACAACCTGGGCGGCTGGTTTTCGCGGCGCAACCATCATGCACCGAACGGCGGCCCTGAGACCGAAGGAAACCACGAGGCAGCCGAGGCATGAACCCTTCACGCGTCTTCATTGAGCGGCCGGTAGCGACGACGCTGCTGACGATCGCGGTGGCGATTGCGGGCGTGATTGCGTTTGGCGTCCTGCCGGTATCGCCACTGCCGCAGGTAGATTTTCCGACGATCAGTGTGGCGGCGGCGCTGTCTGGGGCGAGCCCGGACATCATGGCGTCGTCGGTGGCGACGCCGCTGGAGCGGCAGTTTTCGCATATCGCGGGCGTGACGGAGATGACGTCGTCGAGCTCGCTGGGCAGCACCAGCGTTACGCTGCAGTTCGATTTGAACCGCGACATCAATGGAGCGGCGCGCGACGTGGAGGCCGGCATCAATGCGGCGCGGACGTATCTGCCGGCGAACCTTCCGCAGAACCCGACGTATCGATTGGTGAATCCTGCCGATTCGCCGATCATGGTGATCGGGCTGCAGTCGGACATCTATGACGTACAGGATTTGTACGATGAAGCGTCGACGGTGCTGCAGCAGCGCATCTCGCAGATCTATGGAGTGGGTTTTGTGCGGGCCGTCGGCGCGTCTCTGCCGGCGGTGCGGGTTGAACTGAATCCGACGCAACTGAACAGCTACGGCATCGGCCTGCCGGCGGTGCAGGCGATGATCGCGGGACAGAACGCGGATATTGCGAAGGGCCAACTCTCGAGCGGCGACCGGACCGTGGATATTCTGACCAACGATCAGATATCCAAAGCGGCGTTATACAAGCCGCTGGTGGTGGGATATCACAATGGCGGGGCGGTGCGTCTGCAGGACGTCGCCGACGTGATTGATTCGCAGCAGTCGGTGCGGCAGGCGGGATATTTGAATGGCGGCACGTCGGTAAACCTGATTATTTACAGGCAGCCGGGCGCCAACATTATTACGACCGTCGACGCGATCAAGGCGGCGATTCCGTCGTTGCAGGAGTCGATCCCCGCGGGCGAACATATCTTCACGATTCTCGATCGAACGCTCACGATCCGAGCGTCGGTGGATGACATTGAGATGACCTTGATCATCTCCGTGATCCTCGTCATCCTGGTCGTCTTCCTCTTCCTGCGCAATGTTCCAGCAACGCTGGTGCCTGCCGTGGCGGTTCCAGTGTCGCTGATTGGGACGTGCGTGGTGATGTATTTGTGCGGGTTCTCGCTGGACAACCTGTCGCTGATGGCGCTGGCGATTGCGAGCGGATTCGTGGTGGACGATGCCATCGTGGTGATGGAGAATATCTCGCGCCATGTTGAGGCGGGGATGACGCCGGTGCAGGCCTCGTTGAAGGGGGCGCAGGAGATCGGCTTCACCGTGTTTTCCATCAGCATCTCGCTGATTGCGGTGTTCATTCCCCTGCTGCTGATGGGCGGCATTATTGGGCGGCTGTTCCGCGAGTTCGCGATTACGCTGGCGACGGCAATCCTGGTGTCGATGGTCATCTCGCTTACGACGACACCGATGATGTGCTCGCGGCTGATGCGATCCGAGGAACATATTGAGCATGGCCGGATGTACAAGTGGAGCGAGGGCGTGTTCAACGGCGCGCTCAACGGCTACCGCAAGTCGCTGACGTGGGTACTGGATCATCCGGCGCTGATGCTGCTGGTGTTTGTAGCGACCCTGGTGCTGAATGTGTACCTGATCGTGACGTCGCCCACGGGCTTCTTTCCGCAGCAGGATACGGGCGTGATCATGGGTGGAATGCAGGGGCCTCAGGACTCGTCGTTCTATGCAATGAACAAAGCCGTGCATGCGGCCGACGTTATTATCTCGAAAGATCCGGGTGTGGCTAAGGCGATGGCGTTTACGGGCGGCAACGGATCGACCAATGCCGGCTTTGCCTTTGTCGCGCTAAAGCCGCTGAGCGAGCGCAAGGATAGTGCGGCGGAGATTATTAACCGGCTGCGGCCGCAGTTGGCAAGGGTGCCGGGGGCCGCTACGTACCTGCAGGCGGTGCAGGATATTCGTATCGGCGGACGCGGCTCGAACGCAATGTACCAGTACACGCTGAGCGCAGAGACAACCCAGGACTTGCAGAAGTATGGGCCTCAACTGCTGAGCCAGCTGCGCAAGGCGCCCGGGTTCCAGGATGTGAACACGGACCAGCAGAATGACGGGCTGCAGGCGCTGCTGACGTATGACCGGGCAACGGCGGCGCGGCTGGGGATCACACCGCAGACGATCGACAGCACGCTGTATGACGCGTTTGGACAGGCTGAGGTGTCGGTCATCAACACTGAGCTGAATCAGTATTACGTGGTGATGGAGGTTGCGCCGAAGTACTGGCAGTCTCCGGAAGGCATGAAGGACGTATACCTGATTCAGAAGAGCGGCGGGGGAGCGATTCCACTGGATGCGGTGATGAGCTATGCGCCGTCGACCAGCCCGCTGGCCGTGAACCACACGGGGCTGTTTCCTTCGGTGACGGTGAGCTTCAATCTTGCACCGGGCGTGTCGTTGAGCCAGGCGACCAAAGAGATCAACCAGATTCAGCAGAACATGGGCGTACCGGCCACGGTGCACGGCGAGTACGCGGGCACGCTGCAGGCCTACAAGCAGTCGCTGGGCAGCGAGCCGTACCTGGTGCTGACGGCGATCATGGCGGTGTACATCGTGCTGGGCATTCTGTACGAGAGCCTGGTGCATCCTATAACTATTCTGTCGACGCTGCCGTCGGCGAGTTTGGGCGCGATGCTGGCGCTGCGGCTCACGGCAACGCCGCTGGACGTGATGTCGATCATTGGCATTATTCTGCTGATCGGGATTGTGAAGAAGAACGCGATTATGATGATCGACTTCGCGCTGAATGCCGAGCGGATTGAGGGCAAGGATACGCGAGACTCGATCTTTGAGGCGTCCATGCTGCGGTTCCGTCCGATTTTGATGACGACCATGGCAGCGCTGTTTGGAGCAGTGCCACTGGCGTTGGGAACCGGTATGGGATCGGAACTGCGGCGCCCGCTGGGTATTACGATCATCGGCGGATTGCTGGTGAGCCAGGTGCTGACGCTGTATACGACACCCGTGATTTACCTGTTCATGGATAATTTGCGTTTGAAGATCCAGGGAGATAAGCGGGCAAGGCTCTTTACCGCTACTCCAGCGACGGCGCGATGAAAGCAGGCCCAATGAGAATGGGAATGATGAGAAGGAAGACGTTGGAAGAGACGACGGCACGGGCGGCAGGCTTCGCTGGCGCAAAGAGTTTTGTGTGTGCGGCTTCCTGCGCGGCAATGTTGCTGAGCGGATGCAATGTTGGACCAAAGTATGTGAAGCCGGCCGCGCCCGCGTCGGCGCCGGAGTTCAAGGAGTCGGCGCCGGCGGCCTATACCAATCCGCCGGAAGGAACGACGCCGGATGGAACGTGGCGGCCGGCGCAACCACAGGATGCGGCGCTCAAGGGCAAGTGGTGGGAGGTCTTCAACGAGCCGGAACTGAATGCGCTTGAGGAACAGCTCAATATCAATAACCAGAACATCGCGGTGTACTTCCAGAACTTCATGGCCGCGCGTGCGCAGGTGCGGGAGGCGAAGTCGCAGTTCTATCCGACCGTGACGACGGACCCTTCGTATAACCGCTCAAAAACCCCCGCAGCCTTGCACGGGGCCGCTGCATCTGGGGCCGCTGGCGTCACTTCGAACGAATTAGCGCTGCCGTTCGACGTGTCGTGGGAGCCGGATCTGTGGGGCAAGATCCGCAACACGGTGCGCGAGTACCAGTACGCCACGCAGGTGAGTGCGGCGGACCTGGAGAATGAGCGACTGACGGAGCAGGCCGATCTGGCTGTGTATTATTTCCAGCTGCGCGGACAGGATGCGCTACAGGATTTGTACAACCAGACGGTGGAGGCCGATAAGAAATCGCTGGAGTTGACCAGGTCGCTGTACGAGACCGGCATCGACAACGATGAGGCGGTCGCCCAGGCAGAGGTGACGCTGCAGGGCGCGCAGGAGATCGCGACGGGCATTGCGACGAATCGCGCAATCTATGAGCATGCCATTGCGACGCTGATCGGCAAATCAGCTTCGAACTTTTCGATGCCCGTGAAGTTGTTGTCGACGCCGGTGCCGGCCATACCGGTGGGTGTGCCCTCGCAATTGCTGGAGCGGCGGCCGGATATTGCAGGCGCGGAACGCACGATGGCCGAGGCGAATGCGCTGATCGGCGTGGAGAAGGCGGCATACTATCCGACGCTGAGTTTGACCGGCGGAGGTGGGCTGGAGTCGTCAACGATCATGTCGCTGTTCTCGGCGCCGGCGCTGTTCTGGTCGGTAGGAGCTTCGGCGGCGGAGACGATCTTTGATGGGGGCCTGCGAAAGGCGACGGTCGCGCAATACACCGCGACGTATAACGCGGATGTTGCGACGTACCGGCAGACCGTGCTGACGGCGTTCCAACAGACGGAAGACTATATTGCCACGCTGCGTGTGACCTCGCAACAGATTCAACAGGAAGATACGGCGGTGAAGTCGGCGCAGCGGTATGTGGACATCGCGACGGCTCGCTACGAGACGGGCCTGGACCCGTATCTGAACGTAGTTAGCGCGCAGACAACGCTTCTGAGCTATCAGCAGACACAGGTGACGCTGCGCGTGAGCGAGATGACGGCGGCGGTGGAACTGGTGCAGGCCCTGGGCGGGGGATGGGATACGACGCAGCTTCCGGCAGCCAACCAGGTGAACACGAACGGAGCGGTGAAGCAGGTCGCGGGGACTCCGTAGAGGGGGTTGGTGCGCGCGCGGGAAGTAACGAGTGACGGACCAGGCAAAAGCGGCATCCTGAGGGAGGATGCCGCTTTTGCTGTTGTTGGAGGGCTACTGGAAGTTGATCTCGCTTAGCAGCTTGGGGTTGGCTTCGTCGACGGCCAGCAGGTTATGGCAGGCGGCGCAGTCGTTGGTAATGGTCTTGCCGTCCTTGGAGGTGTGATTGCCGTCGTGGCAGCGGAAGCAGCCCGGGAAGTTGTTGTGCCCGATGTTGTTCGGGTAGGTGCCCCAGGTTACCTTCATCTCCGGGAAGACATTTTGCTTGTAGATGGTGGTGAGGGTATCGGCGGCCTGTTCGACCTGGGCTTGGTGGCTGCTCCAGATTGCGGGGTACTGCGAGCGATAGAAGTTTTCAAGGCCGGATTTGATCTTGGTGGCGGCCTCGGCCTGCGAGCCGTACTTGGCCTGGATCAAGAGCAGGCCTTGCTTGTGTACGAAGGGCAGAGACGGATCGGGCGTGCCGTTGGCCATCGATTCATTGACTGCGTCTGCGGCAGTTTGATAGGAGTGGGCGGCCTGGTTGTGGCAGTCCATGCAATCCATGGTGCGCTTCACGCCTTTGACGGGGCCCTTCCAATCGGTGCTGACATATTCGGTGGTGGTTCCGTTCGGGCCAGGCGCTTCGACCGAGATGATGGTTTGGTTCTCGTTGTCGGTTGAGGTGTATTGGAAATTGGTGAGGTGGTGACCGTGGATGCCGCTGAGGTGCGAGAGCGAGTCTACGCCGCCTAAGTGAAGCACAAGCATGGTCTTTGTGGAGGCATTCTTCTCGTCGTCGCCGAAGGTGGTCTTGACCAGCAGGCGATCGCCGATGAAGCGCTTCGGTGCGTGGCATTGCTCGCAAGTAGCACGCGCGGGACGAAGCTCAGAGAGAGGCGCGAGGATGGGGCGGGGGAAGGTGTTGAACGTAACTCCGACGAGTTGCTTCATTCCCGCCATCTTGGCGTGGAGGTAGTTGGCGGCGCCGCTGCCAACGTGGCATTCGGTGCAGTCGACGTGAGAGTGCGGGCTGTGCTGGTAGGCCACCCACTGGGGTTGCATGGGGACGTGGCAGGCGGCGCCGCAGAAACCGGGTGTGTCCATGTAGGCGACGCCGCGATAGCTGGCGACACCGACGATCACAAAGTTGACGAAGGTCGCGATGATCACGAAGTTGAGCGCATGGCGGAACATGGGCTCATTGAAGTCGATGGCGGGATAGATGGAAGGAAGCTGGCCCTGGGCGAGCAGTTTGCGGCGCTGGATCGCGATGCCGATGGGGATAAGGATGAGGCCAAGGATGAAGAAGGCCGGGAGGAAGAGGAAGAGAATCAGGCCGATGTAGGGGTTCGATGAGCCGCCATGCCCAAAGACATCCACCATCCAGAAGCCAATCAGGACGAAGGCCGCCGCGGTGGCAATTGCGCCACCGATAAGGCTGAGGGTGTTCTTTCCCAGGAAGAAAAATGGTTGAAGCCAACGTTTTCTAAAGTTTTCGAATACGGACACGAAGGACGCCTCGTCGCTGAATTTGTCGTACTTCCTGGCCCGGATTCGCGGTGGTTTCCACGATCGTTCCCGGGGACAGGATCCGGAGGGAAGTTTGGTTATTCCCGGAAATATGCACTCACTGACAATACGAGTAACAGAACGCCGATAAGGACTGCTGTGAAGCCCGTCACTTTACTAAAGTTCATAAGCCATGTAGGAGGTTTTGTCGTGACCTGCTGCTCCAGCCTGCCCTGGGCCATGAGGCGTTCATATTCTTCGGGATGCCGTTCTTTGAACTCCTCCTCGGTCTGGGTACCGGTGAAGATCGTGGTATCCATCGGGAAGTTGTCTGGTCGCAGGTGCGCGTTGATGAAGTGGATGGAAAAGATGAACGTGGCGGCGAGCAGGGCCTCCTCGCCATGAACGATCTGGACAGCATTCAATGCCCAGCCGGGGAGGAATTTTCCGAAGAAGGGGCCGAACCACATGACGTAGCCGGATAAGCCGATGATGATCATTCCCCAGAAGACTGACCAGTAGTCGAACTTCTCCCAGTAGGCGTAGCGCTCGAGTTTCGGCTTGGGCCCCCGGCCGAAGAACCAGCGGAAGTTTCCGATGATGTCTTTCAGGTCCTTGAGATTCGGAACCATGGAATCGGGACCCCAGAGGAGTCCTTTTTCCTTTCGCACCAGGATGCGGACCGCAATATTCTGCAGGTGATACAAGAATTCGAGGCTGAGGATCACGGCGCAAAACTTGTGAAGAAACAGGATGGTGCCGAATCCTCCGATGGCGAAGGCGAAGTGTTGCGCCCAGGCATTGGTGCTGAAGCGTATGGTCAGCCCGGTGGCGGCGAGGCCAAGAAACGTGGTGAACATGATGGCGTGCATGTATCGCTGCAGCAGCGTGAAGCGGATGAAGTAGCGAACGGGGTGGAGCTCTTCCGCGTTGCGACTTGCTGGCGCTACCTGGTCAGGCAACTTGCTTTCTCCTACCGGAATCGTCTGGTCAGGCATTATTTCTCTCCTTTTACTGACCCGCCGTGAGCCTTCTCGATGAGCGAGCGTATCAGCCATAGCAAGCTGTGCAGCAGGAAGAATGTCATCACGCCGGTGATCAGCAGAACCATGAAAAGACGGATGTAATAGAGCAGCGGCGATATGTGCCGGTTGTGCGGATTTGCGTGGGGGGAATATTTCACAAAGCCGGCATTGGCACCCTGATGGCACCTGCCACAGGTCTTCACGAGGTTGGCTGGGTTGACGGGGGAGCGAGGATCCGAGGCCGGCAGAATCTCATGCTGTCCGTGGCAGTCCGAGCAGCGCGCTACTTCCACATAGCTGCCGAGGTTACTCACCTGGGAGTGGAAGGTGTCGCGATAGGTGGACAGTTGGGCCTGATGGCAGGAGCCGCACATGGGTGTGGACTGGGCCATGGTGGGCTGGCCGATGGTATGGGCAGTATGGCAGTCGGTGCAGGAGGGCGCGTTCAGGTTGCCGCTGGCGAGCGCGGTCCCGTGAACTCCGGCGACGTATTGCGTGCGAATGCCTGCATGGCACTTGCCGCAGGTGTCCGGAATCGATGTCTTGTAGGTTGGGCTTTTGGGGTTGGTGTGACTCAGAACGTGGTGGGATCCGTGGCAACTCGCACAGTTTGCGGCGACCAGGAGGCCTTCCTGGCTGACAGCGTATCCGTGGATGGAATCCATGTATTGCGGATATACATTGGCCAGGTGGTGCTGCCTGGCCATCGCCGCGTCTCCATGACATTTGCCGCAGGTGGCCGGAATGTTGAGAGGATAGACGGCTGACTTTGGATTGTCCTTGGGAAGGATGGCGTGGGCCGTTCCGTGACAGGTGGTGCAGGGCTGGTCCCCGGAATGCTCATGCACGCTGCCGACAAGCGCTGCCGCTTCGTCTGCATGGCAGGAAACGCACTTTACCGCCTGGGGATGGTCGGGATGTGGGTACGCCGTGATCGAGGAATGACAGGCGCTGCAACCGAGATCACTGTGCACGCTGGAGTGAAAGGTGTTTCCATCGACTCCGACGTTGTGGCCTGCGGCATCCTGCATGGTGACGTCGCCATGGCAGGAGAGGCAGTCAGTTTGTGCCTGGAGAGCGAGGGGGAAAGACGCGAGAAGCAGAACCGCGCATGCTGCGACGAATGGCTTCCAGCGAATGAATCCCATCGCAATCGCCGGGTTTCCGGCGATTGCGATGGGAGAGCTTGAGAGGCGACGAGGCCGTTTCGCTCCTGATTTATCAGTGGTGAAGAGGGATAGCGTTCTGCCGCTGAGGGGAAACCTGGCAGTGAGAAGGCTTGCGGACTTGATTGAGGGGTTATGTGTTTCTGACTCCGGCCATCTCAATTGACTGATATTGCTGGAGAGCAGGGATTTTGCCCATACTTTCTTGAGCTTACCCAACGGTGACATTCCTTGCCTCTTTCACACTGTCACTACTGCAGCGTGCGAGTGTACTCCACGACTTCCTTGATCTGGGCGTCGGTGAGCTTACCTGCATACGCTGGCATTTTATTTTTGCCATTCGTAACCGAAGCGATTAGCGAAGCGGTAGATGCCTTCTTCAACTCAGGCGAGTTGAGGGGCAACGCTTTCATGGACTTGCCAGCCGCGGTCGGCTGGCCGTCGACACCGTGACACATCTGGCACTTTGCCTTGTACGTTGCGGCGCCTGCTCCTTGAGCAAGTGCAGGGGTAACGGCGGACACGGCTAGAAGTGAAGCTGCGATCGTCAGAAAGATTTTCATGATTGCTCCTGTTTGGTATTTTGGGAAACGCGCGGGACACAGAATCTGTGTCCGTCGTGCGCTTCATGGTAACGGATACAATCACGCGGTGCTGTTCTAAACAGAGCTATCTTCAGCACAAAGATAGCTCTGCCTGGGTGGTTACTTCTTCAGCGTCTTGATGTAGGCGACAACGTCACTGATGTCACCGTCCGTAAGCTTGCCAGCGTAGGCTGGCATCTTGGCGGCGCCGGTGCTCACGCCGTTTTTGGTGGCGGCAATGAGGCTGGCATTGGATGCACCTGCGGCGAATGCGGGGACTTTCATTCCCTTGTTGCCACTTCCATCGGCTAGATGACACATCTGGCACTTCGCTTTGTAAATCGTTGCGCCAGATCCTTGCGCAAACACGGGAGTGGCCATGGAGATCGCAATGAGGGAAGCTGCGGCGGTTACGAGATTGAATTTCACCTTACGCTCCTACTATTTCTGCAACGTGCGTACATGAGCAATGACATCTTTGATCTCTGGGTCGGTAAGTTTGCCAGCGTAGGCGGGCATCTTCCCTTTACCGCTTTTTGTTACCGCGATGAGATCGGCGTTTGACTCCTTTACGGCAGCCGGGGAGAGGAAAGACGGAGCCTTCATGGCCTTTCCAGCGGGAGTAGTGCCTGCTCCATCTGCGCCATGACACATCTGGCACTTGGAGGTGTAGGTTGCCGCACCGGTATTCTGGGCGAAGGTGGGAAGGGTGCAGGCGGCAATTGCAAGTACCGTTGCGAGTCGTAGTTGTGTTTTCATGGCCGATCTCCTTCTTGGGTATGAATTTGCTTCTCGTTCGATCCTGGGTTTTAGAACTCGTAGTGCATGGACAGGGTCAGCAGGTTGGCGTGGAAGTTTCTAGGCGCCGAGGGGCCGGATGGTGGATTTACCGCGCAGGGGAAGGGCGCAGCGGCGGCGGCAGCGGAGGTTGTGTAGCTGCAGTATTTCGCTCCGGACGGTCCGCCTTCTCCATAGCCGTAGTAGTCGTAGTTCGCTGCCCAGACCCAGCCGGGGTGAACCGTCCACGCAACATGCACGTAGGGTGTCTGGTAGGCAGACTGCAGCGAGCCGTTGACCTGGAGGGCATCGGTGAAGAACTGGTTGCCGCTTACCGCGCTGATCCGGTAGCCGACCCGGGCATGGATGGAGCGGACAGGCGATAGAGCGAGGCCGACGGTGGCAGACTGCGTGGGAGCATCCATGAAGTCTCTGGCATACCAGGTGGTCGGCGCGCCTGGGCAAAGAACACCGGTGTTGACGCCAGGCATGGCTGGGGTGGCGCCGGAGAGGAAGCAGATGTTGGTTGCGGTGTAGACGTCTGTGTAGGCGTAGTTCACGTCAAGCCCGTAGTGCTCGCTGGGGGACAAGACAGCGCCAACGCTTACGATGCGGCTGTGGTCGACGTGATCGATAGGGCCGGCGACCGAGGGTGTTCCGGTATTGTTGGTGTTGTTGTGGCGCTCGAGGTCATTGAAGGCGCCCGAGAACGTCGCCCAATGGGTCGGCTTGTAGAGTGTATGGACCCTGTAGTGCTGGGTCTGGCGAGGGGTGAGCGGGGTGAAGGCGTTATCGGCGTAAAGGAGATCAACCGTGCCATTGATATTCCAGTGATTGGTGGGACGCACTGCTGCGTTGAAGGTGCCGCCGTTCCCATTGATGGTGATGACCGATGCGTTGGGGCCAGAGCCAGCGTCCTGAACAATGGTGTGCGTGAAGTAGTGGTAGGTGAGGGCGAAGTTGGCGCGGGGGGTCGCATCCCAGCTTGCCGTCGCGTTGTTGGTAATGAGCTTCTGTCCGAAGTAACCATACGCCGGAATGCCTACGCCGCCGGGGCCGGTCGTGATACCCGAGGTGGAGAGGTTGACTCCCGGGCCGAGCGGGCCTGGGTAGTTCATGGTTGCGTTGGGGTTAGTGGGCGTGTTCTGCGTGATTCCGGCAGAGATGTCGGCCATGCCGGGCTGATGAGCATTGGAGAAATCGACCTGGTCGGAGAAGCTTAGAGTCTTTGTTGCCTGCCAGGTGACGCCGTAGTCGGCCGCGACCACCCGACGCTGGGCGGTTGCATTGCCGGTGAAGGTCGCGCTGCGGACCGCTTGTGCCGGGTACTTCGGTGTCACTCCGGCAGCAGTAGCGGCCTCAGCGACTAAGCCTTGGAAGTTCTCATAGTAGTTGGGGAGATTCGAGTTCGCCCTGGTGTAGCGGAAGTCACCATTCATCGCGAAGTTCTTGATGCTCGAGCTCTGGAAACTGAAGATCTCGGTGGGATAGAGGATGCGCGTCGGTTGTGAGCGCAGATAGCTGGAGTAGACGCTGCAAGCAGGATCCACTACAGGCAAACCGATCGATCCGGAGGGATTGACGAGGACCACACCCGGGGTCGCGATGCTCGCGGTGCAATTGGTGGAAGCGTAGGGGGTGTACTGATCCCAGTTACCGAGCGACACGGGGAGGCCGTTGGCTTCCTGCACGGTGAGGCTGTTCGGGGCGAGGACGAAGTAGGAGTTCTCCTTGATGTGGGCAACCTCCTCCTCGAAGGTGAACTTGGACTGCTGCAGCGGCTTCCAGTCGACAGCACCGATGAAGTCGTCCGTGCTATTGCGCTGATATTCTTCGGTCATGAACTGGGTCTTGCCGACGCTGCGGCTAGGACTCATGCTGGGGCCCTGGAAGACGTTCTGCGAGTAGCCAACGCGGAAGGTCACCTTGGACAGCGGAAAAATGGTAAGACCGGTGTCGAGCATGCGGCGCACGGTGTTGAACATTACCGGCGATTGCTGCACCTGCGGGATGGGAAACTGCCCGAGAGAACCGCCCGGGCCGATCGGGATCGACAGTCCAAGAGGGATCGACGGGTTGTTGAGCAGATCGTAGTCAAAGTACTGACGGTTGCGGCGGAATAATCCGGAGAACTCGTAGAGCTTGCCCTTGGAGACGTCCATGCTCACGACATTGATCGGATCGCCACCAAAGCCATTGCTGAAGGCCGTCAGATTGTCCAGCAGCGTATGCTGGGCACCGGGAACAGCGCGCATCGTAAGGGTTTGACCCAGTACGCGCGGTCCGGACTGGATGTTGACCAGGGTGTCATACATGGCGCCGCTGCCGGAGACGCCGACCATGTGGCCGCCAAGGTCCACGGTCTGGTGGACTACAAATTTGTTCTGAATCGCTTGTGGCGGGGTCTGGAGTACGGCCGCTGGCGCTGCGGGCGTTGTGCCCTGGGCAGCTGCCATGCCTGGCATGAACAGCAGAACGGCGACGCCAATGGCTCCGGCGACCCGATGGGTCATTGTGCGCGCGGGGTGCTCATTGGTTAGCCGAGAAAAGTTCGTTTTCGTCATCTCAAGCCTCATTCGAAGGAAACAGTTGCAAAAGTTGGACCCAGGTGTCTGGGTGAGTTCGGTTCGTAACCTGGTCTTGTCTGAGCTGCTTCATTACGGGGCAGCGCGGCACGGCTTCGTTACTTGATAAAGGCGACGTTCAGGTTCGATCCATGAATCATGGTGTGGCAGTCGGTGCATGGCTGAAGGTCAGTTGAGCCCGCGCTGATTCCGTGAATGTTGTCTTGGCCCACGGTGCTATGGCACTGGTTGCACAGGGTGTTGATGTTGGGCATATTCAACAGGCGCGCGTTCTGCGATCCGTGCGGCGTGTGGCAGGCCAGGCAACCCTCGCCCTTGACCACGGCATGCTCAAACACGAAGGGTCCACGCGTTTCCATGTGGCACCTGGTGCAGATCGCATTCTGATCGGCGGTGATTTTAAGATTGGCGTTCTGGAACGTGCCGTGCACGTCATGGCAATCGTTGCACTTCATGAGGCCCTCATTCACCTTGTGGTGGAAGGGCATGTCGAAGTCCGGCCGGATGTCGGTATGGCAGCTGTAGCAGAGCGTCGGCTGCGTTGCCACTAACAGCTTCGTCTCCGGCACTGACTTGTGAACACTGTGGCAGCTCAGGCAGTTCACGCCGGCCTTCGCATGCGGCGAGCGCAGGAAGTTCGGATGGGTGTTTGCGTGGCAGCCCAGGCAGGTCTTATCTACCTCGGTCGGCGTCAGCTTGTCGAAGCGCACGATCTTGGTGACATCCCCGCCGCCCTCCACGTGCGCCTGGCCTGGTCCGTGGCAGCTCTCGCAGCTCGCGCCCGTTCCACCATGCTGGAGCGCCAGCTTGGCATGCGGGTTGTTCACCATCTGGTCCGCCTTCTCCTGATGGCACGTCGCGCAGGTCTCGCTGCCTACGTATCCGGGCGCTGGTGTTGCTGCCGCCGCCGTCGTGGTCTGCTTCAATGTCTGTGTCTGAGTCTGAGTCTGCGTCTGCGCGGCCGCCATGCCCGCGCCGCACGTGGCCAGTGCCCCAACCATTGCAACCAGAAGGAAATACCTTGTTATCTTGCGGGGCAATTGTCCCATGTGAAAACACCTCTATTTGGCGCGTTAAGTTTGTTGTTCCATCTACTGGTCGAAGTCGGCCACACCCTCAACATCGCAACCATAGTCTTGCCTTCCGCCGCATACCGTGACCTTCATCACACGGATGACGACAAGGAATCACTCCCCCTTCGCAATACTTCGGGGCGGAGGCGCAATCTACTGAAACGGCGGTAGTTGCTGGATTTCTGATTCGGAAGAGATGGGGTGCGATATGCGGTTAATCAGTGCGATAAACGCATCTTGTGATGCGCATCACCGCGTCATGTTCAGGCTTGGCATTTTATGGGGATGCGGGTTTATCTGAGCGACCTGAATTCACTGGGGGCTGTATGCCACTGCAGCTTCGGCGAGGAAGAGCGATGAGAGT
>Ga0187887_10001606_pt1 | contig 19114 bp, 22 predicted proteins | sample June2016WEW_7_10_FD_132977 | JGI IMG/M metagenome (GOLD analysis project Ga0187887, IMG submission 132977) | Peatland microbial communities from SPRUCE experiment site at the Marcell Experimental Forest, Minnesota, USA - June2016WEW_7_10 | ecosystem: Environmental > Terrestrial > Soil >... | reverse complement strand
GCCGGACGGCGAGCCGGATCAAGTCACTCTCTCGGTGCGCGACACCGGCATCGGCATCGCCGCCAAGGACCAGAACCGCATCTTCCTCGAATTCGAGCAAGCCGACGTCGGCTCGACGCGAAAATTCGGCGGCATCGGTCTCGGTCTGACCATTTCAAAGCGGATCGTCGAACGCATGGCTGGCACCATCGCGATCGAGAGCACCCCGGGCAAGGGTTCGACATTCCGTGTGCGCATTGCGTTGCCACGCGCCGAGGATGGCGCCGAACCGGCGTTTGCCGCGCCCGATCTTGCCGGCAACGAGATCCTCATCGTGGCGCCGGCGGCGATCGAAGCGTCTTTGTTGGCCCGACGGCTGCAGCGCTGGGGTGCGCGCGTCACCATCGTGCCTGACGAGAAGGTGGCGGCCGCGCTGTTTCCCGAACAGCCGTGGAGCGCAGTGCTGGTCGATCAGACCCTCGGCACGGCGCCAAGCGGCGAATTGGCGGGCCTCGCCGCGGCGATTCCGCGGCGAATAGCCCTCGTCACTCCAGCCATGCGCCATGAACTCGCAGCTCTCAAGGCGGCCGGCTTCACCGGCTATTTGATCAAGCCGGTGCGCGCCGTTTCACTTGCCGCGCGGTTTTCGAGCGACGACGGGTTCGAACTTAGCGCCGCGAACGAACCCGCCGAACTGCCGAGCGAACAGCCAGTCGGCAGCGGGTTTACGGTCCTGGTCGCCGAGGACAACGAGATCAATGCGCTGCTCACCCGCGCGCTTTTGGTCAAGCTCGGCTATCGCCCGACCATGGCCGGGACCGGCAGCGCCGCCATCGATTGCTGGCGTGCCGCACGCTCAGCCGGCGCGCCATTCGATCGCGTGCTGATGGATCTGCACATGCCGGGCATGGACGGGCTGCAAGCCACGCGTCGAATCCGGGAGCTCGAGGCCGAGGACGACAGCCCGCCGACGCGGATCATCGCGCTCACGGCGAACGCTTCCGCAGAGGACCGCGAGGCCTGTCGCGCAGCCGGCATGGACGGTTTTCTGATCAAGCCGCTCGACCGCGACCGGCTTGCCGCGGCGCTGGCCACCGCCGACCGCGCTGCTTTCGCGGCGTAAGCCTCAGAGGCGCCGCAGCGCCACCTCCTCGACCCGGTGGCTTTCGCTCTTTTTCAGGATGAGATCGGCGCGCTGCCGCGTCGGCAGAATATTTTCGTGCAGATTGACGAGATTGATCCGGTTCCAAATCGACGTAGCAGTGACCGCCGCCTCTTTGTCGGAAAACCGGGCGTAACGATGAAAATAAGATTTCGGGTCGGCAAAGGCGGTGCCGCGCAAGGTCAGGAAGCGGCTGACATACCACGCCCGCAAAACCTCCTCGTCGGCGTCGAGATAGATCGAGAAATCGAAAAAATCCGACACGAAGGGAACGGCCTTGCCGTCCTTGGGCAATCGCCCGGCCTGCAATACATTGAGACCTTCAACGATCAGGATCTCCGGCCGGTCGATCTCGATCCACTGGTTGGGGATGACATCGTAGATCAGATGCGAATAAACCGGCGCGCGCACCGGACGCCGGCCGGCCTTGATGTCGGAGAGAAAGCGCAGCAAAGCCGGCAGATCGTAGCTTTCCGGAAAGCCCTTTTTTTCCATCAGGCCTTCGCGGTCGAGCACCGCATTGGGATAGAGAAAGCCGTCTGTGGTGATGAGATCGACCTTCGGCACATTCGGCCAGCGGGCGAGCAAAGCCTGCAGCACGCGCGCCGTGGTCGATTTGCCGACCGCGACCGAACCGCCTACCCCGATGATATAGGGCATTTTGGCGTCTTCGGTGCCGAGGAAGCCCTGTTGCACGCGAAACAGGTTTTGCGTCGCGGCCACGTAGAGCGACAATAGCCGCGACAGCGGCAGGTAGATGTCCTCGACCTCCGACATGTCGAGCCGGTCATGCATCGAACGCAGCCGCATCACTTCGGCCGCCTCAAGCGTCATCGGCGTATCTTCGCGCAGCGTCGCCCACTCGCCGCGCGTAAACACGCGATAAGGCGAAACGTCTTCTTCGGTGCGCTGCTCCATCCGGGAAAGCCTTCAGCCGCTTTTGCGCGCCGCCTTTTCGTCAAGTCCCGATTGGCGGGTGCGGCCGGCAAGCTCGGCCTCTACCTCGTCGAGCGCAATGCCGCGGGCGTGCAGCACGACAACGAGGTGATAAAGCACGTCGGCGGCTTCGGCGATCATGCGGTCTTTGTCCTCGCCGACCGCGGCAATCACGGCCTCGACAGCCTCTTCGCCGAGCTTCTTGGCGCAGTGCGCCACGCCGCGATCGAGCAGCTTGCGGGTGTAGGAGACATCCGCGCTCTCCTGGGCGCGGGCCTGCACGCGCCTTTCAAGGTCATGAAGGGTAAAAGCCGGCATCGCGTGCACCTTTTCAGGTTACTTATCATCTCCGCGGACGCCCGGGGAGAGGCAGATTGCCAACCCGTCCGCCGCGCAGATCACGGATCGAGCCGCACCGGCAGGCCGGCTTGCGCCATATAGTCCTTGGCCTGACGCACCGAATATTCGCCGAAATGGAAGATCGAGGCGGCGAGCACGGCGCTGGCGTGACCGTCGCGGATACCGGCGACCAGATGATCGAGATTGCCGACGCCTCCCGAGGCGATGACCGGCACCGATACGGCATCGGCGACGGCCCGGGTGAGCGCGACATCGAAGCCCCGCCTGGTGCCGTCGCGATCCATGGAGGTGAGCAAAATCTCGCCGGCGCCGAGCGCCGTCACCTCCCGCGCATAGGCAATGGCGTCGATCCCGGTCGGATGGCGGCCGCCGTGAGTAAAGATCTCCCAGCGCGCGGCTTCGCCGGGTTTTGCCGCATCTGCCGGTGCAACCTTTTTGGCGTCGATGGCGACAACGATGCACTGGTCGCCGAATTTTTCCGCGGCTTCCTTGACGAAATCGCGGCGCGCCACGGCTGCGGTATTGATCGAGACTTTATCGGCGCCTGACGTGAGCAGCGCGCGAATGTCCTCGATTGTGCGCACCCCGCCGCCGACGGTGAGCGGCATGAAGCAGGCTTCCGCGGTGCGCCGCACCACGTCGAGCATGATGCCGCGGTCCTCGTGGCTCGCGGTGATGTCGAGAAACGTGAGTTCGTCGGCGCCGGCGTCGTCATAGGCGATTGCCGCCGCGACCGGATCGCCGGCGTCGCGCAGGTTGACGAAATTGACGCCCTTGACGACGCGGCCGTCTTTCACATCGAGGCAGGGAATGACGCGGACCTTGAACATGTCAGGCCGTCGCCCTAGCGCCGCGCAGCATGGCGAGCGCCGCCGCGGCATCGAGCCTGCCGTCATAGAGCGCGCGCCCAGCGATGGCGCCTTGCAGTTTTTGCGCGCGCGGCTCGAGCAAAGCGCGCACATCGTCCATCGAAGCGAGCCCGCCCGAAGCGATGACCGGAATCGAGATTTTACCGGCGAGCGCGATGGTGGCGTCGAGATTGAGGCCCTTGAGCATGCCGTCGCGCGCCACGTCGGTATAGATGATGGCGGCAACGCCGGCGTCTTCGAAGCGGCGCGCGATATCGAGCGCCGAAAGTTCCGACGTCGCCGCCCAACCCTCGACCGCCACTTTACCCTCGCGGGCGTCGAGCCCAACGGCGACCCGGCCGGAATGTGCACGCGCCGCCTCTTTGACCAAGGCCGGATCGCGCACCGCGGCGGTGCCGATAATTACGCGTGCGACGCCTTTGCCGAGCCAACCGTCGATGGTCGCGCGGTCGCGGATGCCGCCGCCGAGCTGAACCGGGATTTTCACGGCCGCGAGAATACGCTCGACCGCAGCGGCATTAACCGGCTTGCCGGCGAAGGCGCCGTCGAGGTCGACCAGATGCAGATATTCGAAGCCTTGTTGCGCAAACGCCTTCGCCTGCTCCGCGGGATCGCGGTTGAACACCGTTGCGCGCGCCATGTCGCCTTGCTGCAGGCGCACCGCTTCGCCGTTCTTGAGATCGATGGCCGGGAATAGGATCACGGCTTCCACTTCAGGAAATTCGCGATTAGCGCGAGGCCGAGCTTTTGGCTCTTCTCGGGATGAAATTGCGTACCGACAATATTGTCGCGGCCGACGATCGCGGTGACGGCGCCGCCATAGTCGGCGTCGGCGATGAGATCGGCGCGCCGCGCCGGATTGAGCTGATAGGAATGCACAAAATACGCGTGCAGCCCCTGCGGCCCGAACGGCAGGCCGTCGAGCAAATGATGCGGACGCACGATATTGAGCGTGTTCCAGCCCATATGCGGGATTTTCAAAGCCGGATCGGTCGGCGTGATGCGGTCGACCTCGCCGGCGATCCAGCCCAGACCGTCGCTCACTTCGTATTCGCGCCCGCGCTCGGCAAGAAGCTGCATGCCGACACAAATGCCGAAGAACGGCCTGCCGTTGCGGCGCACCGCCTGCTCAAGCGCTTCGACCATTCCGCCGACCGCATCGAGCCCGCGGCGGCAATCGGCAAACGCCCCGACGCCGGGTAGCACCACGCGGTCGGCGCGCAGCACCTCCGCCGGATCCTGGGTGACCACGATAGGCTGATCCAAACCGGCTTCATGCGCCGCACGCTCGAAGGCCTTCGCAGCCGAATGCAGATTGCCGGAGCCATAATCGACGATGGCGACACTCACCGTTGTGCTCCCGGCTCGGGAAACAGGCCGACAATACCGGGCGCTTCGGGGGAAGACGGAGACGCCGTCAGCGGTGGCACGGCCGGCGTTGCCTTCGCCACCGCATCGTGACGCTCGGGAGGCTGCCCAACCCGTCCCTTTTGAACCCATGCAGTGAAAAATCGGAGCTCGGCCTCTTCGGCCTTGTCGCCGCCGACAACGCTGACATCCTGCCAACCCTGCCGTCTGAGCGTAAAGCGCCGCAGCGTGCCGGCTTCAAGCCCGACCAGGAGCGAGATCAGAATGCCGACGATTGCAACGAGAAAATCTGATCCACCGAGTAGGTGCAGCGCCGTTTCGAGCCCGATCGAGGCCGCGAGATAGAGTACGAGCGCCAGCCACAGCCGATGCCACAGCATCCAGAACGGCGTGAGCAAGAAGGCCCACAGGGAGAAGCCGTCGCGGACGAAAACAAAGCGTTGCGGGTCGGCCGACGCGTCGGCGGCCCGCAGCGGCGGTTCAAGAACGGTGTAAACGCGCATCGACTTCGTCTTTCAGAATCAATTGCCGAGCGTGCCCTTGGTCGAAGGCACCTCATTCGCGGCCCGCGGATCGATGGTGACTGCCGCCCGCAGCGCCCGCGCCAAACCCTTGAAGCAGGATTCGGCGATATGATGGTCGTTGCCGCCATAGAGCGTTGCGACATGCAGCGTCAGCGCGGCATTGACCGCAAAGGCCTGGAACCATTCAGCAATGAGCTCGGTATCGAACGGCCCGATCTTGGCGCGCACGAAGTCGACCTTGAACACCAGGAACGGCCGGCCGGAAATGTCGAGCGCTACGCGGGTAAGCGCCTCATCCATTGGCATATGTACGTCGGCATAGCGGGTGATGCCCTTCATGTCGCCGAGCGCCTGCTTGAGCGCCTGGCCGAGCGCGATCCCCACGTCCTCGGTGGTGTGGTGAAGATCGATGTGGAGATCGCCCTTGGCCTTGACGCTGATATCGATGCGCGAATGTCGCGCCAACAGATCCAGCATGTGGTCGAGGAAGCCGATACCGGTCGCAATCGACGACGTGCCAGTGCCGTCGAGATCGATCGCGACCTCGACGTCGGTTTCCTTGGTAGTCCGTTTTACCGACGCCTTGCGCATTATGCTCTCCGCGGCACGCCGCGCCTTTTAACAGGGCTTTGGGTGCCCCGCCACTGCCGGAGCCGGCATTTGCATTGGCGGCACCCAACTCCTAAATCATGCCTGACCAAGGATTTTCCAGCCCATGTCATCCCCTGAAACTGGCCAAGCCGGCCTCTGGCACGGCACCACCATTCTGACCGTCCGCAAGGGCGGCGTGGTCGCGGTTGGCGGTGACGGCCAGGTTTCGATCGGCCAGACCATCGTCAAGGCCAACGCCAAAAAAGTGCGCCGGCTCGGCGGCGGCGGCGTCATTGGCGGTTTTGCCGGGGCCACCGCGGACGCTTTTACCCTGTTCGAGCGGCTGGAAACCAAGCTCGAGCAATATCCCGGGCAGCTCACCCGCGCCGCCGTCGAACTCGCCAAGGATTGGCGCACCGACCGCTTTCTGCGCCGGCTGGAAGCCATGATGATCGTCGCCGACAAGGATGTGTCCCTGGTGCTGACTGGCACCGGCGACGTGCTCGAACCTGAAGCCGGCATCGTCGGCATCGGCTCCGGCGGCAATTACGCGCTCGCCGCCGCCCGGGCGCTGGCCGACGGGCCGCTCGACGCCGAGGCGATCGTACGCCGCGCGCTCGATATTGCCGCCGACATTTGCGTCTACACCAATCGCAATGTGACAGTAGAGACCTTGCCAGCGTGACCGATTTTTCCCCCCGCGAAATCGTCTCCGAACTCGACCGCTTCATCGTCGGCCAGACCGACGCTAAGCGCGCGGTCGCAATCGCGCTCCGCAACCGCTGGCGCCGGCTGCAGCTCGACGATCGGCTGCGCGAGGAGGTGCTGCCGAAGAACATCCTGATGATCGGCCCAACCGGCGTCGGCAAAACCGAAATATCGCGCCGCCTCGCCAAGCTCGCCGGCGCACCGTTTCTCAAGATTGAGGCGACGAAATTCACCGAGGTCGGCTATGTCGGCCGCGACGTCGAGCAGATCATACGCGATCTGGTCGAGATCGCGATTGCGCAGACGCGCGAACGAAAGCGCAAGGATGTCCAGGCGCGCGCCCAGCAGGCGGCGGAGGATCGCGTGCTCGATGCGCTGGTCGGCGCCGGAGCCAGCGCTTCGACCAAGGAAGCGTTCCGCAAAAAACTGCGCGCCGGCGAGCTTAACGACAAGGAAATCGAGATCGAGGTACAGGCGGCCGGCGGCGGCATGCCGCTATTCGACATTCCCGGAATGCCCGGCGCGCAGATGGGCGCCATCTCGATCGGCGACATTTTCGGTAAGCTTGGCGGCGGCCGCACCAAGACGCGCCGGGTCAGCGTGCACGAATCTTACGAGATCCTGATCAACGAGGAATCCGACAAGTTGCTCGACACCGATCAGCTGACGCAGGAGGCGATCAAGACGGTGGAAAACAACGGCATCGTCTTCCTCGATGAAATCGACAAGATCTGCGCCCGCGACGGCCGCGCCGGCGCCGACGTGTCGCGCGAAGGCGTGCAACGCGACCTCTTGCCGCTGATCGAAGGCACCACCGTGGCCACCAAGCATGGTTCGGTGAAGACCGATCATATTCTGTTTATCGCCTCGGGGGCGTTTCACATTTCAAAGCCTTCGGATCTGTTGCCCGAACTGCAGGGCCGGTTGCCGATCCGCGTCGAGCTAAAACCGCTGACGCGCGACGACATGCGGCGCATTCTCACCGAGCCGGAAGCGTCATTGATCAAACAATATATCGCGCTGATGGCGACCGAAGGCGTGACGCTGGAATTCTCCGAAGACGCGATCGACGCGGTGGCCGACGTCGCGGTGGCGGTGAATTCGAGCGTGGAAAATATCGGCGCGCGGCGGCTGCAGACGGTGATGGAACGCGTGCTCGACGATGTCTCTTTCAGCGCGCCGGACCGTTCCGGCGAGACGGTGCAGATCGACTCAGCCTATGTGCATAAGCACGTCGACGACCTCGCCAAGAACGCCGATCTGAGCCGGTTTATTCTGTGACGTCTAAAATCGCTTCGCGCCAGATTAAGCGTGGTATTTCGCTTCGCCTTGCTGCTCGCGGATAATCTCGCGGATCGTCGCCATCCACTTCTCGACTTGGGCGAGCATCTGCAAATCGGCGGCGCCGCTATGCGCTATCATGCGTCCTGATGTGGCGGGCTTCGTCGGCGTGGCGAGAGTTTCGGACATGACTGATACTACTCCGACTGACAGCGTTCCGATCTTGCCGCAGTTTCTCGCAGATGAAATTGACCATTTCTTGCCGCTTGTGCGGCCTTCCGATTGTTAAGGTTAATGAGAAGATCGCTGCGTGCACCGCGATCTTTTCGGGATCGCTTTCGATTTTTCCCGGTCGCGCTCTAGCGCGCACGACGCAGGCGTACATAGAGGGCGCCGTGGCCGCCGTGGCCCACATGGGCTTCCTCGAAACCGCCGACAAAGAGGCGAAACTCCGGCAGCGAGAACCACAGCGGCACCTGCCGCCGCAGCACGCCGCGCTCGCGCGCCGGATCGCCCGAGCCAGTGCCAGTTCCTTTGCCGGTCACCACCAACGCAACTTTCGCACCGTCGCTTTGGGCTCGGCGCAGGAAGCGGAGCAGCGCGTCGTGCGCTTCTTGCTGGGTCATGCCATGCAGATCGATGCGGGCGTCGATGGCGTCGCGGCCGCGCGCCACGCGCTGCTTGAGCCGCCGGTCGAACGGCGCGAGCGGGAGCGATTTTGGCGGTTTGGGCGGTTCCTGTTGCGTGACGGCCCGTTGCAAAGCCTTTGCGGCGGTCGCTGCAACGGACTTGGATTCTGCCTTGAGCGCTGTCTTGGGCGCTGTCTTGGGTTCCGTCTTGCGTTCGATCCTAGCTTTGCCTGGCCGTAGTGGCGTGATCGAACGCACCAGGCCGGACCACAGTGCGTGCTCCTCGTCGCTCAATTGACGGCGGCGGCTCATTTTGGCTGCCCGGCTTTGGCTTTCTTTTTGGCCGCGGGTTTGGGCTCCGGTAGCGGCACATCGTGCTCCGCGGGGTCATCCGTAGCCGAATCCACCGCGGTCGGATCCTCCATGGTGCCCAGTTCGAAACCGAACGTACTTGGGCGCTCCGGCGGCAGCGGCGTGTCGCGCCCGGCTGCGACAGGATCGAGGTCGCGCGGAATGAGCATCACGAAGTCGCCGGGATTTTTGATACGGCCGGCAATGCGCGCGGCTTCGTCGCCGGCGCCGAAATAAATGTCGGCGCGGGCCGGACCGACAATGGCCGAGCCGGTATCTTGCGCGATGACGAGACGGTCGAATTTCGTCACTGCTTTCTCGCTGGCGATCGGCAAACTGGCCTCGATGAAAAACGGCGTGCCATAGGCATGCAGCGCCCGATCGATCGCAATCGAACGGCCTGGCACCAACTGCACGCCCTCGCCGCCGACCGCTTCGTCCTCGGTCGCAAGCTCGGTAATGCGGAAGAACACATAGGATTTGTTCATCCGGCGTATGTCCTTGGCCTGGTCGGGGTTCGCTTCCATCCAATCGCGGATGCTCTGCATCGAGACTTGATCCCGGCTCATGAGCTTGGCTTCGACCAGGGCGCGGCCGACCGGCACGTAGGGCCAGCCGTTATGGGAATCATAGTTGACGCGCAGGATCGCGCCGTCTTCCAACCGGATGCGGGCCGAGCCTTGAATCTGCGCGAACAAGACGTCGACCTGATCGTGCAGATAGCAGATTTCCAGATGCCAGCCGTCGAGCGCGCCGTCCTCGATCTGGCCGCGGTCGTAGTAGGGCACGATCTTGCGGCGGCCGACACGGCGGCCGACGGTAGCGCCCTTGCTCGGAAACGCATCGCCAAGCTTGCGCCGGCCGGCAACGACGAGGTTGGATGGCCGGCGATAGAGCGGCGCGTTAAACTCCCCGGTCGGCACCCGCGAACCGGCGATGATCGGTTCGTAGTAGCCGGTGAGAAAGCCGTCGCTATCGCCAAGCTTGTTGATGCGCACCGGCCGGAAATTGTCCTCGAAGAATTTCCGCGCGCCATCCTCGTCCAACGGAATGGCCTGGCGAGCCCGCTCGCAGATATCCTTCAGTGCAGCCGGGATCGCGGTCAATTCCCGGCCGCGGCGCTGTTTGGCTTCCAGCGTGCGGCAGCTTGCCAGGAAGGTCGCAAAGGCCGCTGCGTGATCGTCGCTGTCCCAGCTGTCGAGATTTGTCCAGTCGACCGGTTCGTATTGAGTATCTGGGAATTTGATCGGTGCGCGTTCCTCGCCGCGCGCCAGCGCCGGCAGAGCGACGAGGCCGAGCAGCACAAGATAGAGGCACAGGCCCCGGCGCCGCGCCGACAGCGCCCTCACGGAGGGCCTCATTGTCCGGCTTCGGTCGCGACCACTTTCCAGTTCGGATCGCGCGAGGAAATGTCGCGCGCAAAGGTCCATACGTCCGTGACGTCGGTGACCTTATCGGCACTGCCGTCGATCACGGTGCCGGCGCGGTCGCGCGTGGCGGACACCAGCTTGGAGACAAAACGAACGGTAATCTGCGCCGTGCGATTGCGCAGCTCGGCAGCCGTAATGGTCGAGGCGTCGATCGAAACGAAACGCGTTTCGGCGGTTTCGCTGCGGCGCTCGCGTTCGGTAATGGCGGCATCGAAACCGTCAAAGACTTCACGGGACAACAGACCGCGCAATTGCCGGCGGTCACCGCCGGCAAACGCCGTCACAATCATCTCATAGGCCGCGCGCGCGCCGGCGATAAAATGCTTGGCATCGAAACCCTGGTCCGTCGCCGCGATCGCGTCCAACCCGGCAGCGACCGCCGATCCGGTTTCGGCAATGTCCTTCCAGCGCTCGGTCGGCGGGGCGGCGGTTTCGGCCGGACGCGGCGAGGTTTCGGTTGGACGCGGCGGCAGACTCACGACCTTGTCGGTAGCCGGACTGCGCACCACGTCGCGCGCCGAATAGGGATCATAAGGCGGCCGTTCGCGACCGGTGCGTTGACCTAAGACGCTGCGCAACCGCAGGAAAATGAAAACCGCGAGCGCCAGAAAGATGATGGTGTAGATGTCGAACACGTCGGGCATTCTCTCGGCATCGCGCGCTACGGGACGGCATTCCAAGGCGATTCGAACCCATCGAATCGCGGGAGGATGCCCGGTTCCTCCGCTTCTATGTAAGCACGCTCGGGAAGCCATCCAGTGGCCGCCGATAGCGATCATAGCGCGCCGACGCGAAAGTCTAGACGATCGAAGCCGCCGCGCCAACATTGGAAGCAGGTTTCGACGGCCGCCTTTTAGGCAAATCCGGGGAAATCGGCACCGCGACCGGCATTGTTCCTCCCCCTCCCCTGTGTTAGCCAACCCGCGAAGCCCGTTGGCGTAGGCTGGAGAGAGGAATGTCGATGACGGATGGCGGCCCCGAGCCGCAGATGGATATGCCGCGAATCGGCATCCTCATGCAGTATGTGAAGGACTTTTCGTTCGAAAATCCAAATGCACCCCGCTCATTGGCGCCGGGCCAGCAACCGCCCGCTATCAACGTCAATATCGCCGTCGAAGCCGCGCCGCTGTCGGAAACCGATGTCGAAGTCACGTTACGGCTGGAGGGCAAGGCGGAATTACAGAGCACGGTGCTGTTCGGCTTCGAACTGCTCTATGCCGGCGTCTTCCGGATCCTCAATGTGCCGGTAGAAAGCGTGCAGCCGACCGTGATGATCGAGTGCCCGCGCATGTTGTTTCCGTTCGCACGCGAAATCGTCGCTACCGCGACGCGAAATGGCGGCTTCCTGCCGTTGCTCCTGGAACCGATCGATTTCGCAACCCTGTACCGCCAGCGTTTGGCGGCGGCGCAGAGCGCACAGGATTTGCGGCCGGCTAATCCAAACTGACGTAATCGCGCCAGATGGCGCTTTCGCCGAGGCTAGCGACGAAGCGGCGGTGGGCAGCGCGCCCCTCGGCGGTAACCCGTGGCGCCAGCGGCGTCGGTCGTTCGCGCGCGACAATCGGCTCGCCGGCGGTTCGTTCGGGTGAGGCAGCCTGCGCCAGTCCAAGTTGCGCCTGACGGGCGCCGATCAGTTCGACGTAGATTTCGGCCAACAGTTCGGCGTCGAGCAGCGCGCCGTGCTTGGTGCGCCGCGAATTGTCGATCGCATAGCGCACACACAGATCGTCGAGCCGATTGGAACCGCCCGGGTGCTTGCGCCGCGCTAGCAGCAGCGTGTCGACGATCCGCTCACGGCTGACCGCGCCGCGGCCGGCACGCTCCAATTCGGCGTTGAGAAAGCCGAGATCGAACATCATGTTTTGGGCGATAAGCTGGGCATCGCCGAGAAACGCGATGAGCTCATCGACCTTGTGGGCGAACAGCGGCTTGTCCTTGAGAAATTCGCTGCTCAGACCGTGAATCTTGAATGCCGGCTCCGGCATGTCGCGTTCCGGATTGAAATAATAATGGAACGTCTTGCCGGTCGGAAAACGATTGAGGAGTTCGATGCAGCCGATTTCGACCAGGCGATCGCCCTGTAGCGGATCGAGTCCGGTGGTTTCGGTATCGAAAACGATCTCGCGCATGGGGCCTCGATTGGCTCGACAGCCGCGATCGCCACACGAAGCGAATCAGCGCTGCCGAGGCGGCATTTTAGCGACGCTTTGCAAAATGTCGCGGATTTGCGCGCGCACGTGATCGAAGCTCTGTGAATTGTCGATGATGAAATCGGCGCGGCGGCGCTTTTCCGCATCCGGCATCTGCTTGGCAAGCAAGGATTCGAATTTTTCTTCGGTCATACCCGGCCGCTCGAGCGCGCGGCGGCGCTGGATTTCCGCCGGCGCCGAGACCACGACGACCGCGTCGCAATCGCACTGCGCACCGGTTTCGAACAGCAGCGGCACATCGAGCACGACGACCGGCGCACCGCGGTCCCCGGCTGCACCGATAAATTTTGCCCGCGACGCGCCGACCAGTGGATGAACGATCGCTTCGAGCCGAGCGAGCGCCGTGGCGTCATTGAGCACCATGGTGGCGAGTTTGCTCCGGTCGACCCTGCCGGCGCTGGTGGAGCCCGGGAAGGCGCGCTCGAGAAGTGGCATGGCGTCGCCTTCGTAAAGCGCATGCACCGTGGCATCCGAATCGTGTACCGGCACACCGGCCTCGGCAAAAATTTTGGCGGCGGTCGATTTGCCCATGCCGAGCGAGCCGGTCAGACAGAGCACGAAGGGCCTTTTGTCGCTCATGTTGCGATTCTCGGCGCACTCATGACGCCAAGCACCCTCGCTGCCGCAAAAAATCCAGCGCCGCCAGAAGCGGCAGGCCCAATATCGTGAAATAGTCGCCGTCGATGCGCTCGAACAAGTGAATGCCGAGCCCTTCGAGCTGATAGGCGCCGACGCTCGCGCATGCGGCGTCGCCGACGGCATCGAGATAAAGCTCGATAAAACGCTCGGAGAATGTCCGCATGGTCAGCCGCGCGGTGCTGACATGCTCGAACAGCACGGTAGCGTCTTGCACGAACGCCATGCCGGAATGAAGCTCATGCGTATGGGTGCCGAGCGCACGAAGTTGCGCCCGCGCTGCCGCGCGATCGGCCGGTTTGGCAAAACATTCATTTCCGAGCGCGAGCGTCTGATCGGCGCCGAGCGTCAGACGGCCGGGATGGAGCTTTGCCACGGCGACGGCTTTTTCTCGCGCCAATAGCGCGGCGATGGCGGGGGGAGCCAAGGAGGAGGCTGCGGCTTCCAAGCCGCGCTCATCGAGATCGGCTGGACGCACATCGACCGGAACACCCGCGTCCACAAGCAGCGTTTGCCGTATCCTGCTGCGCGAGGCGAGCACGAGCGGTTCCTCGGCGAGCCACAAAGCCATTGGGCTCAAACGGCCTTGGTGCGGCGACGCTCGCCGAGATGCGCGAGAACCGCAGCGGCGGTCTCTTCGATCGATCGCCGCGTCACGTCGATCAGGGGCCAATTGTTCTTGGCGCAAAGCCGGCGCGAGGCGGCAACTTCCTCCGCTACCGCCTGCCGGTCGATATATTGATCGTCGTCGCGATGCGCCTTAAGTCCAAGCAGCCGGTTTTGCCGGATTTGCACGATCCGCTCCGGCGTCGCGAACAGGCCGACGACCAGCGGATGGCTGAGCCGCTCGACCTGCGGCGGCAAGGGAACGCCCGGCACCATCGGTACGTTCGCGGTTTTGACGCCGCGATTGGCCAGGTAGATCGAGGTCGGCGTTTTGGACGTGCGCGACACCCCGACCAGGACAACGTCCGCCTCTTCAAGATCGTCAGTCTGCTGACCGTCGTCGTGCAGCATTGTGTAGTTGAGCGCGTCGATACGGCGAAAATATTCGGCGTTGAGCGTGTGCTGGGCGCCGACCTTGTGGGTCGATTCAGCGCCGAGATAAGCTTGGAACAGTCGCAGGACCGGCCCCAGGACCGACAAACAGGGCAGGCCCAGCTCACGGCACTTGGCTTCGAGCCGTTCGACCAGACTGCTTTCGAGCAGCGTGTACAACACGATACCGGGAAATTCTTCGATATCGGCCAAAACCCGGTCGAGCTGTTTCTGGTTACGAACCAACGGATGCATATGCTCGACCGGCAGCATCTTGGCATATTGTGCGGCCGCGGCCCGAGCGACCGTAATCAAGGTCTCGCCGGTCGCGTCGGAGACCAGATGAACGTGGAAGTACCCCGCCGTGGAGGTCATGGAATCGCTTTGGACTCGCTTGGATAACCTGTCGATGACTGGGGAGAAGGCCATGGCTTGTGCCAGGGTGCAAGCACAATAGGGGTGCCTTCATGCATTCCATCCACATTCGTGCCGGCCAGGACTAGAAGTGGGAGATCGGACGGGACAGTGGTTAAATGTGGATCGCGATCACCGGGCCGATGCGAAAAAGACTGCGGTAGAACGATAAGGTGGTCTTCACGACGCTTTTTTCGACAGGGGAGGATAACGAGGATATGTGGGTAACCCGTAACTGAGGTGTGGAGGAAAATGCATGAGTCTAATCAACCGACCAAGCACTACAACAGATTCTTAGACTCTATTTTAAGAGGGAGAAGGACAGAGCGGACAATCTTGTGAGCAAACCTCTTATTCAAGTTCTGGCAGGCGAACGAAGCGGTGTTCCCCCGATCTGGCTGATGCGTCAGGCGGGGCGATATCTTCCCGAGTATCGGGCAATTCGCGAGCGAACGAAGAGTTTCCTCGATCTATGCTTTGATCCGAAGTTGGCGGCCGAGGTTACGCTGCAGCCAATCCGGCGTTTCGGCTTCGATGCCGCAATCCTGTTTTCGGATATTCTGGTGGTGCCGCACGCGCTCGGTCAACGCGTGACGTTCGAGACTGGCGAGGGACCGCGCCTTGATGGGCTTGATGCGCCGTCAGCACTGCGGCGATTACAGGAGAAAATCGACCATCGAATGCTGGCGCCGGTTTATGAAACGATCGCGCGGGTCAAACCGGAATTGCCGGCCGATGTGAGCTTCCTCGGCTTTTGTGGCGCACCGTGGACCGTAGCGACCTATATGATCGCGGGGTGCGGTACGCCGGACCAACTGCCGGCGCGGAGGTTCGCTTATCGTTACCCCGGTGCATTCGCCGATTTGATCGGATTGCTGGTAGAGGCGTCGGCGGACTATTTAACTCGGCAGTTTGAAGCCGGCGTTGATGCCGTGCAAATTTTCGACACCTGGGCGGGGGTTTTACCGGCCGATGAATTCGATCGATGGTGTATCCAACCCTGTGCCCGGATTATAGCTGCGGTCCGCGAACGCGTTCCCGGCGCGAAAATCATCGGCTTTCCCCGTGGCGCCGGCACAAAGCTCGAACCTTACATCGCGGGTGTTCCCGTCGATGCGGTCGGACTCGACTGGATGATCGATCCCGATTTCGCACGCGATCGCATCCAAAAGCGGCGCCCGGTGCAGGGCAATCTCGATCCCCTGGTGCTGCTCACCGGCGGTGAAGCGCTTGATCGCGCAATCGATGGTGTTCTCGCAGCGTTTACGTCCGGGCCGTTTATCTTCAATCTCGGTCACGGCATTTTGCCGGAAACGCCGATCGCCCATGTCGAACGGTTAATCGCACGCGTGCGCGGCCTTCCGGCGAAACGATGAAACGGGACGAACAGCAAGGTTGCAGTCGATGATGTATGCATGGATCAAGGCATTTCATATCATCGCCGTGATCTCTTGGATGGCGGGTATGCTCTATTTGCCGCGGCTGTTCGTCTATCATTGTGCCGCCGAAAAGGGGTCGGTGCAGTCGGAAACCTTCAAAGTGATGGAGCGGCGTCTATTACGGGCGATTATCAATCCGGCGATGATCGCGGCTTGGCTGCTTGGCCTGTGGCTGGCCTGGAACGGTACTGATTCTCGTTACGGTTGGTTCGCCTCGGGCTGGTTTGAGGCGAAACTTGCGCTGGTTGTGGTGCTTTCGGCTGTGCATGGAATGCTGGCCCGCTGGGTGAAGGATTTCGCCGCCGACAACAACCGGAATTCTGCCGTATTCTATAGGCTTATCAATGAAGTACCGACAGTGTTGATGATCGCGATCGTGATCCTCGCGGTGGTGAAACCGTTCTGAGATTGGCGCGTTGCGCCTGGGTCGTCAGGGCTCTGTTAGTGCAAAATCGATCTCGGCCCTTGCTTGAAGTGCGGTCTTTTCCTATCTTGAGGCCATCCCACCCAACGTAGGCGGATGCAGTCGCGTTTTGGCTCCAGTGGACTGGAGCCGCCTGATGCATCGGGTTCTGGGGCCCCCAAAGCCCCGTGCCGCCCAGGACCTGCTGCAAAAAGACTGTGAAGTCTGACCTGCGATCTTCTTCCCGCCAGCGTCGCCGCAACCCAATTCCGCCGCTGGCCCAATTTCCATAGGACATTCCGCAATGCGGGAAATGAAACTCCAAGAACTCAAGACCAAGACTCCCGCTGAGCTTGTCTCTTTCGCCGAGGAGCTCGAGGTCGAGAACGCCTCGACCATGCGCAAGCAGGAGCTGATGTTTGGTATCCTCAAACAGCTATCCGCGCGCGAGACCGATATTGTCGGCGAAGGCGTCGTCGAGGTTCTCCCAGACGGCTTCGGCTTTCTGCGATCGCCGGAAGCGAACTACCTGCCGGGACCTGACGATATCTACGTATCGCCCTCACAAATCCGTCGCTTCGGACTGCGTACCGGCGACACCATCGACGGCCATATCCGCAGCCCGAAGGAAGGCGAGCGCTATTTCGCGCTGCTCAAGGTCAACTCGCTCAATTTCGAGGACCCCGAGAAGGCGCGCCACAAGGTCAATTTCGACAATCTGACGCCGCTCTATCCGGACGAGTGGCTGAAGATGGAATTTGAGGATCCGACCAAGAAAGATCTCTCGGCGCGTGTCATCGACATCGTGGCGCCGGTCGGCAAGGGCCAGCGCGCCCTGATCGTGTCGCCGCCGCGCACCGGCAAGACCGTGCTGTTGCAGAACATCGCTCACTCGATCACTCACAATCATCCGGAATGCTATCTGATCGTGCTGTTGATCGACGAGCGGCCGGAGGAAGTCACCGACATGCAGCGCTCGGTGAAAGGCGAGGTGGTGTCCTCGACCTTCGACGAGCCGGCGGTGCGCCACGTCCAGGTCGCCGAGATGGTGATCGAGAAGGCCAAGCGCCTGGTCGAACACGGCCGCGACGTGGTTATCCTGCTCGATTCGATCACCCGGCTCGGCCGCGCTTACAACACCGTTGTCCCGTCATCCGGCAAGGTGCTGACCGGCGGCGTCGACGCCAACGCGTTGCAGCGGCCGAAGCGCTTCTTCGGCGCCGCGCGTAATATCGAGGAAGGTGGTTCGCTCACCATCATCGCCACCGCGTTGATCGATACCGGCAGCCGCATGGACGAAGTGATCTTCGAAGAGTTCAAAGGCACCGGCAATTCGGAATTGATCCTCGACCGCAAGGTGGCCGACAAGCGCACCTTCCCGGCGATGGACATCACGCGCTCCGGCACCCGCAAGGAAGAGCTCCTGGTGCCGCCCGATCAGCTCAAGAAGATGTACGTGTTGCGCCGCATCCTCAATCCGATGGGGACCATGGATGCGATCGACTTCCTGCTCGACAAGCTGCGCAACACCAAGAACAACGGCGAGTTCTTCGACTCGATGAATACCTGATCCTCGGCGCGGCAGTCAGCCGCGTGGCGGAATTTTCGTGGTGCTCGCAGGCGTAACGCGCTTGGTGTTGAACGCCACGTCGGGATCGACGAAGCACATGCCGCCCTTGCCAACCGCGGTTTCGCAGTCTGCCGCGGTCGTATAGCCGCACTCAACCACGGCGTCGTCATGGCTGGCGGAGCCGCACCATTCGGTGGCCTGGCCGCCGGTCGCTGACATTGCAATCGCAGGCATGACGATCAGGGCGGCCGCTAAGACGATTCCGCATCGCATGGTCAATACTCCATTGCGCCGCCCCGGCAGTGTCCATAAAGCACGAATCGGTGCGCGGTGGACCCCGCCGTCAAGAATGTCGCACCGCGTCGATGGCCGCATTGAGGCCGGCCGCATCGGTCACCGGTAGCGAGCAGGTTTCGCCGACGCAGACGAAGGCCTGTGGCTCCCGCGCCAAGGCAATCTTTTCGCGCGCCGGATGCGCGGGCGGTAGCGCCTGGGCCGCAACGGCATGCAGCACGATGCGGTCGAGCGACGAATGGCGGCGCGCGGCGGCCAGCAAGGCCTGCGCGGGCGCGCCCTCCCCCGTCACCACGATTTGCGCGGCGCGCAGGTGCAGGTCGACGGCGTTCAGGAGCGCCATGTGGGAATAAAGGTTTTCGACGGCAAGCGGCGCGATCGCCGCGATCAGCCGATCGGCTTGCTCGCGCCAGCGATCGTTGCCGGCCAAGATTGCGAGCCGAACCAGATTTTGCGCGATGACCGCATTATGGTTCGGCGTTGCTTCGTCCGCAGTCGATGCGGGGCGGATGACAAGACCTTCGGCGTCGGCGGCGGTGAGATAATACGCGCCGGTCTCGGCATTGGCGTAGTCGCAGTCGAGCGCGTGTTGCCAGGCGAGCGCGCGCTTGAGGTAAACCTGTTCGCCGGTCGCTTCGAACAGCGCGAGAGCGGCGCGGATCATGGCGGCGAAGTCGGAAGCCAGGCCCGGAAATTTCAGCTTGCCGTCGCGCCAGGAATGGCCGAGCCGATCGCCGCGGGTCATGGTCTGCGCGACGAACTCGAAGGCGCGCGTGGCCAGGTCGAGCCAGGATGGCTCGTCGAGCATGAGCCCCGCATTGACCAGCGCCGCGATCATCATTCCGTTCCAGTCGGCTAGCACTTTGTCGTCAAGGCCCGGGCGCACCCGTGTAGCCCGCGCGGCGAGGAGCTTTTCGCGCAG
>Ga0187887_10001603_pt1 | contig 19127 bp, 17 predicted proteins | sample June2016WEW_7_10_FD_132977 | JGI IMG/M metagenome (GOLD analysis project Ga0187887, IMG submission 132977) | Peatland microbial communities from SPRUCE experiment site at the Marcell Experimental Forest, Minnesota, USA - June2016WEW_7_10 | ecosystem: Environmental > Terrestrial > Soil >... | reverse complement strand
TCGCTGATGGCTGATGGCTGATGGCTGATGGCTATCTCGTTCGCCCGACCACCATTATGTGATTGCGGTCACCGCCTCACCTAGGGCATTCTCCTACAGTTCTGCACGTCCGCTGCTGACAGGAGCGCGCCCGAGGAGCGAAAGATGACTCTCCAAAACAGTCCCCAAATCCCCCCGCGAGGCAAGAGCGAACGCGCCGGATGGTTCCAAGCTTCATCCGCCGAATGCACCGATGCGAGCCACTCGAACGGCCGCCCTTTCCGCCTTGTGCTGCTGGGCGCGCCGGGCGTCGGCAAGGGCACGCAAGCCGATCTGCTGAACAAGCGCCTCAACGCCTGCCATCTTTCCACCGGCGACCTGTTTCGCGCGGCTTCGAAGCAGAAGGAATGCGACCAGAGTCCCGCCATGAAGGCCGCGATGGATTACATGCGCCGCGGCGAACTGGTCCCAGACTCGACTGTCTGGGAGATGGTCCGCGAGCGGACCGATTGCATTCGCTGCTCCGGCGGCTTTGTGCTCGACGGATTCCCGCGCACGCTCGGCCAGGCCGAGTCGCTCAAGCAACTCATGGAGAGCGAGAAGATTCCGCTGACTGCAGTCGTGAATTACGAATTGCCGCTGACGGAAATCGTTGCGCGCCTGAGCGGCCGCCGCACTTGCGGAAGCTGCAAAGCCGTTTACCACATCACCGGCCAGCCGTCGAAAGTCGAGGGTGTTTGCGACCGCTGCCAGGGCAAACTCTTCCAGCGCGAAGATGATCGCCCCGAATCGATCACCGTTCGCATGGCAGCGTATGAAAGCAGTACGTCACCCTTGATCGAGTTTTATCGGAAGCTCGGCTTGCTGGTATCGATTCCAGCGACAGGATCGCCCGAAGATATTCTGGCGCGCACAATGTCGGCGCTCGAGGCGCGGGCTGCGGCGATCAGTAACTGAGCGCGATCGTCAAAGCAAGAACGGGCTTGCTAAGGGTAGGGAATCCTCAGCGCTGCGATGCTGGAGCTTTGCCTCCCTGCGATGGAGTAACGTCATGCGGCTTCCCGCACGCGGGGCAAACCACCACCGCGTTGTGTTCCTCCATCTGATGCAGGAACGTTGAAAGCACCTTGCCGCAGTGCTTGCAGAAGGTGTCAATACTATCGCTCTTTTTGTCTGCTCCACGTGGACGCGCCATACGAGCTTTATTTTAAGGGAAGGACGGCTCCGAACGCTCTCTCGCCGTGCCCATACAATGATCAATGTGGCGCTCGGCATCTACATCTCGGTCCCGTTCTGCCGGACCAAATGCAGCTACTGCAACTTCGCCTCTGATGTGTTCTCGAAGTCGGCTTACGAGAACTACGTCCAGCGCGTGCTGGATGACACTGCGAACGCCCGAAACTTAGCGGCCGAGTTGGGATGCACGTTCGAGCAGGACGTCGACTCCATTTACTTAGGCGGAGGAACGCCATCAATCCTCGAGCACACGCAGTTGCTGCGCATATTCGAGCTTGTGCGCGATGAGTTCGCGCTAACGCCCGACGCCGAGATTACCGTCGAGTGCGCGCCGGGAACGCTGGCCGATCCATTGATCGAGACTCTGCAGCGCTGCGGCGTGAACCGTGTGAGCTTGGGCGTGCAGTCGTTCGTGGATAAGGAAGCGCAATCGGTCGGACGGCTGCACAAGCGTTCTACCGTGCTGGAGGAGATTGCCCGCTTGCGTGTGGCTGGCATCGACAACATCAACATCGACCTGATTGCCGGATTGCCGCACCAGATCGTGGAGAGCTGGACATTCTCGCTGGCGGAGACGATCGCGCTCGGCGCGCCTCACGCAAGCGTTTACATGCTGGAAGTGGACGAGGACTCGCGCTTGGGCAGGGAACTGATCGCCGGCGGAACGCGCTACCACGCTCACTTTGTTCCCGACGACGAAGCGACGGCGGATTTCTACTTGCAGGCTTGCGAAACGTTGAACTCGGCAGGAATCGCACAATACGAGATCTCGAACTTCGCACGGTCCGGAAAGGAATCGCGCCACAACCTGAAGTACTGGACTCGCCAGCCCTATTTGGGATTCGGAGTCGATGCGCACTCGATGCTGCCGATCAGCGGCGGCAGTTGCGAGGCGATCCGCTTCTCGGCGCCAGACTCGCTCGATGCATATATGAATCGAGCGCCGCACAAGACCACGGTCGTTTCAGTGCAGTCGGCGATCGAGGAAAGTTTCTTCCTCGGCTTGCGATTAAATCGCGGTGTCGACCTGGATGCGATGCGCGCGGAGTTCACCGCCGATTCGATCTCCGGTTACGAATCCACGATTGACGAGTGTTTACGCGAGGGCTTGCTGGAAAAGTCGGGAGCTAAGCTATGGCTCACGAGTCGCGGACGCCTTTTATCGAATGAAGTGTTCGCGAGATTTCTTCGGGATGAAGCCGAGGATAAGGTAAAAGTGGGAACCGGCCACGTGCATCCACGTTAGTTGGCCGATATGAGCCATTCGGCAATTGGCCTATCCGGCTCCCACTATCTCAGACGTTTTTGGTAACGCTACATTCCAGATGCAGGGCTCGAAAGGCAAGGCCTGAATGCCTGCTTCCCCAGAGCTAGCCCATGCGATCCGGAACTGCGCTCGTTGTGAACCGTGCTGCACATCCAGGAGTCCGCCGGCGCAGATCTTGGCATGTACTCCCAACAGCACGGCGCCGCTCAAGCTCACATTTTTGACCCGCACGACCTCCGCGAACGGGCGTGCCATCCGGTCAACACCCCAGATGCGCACTGGGAATTCGACTTTAAGCCGCGGCTCTTTGCGCCGGTCCATGCTTTCCTAATCCGATTCGGATCATAGGACGGAACGCTACGGCTGCATAGATCGCTTTGGTGATGGGGAGGTGATTACCTGTGGTGCTGATGGGAATTCGCGGAGCGTGCTGAAGGCATAAGCAGAGTTTCGGCGAGACTCGAAAGACTAGTTCTTCCAGGCGCAGGAACCAGGTCCGTCTGGGTTGCCGCACGAGCCGCACGGACCGGCTGACATGGGCGCCGATGCGCCGCTTTTCGCCGATACCGCGAACACTGAAAGCTTGGGCTCCAGTTTCTTGCTCTCGCACTTCGGGCAGGTGGCTTTTTCCTCGCCGTAGACCAGAGCCTCGAACTGGTGCTGGCATTCCTTACAGACGTACTCAAAGATGGGCATGGAAGAACTCCGCTGAGAAGGCTTTGGGCCCTCGGCTCTGGGCTTTAGGACATATAAGGCAAGGGCACGAGAGCTTTTTCCTATTTAAAATCAAAATGTGGGTAATCCGCAATCGCAGGAGCTGACAGGGGTGTTTACGCCGCGGCGCTGGCTGCGCGGCGGACACGTGCAGACCGTCGCAAGCTTTCTCATTCAGAGGCACATCCACCTGCCTGCGCCGGAAGAGCGGATGATCGAGGTAGAGCCTGGCGTCGAGGTGCTGTGCCATTGCCATTGGCAAGCGGATCGGACGAAGGCGCTGACGATCATCATCGTGCATGGACTGGAAGGGTCGAGCGATTCACAGTACATGCTTGGGATCACGGAGAAAGCGTTGCGAGCTGGAATGAACGTGATCCGCTATAACCAGCGCAATTGCGGCGGGACCGATGCTCTGGCTCCTGTGCTGTATCACTCGGGATTGTCGAGCGACATTGCGGTGGTCGCGCGTTCGGTGATCGAGCATGATGGCGTTTCGCGGCTGGCGCTGGTGGGATTCTCGATGGGCGGGAATCTGGTGTTGAAACTGGCTGGTGAATGGGGACAAAACGGGCCGCAGCAGTTCCGGGCAGTGGCTGCGTGTTGTCCGGCGCTCGATCTGGCGGTTTCGGCCGATACGTTGCATGCACCGGCGAACCGGATTTACGAGACCTATTTTCTTTGGGCGCTGGGGCGAAGGATGCGGCAGAAGGCGCGACTGTTTCCGGGGCACTTCGACGTCGAGCGGCTGAACGGGATTCGCAGCCTGCGTGAGTTCGACCACAAGATCACGGCTTATTATTGCGGATTTGCAGGGGCAGACGATTATTACGATCGAGCATCCGCGGCGCACGTGGTCGGGCAAGTATCTGTTCCCGCGCTGGTGTTGCACTCGGCGAACGATCCTTTCATCCGCATTACAGACGAGACGCGGCAGAAGATTCTGGCGAACCCGAACATCACGTTCGTCGAGCCGGACGATGGTGGACATTGCGCTTTTATCGGAGAGCGCAACGGCGCGAGCGACGATGGTTATTGGGCCGAGAGCGAGATTGTGAGCTTCCTGCGCAGGTTTTGAGAGCGACCAATTCCGGCGGACTTTTACGGACTGACGATTCTGATGGATGCCGATTTCTCGATCGAGTTGGGACGCGAAGATCCGGTGCTGGATTTCCCGTGGAAAGATCCGGAGGGAAAGCTCGCTTATTTCGATCTCAAGCGGCATCCGGAATTGATTGCGCAGATTGAGGAGGCCGAGAAATTTCCGGAACTCGGGGGATTTCTTCGGGCGGTCAACTCGGCACGCAGCGTGGTTGAGAGCGCGAAATGCGATGCTTGGACGACGACGGAACTGAGCGCGGAAGAAGAGATTTTTGACGCCTCGCACAAGTTTGCCAGTTATGTGGACCTCATCTTTTCGAACATTGACGACCGCTGGTCTTTTTCCCGACATGAGCTGTTTGTGAAGCGGCTGGTGGAGTTGTTGCGGCGGGCTCCGGACATGCCGGCGTCGGTGGAGGCTTGCGTGCGGCGGTGCTTCTTCGGGGATACCGAAGATCCGCGCGAGGGGTTCTATTTCAGCGTGTACGTCAATGGCTATGGGAACGATGACGGGGCAGTGCGAAAGATGTGGATGATCGCGGTGAAGCTGGTGGAAACAGCGATTTTGCAGATGTCGGCGAGCGGATAGGCCTGATTTTTTCTGTTCACTGATTGGTTATTGGGACTGCCGCGTGGAATCTCATTCATCGCAAAGAACGCGATGAGTGAGGCACCGGGCCGCGAGTCCACAGGCATTTCTAGGTCCGCAACGAGGTCACTTCTTCACTGTCTGGCCGACTTTACCGCTGCTTGGTTCAAATGTACTGTCCCCTGGATAGACTGCCTCGATGAAGTGCTTCCCCGCCGAGAGTGTTGAGGTGGTGTATGCGGCCACCCCGCTCGCCAGCGCCACCGTGCCCAGCAAGGTTTTCCCGTCGCAGAAGGTTACTAGTTCGCCGTTCGGGATGCTGCCTTTAGCGGGCGTGACGGTCGCGGTAAACGTTACTGGCTGGCCGAGTTTCGAGGGCGAACCAGACGTGGTCACTTTCACTTTCGTCGAGATTCCCTTGACAACTTGCTCCATCAGGGTCGCAGATGTGCTGCTAATATTCTCCGAATTGCCCGGATACGCGGCGGTAATCGAGTGCGTGCCTTTCTTTGTGTACGCAGTGCTATATGCCGCTTGATTAACAGCCAACGCCACGGTCGCAATCGGATAGCCGCCATCCTGGAACGTGACGGATCCAGTGACTATTCCCCCAGATTGGCTCGTTACTGTGGCTATGTAGGTAACCACCTCTTTCAGAGTCACGGGATTGCCACTTGAGACCAACCTGGTTGTTGTCGGTGTGGCTCCCGAGTTGTTCAATAAGGCGCCCACCGTGCTCGAAAAGGAGTTCGCTATCAACAGATCCGGCTTGCCGTCGCCGTTCACGTCCGCCACCGCCACCGCAAATGACGAAGTCCCGCCGGAGTAGAATGGCACGACCGGCTGGAACGTGCCGTCGCCGTTGCCCAGCAGCACCCCCGCAGCGCCATTGATGTCGCCGGGGCTCGTCCACTCGTTGGAAACGATGAGGTCCGGTTTCCCGTCGCCGTTCACATCGCCCACAGCCACAGACCAGGCATACCCATACCCACCCGAGCCATACAGCATGGCAGATTGGAAGGTACCGTCACCGTTGCCCAGCAGTACGCCCACGCTGCCATAATTCGCCACGACAATGTCAGGCTTGCCGTCGCCGTTCACGTCCGCGATCGCAACCGAAGTGGCGCAACATAAGTTGTAACTGACGGGGGGTTGAAAGGTTCCGTCACCGTTCCCCAAGAGTACGCTCACTCCCTGGGAATCAGCCACAGCCAGATCCAGGCGGCCGTCGCCGTTCAAGTCCGCGATCGCAACCGATTCGGCATAACCGCCGTCCAAGTTGTGATCCACGGGTGGCTGGAACGTGCCATCGCCATTGCCCAGCATCACACTCACCACGCTGGAAGCGCAGGTTTGAAAGCACCCGTTGGCAACGACCAGATCAGGCTTGCCGTCGCCGTTCACGTCTCCGATCGCGACCGAAAAGTATCCATCCCCATCGGGATTGTAGTAGATGATGGGCGCTTGGAAGGTGCCATCGCCGTTGCCTAACAGGACGGCTACAGAACCGGGCCACCCGCACCAACCGCCGTTCATGTTCTGACAGAAGTTGGCCACGACAATGTCAGGCTTGCCGTCGCCGTTCACGTCCCCGATCGCCACTGAATTGATGTCCCACCCACCTGAGCTGTAACTCACGGGCGCTTGGAATGTGCCGTCGCCGTTGCCTAACAGCACTCCCACAACACCACTCACGTCGCAGGCACTGTCGCAAAAATTACCCACGACCAGATCTGGCTTGCCGTCACCATTCACGTCCCCGACCGCGAGCGCATCAGGTTCATACCCGCCCGGTGCGTAGGTCCCTGCCAAATAGAAGCTCAGCGGGCTCCACTCCATCGGGTGTGCGCCAGATTTGTTTTTGTGAGGGCGGCTCAAAAGAGCGCGCCCGCTGGTAGCTACCGGCAACTGTGAAGACTGCGACGCTTGCGAGAGCGGGTTTGCATTCTGCTGCGCGGTCAGAACTGCATGTTGGGCAGACTGCTGACCTGCTCCCGTCATTTGGGCTCGGGCGACGAACGCAGCCGACAGGATGAGAATTGCAAGGAACGGAACTGCAAGACTGCGAAAAGAATTGCGTCTGAACTTGTGCGTCATAGAGCAGCTCCTTAACGGATGAAAGCAGCGGCCATGGTCGAGATCGCTCAAATCCGCTACGCACATTCTGATCTCGAAATGCACGGCCAGACCTGGGAATCGTAGCCAGCACGCGAATTGCTAAAAGGCCCGAAGTTCCGCATTCTCAGCCCGGGGGGTGTGCATGAGGGAGGGGAATTGCTCTTCGAGGAGCCGAGAGTCGGTGCCGCTTCAATGCAACATGAATCGGGCAGCTTTTGTCAGTGAAGTAGATCACTTGTGGATGTGCGATGGTGAATGCCCGCAATTCTAAGGTTCGCGAGCAATTTTTCAGATTGCGGGCAGTTCTTCGTCTTTGCGGGTTGAGTCGTTGCGCGCGTCGGACCGCTTCGATCAGCATGACACGCTTCAGAGTTACACAGGACGTAAGTCAGGTTCGGATGGTGAGGGCCTCGGGGCGCTGCGCCGGCGGGTATCTACAACGATCGTTTCAGCGAGGCGGTCTTGAGCGCACATGCGATTGCGATCCCAGAAGAACTGAGCAAAGCCCAGACCACCTTCGAGGATGGCGGCGCCGTACCCGAGGGCACGCTCGATGGACTGCCACTTACCCATGCGCTCGCTGGTGAGGGACAGAACGCGCGTGCGGGCGATCCATTTGCCGAAATAGTTGCCCAAGCCCCAATAGAGGAGCATGACGACGATATTTCCTTTTTCGTGGAAATCCCATTTCAAATCGATGTGAGGTTCGTGGAGGAGATAGCGCCGCCAGGCAAATTCGAGGGGAACCCAGATCAGCACGGCGAACATTACGTCGAAGAAATAACCAACGAGGCGTTGCCAGAACTTCGCGAGGGGAAGTCCGTTAAGAGCTAAAGCTCGATCCGTTTCGTGTGCTTGAAAGCAGCGGCCGGGGAGTTTGGGGTGCTCGGTCATGGATGGCATTCTAGCGGTTGGCAGGACAAGCAGGATTCTCCGTTAGGTTGCGAGAGAATGGTTGCGTCGGAAACAGCGGCTAAAGCCAGTGCTCAACAAAGAGCACTTACCGCAGCGGTGAACCGCCGCGCCACCCAAAATCAGGGGCAACGCTAAGACTTAGTGAGAGCAGAATCAAGTGCAGCACCGAAATACAAGGCAAGTCCAACGCAAGTCCAGGCAATTCCAGCGCAAGTCCCAGGCAAGTCCAATCGGGTGCAAAAGCCTATTCGGCGGCTTTGGGTTCGGGCATTTGGCGGGAGCGTAGGGACGCGGCGAGGTTTCTCCAGTCGATGCGGGTGCGAAGCAGGGACAGAATCAGCATGAAAATGATGATCTCGACAAGTCCGACGGTTGCGCTGGGGATAGATTGAGCGTGCTTGGGGAGAAAAGAGAAGCGTCCGTAGACGAATTCGATGTGGACCCAGTACACGAGAAGAGAGGTCTTGCCGAGTTGGATTAGCGGGCTGAAGCGTGTGGCCCAGGATCCGAGGCTGGCAAGTATCCAGCGGCACCAGACATAGGCGAGGAAGCAAATCATGAGGAGCATGCCGACGCGCATCATCAGGAAGTTCGGGCTGGTGTGCCAATAATCGTAGATGGGATAGATCTGGATGGAGGAGTGGTCGAAAGCATAAGCGACGAGAATGGCGGCCGCGCCGACGACGGCGAATGCGGCGAGGATTGAAGTAGAACGCTCGCGTGCCCAATCGCTGAAGAGGATGAATCCGGCGGCGAGACCGGCGAAGGCGAAGGCGGTCCAGGGGAAGATGCAGAAGAGCCAAGGCTGGGGAGCGCCGAGATTGTGGCATCCGTTGATGTAGGACTCGATTTGCCAGGGAAGCCAGGTGGGACGCCAATTGGTATAGAGAGGTGGAGTGAGGAGGGCGATCAGGGCGGCGACGGCGAGAGAGGCGAGGACGAGAGTGAGAGTGGAATGGCGTGGAGGGTTACGGGTTTCTGGCTCGGCCGAAACGACCACAGGGGCTAAAGCCCGCTGGGATTCGGAGCGGGATACGCGGCCCTGAAGGGCCGCCCTTCCACGATGCGAGTTGAGTGCGGAGGCCTGATGCGAGTTGGGTGCGGGCGTGACCTGATGCGAATCGCTTGCGGAGGTCACCTGATTCGAATCGCGTGGTGTTTGAGTGAGAAATAGCGTGACGCCGCAGAGGAGGGCCATGAGGATCATCGAGAGGCCGATGACATTGAGGACGTCGACGCGGAAAAGGTCGGTCCAGGGAGCCCATCCCCAGGCAATGACATATTCCTGAACCCGGAAGAGCAGACCCCAGATAAAGATTTCGGCGCCGCGGCGGGCCATGGTGCGGGTGATCTGGCCGGGGGTGAGATCTTTGCGAATGAGTTTGCCGGTGACGAGGGCGAGGGAGATTCCGGCAAGAAAAAGGAACAGTGGCGCGGGCAGGGTGCCGAGGCGCTGGGACCAATGCAGGAAGGAAGTGTTGCGGGCGTCGCCGCCGAGCCATGCGTCGTAACAGTGCGTCTGGAACATAAGGACGCAGGCGAGACCGCGCATCCAGTCGATCCAGGCGAGGCGAGATTGAGACGAGGCCACGCGCGAGTGTAACGCGAGGAGCGGGGTCGGGCCAAGGTGGAAAGAGCGGGTGGTGTGCCCTCCGGGACTCGAATTTCCGTGATTCTGTGCCACTGCTTCGCCCAGAATCGGATTTTTGGTCCCTTGCGTCTTGATTATTTTGCGTTCGCTTTCTTGATTTGGGCGATGAGGGCGTCGATTTCGCCGCCGCCCAGTTTGCCGCCGAATTTGGGCATGTGGCCTTTTCCGTTGCCGATGATGGCGCGGAGTTCGTCGTCGGAGGCAGCGGCGGTTTTATCGGAGATTAAGGAAGGTCCGCCAAAATGGCGGCCTTCGGCAGTTTTGCCGTGGCATTTGGCGCAATTCTTTTCGTAGACCGGATTGGCGGTGAGATCGCTGGCATTTGGGTTGTGGTCGTTCGCGGCGGCGAATGCGCTTAGCAGAGTGAAGGCGAGGAGAAGTTGGACGGTTTTCAAAGTTCACCTGCTTTAGGATTTGATGACGCAGATGATTGGATGCAGGCGGCGAGGCGAAGGTCAATCGGATTTCGGGCGGAGGTCGTGGACTGGGTTGGGAAACCTCTTACCACGGAGTGCACGGAGGATCACGGAGGAAAGCTTCGGGAAGTCCTCTCAACGTGAGGTCAACCTCCGCGAATATGGTTTGCGCGGGCGTGCTAGCATTTTCATGTGGATTTTCACAGGGCGATTTTCGCAGAACCATTTTCAAGGAATCGGGAATCACTGATGCAGGTCTGGAAACATATCGGGTTCGTCGCTTTGAGTCTGGTGGTGTCCGGTTGCTTGTGTGGGCCGGCGCTGGCGAAGGACGAACCGAAGTGGATTGAAGTCCATACGGCCCACTTTTCTGTAATCACGGATGGCGGTGAAAAGCGAGGGCGTGAAGTGGCGTTGCGGATGGAACAGATGCGGGCGGTATTCGGCGAGCTGCTGCATAAAGACAAGCTGCACATGTCGATTCCGGTGACGGTGATTGCACTCAAGAGCGACAAGCAATTCGGGGTGGTTGCTCCCACCAAATTTAATATGACGGGCGGTTTTTATGTGCCGGGGTATGACCGGATCTATGTTGTGCTGAACTTATTTGAGGACCAGCCGTGGCGGGCGATTGCGCACGCGATGGGGCATTATTTTGTGAACTTCAACTATCCTCCGGCGCAGGGGTGGTTTGATGAAGGGTTGGCGGAATATTTTGGATCGGTCGAGATCGGCAAAGAGGTCAACATTGGAGGCGATCCGGAGTTGGCGCCGGAATGGCATGAGGACATCTTCGACCAGATGCGGCGGGATGCGAGCATTCCGCAGTCGCTGACGCAACTGGCGAGTTCGCCCGTGTGGATTGCGATGCCGGATTTGTTCACGATGAAGCACGATGCGACCGGCATGCACGAGGGCTCGCATAACACGATGTATTACGCGCAGTCGTGGATGGTGGTGCATTATCTGCTGAACAAGAAGAAGATGCCGGAGGTCGGGCAGTATTTCGATTTGGTGCTGAACCAGAAAGTGCCGGTGGACAAGGCGATGGTGCAGGCGTTTGATATGACGCCGGCGCAGATGGAAGAAGCGGTCAAGACGTATTTCGGTTCGCTGAGCAATCTTGGGATCGCGCTCGACCAGGCGAAGAAGCCGGTGGTGCTGCCGGGCGACATTCCGCAACCCGATCATTTTGCCGTGCCGATTGATGACAACGATGTCGGCATGGCGGTGAGCGCATTGCCGGAGAAAGATGCGAATGCGGTGATCGGGGATGTGATGGCGAGAATTCCTGAGCATCGCGAGCAGGCGCTGCATGACTTGCAGCAACTGGCGACCGATCCGAAAGAGGAGAATGAGTCGGCGCATCGCGGGCTGGCGCGCGATCACCTGCAGCAGAATCTTTTTGATCAGACGGCCGATGAGTTGGACAAGGCGACGGAGTTGAACCCGCGCGATCCGTGGATCTGGTATTACAGGTCGGTGCTGAAGTATCGCAAGGCGCAGGCCATGCGGCAGGACATTCAGGGATTGGCGAACATGATGCAGGATCTTCGGGCGGTGCTGGATTGGTATCCCGACATGGCCGACGCTTATAACATGCTGGGCGTGACGCGGCTTGAGGGGGGCGGAATCAATTCCGCGCTGGAGGCGCAGAAGGAAGCGATTGCTCTTTCGCCGCGCAATGTGGAATACCAGTTCAACCTGGGGCAGATTTACATTGCGGGAAAGAAGTGGGAACAGGCGCGGGACGTGTTTACGCGGATCAAAGATGGAGCGGACCGGCAGGCGGCTGCGGCAGCCAAGCGGCAGCTGGAAGATATCGCGACGCTGCAGAAGTATGGGATACGTCCGCAGCGGGCGGGAGAATTGGAAGCGCCGGCGGGCGCGGCGAGCACGCCTTCGGCGGCGTCGACGGGTGTGGCAAAGGCGGCGGCTGCATCGCAGAGCGCGGGCGGAGGCGAGGATGAGGATGCCGCTCCGAAGCCAGCGCCGGTGAAGCCGGGAAGCACCGGGCCGGTGCTTTTCTTAAAGGGGAAAATTGTGAACAGTGATTGCTCGAAAGCTCCTGAGGCGGCGATCACGGTTCTGAGCGGGATGACGACTTACACCATGCACACCTCGGATTACAAGACGCTGGTGATGGTTGGGGACGAGCCGTTTTCGTGTGAGTGGAAGAATCGTCCGGTGTCAGTGAATTACCGCGCGACGGGGAAGCGGGAAGGCGAAGTGGTGTCGATTGAAGCGCGGTAGTGGGGCGTTTGATCGAGTTACGATTCTGGCGGCCCAAGTCAAAAAGCCTAAACGCAGGGGGAGCGAAGGTCGCGACGAAAAATTTAGTGTGACTGCGGCGAGGTGATCGGAGTTCGTATGGGGCGCGGTAAAGGGCGGAATCGTGAATAGCTCATGGTTGACGATTGACGATTATGGGCGGGGTGGGTGGAAAGAGGCGAGCGATCAGATGGGGCGCTCACGCCAGTATTGCTTGCAACTGGAAGCGGGCGCGATCCTGTATTTCGCGGCCCCTCCTTTTGATCTACCGCAGGGCGATGTGGAATTTCTGCTCGGGCTCAAGCCTGCTGATTCGCGGCTACACAAGAACATTTCGTACCGCCCGGAGAGCGACGTGCTGCGCGGGTTTTCCGAGGATGGGAGCAAGGCGCGCGTGCACGACATCATGCGGCGTTACGCCGCGCAGGTGCGGGAGCTTGTGGCAGCGTTTCTTGTGCCCTACGCGGGGCGATGTCAAATGGACTATGCGAGTTTTCGTCCTCTGGAAGAAGAAGGGCGCGACCTGTCTCTGCACAAGAGAAACGATCTGCTGCATGTGGACGCATTTCCGAGCCGGCCTACGCGGGGAGCGAGAATTCTGCGGGTGTTCACGAATGTGAATCCGGCGAAGGATCGGGTGTGGGTGGTGGGGGAAGGGTTTCCGAAGCTGGCGTCGCGGTTCGCGGCTGCTGCGGGATTGGCAAAATATGCGGGGACGAAGGGAGCGTGGGCCGGGCTGAAACGAGGGTTGAGCCGGGCTGGGCTGCCAATTGCGGATCGCGCGCCGTATGACGAATTCATGCTTCACTTTCATGATTGGCTGAAGGAGAACAGCGAGTTTCAACAGGCGAAAGAGGGGAAAGAGCAGATTGCTTTTCCGCCGATGGCGACGTGGATGGTATACACCGATGGGGTGCCACATGCTGCGCTGTCCGGGCAATTCGCCATGGAGCAGACGTTTATTGTTCCGGTTGAGGCGCTGGTCGCGCCGGAAGTGGCGCCGATTCGGGTGCTCGAAAAGTTGGCGGGGAAGGCGATGAGCTAGCGTTCGGAGTCTAAAGTTCGTTGCACGGTTCGGCGAAGGCAGGCGTGGCAAGAGTTGAAAGGCAAGGTCCCTCCACTCCGCTTCGCTCCGGTCGGAATGACAGAGTAACTTCAAGCACTTCAGACTCAGGATACGGCAGTACTCTTGCGGCGTTTCCTATTCTTCCGTGACGTCTTTCTCGCTTTGACGATGGCGGCGCATGAGATCCAGAACCTTCATCTGAAATTGTTTGTACATCCCTTGTGGACCGGCGGCCCAACCTCTTCCGTCGGACGTCAGCGTGGCTGCGTTGAGACTGAGTGTGTCTACGGACTGCCAGTGGATGCCGTAGTCGAGGCTGACGTCTTCCCCGTTGGGGCCGACGACGAGGGCGGCGGCGGATGCGATGCTGACGGATGAACGATAGCCGTTGGGCGGACGATCAGAAAGATGCCATGTCTTTCCGCGGTCATTGGAGTAAGCGGCCACGTGGTCTGCGCGGTCGGGATTTTTGTAGTCGCCTCCGACGGCGAGGAGATGGCGTCCGCTGCAGGCGAGGCTGAAGATCCCGCTGGAGGCGTTGCCGCTTGCTATCGGGGTCTCGATGGCGGTCCAGGAGCGACCGCGATCGGCGGAGTGAAAGACGCGGGCGGCGGGGCCTCCGGTGCCGAAGTAGATGTCGATGCCGCAGAGTGCTATGGAAGTGCCACTGGCGGCGAACCCGCCTCCGGTGGGAAGTGCGGCGGGCATTTTATCGCGCGGCAATTCTTTCCAGTGCTGGCCGTCGACGGTTGTCAGGACGAGGAACTTGCCTTCAACAGGATCGCTCAGCGCGAAGCAGTGAGTGCGGGAATTACAAGCCAGTGAATCGAGAAAGAAGCCAGGCCGTTTGTCGGTGAATTGCAGCGTCCAGGTCTTGCCGCCGTCGATAGTTTTGTAGATGCGGGATTTGTCGGCGTCGCCGCTGGACATGGCATAAGCTAGGTGGGCGCCGAAGGCTTCGATGTCGCGGAAATCGAGGCCGACGAAGGCAGGATCCGCGTCGTTCTTGAGTTGCTGCCACGATTTGCCTTCGTCGAGCGAACGGAGGATTGTGCCCTTGGTGCCGGAGAGCCAGGCAACATATTTGCCTGCGCTGGCGCGGGTCACGCTAATTCCGCGGAGATTGGAATTGAAGCCGGTACTCTGGATGGAGGACTGTGCGGATGCGGGAAGTCTGAGGATCGGGATCGTGGCGACGGCGAGAATGATGGCGGCGAATCGCACGAGTGGATTGTAGAACAGCGGGGAACAGGGGAAGCAGGTTCTTCCATTGAAAGAATCGAAATTTGCGGGCTGATCGCTCGGCGGCTGACAGACATCAAAATATGCGAAGATGGTCACCGGGAGCCGAGGATGGAAAATCCACTGAAACTGAAACGCATTCATCACGTTGAATTCTGGGTCGGCAACGCGCGGCAGGCGGCATTTTTTTATCGCAAGGGCTTTGGATTTTCGCAGGTCGCGTATAGCGGGCTGGAAACGGGGGATCGCAAAAGAACTTCGTATGCGCTGAGCCAAGGCAGAGCGAATTTTGTATTGACGACGCCGCTGACTCCGGACGATCCGGCGGCCGAGCACATCAAGAAACATGGCGATGGCGTGCGCGATATTGCGCTGGAAGTTGCGGATGCGGACGAGGCATTCGCCGAGGCAGTGAGGCGCGGAGCGAAGGTGGCCGAGGAGCCGCACGATGTGGGCGATGAGTGTGGCGCGGTGCGGCGAGCTGCGGTGCACACATATGGCGACACCATTCACTCTCTGATTTCGTACAAGGATTACAAAGGAGCGTTTTTACCGGGGTTTGCGGCGGCGCCTATTGCCGGCGATGACTGCGGGATTTTGCGCGTGGATCATATTGTGGGGAATGTCGAGCTGGGGAAGATGCAGTATTGGGCTGATTACTATACGAATGTGTTCGGGTTCCACCGCTACATTACGTTCGACGACAAGGATATTTCGACGGAATACAGCGCGCTGATGAGCATAGTGATGTCGGATGATTCGCACTCGGTGAAGTTTCCGATTAATGAACCGGCGCAAGCGCGAAACAAGAGCCAGATCCAGGAATACATCGAGGCCTATGGAGGGGCGGGAGCGCAGCACGTCGCGCTGCAATGCAAGGATGTTTTGTACACGGTGGCGAAGCTGCAACGAAACGGAATGGATTTCTTGCGCGTGCCCGACACCTACTACCAGGCGCTGACGTCGCGGGTGGGGCCACTCGAGGAACCGATCGATGAGCTGCGCAGGCTGGGTATACTTGTGGACCGCGACGAAGAGGGATACCTGCTGCAGATTTTTTCGAAACCGGTGGAAGATCGGCCAACGGTATTTTTTGAGATCATCCAGCGTAAGGGGAGCCGGGGATTCGGCAAAGGGAATTTCAAAGCTCTGTTTGAATCGATCGAGCTGGAACAGGCGCGGCGAGGGAATCTATAGGCGATGGCAAAGGCAAAGACTGCGAACCCGGGCATGAAGTCTGCCAACAAGAAAATAAGACAAGGGCCAGAATTTTGCTACCAATCAGGATTCGGCAACGAGTTCGCGAGCGAGGCGGTTGAAGGCACGTTGCCGCAGGGGCAAAACTCTCCGCAGAAGGTTGCGCATGGACTTTATGCGGAGCAACTGAGCGGGACTCCATTTACGGCACCGCGCGTGGCGAATCGGAGGACGTGGCTGTACCGGATGCGGCCGTCGGTGGCGCACAAGCCGTTCGAGCCGATTGACCAGAAACGGCTGCGCAGCGCTCCGTTTGATGAAGTGCCGACGCCGCCAAACCAGTTGCGTTGGACACCGATTCCTGTGCCGCCGTCGTCAGAGCGGACAGATTTCATCGATGGCTTGATCACGATGGCGGGGAACGGCAACACACGTACTCATGCGGGCGTCGCGATCCATATTTATGTTGCCAATGCTTCGATGACGGACCGGTTTTTCTACAATGCCGATGGCGAGATGCTGATCGTGCCGCAGATGGGGCGATTACTGCTTCGGACGGAGATGGGAGTTCTTGAGGCTGGCCCGGGCGAGATTGCGGTGATTCAGCGCGGCATTCGTTTTCGCGTGGAACTGCTGGATGAGCAAGCGCGAGGATATATCTGTGAAAACTACGGAGCGCTGCTGCGATTACCTGACCTGGGGCCGATTGGAGCGAATGGGCTGGCGAATCCGCGTGATTTTCTGGCTCCGGTAGCGGCGTTTGAAGATCGCGAAGGCGACTTCCGCATTGTCACGAAGTTCCAGGGAAGGTTGTGGGGGGCGGCTATTGATCACTCGCCGCTGAATGTGGTGGCGTGGCATGGAAATTACGTGCCGTATAAGTATGATCTGGCGAATTTCAACTGCATCAACTCGGTGAGTTTCGATCATCCGGACCCTTCGATTTATACGGTGCTGACTTCGCCTTCGGAGATTCCGGGGACGTCGAATCTTGACTTTGTCATTTTTCCGCCGCGCTGGATGGTGGCTGAGCATACATTTCGTCCGCCGTGGTTTCATCGCAACTTCATGAACGAGTTCATGGGGTTGGTGCGGGGAGAGTATGACGCGAAGGCCGAGGGATTTGTTCCGGGCGGCGCGAGCCTGCACAATTGCATGGCGGGGCACGGGCCGGATGCGGAGACTTTTGAGAAGGCGAGCAACGCCGATTTGAAGCCGGTTTATGTGAAGGACACGCTGGCGTTTATGTTCGAGACACGGTTTGTGTGCCAGCCAACGCGGTTTGCGCTGGAGACTTCGCAACTTGATCATCAGTACTTTGAGTGCTGGCAGGGGCTGAAAAAGAAGTTTACCGCTAACTGACCGCATGGATTCTCGAACTACACAGATGAGAGATGGCTCCGGGCACTCGGCAATCGAATGCTTTATGAGGCGGATCATCGACTATGCGGGGCTGTTTCCGCCGGCATCGCTGAGCATGCTGGACGCTGTCACTAACTACGCGACCTATTCGCAATCGGAATATAACTGGGTGCTTGGAAGTTTTATCGTTCCGGCGGCACGCTTGGTTGATTTCGAGGAAGCGATTGCCGGTTTGCCTTCCGTGGGAACCCCGTTCCGCTGGGATTTGTCAGTTCTGCTTGGAGCCGATCCGAGAGCAGACATGGAGTCGATCCATCGTTTCGATGCTAAACGCGCAAATTCGAATTCACCGGCAGAGGTTGCGATCAAATCGGTCGAAGTAAAGGCGTCGAATCCCGACGAAGTGCGTCGACTGGATGGGCTGTTCCCGTATGACCTTATGGTCTATGTGGAACTGCCGTTTTCCGAGGGTCTACAGGAATTGGTCGCTGCTGTGCGGCGCGCCCTATTTTGTTGCGGGTTGAAGATTCGAATGGGCGGCGAGACTTTGGACAAGTTTCCTGCAGCGGAGGCGGTGATTGAATTTCTTCGCCTTGCTGTGCCGACCGATTTGCATATTAAAGCGACCGCGGGGCTGCACCACCCGGTACGCTCGATGCGCCGATTCACGAATCGATCCGACAGCCCGACTGGAATGATGCATGGGTTTCTGAATCTTTTCCTTGCGGCCGCTTTTCTGAAACACGGGATGGACACCGCTCAGGTTTTGGACATACTTAAGGAGGAGTCGCCATCGGCCTTCCGCTTTGACGAGGAGGAGGTTTCGTGGCGCCAGCACCGGCTCAGTGGACGCAGTCTGTTTCTGGCGCGCCGAAACTTCGCGGAGTCGTTTGGGTCCTGCTCGTTTACGGAACCGATCGATGATTTACGGGCGTTGCACATCCTATGAAAGTTGTTCTGGACGAGACGCACGACCCTAAAATGCGGAGTTGGGTGGAATCGGCTAATGCTGCCGATGCGGATTTTCCCATACAAAATTTGCCGTTTGGAGTGTTTCGACGCGATGCAAAGTCCCGCGCGAGAGTTGGAGTGGCGATTGGGGACAGCATTCTCGATATCGCCTCAGCACGAAACGAACTTGCGTTCGGTGATACAGCGGCGGCTGCCGCAGCCGAGGCGTGTACGGCAAGCGCGCCGCTGACTGTTTCACTCAACGCGCTCATGGCACTTGGCTCCGGCCCACGCCGAGCGCTACGCCGAAGGCTTCATGCGCTTCTTTGTACCGATGCTTCTTCCTCCGATCGCCGGACCGTTGCCAAGTACTTGTTGCGGCAGACCGATGTGGAGATGCTGCTTCCGGCGGTGGTGGGGGATTACACGGATTTTTACGCCTCGATTTTTCACGCTACGAATGTGGGCAAATTGTTTCGGCCTGACAATCCTTTGCTCCCCAATTACAAGTACATTCCGATTGGTTATCACGGGCGGGCGTCGTCGCTGGTTCCGAGTGGGACCTCAGTTCGCCGTCCGGCGGGGCAGACGAGGGAGGGGAATGCCGATCCGAAGTTTGGACCGAGCAAGGCGCTCGATTACGAACTAGAAGTTGGATTTTTTGTTGGTGCAGGAAACAGGCTCGGGGAGCGAATTCCCATCGGCGAGGCGGAAGAACATATTTTTGGAATTTGCCTGGTGAATGACTGGTCGGCGCGCGACATGCAGGCGTGGGAGTATCAGCCGCTCGGGCCGTTTCTGGCGAAGAGTTTTTCGACTTCTTTGTCGCCTTGGGTGGTGACGATGGAAGCGCTCGCGCCATTTCGCGTAGGTGCTTTTTCGCGAGCGGAAGGCGATCCTGCGCCACTGCCTTATCTTTCTGACGAGGGAGATCGGGAGCATGGTGGGGTGAATCTATCGCTGGAAGTTTCTTTGCAATCGGCGCGGATGCGGGAAGCCGGGTTGAAAGCGGCAATTTTAAGCCGCAGCAATTTTCGGGATCTCTACTGGAC
>Ga0187887_10001602_pt1 | contig 19129 bp, 15 predicted proteins | sample June2016WEW_7_10_FD_132977 | JGI IMG/M metagenome (GOLD analysis project Ga0187887, IMG submission 132977) | Peatland microbial communities from SPRUCE experiment site at the Marcell Experimental Forest, Minnesota, USA - June2016WEW_7_10 | ecosystem: Environmental > Terrestrial > Soil >... | reverse complement strand
TCATCACCGCGGCGTTGATGTTGCCGCTCGGCAGATCCGGCATCACCGAGGCGTCGACAATGCGCAACCCGTCGACTCCTCGCAGCTTGAGCTCGGTGTCGACCACCGCCAGCTCGTCCGTGTCCGGGCCCATCCGGCAGGTGCCGGCCGGGTGGTGGACGGTGATGGCGGTGTTGCGGATGTGCGCATCGATGTCGGCCGCCGAGCGCTTGTCATCGCCCGGCAGGAACTCGCGCGCAATGTAGCGTTGCATCGAGGGCTGCGCCGCCACCTCGCGCGCCAGGCCAACGCCGGCACGCACCGCCTGCCAGTCCGCCTCGGTGCCGAGGAAGCGTTGCAGAATGCGCGGGTGAGCCGACGGATCCGCCGACTTGAGCGTCACCCGCCCGCGGCTCTCCGGACGCAGCATCACGATGCGGCACGCGAAGCCGTCCTTGAACGGCGCCTTGAACGGACGCAAGTACGGCCACGCCCCGAGCGGTGCCGCCGTCAGCAGCAACTGGATGTCCGGCGCGGCAAGATCGGCGCGGCTCTTCAAGAAGGCGACGCCGCCGCCCGGCACGTCGGCGGCGAAACCGGTGCCGAACAGATACGCTTTCGCGAGCTCACGCGCGATGCGGTCGTAGCGCATCATGGACAGGAACGGTCCGGGCTCGCGGCGGTGATACATCAGAATGACCGACACGTGATCCTGAAGATTGCGGCCGACACCGGGAAGCGCCGCCTTGACCGCAATGCCGTGGCGCTGCAATTCCTCCGCATCGCCCACACCCGACAGCATGAGAAGCTGCGGCGTGTTGATGACTCCACCAGAGAGGATCACCTCGCGCATCGCGAGCGCCGTCTGGCGGGATCCACCCTGGAGATACTCGATTCCCCGGGCCCGGCCGCTTTCGATCGGCACTTTGAGCGCCAAGGCGTTGACCTCGACGCGAAGGTTCGACCGCGAGAGCGCTGGACGCAGATAGGCGGTCGCCGAGCTCGCGCGCCGACCCCCGCCGATGGTCATCTGCAAGCGCGAGAAGCCGAGCTGCTGCTCGCCGTTGTAGTCGTCGGTCCACGGATGGCCGGCTGTCTGGCCTGCTTCGGCGAACGCGCCGATCAGCGGATCCTGATAGCGGCAGCTCTGCACCGCGAGCGGCCCGGCGCCGCCCCGGTGGACGCTCGCACCGCCTTCCCAGCGCTCCGTTTTTCGAAAATACGGCAGCACGTCATCGTACGACCAGCCGGCCGCGCCGGCTTCGGCCCAGCGGTCATAGTCGCCGCGATTCCCGCGCACATACGCCATGGCGTTGGTGGAAGAGCATCCCCCCACGACTTTGCCGCGCGCGCATTCGACGCTGCGCCCGCCCACGCTGTCTTCGGGCTCGCAGAAGTAATTCCAGTCATGCAGGCGCTTTTGCAGGATCTTGCCCCAGCCGAGCGGGATATGGATCCAGGGATCGCGGTCCCAGCCGCCGGCCTCGAGCAGCAAGACGGACACCGCGGGATCCTCACTCAAGCGGTTCGCGAGCACGCAACCGGCCGAGCCCGCACCGACGATGATGTAATCGAACGCCGCAGTCTTCGCCATGAAAAATTGGTTCGCTCAGGAGACTTGGGTTCAGTATAGACCGAACCAATGGGCGCGAGACTACTGAGTTGCGTCGTTGCGGGGGAAAGCCTGCTCGTGGATGTACTGCTGCACGTCGCCGAGATGGCGCTGCATCTGCAGGTAGGCTTCCTGGCCGTTGCGGGCGGCGATGGCCGCGGCGATCGACTCGTGGAAATTGGCGTAAACGGACTGGCGCTTGTAGCAGTGCGCATTCTCGCCGAGGCGCCGCCAGCCCACGTCGCGCTGGCTGGCGCGCATGGTGTCGAAGAATGCCAGAAACAGCGTGTTTCGGGCGGCTTCGGCGATGGTGCGATGGAACAGCGAGTCGGCACGCTCATACGTTTCGGCGTCGCTCGATGTGCGCGTCTTGGCCGCGAGCTGCTGCAGGCGCTTGATCTCGGACTGCGACGCGCGCAGCGCCGCGAGACGCGCCATGACGGGTTCGGTCGCGAGGCGTACTTCGATGACCTCGAGCGGATTGGTGTAATCGAGCACGTTGTCGAGGGCGGCGCTCAAGTTCGACCGCGCCCCGCCGGATGCTGCGGCGTTCGGTGCCGGCATCGGCGCACCGGCGGCGGGACGCGTGTCGATGAAAGTTCCGCGTCCCTGATGGCGGTGGATCCGGCCTTCCTGTTCGAGCACGTCGAGCGCCCGGCGTACCGAGCGGCGACCCACGCCGAGCTCCGATGCTAGAGTCCTTTCGGGCGGTATCCTTCCGTCGAGGGCGACATTCTGCCGCTCGATGAAGTCGCGCACTTTGCTCAGAGCTTGATCGCTTCTATCCATGTCTCGCAGCCGGCCTCTTCGATGTTGCTACGATATCACAGGCATCGAGTGCGTAGATTACCGCAGCCCCGCGGATGGCCGAATCGCCCCTGCGTGCGGTTGACGGCGCAGGTGGTTCAGGTCAGACTTCATTCTTCTTCATTGCCGAACCACTTACGAACTTGGTTCGGGAGAGGGCGACATGGGCGCAAAGGAAAAAGTGGTGGCGGGCGAACTCGAGGCTCGGCTCGATGCGTTGCACCGCGACGTGTATGCCAACAACATGGCGCCCTATTGGGTGGTCGACAGGAGCGTCGCCCACGATGAGGATCGCCAGGTGCAGCAGGGACGCAAGGCCGTTCCCTTCATCTGGAAGTACAAGCAGCAGATCGAGCCGCTCCTCAAGCTGTCCGCGGAGCTGATTAAGACCGAGACCTCGGAACGGCGCTCGCTCGTGCTGGTGAATCCGGGCCTCGCGCCGCAACGCGCCACCGCCTCGACGCTTTACGTGGCCTACCGGGTGAACGATCCGGTCGAGATCATGCCGCCGCATCGCCACTCGCCGAATGCCATTCGTCTGGGGCTGACGGGCTCGATGAATTTCACCGGCGTCGAGGGCGAGAACATCGTGTTCGGTCCCGGCGATCTCGTGTTGACGCCGCACGATACCTGGCACAACCACGGCAACCGCAGCGAGCAGCCCGCCATCAACCTGAGCGTTCTCGACCTGCCGCTGTGCGAGACCTTGAACTCCATGTATTTCGAGCACGACTACACCGAGGAGGAGGAGGGCAAGCGCGTCCGTCGCGCCATGCAGACCGAGCGCTTCCCGGCGGACTATTCCCAGCGGGTATACGGCGGCGGCGGGTTTTTGCCGCGTTTCGTCTCGCATCACCGCGGTGCCGGCAATGCCTCGCCCATGTACGTCTACCGCTACGACATGATGCGCGAGCTGCTCGAGAAGTTTCGCGATTGGGACGGCGACCGCCACGAGGCGCTGATGGTCGAATATGTCGATCCGACCACGGGGCTGTCCGTCTACAAGACCATGACCTTCTTCATGCAGATGCTGCGTCCCGGCGAGCGCACGCTGCCCTTGAAGCAGAGTGCGAACCTCACCTGCTCCCCGTTCGAGGGCCGCGGCTACAGCGTGATCGGCGGTCAGCGTGTCGATTGGGAGCCGTTCGACACTTTCGTCGTTCCCGGCGGCACGTGGTGCGAACACGTGAACACTTCCGACAAGGAGCCCGCCATCCTATTCGTGGGCAGCGATGAGCCGACCCTCAAGGCTCTGGCGCTTTATCAGAAGCATGGCAAGAACGACAGCGGCGATATCATCCGGTTATTCTGAGGCTGCCCGCGGTCGGCGCCTCTCGACGGTTACAGGCTCAAGATAATGGCACGCTCCAAGAACACGCGGCTCCTCGCTCACATCGACTGCCCCGGCGGCGGCCAGGTGTGGGTCGACGGCAAAACTCTCTACATCGGCCACATGCGCGAGCCCACCGGCACGACCATCGTGGACATCGCGGACCCCGCACAGCCCCAAGTGATCGCCCGCGTCGAGGTGCCGCCGGGCTGGCATTCGCACAAGGTGCGCGTGGCCAACGGCATCATGGTGGTGAATCATGAGCGCCAGGGCCAGGGCGGCGATCCGAACTTCGGCGGCGGTCTCGGGATCTACGACGTATCGACGCCGTCGCGTCCCGAGCTGCTCTGCAAGTGGCGCACCTACGGCAAGGGCGTCCATCGCTACGACTTCGACGGCCGCTACGCCTACATCTCTCCCACGGCCGAAGGCTACATCGGCAACATCATGATGATTCTCGACCTCAAGGATCCGGCTCATCCGCAAGAGGTCGGGCGCTGGTGGATCCCGGGCCAGTGGCAGGCGGGCGGCGAGACCAATCCCTGGAGCGAAGGTCCGGCGCCGCGCTGCCATCACCCGATGCGCATGGGCGACCGTCTCTATGTCAGCTACTGGCATCACGGGTATCACATACTCGACATCTCCGACATGTCGAAGCCGAAGCGCATCGCGAGCGGCAATACCTCGCCGGCCTTTCCGCATCCGACCCACACGTGTCTTCCCATCCCGCAAACGCTCAAGGGCCGCAGGGTCATGGTGGTGGCGGACGAGGACGTGGCGAAGCTCTGGCCGTCGGCACCGGCGTTCACGTGGATCTACGACATCACCAACGAGTACTGCCCCGTGCCGATCTCGACCTTCCAGGTGGAGGGGCTCGACCCGGATGGCGCGCCGCAGCCGCCGATGATGGGCTGCCATCAACCTTCCGAGCGCTTCAAGGGGACCATCATCCCGTTCGCCTGGTTCGCGAAGGGATTGCGGATCCTCGATATCGCGGATCCGTTCGCACCGCGAGAGGTCGCATTCTACGAATCGGATCCGCCGCAGGGCTTTAGCCTCGCATCCTCCAACGACGTCACCATCGACGATCGGGGCCTGTGCTATTTGATCGACCGCCAGCGCGGCGTCGATGTGATCGAGACCTCGGTACTTTGATATCCGGAATTCAGTGAAAGGACGCCTCACGCAGTGAACGACAAGATCATCCCCATCGGCAAGCGCAACCCGAACCTGCCTTTTCATCCCGCGGTGCGTGCGGGCGATTTCATCTACGTCTCGGGACAGGTTGCCAAGGATGAGAACGGCAACATGTCGAGCGGCAACATCGAGGAGGAGACGCGCTGGACCCTCGAGGGCATCCGCCGCATTTTGCAGCTCGAAGGCGCGGACTTGAGCGACGTGGTCAAGGTCACCGTCTATCTCGACGACGCCCGTAATTTCGGCCGTTACAACAAGATCTTTGCCGAATACTTCCCGGATGGCCGCGTGTCGCGAACCACGGTCGAGGCCCGCGCGGTGATCGAATGCAAGATCGAAATGGATGCGGTCGCCTACAAGCCGCGCAGTTGAATTCGTTGAACAAAGTCATGGGCCGCGGTGCAGGGAGAACACGATGTTGAAAGTTTTAGGTCGAGGCACGTCGGGTAATGTGCAGAAGGTGATCTGGCTCCTGGAGGAGTTGGGCCTTCCATATGAGCGCGAGGATTATGGGCGCCAGTTCAACAACACCCAGACCGAGGCGTACCTGAAGTTGAATCCCAACGGCAAGGTGCCGACGCTCGTGGACGGCGATGTCGCCGTGTGGGAGTCGAATACCATTCTGCGCTACCTTTGCTCGAAGTCGCCCGGCGGCGCGGCGCTGCATCCCGCGGACCCGGCGGCGCGCAGCCAGGTCGAACGTTGGATGGACTGGCAGCTCGCCTCGCTCAACGCCCCCTACCTCGGCGTTTTCCGGGAAGCGAAAAAGAAGGAAGAAGAGCGTGCGTCGAGCTTTGCCGCCGACTCGAAGGAGCTGACGGCGCAGCTCGAGATCCTGGAGAAGGGCACGGCGGGACGGCCGTGGTTGGCCGGTGAGCGTTTCTCCCTCGCCGACATCTGCTTGGGGCCCATCATCGATCGCACCCTGGCATTCCCGGTCACGCTGCCCGCGCTTCCCGGCCTCAAGGCCTGGCGCGAGAAGCTCGTGGCCCGCGAGGCCTACAAGCGCTCGAAAGGCTGAGCCGGCGTATGGTCGGTGGTTCCGGCATCGAGAACTCGGCCGTCGTCCAGAGCGCGGCCGTCGTCCAGAGCGCGGCTATCGTCGGTCTCGGCACCATGGGGCCCGGCATCGCCGCGACCCTGGCGCGCGCGGGCCTGAAGGTTTCCGCCTTCGATGCGGACCCCGTCAAACGCGCCAAGGCGCCGCAAGGATTTGCAGCGGCCGCCGCCGTGCTGGCCGCACTCGCGGTGCCCGATCGCGGCGCGCACGACATCGCGATGCACGACAGTCTCGGAGCCTGCGTTGCGGGCGCAGACCTCGTCATCGAGACGGTGCCGGAGGACCTCGATCTGAAGATCCGGGTGTTTCGCGATATCGAGGCGCAGGTGGGCGAGGACGTCATTCTCGCCTCCGACACGTCCGGCATTCCGATCACTCACATCCAGGCAGGCACGCGCGTGCCCGGCCGCGTCATCGGCATGCATTGGTCGAACCCGCCGCACATCATTCCCATGATCGAGGTGATTTCGGGCGAGCACACCGTGCCCGCGGTCGCGAATGCGCTCATCGAGGTCATCCGGCGCTGCGGCCACTTGCCCATCACCATTCGCAAGGACGTGCCGGGATTCGTCGAGAATCGCGTGCTCTACGCGGTCATGCGCGAATGTCTCGATCTCGTCGAACAGGGCGTCATCGAGCCGCAGGATCTCGACGCCTGTGTTTCCTGGGGCATCGGCTACAAGCTCGCCGTGGTCGGGCCGATGGCGCTGCTCGACATGGCGGGCCTCGACATCTACGCCGCGGTCTCGAGCTATCTCAACAAGGAATTGTGCAATCGCACGGACACCGCGGGCTACGTTGCCGAGCGCATGGCGCAGGGCAAGCTTGGCATCAAGACCGGCGGCGGCATTTACGACTACACTCCGGAGAAGATCGCCGAACTCCAGAGCGCCAGGGCACGCAAATTGGTGGCCGTGCGCAAGGTATTGCAGCAATGACTCAGCGGAGAAGATCATCGGCACCTGCGGTCCTGCTGGCGGCCGGCTGGATGCTCGCCTGTTTCGCCAACGCGTCCGCCGCGGAACTCAAGGCGCTCGCAATCATGATGCCCGAGGAGCCGACCGATTACGGATGGAATCAGCAGGGCTTCAATGCGGCCAAGGCCGTGGCCGCAAAATATGGCCTGAAATTCATGCCCGCCACGGGCTTGGGCTATGGCGACGTGCATGCGGAGCTGCGCGAGCTGGCTGAAGATGGGGCGAGCCTCATCATCGCCCATGGCGCCGGCTACAACACCGCAGCGCCCGAGATCGGCGCCGAGATGCACGTACCGGTGGCCATCGTCGATCGTCCGAAGGACTCCAAACCCGGTGCCGTTGCCGATTACACCTTGTCTGGCCATCAGGGGGCGTACCTCGCCGGCGTGCTCGCCGCCAAGACCACCGAGACGCGAATCGTCGGCGTCGTGACCACGGGCGAGCCGCCCTCCTGGAACTCCCAGTCCGCGGCCTTCGCCCAGGGCGTGCACGCGACGGATCCCAAAATACGAATTATCTATGCGGTGATCGGGCCTGCCGCCTACTCCGACGCCGCCGGCGGGCGCCGGGTGACCGAGTCGGCGATCGGAGCGGGCGCCGACGTGATTTTCGGGCAGGGCGACGGCGCGAGCTTCGGCATGTTGCAGGCGGTCGAAACCAAGAAATCCACCGGCGGAGGCAAGGTCTGGTTCATCGATGTGATCGGCGACAAGACGCCGATCGACAAGGGAAATCTTCTCTCGTCCGTGGTCTGGAACCTCGTGCCCGTCTATTCGGCGATGGTCGAGGATCTCAAGGCAAACAAGTTCGGCACTCACCCGTATCGGCTGCAGCTCTCGGACGACTCCGTGCGGTTGCTGCACTCGACGCACATTCCCGACAAGACGTGGGCCGAGCTCGAGGCGGTGCGCAAGCAGATCATCGACGGCACGCTGAAGATCGAGCCGATCTTCGATGCCGTCCAGGTTCGCGCGCTGATGAGTTCCGTGGCGGCGCCGCCGAAGTAGCCGGCGGCCATGCAATCAGGTGAGACAGCGGATTCGCCGCGGTCCGGCCGGGTTGCCGTGGCGGCGTTGCGCGGCGTCACCAAGCGCTTCCCCGGCATCGTCGCGCTCGATGCCGTTTCCCTCGAGTTCCATCCCGGCGAGATCCACGTGTTGCTCGGCGAGAACGGTGCGGGCAAATCCACGCTGGTGAGCTTGCTCGCCGGCATGCAGCAGCCTGACGAAGGCGACATCCTCATCGACGGGGCTCCCGCCACGATCGACTCGCCCCGGCGCAGCATGGATCTCGGGATTGGCGCGGTGTTTCAGCGCGTGCTGTTGGTCCCAAGTCTCACCGTCATCGAAAACCTGATGCTGGGAGGCTCCTGGCTCAAGCCGTTGGCGCGCGCCGCGGCCCTGCGCCGCTTCGAGGAGCTGTCCTCGCTCCTGGGCACCCGCATCGATCCGCACGCGCCGGTCTCCGGACTGTCCCTCGGCGAGCAGCAGCAGGTGGAAATCACCCGTGCGCTGTGGCGTGACGAGAAGCTGCTGCTCCTCGATGAGCCGACTTCGATGCTCACGCCACAGGGCGTGGCCGATCTCGGCCGCATGATGCAGCGTCTGAAGGAGAAGGGCGTCGCACTGATCCTGATCACCCATAAGCTGCTCGAGGCTTACGATTTCGGCGACCGCATCTCGGTGCTGCGCCTCGGCCGCTTCGCAGGCGACATCGGTCCGCAGCGGCTGCAGGCGATGAGCGAGGCTGAAAGGACCGACACCGTGATCGGATTGATGTTCGGCACGGACGGCGCCCCCGCCGCTGGCGCCACCGCTGCCACCGCCACCACCGCCGCTAGCGCCACCGCCACTCCCGCCGCCGCATCGGACCCCAGCCGCGAGGAGGAACTCGCGATCCTGCTCGGCAAAAAGCTCCGCCGCGCCAATACCGTGGATCGCAGCAAGCCGGCGACGTTGTCGGTGCATGCCCTGTCGACGGCGCCAGATTTTGCCGAGACGCCGCTCCACGCGGTGAACTTCGACCTCTGGTCGGGTGAAGTGCTGGGAATCGCCGGCGTTGATGGCAACGGTCAGAAGCACCTCGCCGAAGTGCTCGCGGGCCAACGCCCGTCGTGGCAGGGCCGGATCGAGCTCGCCGGCTCCGACATCACGCGCGGCCGCGTCCCTGAGCGGCGGCAGCGCGGAGTCCGTTACGTCACCGATGACCGGCTCGGCGAGGGCACGGTCGGCACCTTCTCCGTGGCGGCCAACCTGGTGCTCAAGGAGATCGGCAGCCCGCCCTACTGGCGCCGCGGCATCAGCGATTGGGAGCTCATCCACGAGAGCGCCCGCGAGCAGATTCGGCGCAACGACATCCGCACGCCGTCGGAACTCACGCCCGTGGGCAAGCTCTCGGGCGGCAACGTCCAGAAGGTGCTGCTCGCGCGCGAACTCGATGCCGAGGCCAACGTCGCGATTCTCAACAAGCCGACCTACGGTCTCGATCTGCATAATCAGCGCCTCGCTCTCGACCGGATCGTCGCGGCCGCCGGGCGCGGTGTCGCGTTGATCGTGATCTCGACCGACCTCGACGAGTTGCTCGAGGTCAGCGACCGCATCGGAGTGATGTTTCAGGGACGGCTCGCAGGCATCGTCGACAATGACGACGGGGCGCTCGACAAGATCCGGCGCCTGATGGCGGGAGCGCAGGCATGACGACGACCCCAGGTGAAAGGGGGGCGGGACCCGCGGCGACGCTGCTGCGCGTGCTGATTCCGGTCGTTCTGGCGCTCGTCGCCGGCGGCCTCATTCTTTTGGCGCTGGGCAAGGATCCGCTCGGTTACTACGGCTATGTCTTGCAGAGGAGCCTTTTGCGCTGGGGCGGGGTTCAGGAGACCCTCACGCGGATGGCGCCGCTCCTGTTGATCGCCGCCGGTCTGATCGTCGCCTTTCGCGCGGGGCTATGGAATCTGGGCGGCGATGGACAGTTCCTGCTGGCAGCCGTGGCCAGCGCCGCGCTTGCACCGGCGCTCGCCCCGTGGCTGCCGCGCGGGTTCAATCTCATCGTCTGCATGCTCGTAGGGAGCCTCGTCGGGGCGCTGTGGTCATTGATTCCCGCGGTGCTCAAGGCGCGCTACGGGGTCAACGAGATCATCACCACGCTGATGATGAGCTTCCTCGGTACCAGCCTCGCGAACGTGATGATCAAGCTCGTGCTGCGTGATCCCGATACCACCGTGCCGCAGACCCGCAGCCTTCCGGTCGACGACCGCTTGCCGCGCCTGTTCGGCACCACCATCCATGGTGGACTTCTGCTCGCGGTCCTCGCCGTCATCCTGGTTCACCTGATGATGACTCGAACGGCCTTCGGCCTGAAATTGCAGGTTCTGGGCGCCAACCGAGCGGCGGCGATCCATGCGGGATTGCGCGTGGAGCGGCTGACCATCGGCGCCTTCGCTTTGAGCGCCGGGCTGATCGGCCTCGGCGGCGCGGTCGAGGTTCTGGGCGTCTGGGGCACGGTGCGCGCGGATTGGAATCCGGCGCTGGGTCTGCTGGTCGTCCCGCTGGTATTCCTGGCGCGCTTCAACGGCTACGCCGTCATGGGCTTCACGCTGTTTTTTTCGGCGCTGATGGTGGGCGGGGAAAGCGCCGCGCGGCGGGTCGGCGTGCCCCAGCATTATGTGCTCGTGCTGGTGGCGCTATTGCTCCTGTTCCTGGCGCTGGTCGAATATCTGGATCAAACCCGTCGCAAACTCAAGGCCGCCTGAATCATGAATGCACTGTTCACCGAGCCGTTCTTGGTCTCCCTGCTGTTCGGTGCGGTGACCGCAGGTCTGCCGCTGCTGCTCGCCGGTCTCGGCGAGCAGATCTCGGAAAAAGCGGGAGTTCTAAATATCGGTCTCGAGGGCATGATGCTCATCGGCGCGTATACGGGATTCGTCGCGACGTATCACACGGGGTCTTTCTGGTTGGGATTCCTGGCGGGCGGTGCGGGCGGCATGGCCGCTGCGCTCATCGTGCTCTTCTTGTGCATACGCAAAGGACTCAATCAGATCGTCATCGGCATCGCCATCACCGTGGGCGCGCAGGGCCTCACCTCGCTCCTGCATTTCGTGCAGTTCAGCCGCTCATATCCGCGCCTGCCGGCGGCGCCGATTCTCGCGTTGCCGCTGCTGCGTGACATACCTGTTCTTGGCAAAGGACTGTTCAGCCACAACCCGCTGGTTTACTTGGGCGTGATCCTCGTGGCGGTGCTCGCGTGGCTGTTCCGCTCGACCTACCTCGGCCTCAGTCTGGAAGCCGCCGGGAACAAACCCGCCGCGCTCGACGCCGCCGGCGTCGATGTGGTGCGCACCCGCTCCGTGGCCGTGCTGTGTACGGGATTCCTTGCCGGACTCGGCGGTGCCTACATGGCGAACGTCGGTGCGGGTCTATTCGTGCCCTTCATCACCGGCGGCGCCGGGGTCATCGGTATCGTGCTCGCGATGCTCGCCCGCGGACGGCCGCTCTGGGTGCTGATCGGCGCCGCCCTGTTCGGCGCGAGTCTGGCCATGACCACGGCCCTGCAGGTCGCCGGCATCGACATCCCCACCGACGTGGTGCAGATGCTGCCCTTCGCAGTCGTGATGCTGGTGCTGGTGCTCTTCGCGCGCAATAGTATGTTGCCGCCGGCATTGGGCTCACCCTACGTGCGCGGCGAGCGCTGAACAACGACCACTCCTAAGGAGACCACCGATGCGCATCACGCCGGATCAAGAGCCGATTTTCACCCTGACGACCGGTCCCGTGGATGCCTACCCCCAAGTGCTGCAGGGGCTGTCGAGACCCGTGCTCTACGACTACGACCCCGCGTTTCTCGCCTTCTACGAACGCACGGTGGAGAAGCTGCGCACCGCGTTCCGTACCCCGCATGTGCCCGTGATCCTTCAAGGCGAGCCGGTGCTCGCGCTGGAGGCGGGGGCGGCCTCGCTGATCGCGCGGGACGATGTGGTGCTCAATCTCGTGTCCGGCGTTTACGGTGCCGGGTTCGGCTTCTGGGCCAAGCGCTATTGCGCCGAGCTCATCGAGATCCGCGTGCCGTATGACGAGGTCATCGACCCGGACCGTGTTGCCGCCCTGCTGAAGGCACGACCCGAGATCCGCGTCGTGTCCGTCTGCCACCACGACACACCCTCCGGGACCATCAACCCGGTGGCGGAGATCGGCCGGATCGTCGCGGCGCACGGCGCCTATCTCCTGGTCGATGCCGTTTCCTCGTTCGGCGGCATGGAGGTCGGCCCCGATAGCTGCCAGGCGGATCTGTTCGTCACCGGGCCGAATAAATGCCTGGGTTGCCCACCCGGGCTGTCGCTCGTCGGCGTGACGCCGCGTGCCTGGGATAAGATGAAAAGCAATCCGCACGCACCGCGCGATTCCATGCTGAGCATCCTCGATTGGGAGCATGCCTGGCGCCGCGACCGGCCATTTCCCTTCACGCCGTCGGTCTCTGAAATCAACGGTCTGGATGCGGCGCTCGATCTGTATCTCAAGGAGGGGCCCGAACATGTTTGGGCCCGACATGCGCTCACCGCCGCGGCCTGCCGTGCCGGCATTCTCGCGATGGGCCTGTCTCTCTGGCCTAAAGAGGAGCGCACCGCCTCGCCGACCACGACCGCCGTGCGCATCCCGGCCGGCATCGAGGACGCCGCGCTCCGAGCGGCCGCGCGCGCACGCTACGGGGTGGTGTTCTCGTCCGGACGGGGCGAGACGCTCGGCAAGCTCGTCCGCATCGGCCACATGGGACCGACCGCGAGACCTCTGTACGCGGTGGTGGCCCTGACCGCGCTCGGCGGCGCGATCCGCGCGTTGGGACACCCGCTCGACGTGGCCTCCGGGATGGCGGCGGCGCTCGCGGCCATCGACCGGGGCGTCGATTGACCTGGCGCTTGGTTCCGGAGAGACTCAGGTCGACCCAGCAATTCTGGAACCAATTACTGATATGGTTCGGGCTGCGCCGCATCGGCCATGCCGCTCCACCATCGAGGTACTCATGAACGCGGGATCTTGGAAAGCAGCTTTTTGGGCCGTGGTGTTGTCGTGGGGAGTGCCAGCGGGAGCGTGGGCAGCTGATCCGGCGTCCGACGTGCCGTCAGCCAGCGATCTCTTGCTGCTCCACGGACATATCTACACCGGCGCGAAAAATGCACCTTGGGCCGAGGCCTTGTCCGTGACGGGCTCGCGCATCGATGCGGTCGGAGCCGATGCCGAACTCCTCGCACGGCGCGGACCCTCGACGCGCGTGATCGACCTCCACGGGCGCACCGTGATTCCCGGCATCGTGGACGGGCATATTCACGTCTGGCTCGGAGCGATCGCACTGCACGGATTCAATTTGTCGACGCCCGAGGCGAGCATCACGCCGTCGAAGCCCAAGCTCCTGATCGCACGGATCCGCGAATATGCCGCGAGCCACCCGGCGGAGAATTTGATCTTCGGCCGCGTGGACTTCAGCCCGTCGCCGCCGTTCGCACCGACCTCCGCGCTGCTCGACCAGGCCGTCCCTGACCGGCCCATCATCGTTCACAACATCTCCGAGCACGCCATGTGGCTCAACTCCAAGGCGTTGGCGCTCGTGGGCATCACCGACGCGCCGCTCGCGGATCCGGTGGAGGAGCGAAACGTGGTCCGGGACGCGAGCGGCCACGCCACGGGCGTTCTGATCGAGGCGGCCATGGAAGCGGTGGAGCGATACGTGAGGGCGACGCTCTCCATGGAGGAGCAGCTCGCCATGATTCAGGTGGCCACGCGGGAGGTGAACCGCTACGGGGTCACCAGCGTCGTCAACGCGACCGGCGATCTGGCCGAGATCAAGCTGTACGCCGCGCTGCGCGATCGCGGTGCGTTGACCGTGCGCACGCGCACCGCTTTCGGCGCAGTCTCCACGCCGCACCGGCTCACGCCGCAGTTTCTCGCCGATCTCGAGGAAGCTCGAACGACCTATCACGACGAGTGGGTGTCGGCGAATCTGGTGAAATTCTTCGCGGACGGCTTCACCGGGCTCCTGGCTCCTCTGGTCTACAGGCCAGACCAATTCAAGACGCTGGTCGCGGAGTTGGATCGTCGCGGCTATCAACTCATGACGCATGCCACCCGGTTCGACACCGTCCACATGGTGCTCGATGCCTACGAGGCGGCGGAGCGCACCAACGGCCCGCGCGACCGGCGGCTGCGGATCGAGCACAGCTCCTCGGTGCGCGAGTCCGATTTCCCGCGCTACGCGGCACTCTCGGTGATCAACGTCACCTCGCCCGGCTTTTGCTGCGGCGACTCCGGCACGAACGCCGATCCCAAGGATCCCACCCCGAGCGATCAGTGGCAGACGTTCCTCAAGGACGGGGTGGTGCTCGGTTTCTCGAGCGACTGGCCGTGCTCCTGGCCGCCGAATCCCTTCGTCAGCATGCAGGCGGCGATCACGCGTGAAATCTGGCATTCCGACGACACGGCCGACATCATCGATCTGCCGATGGATGGCGCCGCACTCGCGGGCGCGCGTCCCACCGGCAAGTTCTATACGCCCGAGCAGCGCATCAGCGTGCGCCAGGCGGTGGACGCGTACACGCGGGGCTCCGCGTACGCGGAGTTCGCGGAAAGCCGCGTCGGCACCCTGGAGGTCGGAAAATTCGCCGATCTCGCCGTGCTGTCGCAGGACATCTTCAGCGTGCCGGGGAAGAGCGTCGGCAAGACTCGCGTGCTTTTGACCCTGGTGGGCGGCAAGGTCGTCTACGGCGAACCACCGAATGGCGCGCCGCCTCAAATCTCGAACCAATAGCCAGAGAACGAAACCAGAAATGATATTGTCATGACGTTTGCTTAGTGCCACTATTGAACCAACGGGAGAACTTGGTTCGCTAAGAATTCGATGACGTGTGACGATTGTTGCAGTCAGCTCAAAAGGGGATGTTTCAATGCGCCGGACCGGGAAGCAGACAGTGTCGTGTATCTTGGGTGGAGTCGTGCTCGCGCCCCTGGTGGGAATAGCGGCCCCCACTGACTCCTCGGACGAACTCGATAGCATCATCGTCGTCGGACAGAAAGAGAACCAGGGCATTCAGCGGGCGCCCGAGGCGATCACCGCCCTGCCGACGGAAGTTTTGAAACAGAATGTGGTGAGGAGCGCGGAGGACTTGGACGGCCTGGTGCCGAGCCTGGTCATCGGCGAGAGCGACGGCTACAACTTCGACCTCTCCATTCGCGGAATCGGGCTGAACTCCCCCCAGGACGATGGCTCCCCGGCGTCGGTCTCCGTACATCAGAACGGCATATTCATGCCGAACCCGCTTGCCCTGAGCTTGAGCTTTTTGGACGTCGACCATATCGAGGTGTTGCGTGGACCGCAGGGTACTGTCTTCGGACAGAACGCGGTCGGCGGCACCCTCAACATCATCACCGTTCAACCGACTTTCGATGCGGTCAAGGGATACTCCGACGTCGAGCTCGGTTCCTTCGATCTGACGCACCTGCGCACGGCGGTCAATCTGCCGCTCTCGAGCACGTTCGCCATCCGCTTGGCCGGCGATTTCATCAAGCAGGACGGCTATGTGTCGGCGACCCAGGTGCCCGGCGACTACCACCTCAACGACACGCACAACTATCACGTGCGCATGACGGCATTGTTCCAGCCGATCGAGAATTTCTCGGTCGTCGGCAGCCTCGAGTATGCGAAGGTCGTCCAGCATGAGCCCGAGAGCAAGAACATCCTGGATCCGAACACGAACCCTTACGACGAGACCAGCGATTGGCCGGGTGTCTACGACATCGATCAGACCATCGCGACCCTCACCGCGACCTATGATTTCTCCGCAATGACCTTCAAGTCACTGTCGAGCGTGCAGTACATGAATCAAGGCGGCTCGAACTCGGAAAGCGGACTTACCGTGCCGATCGCGACCAACCTCTACGGCGGCGAGAACGACCAGTTCGTGCTGCATCAGAACTATGCGGTGACGCAGGAATTCGACTTGAGCTCGAAACCCGGCGGACCGCTCGATTGGGTGGCGGGTGTCTTTTATCTCGATAGCCGCACCACCGACGGCTACGACCAGTATCTGCGCAATCCGTCCCAGCCCGGTGCGCCGGATATCCTCAATAACGAGAACGAAGCCCTGGTGGAGCCGGAGATCCAAGCCGGCACGCTCTATTTCGAGACTTCGAATGCATTCAGGCATACCTCGGTGTCCGGCTTCGGCCAGGGCATCTACCACATCAATGATGACCTTCGGGCCACCGCCGGATTCCGTTACACGACGGATCACAACACGACGCTGCTCGACAATTATTTCGGCGACCCTAACTTGGGCGGCGGCATCGTGCATCTGAGCCAGCACTCCGACAAGCTGACCTGGAAGACCGGCCTCGATTACCAGGTCACTCCCGACAAATTTCTCTATGGCAGCATCTCCACCGGCTATAAGCCGGGCGGCGGCAATCCGGGCACCGCGCCAGCCGTGGTTCCCGCGAACTATCAGCCCGAGACCATCACCGCTTTTGAACTGGGCTCGAAGAACGCGTTCCTCGACAAGACCGTGGTCGCGAATTTCGCCGGTTTCTACTACATCGACAAGAACATGCAGTATCACGCCGAGGATCTGATCAATTTTGACGGCGGCGTCGACAACCTGCCCAAGGTGTATGTCTACGGTGTCGAGGCGGAGTTCAGCGCGCAGCTGCCGTACAGCTTCCGTCTCAGCGGGAACCTCACGGCCGAACACGGCAAGATCGCGACCCATGTATCCACGATCGACAACCTGGCCGGCAACGCTGCCAACAGTCAATTCGCGGCGCAATATGGCGAGACGGCATTCATCGACGCGGAGTTCGGCATACCGAACCCCGCGCTGCCGAACGGCGTGCAGCTCCTATCAGCGCTGCGGGCCAAGGGCTATCGCGACGTGTACGGCAATCAGCCGCCGAACCTCCCCAACTACATGGCTTCCCTTGCGCTGTCCCAGCTGTCCCAGCTCGGCAACGGCGCGAGCTTCCTGTCGCGGCTGCAGGCCAACTATCGGGATCATTATGCGGACACCGCATTCGGCAATTCGTATTACTACACGACGCCGAGCTACATCTTGATGAATCTCTTTTTCGATTACACCTTCCCGAACAAGAGGCTCGATCTGACTTTCAATGTCACCAACCTGGCCGATCGCGCGCTGGTGAGTTATCGTTTCACCAACCAATACGGCGGTGAGACGACGCAGACCTGGTTCCCGCCGCGCGAGTACATCGTAGGCGCCAGTTACAAATTCTGAGTGCGACGCACATGGGGCGGATGATCGGGCTCCGCGCCCGCACTGCCGTGGCTGTCGCGGCTGCGTGGGCCCTCGGCGCAACGTTCGGCGCCTCCGCTGCCCAAGTCACGGCGCTCGCCATCATGCTGCCCGAGGAGCCCACCGACTTCGGCTGGAATCAGCAGGCCTTCGAGGCAGCCAAGGCGGTCGCCGCGAAATACCACCTCGAGTTCATGCCGGCGGCGGGACTCGGTTACGGAGACGTGCATTCGGAACTGCGCGAACTCGCGGATGATGGAGCGAGCCTGATCATCGCGCATGCCAGCGGTTACAACACCGCGGCGCCCGAGATCGGCCGCGAGAAACACGTGCCGGTCGCCATTGTCGATCGTCCCAAGGACTCCAAGCCCGGCGCGGTCGCGGACTACACTTTATCCGGGCGGGAAGGGGCCTACCTCGCCGGCGTGCTCGCGGGCAGGACGACCAAGACTCACGTCGTGGCCATCGTGGTGGCCGCCGAGTCGCCACCCTGGAACAGCCAGTCGGCCGCTTTCGCGCAGGGGGTCCGGGCGACCGATCCCGGTGTGAAGGTGCTGTACGCAGTGATCGGGCCGGCGGCCTATGCCGACGTCGCCGGCGGCCGCCGCGTGACCGAATCGGCGATCGGCGCCGGCGCCGACGTGATCTTCGGGCAGGGTGACCGCGCCAGCTTCGGCATGCTGCAGGCAGTGGACACGAAGGCGTCGACCGCCGGCGGGAAGGTTTGGTTCATCGACGAGCTCGGCGACAAAAGCGCCCTCGACAAAGGCCATCTCCTTTCCTCGGTGATCTGGAATCTCGTGCCCGTCTACTCGGCCATGATCGAGGATCTCAAAGCCGATAAATTCGGCACCCACCCGTATTCCATTCAACTGAGCGACGACTCGGTGCGGCTGCTGCATTCCAAGTACATTCCCGACAATGTCTGGTCCGAGATTGAGTCCGTGCGCACCCAGATCATCCACGGCCAGGTGAAGGTCGATCCGGTTTGGGATGCGGCCAGCGTGCGGGCTATGATGACGTCGGTGGCGGCGCCGCCGAAATGAAAGCCGCAGCCATGAGGAGTTTCCATTCATGACTGATACCAAGGTTCATCTGCTCGACGGCGGGTCGCTGGTCATCGACGGATTCCACGCGTTCTGGAACCGGGGCCCCGGCGGCGAGGTCAGGTTCCCCTGCTACAGCGTGCTGATCGAGCATGCCGACGGACGCTACGTGTTCGACACCGGCTACGATTTCGATCACGTGATGCGGGTGCTTCCGTTCGAAAAGCCGATCCAGGATCCCTCACAGACGATCCCGGCGCAGCTCGCGAAGCTCGGACTCAAGCCCGGCGACATCAACTACGTGATCAATTCCCACTACCATTTCGATCACTGCGGCGGCAACAAGCATTTCCATTCGGCCTGCACGCTGTGTCACGCCAAGGAATTGGAGGCCTCCGGCAACTGCCAGCCGTTCGAGCATCTGGGCTATTCGGATATGAGCTTTGCGCCGAGCCTCGCCGACAAGCGCGGTTTGAAGCTCCCGCCGGATCCCGCGCTCGACATGTACACACCGAAGTTCGAGACGCTGACGGGCGATCAGGAGATTGCGAAGGGCCTGTGGCTATTCGAGACGCCGGGCCACACCGCCGGCCACTACAGTCTGATGGTGGAGCTCAACAACCGGCGTCCCATGCTGTTCACGGCCGACGCGTGCTACAGCAAGAAGAGCATGGACATGATGTGCATCTCGAGCTTTCATCTCGACCCGACCGCCAGCTTGAACTCCATGAAGCGGCTGAAGGCGCTCGCCGAGACGCACGACGCGGAGCTGTTTTATTCGCACGACCTGGAGAGCTTCAAGAGCTATCGCACCGGAGCCGACTTCTACTCCTGAC
>Ga0187887_10001600_pt1 | contig 19139 bp, 20 predicted proteins | sample June2016WEW_7_10_FD_132977 | JGI IMG/M metagenome (GOLD analysis project Ga0187887, IMG submission 132977) | Peatland microbial communities from SPRUCE experiment site at the Marcell Experimental Forest, Minnesota, USA - June2016WEW_7_10 | ecosystem: Environmental > Terrestrial > Soil >... | reverse complement strand
TGGAAGGCGATTTTTAATTCCGGCAACGCCGTCGTCGCCGCTGTGGCCAGCCGGGACGCGGGGCGCAGCCGCGAATTCATCCGTAAACTTCAGGCCGAGTTTCCCTTTGCCGCCGAACCCGCCGCGCTCGGCAGTTATGAGGAACTGCTCGCGTCGCCGGACGTGGATGCCGTTTACATTCCGTTGCCGACGGGGCTGCGCAAGGAATGGGTGTTGCGCGCGGCGGCGGCCGGCAAGCATGTGGTTTGCGAAAAGCCGTGCGGCATCGGTTTTCCCGATGTCCAGGAGATGACCGACGCCTGTCGCAAACATCGCGTGCAATTCATGGATGGCGTGATGTTCATGCACAACCCCCGGTTGCCCAGGGTTAGCGAAATGTTGGACGATGATAAAAGCGTCGGCCCGATGCGGCGGATTGAGTCGGCGTTCAGTTTTCTCGGCACCGGCGGATTTTCCGACACCAACATCCGCGTGGACGGACGGCTGGAACCGACCGGCTGCCTTGGCGATCTGGGCTGGTATTGCATCCGGTTCACGCTGTGGGCGGTGAAGTGGCGGCTGCCGCATACCGTCACGGGCCGGATTCTCTCGCAATCCGGGCCGGCCGGCGGCCGGGTACCCGCGCCCACCGACTTTTCCGCCGAACTGGTTTTTGATGGTGGCGTTTCAGCGGGATTCTACTGTTCGTTTCTCGCCGCCCCGCAGCAATGGGTTTTTGTCAGTGGCCGGGATGGCTGGCTGCGGATGCCCGATTTCGTCCATCCGTTCAACGGCTATGAACCGGCCTTTGAGGTCAATCGGACGGAGGTCCGGGTTCCGACCCGGGCCCAAGCACCAACGCCGGCTTCCGATCCGGCTGACCTTGGCCATGCGGTTGCGCAGAACACCCTCATGTTCCGCAACTTTGCCAACCAGGTTTTTTCCGGCAAGTTGAACGACGAATGGCCGATGTGGGCGCTGCAAACGCAACGGGTGATGGATGCGTGCTTCAAATCGGCAAACAACAACTCGGCGGGGGTTGCCCCATAATATTACAAGGTGGCGGCGGGCTGCCGCACTCCAGGACCTTTCGGATATTTTGGCGACTCCGGTTTACGCGTGAGCGCCTTGGACTGCGCCAGCCCTCTGACGCTTTTGGATGCATCTACCGCCGCTATTTCCATCTTTCATCCGGCGTCCTCCATCCGCTATCTTCGCCGCGTGCCGTTTCACAAAATCACCATCATCGGCGTCGGTCTGCTCGGGGGGTCCATCGGCCTGGCCGTGAAACGCCGCAAGCTCGCTTCACGCGGGGGAGTGGGCGGTTTCGTCCGGCGCACCGCCAGCCTGAAGGATTGTGAAAAGGCGGGCGCGGTGGATTTTGCCACCACCGATTTGCTGGCCGCCGTCTGGGACGCCGACCTGGTGATTCTGTGCACGCCCCTGGCGCAAATGCGTTCCCGCGTCCGGGAAATGCTCCCGGCATTGAAGCGCGGCGCGCTGGTTACCGACGTCGGCAGTGTGAAAGCCAGTGTCGTGCGCGAGCTCGAATCGCTCGTGGCCCGGGCCGGCGCGCATTTTGTCGGCAGCCATCCCATGGCCGGGGCGGAAAAAACCGGGGTGGGCGCCGCCAGCGCGGATTTGTTCGTGAACGCCATCTGCGTCGTGACGCCGACCAAAAAATCGAATCCGGCTGCGGTTCGCAAGGTTGAGCAGTTTTGGCAGGCGCTGGGCGCGCGAACGTTGCGGCTGGCGCCCGAACAACACGATTTGCTCGTCAGCCGGTCCAGCCATCTGCCGCATGTGGTGGCGGCAGGTCTGGCCGGTCATATTTTGAATCCGTCAGGCCTCAAACATCAGGCGGCGCTTTGTGCCAACGGGTTCCGGGACACGACGCGCATTGCCTCCGGTTCACCGGAAATGTGGCGCGACATCGCGCTGGCGAACCGTAAAAATCTGACGAAAGCTTTGACCGGCTTCATTGCGGAGTTGTGTCAATTTCAAACGTGGCTGGCCAAAGCCGATGGAAAGGCGGTCACGAGGTTTTTTGAAACCGCCAAAGCCCGTCGCGATCATTGGTGCGCGCGTTGCGCTTCGCCGTCGCCGGAATGAATCAACCCTCGATGAACCCGGATACAATCGTTGGATCGATGGATAAATGGATTGATGGATTGGTGAAAACGCCAATTCTCCATTTATCCATCCATCCATCCATCCATTTTCATTTGTGTCCATCTGTCCGGCAACGCGGGATCCGCGGTTAACATGCCTTTACCTGACCTCATCGAAATCGTGCCGCTCGATAAACCGGTGCACGCGGAAGTCACCGTGCCCGGCTCCAAGAGCATCACCAACCGCGCACTCATCCTGGCGGCGCTGGCGGACGGCGCGGTCACGCTGGAGAGCGCCCTCTGGAGCGAGGACACGCAAATCATGGTGGAGTGCCTGCAGCAGCTCGGCTTCGTGGTCAACGTCGCGCCCGATCCGGAGGAGTTGTGCAACCGCACCATCACGGTGGGCGGTCTGGGCGGGAAGATCCTGCCGCAGGGCGGTACGGGGACCGGGGAAAAACCGATGGAATTGTTTGTGGGCAACTCCGGAACGGCGGCCCGGTTTCTCGCGGCGTTCGTTTGTCTGGGCCGCGGCGCCTATCGTTTGAGCGGCGTGCCCCGGATGCACGAACGCCCGCAGGCGGCCTTGTTTCAGGCCTTGCGCCAGCTGGGTTATCGCGTGGATTCGCCGAACGACCGGCTCCCCGCCGTCATTCACGGAGCGGGTCCGCGCGCGGGCCAATGCCAGGTGAGCATCGAGGAAAGTTCGCAGTTTGCCAGCGCGCTGTTGATGTGCTCGCTGGCCGCCGGCTGGCAGGTCGAAATCGTCGGCGAAAACATCGAGGAATCCCCTTATGTTTACATGACCCGCGAGATGTGCGCGTATTTTTACTGGAGCCGGAAGCAAAGCCGGCATCCGGAACGCGGCATGAAGGGAGGCGTCTATCCCGTTGACCCCGATTCGTCCAGTGGCAGTTATTTCCTCGCCGCTGGCTGGCTGGCGGCCGGTTCCGCCCAGACCGAAGCGCATCCTGTCACCGTAATGCGCTGGCCGATCCTCGGAGCGGGTTTTCAAATTGATACAAAGTTTTTGAACTACCGCATTCTTCCCGAAACGGTTTCCCGGGAAGCTGATCTGGGCGACAGCATCATGACCTTGATGGTGACCGCGCCGTTCGCGAATCATCCGGTGAAATTCACCGATCTCGGCCACCTGCGCGTGCAGGAATGTGACCGGGTCTCCGCCGTGCACACGGAATTGACCAAGTGCGGCGCCAAAGTCGTCGAGGAAGGCGACACCCTGACGGTTTACCCTTCGCCGCTGCATGGCGCGGAAATTGAAACTTACAACGACCATCGCATGGCGATGTGTTTTGCGACGCTGGGCCTGAAGGTGCCGGGCATCAAAATCAGGAATCCGGCCTGTGTGAAAAAGACCTTTCCGAATTTCTTCCAAAAGTTTGCCACGCCGCCGCCGCCGGGTTTGGGGGCGATGATTTTGGATGCGAAGACGGGACAAACGCTGGCCATCGAGGATTTATTTGCCGATTAAGATTACGATTTAATGAAACCGCAAATTATCATAGCGATCGATGGCACCAGCGCGAGCGGCAAGAGCACGAACGCCAAACTGGTGGCCCGGGCACTCGACTGTGTTTACGTGGACACGGGGGCGATGTATCGCACGCTGGCGTGGTATTGCCTCAGCCACCGGATCGACGTGTCGGACGCCAAAGCCGTCGCCGCCGCGTGCCGCAAGTGGAAGGCCGTCCTGCATTGTGTGGACACCGGCGGCCTGCGCGCGGCCCGATTGTTGGTGGACGGCTATTTTCCCGAGAGGGAAATCCGCACCGGCGAAGTCAGCGCCGCCGTGCCGCATGTGGCCGCCGTGCCGAAGGCGCGCGAATGGATGGTCAAACGCCAGCGCGAATGCCTGCAGTTCGGCAATCTCGTCATGGAAGGCCGCGACATCGGCACAAATGTCTTTCCGGAAACGGATTTCAAATTCTATCTGGACGCCCAATTGGAGGAACGATCGCGCCGCCGCGCCGCCGACGGCGTCCGGGAAAACCTGGCCATGCGCGACCAGCGCGACAGCCAGCGCGCCGTCGCCCCGCTGATGGTTCCGTTGGGGGCGAAGGTCATCAACAATTCAAACCTGACGTCCGAACAAACAAGCGGGCTCATCATTGCGGAGGTCAGGAAACGGCTGGCGGAACAATGAATTTCTCGTATCGCCTCGGCTGGCTTTTTTTTCGCGCGTGGTATGCGACGTATTTTCGCTGGCGGGTCTTCAATCCGGAACGCGTGCCCGGGACCGGGGCGGTGATTCTGGTCTCCAACCACGCGAGCTTTCTGGATCCACCGCTGGTGGGCGCCGGGTTGAGCCGTGGCATCAATTATCTCGCCCGCGAAAGCCTGTTTCGATTTCCCGGCATCGGCGCGCTCCTGCGTTCGTGGAATGCCGTGCCGGTGGACCGCGACGGCGGCGGTGCGGCGGGCTTGAAGGCGATTCTCGACCGGCTGCTCGCCGGTGGCGGCATCATTCTGTTTCCGGAAGGCACGCGAACGCGCGATGGCCGTTTGCAGCCCGCGCGTTCGGGCATCGGCCTGGTGGTGATCAAATCCAACGCCCCGGTCGTGCCGGTGCGCGTGTTTGGCACGTACGAGGCGTATGGGCGCCACGTAAAATTTCCGCGCCCTAAACGGATCACCGTGAAATACGGCCGGCCGATGAGTTTTGAACAATGGCGCGCCGAGGCGAAGACCTGTTCCAAGCCGCGGCTGAAGGAAATTTACCAGGAAATCGCGGATGAAATCATGGCGGCCATTGCGAAACTGGAGCCGCGGGAAGACTGATATGTGTTTGGGGAGGGACGCCGTGTCGGCGTCCCCAATTTTACGAGCAGTCAGGGACGGCGACACGCCGTCCCTCCCACAATTAGATTCCCAGGTTCGACAGCATGTTGCTGATGCTGTCCACGATCCGGACGAGTTGCGGGTGTGATTTTTCAAAACCCTCGACGGACGATCGCAGTCCCTCCAGCGAATGGCGCAATGAATCCGGATTTTGTTGCCGGCGCGTGGCTTCATGGGCCGAGAGCTCCGCAAAACCGGCGATGCTCTGCGCCTGCTCGTCGTGCGTTTTGGAGAGCCGGCCAATCTCGGCTTTCAGCGTGCCGAGCAGTTGGAGCAGCTCGCGTTTGCGTTCCTCGCTGATGGACTTCGCCTCGCGGATTTTTTCCTCGATTTCGTTCAGATTGCCTTCATTCATGTTGCCAACGTATTCGTTGCCGGGAATTCGGCAAGTTTGTTCACCAACGCCCGACGCGCGGCAGGATGGGCTGCACCTGTTCCCAGATTTTTGCGCAGACAAACTCGATGGAGCTGGCGCCGTCCACCACCTGTACGCGCCGGGGTTCGGCGGCGGCAATGGCCTCGTAGCCTTTGGCGACGCGGGCAAAAAAGTTCCGGTCCCCTTCTTCCATCCGGTCGCGGATGAAGGGCAGGGTGGATTGCCGCGACAGCAGCCGTTCCGCGCTGACTTCGGGTGACACGTGCAGAAACAAGGTCAAATCCGGCCGGGTGTCGCCCACGGCAACATCAATCACGCTTTTCACCAGCGCCAGATCGAGCCCCCGGCCATGACCCTGGTATGCCGTGGTCGAATCGTAAAAGCGGTCGGACAGGACGACCTCACCGACGGCCAGCGCGGGGCGGATGATTTCCCGGACGAGCTGCGCCCGGCTGGCGTTCACCAGCAGCAATTCGGTTTCCGGGGTCATGGCCACGTTGGCCTTGCTGTGCTTGAGGGTGTGGCGGATTTCCTCGCCCACGGGCGTGCCGCCCGGCTCGCGCAGCATGTGGACGCGGTAGCCGAGCACGCGCAGCGTTTTGGCGAGCAGTTCAATCTGCGTGGATTTGCCGCAGCCTTCCGTGCCCTCAAATGTGATGAACAGGCCTCTTGCCATTTATGATTTACGATTGATGATTTACGATTGGCACAACGAATCAAACCACAAAATACCTGAAACACACGAAAGAAATTTCTCGCCGGATTCTGTTTCGGGCATTCGTGTTTAAATCTTCTTCAGCTTCGATCCTTGGGTCGTGTCTTCGATGGTCCAGCCTTTTGCCTTCAACCCGTCGCGAATCGCATCCGACTTTTTGAAATCCTTGGCCTGGCGGGCGGCCTGGCGGGCTGCCAGCAAGGCAACAATTTCCGCCGGGGCTTCGGCATCTGCCGGCGTGCCAATGCCGAGCACGGAATCGATTTTATTCCAGGCCGCCAGGGCCGCCGCGGCGTCGGTCGTGCTTAACGAACTCTCCGCCATACGCCGGTTCAATTCACGAATCCATTCAAAAACCGCACCCCACCCGGCGGAAATATTCAAATCTTCATCGAGTGAATCGCTGAAGGGTTGAAGTGCTGCCGGGAGCGCCGGCATCCTGCCGGCGGCTGGATTTTCCTTCGGTTGTGAACCCGCCGGCTGGAAGCCGGCGCTCCCGGTGGAGGTTGACGACGAAATGTCCCGCAGTTTCGAAATGCACTCATCAATCCGGGCCAGCGCCGCGCGCGCGCCCTGCAAACCTTCGAGCGTGAAGTTGAACGTCTCGCGATAATGCGCCGTGAGCAGCAGATGACGGATTTCGCGTCCGGTAAAACCTTTCGCCAGCAAATCGCGCAGCATGAAAAAGTTGCCGAGCGATTTGCTCATCTTCTTGCCTTCCACGAGCAGGAACGCCCCGTGGAGCCAATATTTCGCAAACGGTTTGCCAGTGGCGCCTTCGCTCTGGGCAATTTCGTCTTCGTGATGCGGAAATTTCAGGTCCTCGCCCCCGAGGTGCAGGTCAAAACTTTCGCCGAGCACTTTCATGCTCATGGCCGAACATTCGATGTGCCAGCCCGGCCGGCCTTCGCCCCAGGGGCTGGGCCAGCAAACGTCGCCGTCTTCGGGCGCGCGCGCCTTCCACAGCGCGAAGTCGGTCACCGATTCTTTGGCGTATTCATCGCTCCGGGTGCGTTCGCCGGGGCGGAGTTCGTCGAAGTTGAGCTTGAGGAGGCGTCCGTAGGTGCAGCCGCAGCCCTGATACTTCTCGATGCTGAAATAAACCGAACCATCGGCGGCCTGGTAGGCGATGCCGCGGGCGACCAGTTTTTCGATGAGCGCAATGATTTCGGCAATATACCCGGTGGCGCGCGGCGTCTGATGTGGCTCGAGGCAGTTCAACGTCTTCAGGTCCGCGAAGAACGCGGTCTCGTATTTCCCGGTGAATTCGCGGAGCGACGTTTTGGTTTCACGAACCCGCTTGATGATTTTGTCCTCCACGTCGGTGATGTTCATCACGTGGGTGACGGCGTAGCCCTTGAATTCGAGGTAACGGCGGACGAGATCAGCGAAGACAAACGTACGCCAGTTGCCGATGTGGGCGAAGTCATAGACCGTCGGCCCGCAGCAATACATGCCGACCTTTTTTCCGGCGGAATCGAGCGGTGTGAATTCCTGGATCGAGCGCGACAGGGTGTTGAACAGTTTCAGGGCCATTTACGTTCGCGCAAAGTAAGCTGGAACCGGCGAAAGAAAAGTTAAAATCTCACGCTAGGGCGCAAAGACGCAAAGCTGGTGAAGTAGGTTTGCGGTCTATTCTGATATTAGGCGGCTTCATTGTGGATGCCTTATCATACACTGATATGGGTGCGTCTCGAACCGATGCTCTCGATAAAATTCCTGAGCATCCTTGGTGACAAGGATAACTCGCGTGGGCGCAACGTTGGGGTGCTCAAGCAATCGCTCAAGCATCCAACGCCCTAAACCATTACCGCGATGGTCGGGATGAACGACAACATCGCAAAGCCAACTGTATGCGCCACAGTCTGTGACCGCTCTTGCCAAACCGACCTGACGTGACTGATGAAAGAGGCCAACGCATACCGAATGGTGTATGGAAAGTTCAACCTGCTCGCGGGTGCGGTCTGCAGCCCAATAGGTGGACCGTAAAAGTGCCATAATCGCATCAATGTCGAATTGAGACGTATCATCAGTCAGTGAATAGCAATCGCTTGTGAGTCTCATGAGTGGTGCGCTGCCGCCTAACAGTGACTAGGCGGCTGGGTTTGCAGCCTATCTTTGGCTAAGATCAGCCTGTCCGGTTTCATGGTTTTGACATTATTTCGCGGTTCAGTTTCTGTCCAGCAGGTTTGATTCCAAAACGTTGCAGGTTGGCGGTCGGCAAACACTGCCGGCGCAAAGTTGCCCGACAGTCTGTGCAAAAACCTGTGGACACCATTTGGGGCCGGAATTAATCTCCGCGCAAATTCCCCGTTGACAGTAGATGGAACCGGAAGGGAGCCCTTATGGAACTGAAAGTTGTTTGCGATTGCGGCCAGAAATACAAGTTTGACGTCGAGCCGGTAAACGGTCGAATGCCGGTGAAGGTCAATTGTCCGGTCTGCGGCGCAGACGGGACCGCTGCGGCCAATGGTATCTTATCCCAGGCGTTTTCCAGCCCGCCCCCGCCGATACCAGTAGCGTCGCCCGTGCCCGCCGCCCCCGCGCCACCTCCTCCCGGTGCCGGACTGCGCATCAATCGGCCCGCCCCCGCACCGGCGGCGGCCGTTACACCGCTGCCGATTCCATCCGCGCCCGCGCCCATCACCGCCGTGCGCCCGATCGCGCCAGTTGCAAAAAAGCCGAAGGAGCAGGGGGAATACAGTCTGGTCATGGGGATTGTGGGTGCCGTTCTCGGCGCCGGCCTGGGTGCGGGATTGATGTACGGATTCTTTCTGTGGGCGGATTTCCGGTTTCCGCTGATGGGCACCTGCATCGGGGCGCTCTCAGGTCTGGGCGCGCGGCTCTTGGCGAAAGGGACCGACATGACGCTGGGTGTCATTGCCGGGGGTGTTGCGCTTGCTTCCACCGCCGGGACGCTTTACCTCATGTTTGGTGACATTGCAGCCATGTTCATTCTCTCCATGATTGTCAGTGTCGGCTTCGCCTACAGAATTGCGGGATAACTTCCAAGGGAAGCTAATTCTCCTGGCTGGCGGTGGAATGTGTGTCCTTCGGTTTTAACCGTTGGAAACGTTCGACAAACAGGAAGAAAATGCCGGGACCGAAGCAGAGCAGCATGATGGAAATGCCGGTGGCGATGCCCCAGAACGTGCCAATGGGCGCGCAGCAATCGTCGCGTCGGCGCACAATGACATGACTGGGCACGGCGATGAGAAGTTCCAGGATACTGCCGCGCAGGAGCCAGCGGGTGAGCCGTTTAAGCAGTGCTTCGGGCTCATCGGATTTGGTGGCGCGACGGAAAATAACCGACCACATCAACCAGAAAACGAGCACGGGAACGAAGATGCTTAAAACGGCTTGCCAGCCGGGAACGGACGCATTGGTGGCCGGGTTGTCATACAGGTAATTTGCGATGTTGAGAAACAGGCCCGGCAGATTAGAAGCTTCGAGAGCGTTTTCCTTGAATATGGCACAAAGCAGGGAGAAAACCCCGGCGACAAAAAGATTGGCCAGAAGGAACGCGCCGACGATGACGGGCAGTTTCAAGGGGCGTCGCGCCGGCAGTCGGCGTTCAGCGATATGGATGGGCAATAACAGAAGCAAGGCCTGTCCGCCGACGAGCACGGCGAGCCAGATCCAATAACCCAGGTAGGAATAGGTCTTCAGGGCGCCGAGCCACCCGATGCCATTGCCGCCTTTGGCCCAACCGCCAAAGGCGATGGCAATGACCGGCACGGTCAGCAGCAGCAGGGCGAGCGCATAGAGCAGGACGGTGAGGGCGGCCCAGCGTTTCATGGATGTGCGGGGATTGAGTCAAAAAGGTGAACCATGCACCAGCGAAATCGGCGCCGGGATTTCCCCAAAATTCTGCTTTCACGCCTTGCCAATTTGCGCTTTTGACCACAAATTGTCGAAAACGACGATGACGACATCATGAACAAAGAGGCAAAACTGGAATTGGAAGGGAAAGTCTATTCGCTGCCGACGCTGGAAGGCACCGAAGGCGAGAAGGCGGTGGATATTTCGTCCCTGCGCGCGAACACGGGCTATATCACGCTGGACGAGAGCTACGGCAATACCGGCTCATGCATCAGCAAAATCACCTTCATCGACGGCGAAAAGGGGATCTTGCGTTACCGCGGCATTCCGATTGAAGAATTGGCGGAGAAATCCACCTTCATCGAGGCCGCCTATCTGATTATTTACGGCGACCTGCCGACGCGGGCGGAGTTGCGGAAATTCTCCGACCTGTTCACGGAATATCAATTCCTGCATGAGGACATGAAGTATCACTTTGAGAGCTTTCCCACGGGCGCGCACCCGATGGCGATTCTCTCGGCGATGATCAACGCGACCAGCTGTTTCGACGAGGAACTCATGAACTGGCGCTGGGGCAAGTCGAACCAGTTTGACATCTACGCGGCGAAGCTGATTTCCCAGGTGCGCACCATTGCGGCCTATTCCTATCGCAAATCACGGGGCCTGCCGCTGATTTACCCCAAGAAAGCGTACAAATACACGGCCAACTTTTTGCACATGCTGTTTTCCACGCCGTACGAGGATTTCGAATTGAAACCGGAGATCGTGAAGGCGCTGGATTTGATTTTTCTATTGCACGCGGATCACGAACAAAATTGTTCGACTTCGACCGTGCGCATGGTGGCCTCGAGCCAGGCCAATCTGTTTGCGAGCGCGTCGGCCGGCGTGTGCGCGTTGTGGGGGCCGTTGCACGGCGGCGCCAACCAGGCGGTGATTGAAATGCTCGTGGAAATCCACCGGGAAGGCGATGACGGCTCGAAATTCATCACGGCGGCGAAGGACAAAAACAGCGGCCGAAAACTCATGGGCTTTGGCCACCGCGTCTATAAAAATTACGATCCACGCGCCAAGATCATTAAAAAGGCGTGCGACGAAGTCCTGTCCAAGTTGAACGTGGCCGACCCGTTGCTGGACATTGCCAAGCATCTGGAGGAAGCGGCGCTGCGAGATCCGTATTTTGTGGAGCGCAAATTGTATCCCAACGTGGACTTTTACAGCGGCATCATCATGCGCGCGCTGGGTATTCCGGTGGAGATGTTCCCCGTGATTTTCGCGATCGGCCGGATGCCCGGCTGGATTGCCAATTACAAGGAAATCATGGAAGACACGAAGAGCCGCATCAGCCGCCCGCGGCAAGTCTACACCGGGCGCACGCTGAATCATTATGTGCCTCTGGAAGAGCGGAAGTAGGGGCCACCGCCGGTTTCGGTTGTAAAACCGGGGAAATACGTCCGACCGGGCCGGGGATAAGGCATGATTCGTGCTGAACTTGGGGCGTACTTACCGTGAAAAGAATCCTGGTAATCGATGACGAAGAATGGCTGCGCGAGATGATTCATCTGGCGCTGAAGCAAAAGGGCTTCGAAGTCATCGAAGCTCCCAACGGCGCGGATGGCATTGAGCGGGCGCGGAAGGAGCTGCCCGACCTGATCCTGTGCGACATCAACATGGAAAAGGTGGACGGATATCTGACGCTGGCGTCCCTACGCAACGAGGCTCCCACCGCCGCCATTCCGTTCATTCTCATGACCGGGCTGGCCGACAATGCCGGCATGCGACACGGCATGGAACTGGGTGCGGACGATTATCTGCCAAAACCTTTCACCACGGACGCGCTGTATGCCGCCGTGGATGCGCGCCTGAAAAAGGCCCAGACCGTGCGCGATGAGGCTGAACGCAAACTCGCCAGCCTGCGCGACAACATCAGCCTGATGCTGCCGCACGAACTGCGCACGCCCCTGAACGGCATTCTGGCTTATGGTGAAATGCTGGCCACGGACACGGCCACGCTCAAGGCCGCGGAAGTCGCGGAAATGGGCCATGTCATCCACCAGTCGGGCCGGCGATTGGAACGGCTGATTGAAAACTTTTTGATCTACGCGCAGCTCGAACTGGTTGCCAGTGACCCTAAAAATATCAACGCCCTCCGGATCGGGCAGACGGAACATCCGGTTCCGTTGATTGAAAAGCAGGCAAACGCGCTGGCGACGCACGCCAATCGTTCCCGGGATTTGACCCTTGAATTGTCGGACGTTGCCGTGCCCATGGCCGAGGAATATTTCGTAAAAATTGTGGATGAACTGGTCCAAAACGCCTTCAAATTTTCAGAACCCGGCACGCCCGTGCACGTCAAGCTGCACGAGGCATTTAACGTGGCCGTCTTGTCCGTCAGCGACCAGGGTTGCGGGTTTTCCACCGAACAGATTACGCGCATCGGTGCTTACATGCAGTTCGATCGCAGAATGCACGAACAGCAGGGGCTGGGACTGGGACTTTCAATCGGCAAGCGGCTGATTGGGCTGCACGGTGGCACGCTTTCCATCGAAAGCACCAAAGGTTCCGGGGCCACCATCACCGTCAAACTGCCGAAAACGAAGCCTGCACCCGAGAACGGCTCGGTTTAAAACTCAAAACGGCAACCTCGCATAGAGGACAGCCAGACCGCGTTCAGCGAGTTCCGCGAACAAAAATACCAGCACGATTCCCACGACCGGCGCGAAATCCGCCTTGCCGGCGCGGAGCGGTACGGCACGCAATGGCCGCAACAGGGTTTGGGCCTCGGCGCCCACATAATACCAGAACGAATGTTTGCCGAAGTAGATGTAGCTGTTCAACAGATGCAGGACCAGCAGCGCCCCGGCGGCAAATTTCCAGGCCAGATAACTCCCCAAGCCGATGATCAGGGACTCTTCAATCCGATGTGCGGCTGAAACCGGGGGTGGCACAATGGCCAGCCAGGCCAACACCCAGCTGGCCAGCCACCATGACCAGGCTGCCAGGACGGGTGGCAGGGAGAATTTTAGCCAGCGCGGCCAGCGGTCAACCGGGCCCAATTGCATTCGCACCAGGCGATGAAACGGTTCCGGCCCGTCCAAAATGGAAAACAACAACAGCCAGAGATAGAACACCCCCAGCGTCAGTCCGAAGCTAAAAAAGGAAAACAACAGAATGGGTCTGAAGTGGTCGCTGCGGAACGAGAGTTCAATGACACCCAGATTCAGTTTTCCCGCCGCCCAACCGACGCCCGAGCCGATTTGCCAATAGAGCACGGCCCGCAGAAACAGCAGTCCGCCCAGTACCGTTGGCAGATGCCATCGCCGCAGCCGTCGCGGCTCGGCCCGCCGCAGCGTGCCAATGAGCGTCGCCGGTGTGCGTTGGCCGAGCGGGTCGAAGCGGAGCGAGCGCCAGTTGAGCCACAACAACAGGCCGGCGAGGTTCAGGATGAAATCAATGATGCCCACAAAGACCGTTGAACCGGTGAATCGTCAAACCGATTTAACGACTTAACGATTCAGGATTCAACGACATTCACATCATTTTCAAGAGGGTGTCCGCCATTTCACTCGGCGTGGCGGCCACGCCAATGCCTGCATCGCGGAAGGCCGTCATCTTTGCCGCCGCCGTGCCCTTGCCACCGCTGATGATGGCGCCGGCGTGACCCATGCGGCGTCCGGGCGGCGCGGTGGCCCCGGCGATGAATCCGGCCACGGGCTTTTTGCCATGCGCTTTAATCCAGGCCGCGGCCTCCTCCTCGGCGCTGCCGCCGATTTCGCCGATCATGATGATCCCGTGCGTGTCCGGGTCTTCGTTGAACAGTTTGATGACGTCCAGGTGCGACAGGCCGGGGACTGGATCGCCGCCGATGCCGACGCAGGTGCTTTGGCCCGCGCCGCGACAGGTGAGTTGCCAGACGGCTTCGTAAGTGAGCGTGCCGCTGCGGGAGACGACGCCGATGTGGCCTTGTTTGTGAATGTAACCGGGCGCGATTCCGATACGACAACCGCCATGAGAGTCCTTGCCTTCACCCGGGGTGACCACGCCGGGACAATTCGGTCCGATCAGGTGCGTCAGGGTGTTGCCCTGCATGGCCCGCTTCACGCGAATCATATCGCGCGCCGGAATGCCTTCCGTGATGCACACCACCACGGCCAGCCCGGCGTCCACCCCTTCCAGGACGGCGTCCGCGGCAAAGGCCGCCGGAACAAAAATGGCGGAGGCGGTCGCGCCGGTTTGCTTCACCGCCTCGGCGACGGTATCAAAGATGGGCGCTTTTTTGCCGCCGTGTTCGAAGACCTGGCCGCCTTTGCCAGGGGTGACGCCGGCAACGACCTGCGTGCCGTAATCCATCGAGAGCTGCGCGTGTTTGGCGCCGAAACTGCCGGTGATGCCCTGGACCAGGACCTTGGTGTCGGGTTGGACGAGAATGGACATTTGATTTTCGATTTCGGATTTTTGATTTGCGATTGACGGTCAGCCGGCCTTGCGTTGATGAATCATGATTTTATTTCCGTCCGGGTCGCAAAAGATGGCGAACCGGCAGACCGGTGTGTCCATGGGTTCCATGGCACATTTCACGCCGCAGGCCTTCAGCCGGGAAACTTCCGCATCCAGATCGTCCGCTTCGAAGGCAATGCAGGTTCCGTCCGGCGACGGTTTCCAGGCATCGCCGTAACAGCCGATGCCGAGCGTGCCGGTGCCGATCTCGTATTCGACCCACATACCGCCGGCGGATTCCATGGTGGGCTTGAGGCCCAGCACGCCTTCGTAAAAGGCGCGGGCGCGTTGGATGTCGGTGACGGGAGTTCCGGTAAATGCGATTTCGGTGATCATATCGGTTGCGAGCGGCTTTCCACGCGAGGTTTCCAGGAGGCGGCGCCGCGCCGGAGCGCGCCGGCCAACAGCCGGCCGATGCCCTGGCGCAAACTCCGCCGCGGCCCAGCCGTTTCCTCCAACAATTGAGCGCGCAAGGCGGCGCACTCGCGCTTCGTCTTTTCGTGTTGTTGAACCAGTCCAATCATCTGTTTCTGCAATTCAATCAGCCGCCGGTACGGTTCCGAATCGTCCCCCGCCGGTTTGATGGCCTGAATGTCCCCCTCGTCTTGAAGCATCGCGTTTTAAATTCCTTGAGTCACGGCCTGGCGGCCACCGCCTGGACCACCTTCTGCGCCGCATCGGCCATGGAATCGCCGGTGATGAGTTTCAAACCGGATTCAGCCAGGGTTTTTTTGCCGGCCATCACGTTATTGCCTTCCAGCCGGACGACCAGCGGGATGTGCAAGTGCGTTTCCTTGACCGCCGCGACGATGCCGGTGGCAATGACGTTGCAATCCATGATGCCGCCGAAAATATTCACCAGAATGCCCTTCACGTGCGGATCCTGCAGGATGATTTTGAACGCGGCCGTCACCTGTTCCTTGCTCGCGCCGCCGCCCACATCGAGGAAATTGGCCGGGCTGCCACCGAAATGCTGGATGATATCCATGGTGGCCATGGCCAGGCCCGCGCCGTTGACCAGGCAGGCGATGGACCCATCGAGTTTGATGTAATTGAGATTGAATTTGCTGGCCTCGATTTCCAGCGGCGCTTCCTCGTTCAGGTCGCGCATTTCCTGAATATCCTTGTGCCGGTAAAGCGCGTTGTCATCGATTGAAATCTTGGCGTCCAGGGCCATCACGGTCTCCTTGCCATCGGGCGCCGCCACGACGCACAGGGGGTTGATTTCGACGAGGGACGCGTCGCATTCCCACCACGTTTTAAAAACGCCGGTGACCAACCGGGCGGCGGCGTTGAATAAATCGCCTTTGAGCCCCAGCGCGGCGGCAATTTTACGGGCCTGAAACGGCTGGATGCCGACGGCGGGGTCAACCCATTCCTTGAAAATCTTCTCCGGCGTTTTGCCGGCGACTTCCTCGATGTCCATGCCGCCTTCCGTGCTGGCCATGACGAGCGGGCGGCCGACGGCGCGGTCGAGCAGCACGGCCAGGTAAAATTCCTTTTTGATATTCGCGCCTTCGGAGACGAGCAGGGTTTGCACGCGCCGGCCATCCGCGCCGGTCTGTTTGGTGACGAGCACGTTGCCGAGCATCCTGCCCGCCAGGGAAACCGCTTCCTCCACCGAGGCCGCCGCCTTCACGCCGCCTTGAAACCCGCTCGTGAACAGGCCCTTGCCGCGTCCCCCCGCGTGGATCTGGGATTTGACCACGACTTTCGCGCTGCCGCCGGCCAGGATTTTTCCAGCCGCACTGCGGACCTCTTCGAGCGATCGCGCGGGGATCTCCAGCGGGACGGCGACGCCATGTTGGGCGAGCAATTGTTTGGCCTGATATTCGTGAATGTTCATGTCCTGATAAAAACCTGCCGCATTGAAAGGTGATTGGCGCCGGAAATCAAACTTTTAAGTAACTGGCGGGGATGGGAAATGCAACCCGCCGCCATGATACTCGGCCGCATTGGACGGCCGAGGCTTTGAACAAGGCGTGCCGGTGCCGGCCCGGCAAAGCGCGGGTCAAAATCATATTTCTCTTGAGCTGGAACTGGGCGGATTGCAGATTGCGTCATCGTGAGAAATTTTTTCGGGCCGCTGTTTTTGTTGATGGGAGCAATATTGGTTCACGCCGGCTCGTACCCATCCGGGGCCTTTCGCTTCAACGGCCAGAACTATGTGCCGATTGCGGATTGGGCGCGTGCGAACGGTCTGCATTGCGTCTGGCTCAAGCACGGCGACGAAATGGCCGCCACCAACCGGACCACCCGGCTGGTGTTTGGCGTGGATTCACATTACGTGGAAATCAACGGCATTCAGGTGGCGCTGTCATTTCCCATTGCGAATCAAAAGGGCGTGGCGCTGGTGGCGCAGTTCGACCTCGACGCGGCCATCCGCCCGTTGATGTTCCCGGCGCGATATGCCCGGCCGGTGGCCATCAAAACCATTTGCCTCGATCCGGGCCACGGCGGCAGGGACACCGGCAATCGTGTCGGCTGGCATTACGAAAAGGTCTATACGCTGGCACTGGCGGCGGAATTGCGCGACCAGCTCCGGCAAGCCGGTTTCAACGTCATCCTGACCCGCACGAAGGATACGTACGTGGAATTGCCCGACCGTCCCGCGCTGGCGAACCAGCGGGGTGCGGATTTGTTTGTGAGTCTGCACTTCAATGCCACCGAGGAAGCCCGCGGTGAAGTGGAAGGTCCCGAAACCTATTGCATCACGCCCGTGGGCGCGAGTTCCACCAATGCGCGCGGCGAGGGGAGCGATCACGGCCCGACTCCCGCAAACCGTGACGAGGGGGAAAGCCTGTTGTTTGCCTATCAGATCCAAAAATCGCTCGTGGGGAATTTGGATGCGGAGGACCGTGGCGTAAGGCGCGCCCGCTTTGCCGTGTTGCGTGATGCCCGGATGCCGGCGATTTTGATCGAAGGCGGTTACATGACCAATCCGTACGAGGGTAAACAAATTTATACTGCCGCCTACCGCCACCAGATGGTGCAAGCAATTGTTAAAGGCATTCTCGCCTACCAAAAGCTGGGGTTACCCCCGCCGCCCGCCCTGCCGGTGGTTAATCATCACCCGGGAAAGTCCGGCGGCGGGCCTTCCGTAAAGAAATTATCGGGCGTGGGAGAATAGCCCGGTATGCATCCCGCCGTGAGCGACAGGTTTTGAGATGGGATTCGATTGGAATGGCCGGCGACCACCAATGAAGGAGTTGAAATTTTTGGCGGGTTCTGCTTGGCAAACCTGCCTTTCGTGGATTAGCTGTCGCCGTGAGCATTGTGACCAAAACCGGCGACGACGGTAGCACGGCGTTGATGTATGGCCGGCGCGTCCCCAAAAATCATCCCCGCGTCGAAACCTACGGCACGGTGGATGAATTGAACGCCGCCCTCGGTCTGGCGCGCGCGACCGCCAAAGATAATTTTATACGCGACCCTTTGCCGACGATTCAAAATGACCTCGTTACGTTGATGGGCGAACTGGCCGTAGCTTCGGAAGATTTGTCGCGTTATGTGAAAGACGGTTATTCGGTCGTGGTACCGGGGATGACGGTAAAACTCGACGCGCTCGTCCGGGAAGTTGAGGCGCAGAGTGTCAGTTTCAAAGGCTGGGCGACCCCCGGTGCGACCATGACTTCCGCGGCGCTGGATGTGGCGCGAACGGTTTGCCGCCGGGCGGAACGGCACGCGTGTGCGCTCAAGGAAGCCGGCGAACTAAAAAACACCGAGATCATCATTTATCTCAATCGCCTTTCCGACCTGCTGTGGCTGATGGCGCGCCAGGTCGAATCGAAGGGCGATCCGGCAAAAGAGCGCCGGTAAGTGGCTCAGGGCTGCCCGGTTACCATTCGGGCATAAAGCCTGGAAGGGCGGGGGAAACGGATGATTATCAGCCGCGGTCGAAGACGGTGAACAACTCGTTGCCGTTACGGCGGGTGGATTTCAGCCGAAACCGCGCCGCGCGGGCCAGATGCCGAAGGCCGTGACCGTCCGCAATGGTGGGCGCGCGCCGGCCGCCGAAAATTTTAGGACAGATCGTGAGGTGAAGTTCGTCCACCAAACCCGCGCGAAACACCGTATCGTTTAACTCGCCGCCGCCTTCGCAGAGCAGCCGTTTTACCCGCCACCGCTTCCGCAGCCACCGGAACGCAGCGCGGAAGTTGATTTCGTTCCGGCCGCAGATCTTAACGACGTCCGCCAGCGCGCGCAGCTGCTTGAGCCGACGGGCGTCAACCCGGCGGGTGGTCAGGATGATAATGAGCGAGAAACGGTGCTGAAACACCTGGGCGCGGAGATTGATCGAACCCGAACGGCTGACAATCACCCGCAAATTATATTCCGCCAGTCCGCGTTGCAGCCGCTTCTGCCGGTACCGGGCCGGGCCGGGCCCGAGGTTGATGGGGGCGGAATCCACCGTGCGGGCCCCGGCCATGACGGCGTCCGCCGTCGCCCGCAGTTCGAGCAGGTGCTCGTGATCACGGGTGCTGGTGAAGGAGGACACGGCGCGATTGGCGGTGGCGATTTTTCCATCCGCCGTCATCGCCATGTTCACCAGGACAAAGGGGACCTTCGATTTATTGGTTTTCACTTTGAGTCCACCGCCGCTTCAACTTAGAACGAAAAAGCCGAAACGGAAACCTAAAGAATGAACATGGCGTCGCCGTAACTGTAAAAATGGTAACCCGCCTGAATCGCCTCCGCGTAAACGGATAACGTCAGCTCGCGCCCCCGCGTCGCCTCCGGTGCGGCAAAGGCGCTCACCAGCATCAAGAGGGTCGAGCGCGGC
>Ga0187887_10001598_pt1 | contig 19144 bp, 17 predicted proteins | sample June2016WEW_7_10_FD_132977 | JGI IMG/M metagenome (GOLD analysis project Ga0187887, IMG submission 132977) | Peatland microbial communities from SPRUCE experiment site at the Marcell Experimental Forest, Minnesota, USA - June2016WEW_7_10 | ecosystem: Environmental > Terrestrial > Soil >... | reverse complement strand
CTTCCACTTCGGGAAATTCCTCTTCGTGCACGATCAGGAGCAGTCCAAGCGGGCGCACGCACGCGCGGTGGATGCGCTCAATCGGGCGCTCCCTTTCTTCGACCCGCCCGCGAGCCGCGAGGAGATCCCCTTCGCCGGTTCCAAATTGGTGGGGATTTTCCGGGCCCCCAACCAGCACGGCCCACACCCGACGGTCATCTTGATACCGGGACTCGATTCGACCAAGGAGGAGTTCCGCGACGTCGAGCGGGCATTCCTCGACCGTGGCATGGCCATCTTCGCGCTGGACGGGCCGGGGCAGGGCGAAGCGGAGTGGACCCTAGCGATCCGCGCTGAGTGGGACATCGTCGGCGAGGCCGTTTACAATCACCTCATGACCATGGACCAGGTCGACGGCGAGCGAATCGGGGTATGGGGGGTGAGCCTCGGCGGCTTTTACGCAGCGCGCATGGCCAGCTCCGACCTGCCTCTCAAGGGCACCGTGGCCTTGGCCGGCCCGTACAATCTCGGCGCGACGTGGAAGGATCTCAATCCCCTCACCCGACACGCGTTCGAGGTCCGCACGTTTTCTTCCTCGCCGGAAGAGGCGGAAGAACGAGCGTGGGACATGACCTTGGAAGGATTCGCGTCCAAGATCACCACCCCGTTGATGGTCGTGATGGGAAAGCGCGATCGACTGTTCCCGTGGCAGGACGGCGAGCGACTGGCGAACGAGGCCAGCGGAGAATCCACCCTGGTGTTGCTCGAAGAGGGCAACCACGGCTGCGCCAATGTGGTCTACCGCCACCGGCCGCTGAGCGCGGACTGGTTGGCGAAGTGCTTGCAAGTTTCGAGCACGTGAGTTCGCGCCGCCGACGCGTCGATGATGTGAAGGTGGGCCAGAGTGCCTGACGTCACCATGCCCCGCCTCGGCGAAACGGTCAATGACGGCACGGTGACCAAGTGGTTCAAGCGGGTGGGCGAATCAGTGGTGCGAGGCGAGACGCTCTTCGAGGTATCCACGGACAAGGTCGATTCGGAGATTCCCGCGCCCGCCGACGGCGTGGTGACGGCCATCTACATCGAAGAGGGCGAGACCGTCGACGTCGGCACGACCTTGGCCGTCATCGGCGAGGCCGGCTCGGCACCGATCGAACCGCGCGTCGAGTCGGTGTCGACACCGCGGGAGGCGCCCGCGGCGCATCCGGCGACAGCGTCGAAGGCCGCGTCCGGCGCCGTCCTATCGCCCGTCGTACGTCGCTTGCTCGACGAGCACCACCTCGACGCGTCGCAGGTCACCGGCACCGGTCCGCAAGGACGGCTCACCCGAGATGACGTATTGGCCTTCGTCGCCTCAGGTCCGAGCCAGACGACCGAAGAGAACACATTTCCGCTTTCACCTGTTGTGCGTCGATTGCTAGGCGACAGCAACCTTGATCCTTCCTCGATCGTCGGCACCGGCCCCGACGGACGCCTGACGCGTCGCGACGTCGAGAACGCACTCGCCGGACGGGACGCGGGGGCGGCCGTCACTGGTGACGAGATCATCCCCTTCACCAGGATTCGCCGACTGACCGCCGAGCACATGGTGCGGTCGAAATCGACGTCAGCGCACACCTTGATGGTGAAGGAAGTCGACTACGAGAACGTCGAGCGGGTCCGCCGTCAGCACGGCGCTCGGTTCAAGGAGCAGGAAGGCTTCAGCCTCACGTATCTCGCCTTCAACGCCGTGGCCACGCTGATCGCCCTGCGCGATTTCCCCCACCTCAACGCTTCGGTCGGCGACGACGAGTTGATCGTGCACCATGAGCTGAACCTGGGCATTGCCGTAGACCTCGACGGAGAAGGCCTTATCGTGCCGGTCATTCGACAGGCCGACGGCTACGACCTTCGAGGAATTGCCCGCAAGATCCATCAAGTGGCTGCGGACGCCCGCGGCAAGAAGCTGAGCGTCGACGACACCTCGCAAGGGACGTTCACGATTTCCAACCCGGGACCATTCGCCACGCTGCTGACGGGCGCGATCATCAATCAGCCCCAAGTAGCGATACTCTCCACCGACGGGGTGGCCCGCAAGCCGGTCGTCGTCGAGGCCGACGGCGAGGAGATGGTCGCCATCCACTCCATTGGCAATCTGGCCCTCACGTTCGACCATCGGGCCGTCGACGGCGCATACGCGGCAAGGTTTCTCGCGCGAACCGCGGAGGTCTTGACGGGCCGCGAATGGGCGGCTGAGCTCTAGATTTTCGGCCATCGCCGCCGAGAACTAATGTCCAATCATGACGAGGGACAAGATTCTCGAGGCCGCCGCACTGGAGATAGAACGAAACGGCTTGACGCAGTTTCGCGTGAAGCGCGTGGCGTCGGAAGCCAACATCTCCATCGCGCTGCTCTACAGCTACTTCGAGGACCGCGAGGACCTCATCGCCGCCACCGTGGTCTACCGATTCCGACAAGTGCTCGTCGGACTCGCCCAGATCTTCACGACACCGCTCTACGGCGTGAAAACGGCGGACGAGCTGCGGGCCGCGCTCAAGGTGATGATCACCGACGCCCAGCTGCCCTTCCGGACCGAGGCGCGGATCTTGCGCATCGAGAGCATGTCGTTCGCCGGACACAATCCCACCGCGTCAGCCGGCATCGCAGCCGCCAAGCGCGAAGCCAGTGATCTGATCATGGAGTATGTCCAGCCGCTGGTCGACCGCAATCTCCTCGCCGAAGGCGTGACCGGGGTTGCGTTCGCGCGGATCTGGTACGCCCTGTTCTTCGGTCAAATTTCACTCGAAGGCGAGCACGCGCTCTCCATCGATTCCGACGACTGGTTGATGGCCCTGCTGGTCCTCGCCGAGTCGATGGTGCGCTGCGACGATCGCGAACTGGTTCTTTAGCTCGCGCTGACGGCGTCCTCGGGACGAACCAGCACGGCGTAGGTCCACTGGATGAGGCACAACCCGAAGCCGATTTCAAAGAGCGTCTCGCCCTGCAGCAGGTACTCGAAATGCCAGTCGGGCAACGACGCCGCGCCGATCAGTCCACCGGTCAGCTGCACGACCAAGCCGCACAGGCTCGAGAAGCTTCGGCGCCGACGAAGCAGCAGAAAGACGATGCCCAGTTGGATGAGCGACATCGTCACGCCCGTCGTCATGTGCGCCCAATTGAGAAACGTGCCTCGGTCGAAGGGCGTCACCAGCAGCGCGAACAGTCCCAGGGCGAGGACGCGCAACCCGACCACACTGAACACCGGCGCGTCAGTGCGCGCGAAGTACCACGCCGTTCGCCAGAGGCCGATCGCCGCGCAGGAGAACCCCACCACCAAGATGAGAATCGTCGGCCCGTACACCCCGTAGAACGAGATGCCCTCGTTCTGTGCCGTGGGCCCGTGGTTGATGAAGAGGCATATCAGCAGACAGCAGAAGAAGATCGCCTGCGAGACAACGAGTACGTGGCGAGCGTGAATGCCGACCGACTGCTCTTGTATCGTGACGCCGACATCGCTCAAGTGGATCAGTCCCCCGAACGGCTAAACCAAGAATCGTTCGCGCGACGCCTCGAGCTCCGAGAGGGCCTCTTCTCGTCCGACCCAGTTCTCGACCTTCATCCACTTGCCCTCGTCCAAATCCTTGTAGACGGTGAAGAAGTGACTGATTCGGTCGAGGATCTCCTTGGGAATGTCGCCGATATCGGTGGCCGACTTCCACCTCGGGTCGTAGTCGGGGACGCCGATCAACTTGGCGTCCTCGCCGTTCTCGTCGGTCATGTTGCACATGCCGAGGATCTTGGTTTCGATGAGGCATCCCGGAAACGTGGGGTACTCGGTGAGGACCAGCACGTCGAGCGGATCGCCGTCGCCGCCCAGCGTGTCCGGCACGAAGCCGTACTCCGCCGGATAACCCATCGACACGAGCAGGTGGCGATCGAGCATGATCGTATGGTTCTTGTGGTCGTACTCGTACTTGTTCTGACTACCACGCGGGATTTCAACGATGACATTTACGGTGTCCATGGCGGTGCCAATTCCTTCTGCGAGCTGTTACGTCGTTGCGTACCATCGTAGCGATTGGGGGACATTGGCGTCCTGACCGCGCGGTCACGGCACCGTCCGCGCGAGCCCGCGGCCCACTGTTGCGTCGTACCGAACGGGCCTAGACTCACGCTGCGCAAGACTGGCGCGATGCCGGACGAGGAGGTTTTGATGGAACGTGTCGGTGTGGTGGGATGTGGCCTCATGGGTTCCGGGATCGCCGAAATCGCCTCGCGGGCCGGCGCCGACGTCATCGTCGTGGAGCGCGACGCAGAGGCCCTCGCGGTGGGCCAGGGGCGCATCGAACGGTCCCTCACCCGGGCGGTCAGCGCCGGAAAGATGCACGAGGACGAAGCCAACAAGATAAGAGGCAACCTCACGTTCACCGATGATTTCGCCCCGCTGGCCGACCGGGAATTGGTGATCGAGGCGGTGGCTGAGGACGAAGCCACCAAGGTGGCCGTCTTCAAGACGCTCGACGCGGTCGTCATCGACCGTCAGGCGATCCTGGCCACGAACACCTCGTCGATTCCCATCATCAAGCTGGCCATGGCCACCAAGCGGCCCGAACAGGTGATCGGGATGCACTTCTTCAACCCGGTGCCGGTCCTGCGCCTGGTCGAGGTGATTTCATCGCTGCTGACCAACGCCGACACCACTTCGCGCATCCACGAGTACGCCATCAACTCGTTGAACAAGCGGGTCATCACGTCGCCGGACCGCGCCGGCTTCGTGGTCAACGCGCTGCTCATCCCGTACCTGCTCTCCGCCGTTCGCATGCTGGAGTCGGGCTTCGCCAGCGCCGAGGACATCGATACCGGCATGGTCGTCGGATGCGCGCACCCCATGGGACCGCTCGCGCTCACCGACCTCATAGGACTCGACACCACGTTGGCCGTAGCCCAATCACTTTACGAAGAGTTCAAAGAGCCACACCTCGCCCCTCCACCCCTGCTCTCGCGCATGACCCAGGCGGGGCTGCTGGGTCGAAAGTCCGGACAAGGCTTCTTCGCTTACAAGTCCTGACATCTCGGAATCGCGGCGAGGTCGCGGCGCGGGTTGCGTCGACTCGGGGTCGGTAGTCGACCGTCCTACGATGTCGGTGAGAGAAAAGAGATCGCTTGCCTTGTTACGTCGTTACCCTGCAGTGCACCGACGGGCCGGGGATCGTGTTGGCCGCCAGTTCGGCCATCGTCGCCCTCGGTGGCAACATCGTGGAGAACGATCAGTTCACCGACCCGATGACCAACCAGTTCTGCATGCGGACCCGCTTCGAGACGGCACTCGATGACGTGGAACGAGTGAGGTCCTCGCTCGCCCAGGAACTGGCCCGCTTCACCCCCTCCCTCACGGTGCGCCCGGAGCACGTTCGTCGACGGGCGCTCATCCTGGTGTCGAAGTTCGACCACTGCCTCGCCGACCTGCTCTATCGCCGCGAGCAGGGCGACCTCGCGCTCGACATCGCGGCCGTGGTGAGCAACCACCCCGACTGCCGCGACCTGGCGGCGCGTTACTCGGTGCCCTTCCACGAGGTGGCGGTCAACCCGACGAACAGGGACCAGGCCGAGGCACAGCTCTGGGCCCTCGTCGGCGAGTACCGCGTCGATTTCGTGGTGCTGGCCCGCTACATGCAGGTCCTCTCGTCGGACCTCTGCGCGAAGTTGGCCGGGCGGGCCATCAACATCCACCACTCGTTCCTGCCCGGCTTCAAGGGCGCCAAGCCCTACCACCAGGCGTACGAACGCGGCGTCAAGCTCATCGGCGCCACCGCCCATTTCGTCACAGTCGACCTCGACGAGGGGCCGATCATCGATCAAGACGTGGTGCGCGTGTCGCACGCGCGCGAGCCCGGTGAACTCGTGGCCCTGGGCCGCGATATCGAGCGCAACGTGCTCTCTCGAGCGGTGGGACTGGTGAGCGAGGACCGCGTCGCGTTGGTGGGTAACCGCACCGTCGTCTTCTCGCAGTAGCGAGGTCCCTCAGGTCACCGCCTTGCGCACCGCGAAGCGCGAATCGTTATGGGCTCCCTGACCCATCACCTCAACCAGATGCTCGACCGCGTCGTAGACGTCGACGAACCGCAGGTAGAGCGGAGCGAAACCGAATCGACAGACGTCGGGATCGCGGAAGTCACCGATTACGTCGCGCTCGATGAGCGCCTGGATGATCGAATACGCGTCAGCGTGGCGCAGCGCCACCTGGCTCCCGCGCTGGGCGTGCTCCCTCGGTGTCAGCACCTCGAACACCCCGCTCAGACGCTCCTCGACCAGCGCGATGAAGAGGTCGGTCAGCGCCAGGCTCTTTGTCCGCACCTGGGACATGGTGACGCGGTCGAAGACGTCGAGTGCACCGTCGAGCGCCGCCAGCGCGACCACGGAGGGCGAGGACGTCACGAACGCCTGCATCCCTTTGGCTGGCTCGTACTCGAGTTCGAAGTCGAAGGGCCTCGCGTGCCCGAGCCAGCCGGGAAGCGGGTTTTGCAGGATGCCCTGCCACGACGTGCGTACGTAGAGGAAGGCCGGCGCCCCGGGGCCGCCGTTCAGGTACTTGTAGCCGCAGCCCGCCGCGAAGTCGACGCCGGCCCCCGTGACGTCGAGGGGGACCGCGCCCGTCGAGTGCGCGAAGTCCCAGAGCATCAACGCGCCCACGCCGTGCACCTTGCTCGTGATGCCTTCGAGGTCGAGCATCTCGCCGCTTCGAAAATCAACGTGCGTCAGCATCACCAGCGCGACGTCGTCGTTCAGGTGCTCGTCCAGGGTGGATCGTTCGATGGCCTTGACCGTGATGGGCCGTCCCGCGCGGGCCGCGACCGCGCGCACGATGTAGAGGTCCGAATGGAAATTCGCTACGTCCGTCAGCACCACGTGACGATCGGCGCGCTGGTCCAAGGCGCCGCCGATCAGTTTGGCCAGCACGATGGTGAGGCTGTCCGTGACCACCACCTCGTCAGCCTGAGCTCCGAGCAGCGGGGCCAGGCGATTGCCGAGGCGGGTGGGGGCGTCCATCCAGCCCTGACCCCATCCGCGCACCAAGCCCTGAGCCCACTCCTGGTCGATGGTCTCGGTCACTCGCGAGCGGACCGCCGTGGACACCGGCCCCAACGAGTTGCCGTCGAGGTAGATCAGCGAATCGGCCAGGACGAACTCGTCACGCAGCGACGAGATCTCGTCGCTCGCGTCCAGGGCCGCACACTCGTCGCGCGTCGTCACAGTATTGACCTCACTTGCCAGAGGACAGGATAGAGGCGCTGGGAGATCGTCGTGTCGAGATAGGCCATTCCTTCGCTGCCGCCGGTCCCCGGTCGACGTCCGATCTGGCGACCGGCCATGAGCATGTGCTGGTGTCGCCACATGGCGAGGCGTTCGTCATGATCCATCAGTAGTTCCGCGACGGCGTGCAGCGATGAGGTCCGTGGATCATCGTGGGAACGGTACAACGAGCGCACGAGCTCGAGCACCTCGTCATCCTTCGACCCTTCGTTGAAGGAACGCAGTGACGCCTCGAAACCGGACCACACGGACGGCACCTCGCTCATCGCACGCAGCCACGCCCTCTGCTCCTCTCCGAACAGCTCGAAGGTGAGCATCGCCGGCTTGCCCCCGCCGCTCAGGAACTCGATGGCGCGGAACTGGAAGGACTGAAAACCCGACGCCGGGTTGAGCGGGTCGCGGAACTCGAGGAAACCTTCGGGCGACATCGAATCGAGAACCTGCAAGTGCGCCAGGAGCAGGTCCTCTACGATGATCATTCGCCGCAGGTGCGAGATCGCGTTCCAGGGCTCGTGGGCGTGCAGCGCGACGCTCGAGCGCTGCAGCTCGTCGATGATGACCTTGAACCAGAGCTCGTAGGACTGGTGGACCACGATGAAGAGCAGCTCGTCAGGCGCGTCGTCGGTGAGAGGGACCTGCAGCTTCAGGAGGTCGTGGATGCGCAGGTACGTCGAATAGTCCGTGCCGATGGTCACAGGCCGACTCTACGCCAGGAGAAATCCCCGGCCCCTACGCGCGCGTTATCGGTTTGTAGTGCATGCGGTGCGGCTGGTCGGCGTCGGTACCCAGCCGCTTGTGGCGCTCCGCCTCGTAGTCGGAGAAGTTCCCCTCGAACCATCGCACGAGGGCGTCGCCTTCGAAGGCCAGGACGTGCGTGGAGATGCGGTCGAGGAACCACCGGTCGTGGCTGATCACGACCACGCAGCCTGGGAAGCTCAAGAGACCGTCCTCGAGGGCCCGCAGGGTGTCGACGTCCAAGTCGTTGGTCGGTTCGTCGAGCAGCAGCACGTTGCCGCCGCTGCGCAGGACCTTGGCCAGCTGGACCCGGTTGCGTTCACCGCCGGAGATCTCGCCCACCTTCTTCTGTTGGTCGCTGCCCTTGAAGCCGAAACTGGCCACGTAGGCGCGGGCGTGGATCTCGCGAGTGCCGATCATCATGCGCTCTTGGCCCCCGCTGATCTCGTCGAAGACCGTGGCCTGCGCGTCGAGGTCGTCGCGCGACTGGTCCACGTAAGCGAAGGACACCGTGGAGCCGATCTCGATGGTCCCCGAGTCGGGCTGTTCCTGGCCCACCATCATCTTGAAGAGCGTCGTCTTACCCGCGCCGTTGGCGCCGATGACGCCCACGATGCCGCCGGGCGGCAGGAGGAACGTCAGGCCCTCAATGAGCAATCGGTCGTCGAACCCCTTCACCAGGTCGGTCGCGTTGACCACCACGTCGCCGAGGCGTGGTCCGGGCGGTATGGCGATCTCCAACTTGTCGCCGCGCCGCTCCGCGGCTTCGGACTCGGCCACCAGTTCGTTGTAGGCGTTGAGACGGGCCTTGCCCTTGCTCTGGCGCGCCCGCGGCGACATGCGGATCCACTCGAGTTCTCGCTCCAACGACGCCTGGCGCACCTTGTCGGCCTTCTCCTCGGAGGCGAGGCGAGCCTGTTTCTGTTCCAGCCACGACGAGTAGTTGCCCTCCCAGGGAATCCCGTGGCCACGATCCAGTTCCAGGATCCACGACGCCGCGTTGTCCAAGAAGTAACGGTCGTGGGTGATCGCCACCACCGTCCCGGCGTAGTCCTGCAGGGCGCGCTCGAGCCACGCCACGGACTCCGCGTCGAGGTGGTTGGTGGGCTCATCGAGCAACAAGAGGTCGGGGGTGGAAAGCAGCAATCGACACAGCGCCACCCGGCGGCGCTCGCCGCCCGAGAGCTTGGTGACGTCGGCGTCGGGCGCAGGCAAGCGAAGGGCATCCATGGCGATCTCGAGCTTGCGCTCAAGGTCCCACGCATTGGCCGCGTCGATCTTCGTCTGCAGGTCTGACTGCTCGCTCAAGAGCGCATCGAAGTCGGCTTGCGGATCCGCCATCGCGGCGCAGACCTCGTTGAAGCGCAGCAGCAGGTCGCGCTGCTCGGCCACGCCGTCGGCGACGTTGCCCACGACGTCCTTGCCGGGGTCGAGCTGGGGTTCCTGGGAGAGGTAGCCCACGCTGAAGCCCGGCGTCAATCGAGCCTCGCCGGTGAAGCCGTCGTCCAGGCCGGCCATGATGCGAAGCAGCGAGGTTTTCCCCGACCCGTTGGCCCCGATGACACCGATCTTCGCCCCGGGATAAAAGGAGAGGTTGATGCCTCGCAGCACCTCCCGGTCCGGGGGATAGAAGCGGCGCAGGTCCCGCATGGTGAAGATATATTGAGCAACCACGCCTACCAGTGTTGCCGATTTGCGCGGGGGTGCGGGGCTGGCGTCACGATTCGCCGGAGTCGACAATTAGAGTTGCTCAATGTCCGACGCCACGCCCGACAGCCTGAGCGACACCCTCGCCCCGACGCATCGACCCGCACCGGACTGGGTGATCCTGCTCATCGCGTGCGCCGCGCAGTTCATGGTGGTCCTCGACGTGTCGATCGTCAACGTGGCCCTGCCCTCGATGCAGCGCTCCCTGCACTTCACCGTCTCGAATGCCCAATGGGTGGTGAACGCCTACGTGCTGACCTTTGCTGGGTTCCTCCTGCTCGGCGGACGAGCGGCTGACATCTTCGGCCGGCGCCGGGTCTACCTAACGGGACTCACCATCTTCACCGTCGCCAGCATCGGCGCCGGCTTCGCCGCCAACGGGGGACAGATGATCGCGGTGCGCGCCCTTCAGGGCGTCGGTGGCGCCATCCTCTCCCCCGCCACCCTCACCATCATCGTCACCACCTTCCAGGGATCCCGCCTGCCCAAAGCGATCGGTGCCTGGAGCGCGGTCGCGGGAGCCGGCGGGGCCGTCGGCGCCTTGCTCGGCGGCCTGCTGACCGGGTACGCCTCCTGGCGATGGGTCTTCTTCATCAACGTGCCCTTTGGCATCGCCGCCGCCACGCTGTCCCTGCTATTCCTCCAAGAGATGCGCAATCGCGACGCCGCAGTACGCCTCGACGTCACTGGCGCCGTGCTGGTCACGGGATCGCTGGCGTCGCTCATCTACGGCGTCGTGAACACCACCATCCACGGCTGGGGATCGAGTTCGACCCTCACCTGGTTCTTCGCCGGGGCGGCCGCCATGGTGGCCTTCCTGTTCTGGGAGCTCAAGGTCGCGTCGCACCCGCTGGTGCCCTTTCGAATATTCCGCTCTCGCACGTTCTCGACGGCCAACATCGTCATGATGCTCGTCGGAGGGGCGTTCTTCGCCATGTGGTACTTCTTGACCTTCTACTTCCAGAACATCCTGCGCTACGACGCGGTTCGCACGGGCTTCGCCTTCCTGCCCATGGCGCTGGCCATCATCGCCGGCGCCCAGCTGAGTTCAAGGATCCTCCAGAAGACGGGCGTAAAGCCGCTGCTCCTGGTGGGCACGTCGCTCGCCACCCTTGGGTTCCTGTGGATCTCGCTCATTTCGACCTCCAGCACCTACTGGAGCGACATCTTCGTGCCGTCCGTGATCTGCTCCTTCGCCATCGGACTGCTCTTCGCCCCGTTGGCCACCGCCGCCACCGCCCAGGTCAATCGCGCCGAGTCGGGACTGGCGTCGGGGGTCCTCAACGCCGCGCGCCAGGTCGGCGGCTCGGTGGCGCTGGCCGTGCTCGCCACCGCCGCCGCGGCCCGCGCCAACACCTTCGCCGACCCCACCCAACCGCTGGCCTTGGTGGACGGCTATCGGCGGGCCTTCGAGATCTCGGCGCTTATCACGTTGGTAGGGCTGCTGGTGAGCTTCGCGATGCCTCGCAATACGGGACGCCTGTCCAAGAGTCCGCCAGAAATCCCAGTGGCTGAGTCATCTATCTAGCGACCTCCGCGCTTCGCTGGCTGAGGCTATCCTCGCCTTACCAACAACTGACCGTGTGACGACTCGCGTCGGAGAGTACCATTCGGGAAGTCAAAATCCTAGGGAGGATTTTCTATGTATAAGGGAGAGAGCATGGGTAGATTACGTCGCCTCGGATCGTTGCTGGGGGCGAGCGCGCTCGTCCTGGGGACACTGACCGTAGGTGTCGCGGCAACGTCCGTCAGCGCTGGTGCCGCGTCGAAGTTCAAAGCGTGTGTCGTCACCGACACCGGTGGCATCAACGACAAGTCGTTCAACGCGTCCGCCTATCAAGGCCTCTTGGATGCCGCGAAGTCGGACCCGAGCATCACGCCCAAGTACCTGTCGTCGACCTCGTCATCGGACTACGCGCCGAACATCTCGACCTTCGAGAAGGAAAGCTGCGGCATCATCATCACCGTCGGCTTCCTGATGGACGCCGCGACGGCCGCGGCCGCTAACGCGGACCCCAGCCAGAAGTTCGCGATCGTGGACGACGCGCCCGTGGCCAAGAAGTCCCATGAGGTGCTCGCGCTGCAGTACGAGACCAACCAGGGCGGCTTCCTGGGCGGCTACTTCGCCGCCGCGACCTCCAAGTCCAAGGTCGTCGCCACCTACGGTGGTGCGGACATTCCACCGGTCACCGTCTACATGGACGGCTTCGTCGCCGGCGTGCGTTACTACAACAAAGTCAACAAAGCCAACGTCAAGGTCCTGGGCTACACACCGCCCAAGGTCTGTACGTTGACCAACTGTGCCGGCAAGGGGACCTTCGTGGGTAACTTCACCGACCAGACCGCGGGCAAGACCATCGCCGCTGGTGACTTCGCCGCGGGCGCCGACATCGTGTTCCCGGTCGCCGGTTCGGTAGGCCTCGGCTCGATCGCCGCTGCTCAGCAGGCCGGCGTGGGTCACTACGTCGTGTGGGTTGACACGGACAGCTGCGCCACCAAGGCGCTCGACGCCGCCCAGTGCAAGTACATCGACGGCACCGTCTACAAGGGCGTCACGCCCTCGGTAGAAGCGGCCGCCCTGTCCGCCGCCAAGGGAACCTTCACCGGTGGTACGTACATCGGCACGTTGAAGAACAACGGCACGGGCTTCGCCTACGACATCACCACGTCGGCGGCGCTCAAGTCCACCATCGCCAAGATTGCCCAGGGGATCGAGTCAGGAATGATCTCGACCGACCCCAACAAGTACCCGGCGGGTTAAGTCGTCGTAAACACGTATTTGCGTTCATAAAGAAGACCCGGGTCCCAAGGACCCGGGTCTTCTTTATGGCTACGATGATGCCTTATGCGAATCGAGCTTCGGGGGATTACGAAGAGGTTCGGCTCCTTTACCGCCAACGACCGCATCGACCTGATTGTCGAGCCGGGCGAGATCCACTGCCTGCTGGGTGAGAACGGCGCGGGCAAGTCGACGCTGATGAACGTCATCTTCGGGCACCTGCAGCCCGAAGAAGGAGAGATCGTCATCGACGGAGAGACGGTCTCGTTCAACAACTCGGGGGAAGCCGTGCGCCGCGGCATCGGCATGGTCCACCAACACTTCATGCTGGTACCGGTCTTCAGCGTCGCGGAGAACGTGGTGCTCGGCTTCGAACCCACGAAGTCCTTCAACCGGCTCGACCGCAAGAAGGCAACCGAAGAGATCCGTCGGGTCTCCAAGGAGTACGGCCTCGAGGTAGATCCCGACGCGATCATCGAAGAGCTCCCGGTGGGGCTCCAGCAGCGCGTCGAAATCCTCAAGGCCTTGAGCCAGGACGCCGAGCTGCTCATCCTCGACGAACCCACGGCCGTGCTGACCCCCCAGGAGATCGAGGCGCTCATGGCGATCATGCGCTCGCTCGCCAAGGCCGGGAAGTCGATCCTCTTCATCACACACAAGCTCAAGGAGGTACGAGCCGTCGGCGACGTCATCACCGTCATCCGCCAGGGCCACGTCGTGGGTTCCGTGGCGCCCACCACCTCGGAGTCGGAGCTCGCGTCGATGATGGTGGGCCGGGACGTGAATCTCACGGTGAACAAGGAGGCCTTTTCGCCCGGCGAGCCGGTACTCGAGGTGCGCGACCTGGTGGTGCGCGATGACCGGGGTCTGGCCGCGGTCAACGGCGTCTCGCTCGACGTGCGCGCCGGTGAGATCATGGCCCTCGCGGGCGTGCAGGGCAACGGGCAGACCGAGTTCGTGGAGGCGCTGGCCGGCATGAGACGCGTCGAATCAGGGACCATCACGGTACGTGGCCGCGACGTCACCAACCAGAAGCCCCGAGCGATGCTCGACGACGGCCTCGGCCACATCCCCGAAGACCGCCAGCGCGACGGACTGGTCCTCTCGATGACCGTGGCGGACAACCTGGTGCTCAACACGCCGCGCCGCTCGCCCTTCGCCCGACGCGGGACCCGCAACCTCTCGGCCGTGGAGGAGAACGCCAAGAAGCAAGTGAAGGACTTCGATATTCGCACCACCTCGACGCGCGAGCCCGTGAGCTCGCTCTCCGGCGGGAACCAACAGAAGGTGATCGTCGCCCGCGAGCTCTCCCGGCCCTTGGCCTTCCTGGTGGCGTCCCAGCCCACTCGCGGACTGGACGTCGGCTCGATCGAGTACGTGCATCGCCAAATCGTCAACGAACGCAACGAGGGCTTGGGCGTGCTGATCGTGTCCTCCGAGCTTGACGAGGTGATGGCGCTTGGCGACCGCATCGCGGTCATGCACGAGGGGCGCATCACCGGGGTGGTGGATCCCTCGACGAGCCGCGAGACCATCGGTCTGCTCATGGCCGGCGCCAGCGCCGGAGAGACGCATGACTGACGGAGCTTCCGACGTGCTCGCCGCGGCCGACACCGCGGGACCCGTCGCGCGTCGTTCGCTGTGGTCCAGGTTCAGCTCGAAGAGCCCCGTCATCCTCGCGCTGCTCGCACTCGTGCTCGGCTTCCTCATCGGCGCGTTGGTCATCATCTTCTCGACCAACACCGTGCTCGACGCCTGGCGGGGGATCTTCCACTCCTGGGGGGCGCCGGGCCACGCGCTCAAGGTGACCTTCGACAACGTCGGGGCGGCCTATCGAGCCATGTTCACCGGCTCAGTCATCGACCCGCCCCAGTTCTGGCACTCGCTCACCACCGGCAAACAGTGGAGCGACTCGTTGACCCCCATCTCCGAGACGCTCACCTACGCCACGCCGCTGGTCATCGCCAGCATCGCCGTGGGCATCGCATTCCAGACGGGCGTGTTCAACATCGGCGCCAACGGCCAGGCGATCATGGGCGGCATCGCCGGTGCGGCTGTGGGTTCCATGGTCAACATGCCGGCCATCGTGCACATCCCGCTCACCATGGCCTGCGGCATCGTGGGCGGCATGGTGGCCGGCGCCATACCGGGTTTCCTCAAAGCCTTCACCGGGGCCCACGAGGTGATCGTCACGCTCATGCTCAACTACGTGATTGCCTTCTTCCTGGTCTTCGTGCTCCTGTCCACGTCCTTCCAGTTGCCCGGACAGTCCAACGACATCTCTCGGACCATGTACTCCTCCGCCCAGCTCGCTCCGCTGTTCGGCACCGCCTCGGGCCTTCGCGTGAGCTACGGCGTCTTCATCGCGGCGGCCGTCGTGCTCTTCGCCTGGTGGTTCCTCGACCGCTCCTCGCTGGGCTTTGACTTTCGGATCACGGGCAACAACCCACACGCCGCCCGGGCGTCGGGCATCAACGCGCGAAGGATCGTGGTCCTGGTGTTCCTCATCTCGGGTGGCCTGGCCGGCCTGGCCGGCGTGGTGCAGGTGGCGAGCACCACGCACTACGTCGACGGTAACTTCCTCATCGGCAGCGCCGGCATCGGCTTCACCGCGATCACGGTGGCCCTGCTCGGGCGCAACCGACCCATGGGCATCGTGTGGGGCTCGCTGCTCTTCGCGGCCCTCGGCGTGGGCGGTCGCAACATGCAGGCGGCCACGGGTATCCCGCTCGACTTAGCGACCATCATTCAATCCGTGGTCGTGCTCTTCGTCGCCACGCCGGTGCTGGTGAAGGAGATCTTCCGGCTGCGTTCAACCTCGGCCAACGCCGTGCATCTCGCCACGCAAGGGTGGAGCTCGTAATGGCCCTGGTGACCGACCTCACGAACCACGACGACGCCGCGGTGCCCAAGATGCGACCGGTGGGGCGCACCCGGGTCATCGGCTACATCGTGGCCGGGCTCGGACTCTTCATCGTTGGGGCGTTCGGCCTGGGTTCCTCGGGCCACGCCCACTCGGTGCTGACCTTCACGCCGGTCAACATTTCGAGCAACGCGCCGTGGAGCATCGGGGCGCTCACGGTGCTGACGCGGTACTGGAACATGGCGCTCGGACTCATCGCCGTCGCCATCGGGGTCGACATGATCGTTCGCCGGCCGCGGGGCGCCATGATGCGCTTCGGGGTCGCGGCCGTGCTCTTCCTCTTCGCGCTGCTGCTCTGGGCCGGCCGCTCGCCGGGGCCGTCCGCGGTGCCCTTCGTCAACCTCACCTCGATCCTGATCGGCAGTTCGGCGCTGGCCATGGTCCTCATCTACGGCGCGTTGTCGGGCATCATGTGCGAGCGCGCGGGCGTCGTGAACATCGCCATCGAGGGTCAGTTCATCGGCGGGGCCTTCTTCGGCTCGGTCGTGGCGTCGACCACGAACAACTTCATCCTGGCGGCCCTGGCCGGCGCGGTGGCCGGCGGCCTACTGGGGCTCATCCTGGCCTTCCTGTCCCTGCGCTACCTGTCGGACCAGATCATCGTGGGCGTCGTGCTGGTCACCATGCTCTCGAGCCTCTCGTCGTACCTCAACCTGCAGGTCCTCTCGCCCTACCCCAACCTCAATACCGGCAACCTGGCGAGCGACATCGCCATTCCGATCCTCTGCAAGATCCCCATCATCGGCCCCGTCTTCTTCAACGAGTCGGGTTTCTTCTACTTCATGATCGTCCTGGTGGCGGCCATCAGCTTCGGCCTCTTCAAGACCCGCTGGGGGCTGCGCGTGCGCGCCGTCGGCGAACACCCCAAGGCGGCCGAGTCGGTCGGCATCAACGTGATCCGCACCCGCTACCTCAACGTCGTGCTCGGCGGGGCCATCGCCGGCGTGGGCGGCGTGGCCTTCATGGCCTCCCAGGGCGCCTTCCAGGTGGGTTACACCTCGGGCCTCGGTTACGTGGCGCTGGCGGCGCTCATCTTCGGGCGCTGGCGTCCGTCGGGAGCGGTGTCCGCGGCGGTGCTGTTTGGCATCTCGGCCTACCTGGCCCTCAACCTGCAGACCTATCAGATACCGATCTCCACCGAGATCCTGGGCATGTTCCCCTACCTCATCACCATCGCCGTGGTGGCGGGCTTGGTCGGGCGCGTCCGCCCGCCGGCCGCGGACGGCCAGCCCTACAAGCGCGACTAACCCTGCGAGCCGAGGCCACGCACGACCGCGGCGGCGGCCTGCATCGCCCGCGTGAGCGACTCCGGCACCGGTGACCCGTTGAGCCGGGCCGCGAGGTAGGCGCCGCTGGCGGCGTCGCCGGCCCCCGTCGTGTCGAGCACCTCCGCGCTGTGCGAAGGCTCGCGCCACGTCGTATCGGACACGGCGGCCAGGGCACCGTCGCGTCCCCGAGTGATCAGGACCTCATCGAAACGCGACGCCAGCACCCGGGCCGCGCCATTCACGTCGTCGGCCCCCGTGAGCAGGAGGCCCTCCTCTTCGTTGGCGAACAGCATCGCCGACGCGGCCGACGCCTCGAGGAAGACCGGAGCCGTCACCTGGGCGAGCGGCGCCACGGAACAGACGTCGACCGACGTGCCGGCGCCGTTCGCCGACGCCACTTGGAGCGCCGCGGTGGCGACGGCCCGGGTCCGCTCATCGAGCAGGGTGTAGCCGGAGACGTGCAGATGGTCGAAGGGCTCATCGAGCGCCGCCAGCATGACGTCGAGGGTCAGGTGCCCGTTAACGCCGCGATCGACCATCATGGCCCGCTGGCCCTCGCTGTCGATCAAGGCGACGACGACCCCGGTGGGTCCCTCGACCAACTCCAGGCGCGGCGTCACGCCCATTTGCAGCAGGTCGTCGACGAACTGCCCGCCGGCCACGTCATCGCCCACCACGCCGACGTAGGTCACGTCGTGGCCGCCTTCGGCCAGCGCCACGGCCACGTTCGCCCCGGCTCCGCCTCGTCCGATGCGCACGCGGGCCGGGGTGTCGCTGGTGGGGGCCAGCGGTCCGACGGGCCGCACGATCACGTCGAGCATGACGTCGCCGAGCACGATGATCCTCTTGGGGCTCATCGTCGCGCGTCGCTCAGCGCGGTCGCGACTTGTCCGGCCAGGCGGGCGTTGGCCACCACCAGGTCACGATTGACCTGCACGCTTCGCCCGCCGGTGAACCGGGCGAACTCCGCGAGCAGCACCGGTGTGACGTCCTTGCCCGCTACCCCGAGCGAAGCCGCGAGCTCGAGCGCGCTGGCCAGGGCCCCGTCGTGAAGCCCTTCGTCGAGCTGGGACTCGGGGGCCACCGCGTGCGCGAGCAGGAAACCCGAAGAGGCGAACTCTCGATGGGCGAGGAACGCCCGGGCCGCGTCGTGGGCGTTGGCGACCGACCAGTCCAGGGCGAAGCCGCTGTCGCTTCGATAGAAACCGGGGAAGGTAGCCGTTTGGTAGCCGACCACGGGGACGCCCAGACTGTCGAGGCGTTCGAGCGTGGCGCCGATGTCGAGGATCGACTTGACCCCGGACGCCACGACCAGCACGGAGGTGCGAGAGAGCGTCGTCAGGTCGGCCGATTCGTCAAAACTGTGCTGCGCGTCGCGGTGCACCCCGCCGAGTCCTCCGGTGGCCATGACGTCGACGCCGACGCGACGCGCCACGGTGATCGTCCCCGCCACCGTCGTGGCGCCGTCACGGCCCAGGGCCAGGGCGAGACCGAGGTCGCGTCCCGAGAGCTTGGCCGCCTCGCGTGCGGGATCGGCCAATCGTTCTAGTTCGTCGAAAGTGAGGCCCACCACGGCGCGGCCGTCGAGCACGCCGATGGTCGCGGGCACCGCGCCGCCCTCGCGCACCGCGTCGGCGCACTCCTTCGCCACCTCGAGGTTGACGGGCGCCGGCAGACCGTGCACGACGATGGTCGTCTCGAGCGCCACCACGCCACGGCCCTGCTCGAGTGCGGCGCGGACTTCGTCGGCGATCATGACCGGGTCTTGGAGGGAGTTGCTCACGCAACGCGAGTGTATCCTTCTGCGGTGAGCGCTTTGGCCGAGATCCCCTGGGAGACGCTGCGCGAGCGGGCCCGGAGCGCAACCTCGAGGGCCTATTCACCCTATTCGCGTGTCACGGTCGGAGCGGCCGGCTTGACGAGTGACGGGCGAACCGTCGAGGGTTCGAACGTCGAGAACGCCAGCCACGGCCTGACACTCTGCGCCGAGTGCTCGTTGGTGAGTGACCTCATCCGTCAAGGAGGCGGACGGCTGGTGGCCGTCTCGATCGTCGCCGGCGACGGCCTGCCGATCTCGCCCTGCGGACGTTGTCGCCAGGTGCTCTTCGAGCACGGCGGCAACGATCTGCTCGTCGACGCGGGAGATCTCCTGGCGCCTCGGACGCTCTCCCAACTGCTGCCCGACGCCTTTGGACCCGACGATCTCGGAGTTCGCGCGAACCCGTGACTTCCTTCTCCGCGATTGACATCATCACCACCAAGCGCGACGGCGCAACGCTCAGCGACGAGGCCATCACCTGGCTCTTCGACGCGTACATGAGTGGCGAGGTCGCCGACGAACAGATGTCGGCGTTGCTCATGGCCATCTTCTTCAACGGAATGGCCCCGGACGAGCTGCGGACGTGGACCGAGCGCATGATTGCATCGGGCGAACGGCTCGACCTGCGAGGACTCTCACGGCCG
>Ga0187887_10001596_pt1 | contig 19152 bp, 14 predicted proteins | sample June2016WEW_7_10_FD_132977 | JGI IMG/M metagenome (GOLD analysis project Ga0187887, IMG submission 132977) | Peatland microbial communities from SPRUCE experiment site at the Marcell Experimental Forest, Minnesota, USA - June2016WEW_7_10 | ecosystem: Environmental > Terrestrial > Soil >... | reverse complement strand
GTTGATCATCGTGGCTTGGGTGACATTGTCCGTTCTGTCCACGCCGCGCGTACCGGTTGGCTTGTAGCAGTGCGCTTCTTCGGTAGTACCATTATCCTCGCATGCCACGTCGATGTCGCCCTGCGTTACATCATTGAAAACACATGTGCTGGCTGGACCGCCGCTGCCGCTCGAGTTGCAGGAACTGCCAAGGAAACTACCACCCTGAGTGCCGTACTCGGCCTGCGCGATCTGGTAATAAATGGGATTTGGATTCCCCCAGCTCTCGCCCGTTTTTTGATTGACCAGGGCCTGGATAGCTGCCATGGAGGGAGATGCCACCGAGGTTCCGCCGAATCCTGACCATGTGCTCGGGGCGCCGCTGCAGGAAGCCGCTCCAGCCGAGGTATACGAGGGGTCAGACCAGCACACTACTTCGTAGTGCCCCCAGATACCGTTCGCCGCAAACAATGAAACGTCCGGAATATCGCGGACTCCATCGCTGGGTACACCATATGCGGATTGCCACGAAGGTTTAGCGTATCCCTGGCACTGCGGTTGGGTAATGAGGTAAGAGGTCTGATTGGCGCCCGCCGCTCCCGTAGCGCAATTGCTGGCGCCTCCGCTGGCCGCACCGGAAATAAGGTAGTTTGTTGTCTTGTCGCCGTTCGCGTTGTTGCAAAAGCCAGAAGAACCATAAGTAGTGAAGCTGCCCAAGACATACTCCGAGATCAGTGCGCTGGCGCAGGAATCGTTCCATGGAATCTCTGGAATGTACTGTTTAGCCGAACCGTACGACGCACTGTTTGTGGAGTTCCAGTAGGTGCTGAAGGAAGCACCAGCCTCTTTAACGTTATAGGTATCTTCGAAATCGGTTCCTCCCACGGCTACGTTGTAGGGCGTTTCAGTCCATCCGCTGACGCCTAGGCTCGTGACATCGTACTCGGCACCAATAGTTGTGAAGTCGTTGGAACAACTGGACGGCCCTTCGTCGCCCGAGGCTCCGAAAACCGAGATGCCTTGCGTCGCCGCCTGCTGGTAGGTGTTGTAGAAGAGTGCATTTCCTCCGGTGCCGTTGGCGGCCTCGCAAACGCCGTAACTGACGCTCACGACTCCTGGATAAGGTGCAGGTTCGTTAATAAGATTTTGCAGCGCAATCTGTCCCCCAAAAGTGAACGTACCCGACGGGCACGCGATGTTCTCAATAGCGGCGCTCGGCGCGAACGAACTGGCCACTTCAACGTCAATGGCTGCTTCACCGTCATCGCCGTTGGTGCCTGGATCGCTGCAACCAGGATGCAGTTGCGTGTAACTCCCCGATGTGTAGCCGCTCAGGCCAAAGGTAGAACGGTAAGTAGTCCAGTCACCCGTGCCGTTGTAGGTGTCGGTGTCTTCAACTACGGCGATCGTCTGGCCCTGTCCCGAATAGCCGGCGTTCCAAAGTGCGTTCAAATTGTAGATAACTGCGTTGTCCTGCGGCGTGACGTCATAGCAGGGATTGGGATCAGTCGTGCGGCTACCGCAATTGCTAGTCTGCGTGTATTGCACCTTCGACTTGTACATCGGGTGCGGCTTGAAGTCGTTTAGGGAGGCAATCCCCTTAATCACAGGCCCCAGCGCCGCCGGGATCTCTGGATCACTCATGTTGGCGACATGCTGCTCACCGTTGATATCGAGTTGGTGGATGGAAGTGTGAAACGCTTCTCGGAGCTGACCCGCCGTGCCTGAAAAATCAATCAGCATCCGGTTTTGGTAAATCTGGTTGACGCGAAAACCATGCGACTCGAGCCAGCCGACGATCGTATCGATATCCTGTTGCGCCACGCCGAACTCGCCATATTCTTCCGGCGTGAGCCAGTGGTGGAAGTTTGGGGACTTCCTGTCGTTGAGCTGGTCGATCAGTGTGTTGAGTTTCCGTTCCTTCTCGGGAGACCGCTGGAGAACAAGCAGCATGTGGTCGACGTCGAAGCTGTCCGAAATCGGGCCGCGATCGTAGTCAGCTTTTGCCTCCGGGCGCGTGTTGCCCGCGAGCCTCACCACTTTACTTTCGTCAATCTGCTGCGTAATCCGACCGGCCGAAACCGGATCGGAGGCTCCACGCGCATAGGAAAATAAGGCCGATATGGTGATGAATGCCATCAATAGCACACACCACACTCCAAGCGGGATCCTCTTCGTCATCATCTCCACCTTATGACGCCATAGCCAGGCGTAATTGGATTGTGTGAACTCGAGCTTGCGATTGGGCTACGGTGTTCGGAAGGGACGCAGCTGCGGGAAGCAGTCGGTGCCTGGGAGCAACCCGGAATTCCGTTCAGCTCCCAACGGGGAGAAGTATACACTGGGCTGTCAAGCTGGCTGTGATGAATCTCACATCAAAAAAGCGATTCTTTCGATCACTCCCGCGGCAAGGGTCCGCCGAGCGGCTCGCGAGACGAATACGAACTAATACGCGAGACTCAGTCGGAACATTGCTCGCCCTCCTCTTGATCGCGGCAACCATGGGCCATCCCGCTGTCGCCCAGTCTCTAACTCATCCCAAAGAAGCGATGGTAAGCGCCGGAGTCTGGGGCGGCCGCGACCTGGAAATGCGAGTCACTCCGGGCGGCGCGGTACTCGAATTCGATTGCGCCCGGGGCGAGATCTCTGAGCCACTCATGCTCGACGAAGGCGGAACATTCGAGGCGCGAGGCACGTTTCAGCGGCAGGGCGGACTGATCAGAAAAGGTCAGTCCTCGAACGGAACCGCCGTCGTCTACAAAGGCTCGGTCCACGGAGACAGCATGCGCCTCGAATTTACTCTGGGGAGCACTACCGAATCTCCGCAGGCTTTCACGCTGACGCGCTCGCAATCCGGGAAACTCAGGAAATGCCGCTAGCGATGCGACCGGAACTGCGCACACTCTTTTTTCTCATGCTGGAACCGCCGTGCAAGAGCTTTCGTAAATTGTCACGCTTTTCGCCTTTAAACTGCGCCCGGTACTTTGTCTGCGCACTTTGCATCGTCGCGTGGGCCGCGATCGCTACCGGACAGATGGCGGCCCGAACCGGAGCGGCGCGCAACGCTGCGGATTACCCCGGCCTGTCGATCGTGGAAAAGATTCAGGCGGCCATTCGCGACTGCGCGAACGCCCCGTGCGCGGTCTACATTCCGGGTGGGACTTATGACGCCAGCCCGATCTCGACCTGGAAGAATGTCGACTTCTCCGAAGCGCGCGCCGGCGTACTACTTCCCTCGAACGTAGAAATACGCGGAGCCGGCAAAGGCATCACGACGATCAGAGTCAAGCGCGCAGCGAGCGATCCTCCCGCGACCCTCTTTGCCAATACGAGCGCCAATGCGAGCGCGGCCCGTGCGGACGCGAGCTCGGGATCCCACAACATTTCGCTCCGCCACATCAGCCTCACATGGGCCGACTCGAGCTCCAGCTACGACTGGGTTTCAATTTTTATCTGCCACGCCTGCGATCACGTTGAATTCGATCATGTCAGCCTCGAAGGAAATCCCAACAAGCTGGCCAACCTGCTCGACAATACGCATCTCGACATCCATGACTCCTCATTCCTTTTGCACTCGACGGGCTATGGTCACGGCGACAATGCGCTCGGCGTCAGCCACTTCGATCCGGCGCAGTCTCCCGGCAACGAAGCCGGTGTCATCCGCGACAACGTCTTTGCCGAAACCGGGAACTACCGGTCGTTTTCGATGCTGATCGTGGCGCAGTCGGGATTGTACGTACAGGACAACAGGTTCGAGGCTCATCTTCCTCCTCCCGGCCATGCCACTGCAATCGAGTCTGGACAGGACAACACGGCGCGGCTGCCCGAGAATGTGAAAATCAGCGGCAACATCTTCCATGGCGCAAGCATTGCCTATGGCGGCCTCAATCATTCCGAAATCAGCGGCAATTTCTTCGACCACGGAGATATCTACGTCGCGCTGCAATCGGGCAGCACCGCTTCCCTATCCGGCCTGACTATCGCCGATAACGAGTTGCACTTCGGCACCATCTCCATTGGCGGGCTCGAACACACGCTCACGAGCCAGGTGTTGATCGCCCGCAATCGCTTGACAGATGGGGGCATCGGCACCGGAAATTCCCTGACCGTGCGCGACGTTCAGGTGATCGACAACACGGTGAGTTATTCGCAGAAGCGTCCCGGCATCGATTGCAACGCCTGTTCAATGATTCGCGGGAATGTCGTGCGCGACATCGGCCAGAACGCTCCCGGCGACCTTCATCCTGGCTACCTGATCGGGGGCACGGTGGAAGATGTGAGCGGCAACCTATACATGGATGATCAGCATGAATACGATTCCGGGACCCTCTGCAGCGTGGCCGATCCCGCGCATCCCGCGTGTTTAACATCCGGCGAAAGCCGCTGGATCCTGCTGCGTGGCGGCGAGTGGGGTTTTGGCTGGACGAACCGTACCCTGTTCACCACCCAGGGAAACCTGCTCATTCACGCGTTCGTGAACAGCTCTCTGCTCGAACTGGAGGAAAGCGTTTCCGCGTTGAAAGCGGGCACTAAATACCAACTCTATCGCACCACCTACAATGCTTTCGAACTGAACAGCGCGACAATCGGCCGGTTCGCGAACAATATGGCCACCTCTTCAACCGGCCCGTTCCGCCATGCCGCCGTACAGGAAGATGGAAACGTCGTCATTTGGAATCTCTCCGGCAACTTCTTCTACCCCTACTCTTGTGATGGAAAATGCCAGGCGAGTTACAATACCGGCGCGCCGAGGTAGCGCCGCTGGAGCAGTCGCTACGCTACGCTGGTAGCGCCGTTCAGCAACGTCTTATCGCTTAAGACACTCATAGCTGGGATGGACGTGTGACTCTGGCAGGTTCTCTGCAACGCCGCGCTTAGAGTGGTTGCGAAGCCATCCGTCAGGCAGTCAACATCGCTGCGCAGCGACCGCGCCGCGTAACTCCGGTCGACTGAAAACGCGCCGCACACCCTCCCCTCGGGCGAAAGCAGGTCCAACCGGAGAACCCATCCCTTGCGGCTCGTTTGAGTTTCGCGATGCCATTCGTACTGAACCGGAGCGGAGAGTTCCAGCACTCCATGCCACCCGGGAAGCTCCGGACTGAAGGAGAATTCAAAGCCGTCGAAGTCGTGGTCGTGAAACGCGAGCTTCAGAATCTCGCAGATCTGTTCCAGGGACTCAGCCCGCGCCAGCTCGTCGGTCGCCCGCCTGATGGCAAGATTGTTGGTGATGATCGTCTTCTGCTCCCATGTCCGCCGGGCCACGCGCCGCAATTCATCCACCTCGTCGTAGCCGAGATGCTGGAGGCCAAAAAAAACTCCGAGGCCGACAATCGTCAGAACTACCGCGATCATCCCGGAATTCGGCGACAGCAAGGGGAGGCTGATCAAGGCGAAGCAGGCAGAAACCGCATACAACACGACAACCGCCTGCCGGTGCGAAAGCCCGCGCTGCAGGAGCTTGTGATGGATGTGCTCGCCGTCGGCTGTAAACAGCGGCCTGCGATTCAGGAAGCGCCGCAGAACGGCCATGAACGTATCGAGGATGGGCAGCCCAAACGAAACCACCGGAATCGCGACGGCCACCGCGGTGGGCGCCTTCTCGGAACTGGCCATGGAGACGGCGCTCAATACGAAGCCGATCACCAGGCTTCCGCAGTCGCCCAGAAAAATCGTCGCGGGATTGAAATTGTACCGCAGGAATCCCACGATCGCTCCCGCCAGCGCAATCGTAACGACTTCTGTCAGCGTGTTCCCGCTCACCAGCGAAACGATGAATACCACCAGGCTCGCAAATAACGCGGACCCGCTGGCCAGACCGTCCAGCCCGTCGAGCAGGTTGAACGCATTTGTGATCAGCAGCACCCAGAAGATAGTCAGTACAAGCTCGGCCGCGCTCCCCAGTTCCCGACCCCCAAACAGCAATTGCATTCGCGTAATACCGTAACCATCCAGGTAGAGCCAGCCCGCCGCCAGAATCTGGACGCCGAATTTTACATACGGACTCATGGGACGAAAATCGTCCGCCAGCCCGAGAGCAAATATCAGCAGCGTCGGCCCCAGCAGGCCGAGCAGCGTTCCCGATGAAACGACATAATTCCAGTGCAACAAATTCGACGCCACCGTGGCCGACGTGACGATGAGCACTACGGCGAAAAGAATGGCGATCCCGCCCAGCCGGGGAATGGGCCGCGCGTGCATGTGCCGCGCGGATTCCGGCGCTGTCACCCACCCGCGCGCGTTCGCCACGTCCCGCACAAAGCGGGCTGTGACCGCCGAAACAATCAGCGCCGCCGCGAAAATGAACAGATAAATCATGCGCGCGTATCCCTCACAGGCTCGACCCTGTGTTCACATATTTTTCGCCCGGTCCCGCCAGCACTCCTTCGGACCGCGGCCGCTTCGCCGGAACCTCTAGCCAATATGGCCCGGTCAGCATCTCCTGAAAAATCTGCAGCAGCGATTCCGCCATTCTTGCGGACGTAAAATGCTGCTCCACGCGCGCCCGCCCAGCTTCCCCCATCTCCTGCCGTCGCGCGGGATTCGCGAGAAGATAGCGGATCGACTCGGCCAAAGCCTCGACATCTCCCGGCGGAACCACCAGTCCCGTCTTGCCATGTTCGTTCACCCATGGCACGCCGGTCGGCAAATTGGTCGAGATCACCGGCTTGCGGCATGCCATCGCCTCCAGTTGCACGATGCCGAACATCTCCGCGTTGCTGACCGAGGGCAGCACGAACAATTCCGAGCCGTGGTAGTAAGACGCAAGTTCCTCGTCCGGCACATGTCCGGCGAACTCCACGCGGTCGGCCACGTTGGTCTTCTGCGCCAGAAGTTTCAGCGAACTTTCCAGCGGCCCGGTGCCGATTATGAGCAGACGCGCGTTGATATTGGCGAACGCGCGAATCAGCACCTCCACGCCCTTGTAACCCACCAGTCGCCCCACGCACAGCACGGTGGGCGGCCCATTGCGAAGTTCATCTGCTCGCTTGTGTCCCACTTCATCAAGCTCAAATCTCTCAATCGGGATCCCGAATGGCACTACCCGGCATTTGTCGCGATGCTTCGAAACGAATTCCGAAATTTCGATATGTCGCGGCGTGGGTACGATGATGCAATTCACGCGTCGGTAGAAAGCCTCCAGAAACGGCCGGTAAATTTTCAGGAGCTTCCGTTGCCGCACGATGTCGCTGTGGAAATGCGCGACCACCGGGACATCCCGGTTGGCCAGCATGGCCGACAATTCCGCGAGCGGATTCGGCAAGTGCACATGGATCAGATCGGCATTGAATCTGCGCGCCCACAGAGGGAAAGTCGGCGCCATCGAAAGCGAGAAAAGTTTCCCCAGGCTGGCTACGCGCGTGACCGGCACCGTCTTGCTGTCGTGCTCGGTGCGACAGCGTGTATTCGCCACCACCACGCGCAGATCGACCTGCTGGTGTAGCGTCTCGCAAATCTCCCGCAGCGCGCTTTCCATTCCGCCCACCACGGGATCGTAGAATTTTCCGAGCTGCAGGACTCTCATGCAATCGCCTCGCGCAGTGGTGGGGAAATCGTCTTTGTCAGGATGCCCGCGAATTGTTTCGCCAGGTCGTCCGGCACGAGATTCTCCTGAATCCAGCCCCGGCCACGGCTTCCCATCTTCTTCCGCAACGTCCTGTCTCTTCCCAGTTCGATCATCCGGGCCGCGAGCATGGCCGTATCCAACGGCGGGAAAAGCAAACCCGTGCGCCCGTCGCAAATTAATTCCGCCGGACCCCACTTGTCGACCGCAATCACCGGAACGCCGCAGGCCAGCGCTTCCAGAACCGATCGCCCCAAACCCTCCGGCCCGCGGTTCGGCTGCACCAGCACATCCAGGCGCGCAAGAATTTCCGGAACATCCTTTCGGTAGCCCAGAAACTTCACGCGCCCGCGCAGCGCCGAATCTTCCACTTTGCGCAGCAAGGCCTGCTGGTAACCGAGCGTGCTCTCGGTGGCGTAAGGGTTGTCGCCAACAATCACAAATGCCGCGTCCGGCAGGCGTTTTAAGACCTTCTCCGCCGCCTCGATAAAAATGTCCTGCCCCTTGAGCGGAGTAATCGCACCCACCATCCCGAACCAGACTTCAGCCGGATTTTTCTTGGGCTCCATCTTCCCGCACTTATCAAACTCGAACTGAGGGAGGGCAAAATCGGGCACGTATTCAGGAACATCGAACGCAACGAAATCTGGGTTCGCGCACCCCCTGCAGGCGCTCGGCTGAGTTCCTGTATCGCGATCGGAATAGGGACGGAAGCGCTCCAGGTCCACGATGTTGTAAACCACATTGGCAGGCACTGATGCCGATACATAGCGCCGGAATTGCCCCGCAACATAATGGGATATGCAGATCGCCAGATCGCAGCGCCATGAAAGCGCCGCCAACAGTTTGCGCGAGAGAGCGCGATCTTCGAGCCCGTCACGCATGTACCAGATGAGCGGCACCCGCTTCGGTCTGCGAATGAGCGCGCCAACCACGTGCGCCTTGACCGCGTTGGTGATCAGCGCCGACGGTCCGATCCCGGCGATCAACTTCGACAGCCGCCGAGTGAAATCCTGAACCGATGCCATCGCGCGCAACAACCGCATCGGGCCCGCATGCGCTGCGGTCTCCCCGGTCTTGGCCAGCGCTTCCGGCCAGGCCAACACCCACGTCTTCGCACCCGCCAGTTCCGCGTTCTTCTTGAACGAGCCTTCGCCCGGCACGATGAGATGGAATTCATACGAGTCACGCAGACGCGCCACCAGTTCCAGCAGGCTGATCTCCGCCCCTCCCAGCCCGCTGATTGCGCACAACACGGCGACCTTAGGCAACGGCATGTTGCACCCCGTTCCTGATCGCGAGCCTTGGCTTCAAGAGAATTCGCTGCGGGTTCGGATTCTGGAAAGCCCGCGGCAATCCCCGCCCGTACCCGAAATCCGACATCCTTCCGAAATGCCGCACCTGGCATACGGGCTGAGATTTATTGTGGATTGCACCCGGGACGATGATCTTGGCAGTGTCCCCCTCGATACGCCCGAGTCTTTTTGTTATTACAAAACCGCCGATCTGACTCTGTGATGTATGACACATTACATTGTGATCTGTCCCGCAGATGCCGCGCCCTGAGCGACTTTCACGCACAACAGCGGCAGCCCTTGCGCACAAAGTTGCAACCTTAGGCAACGGCACAGTCCACCCCGCTTCTCGCCTGCCAGTGCAGCAGCGTGAAAAGTGACCACACCTCCGACCACGATTGCAGTCGGTCGTCTCGCTCCAGGCCGTCGAGCAAATCACGTCCGTACTCTGGGTTCAGCATCAGCGGCTCGTAAAGCTGTTCGTCGCGCAATGTGTCCGCGATCGTCTCCCGCAAAGTTTTCTGCAACCACTGCCGCCACGGGAAGGTGAATCCCATCTTCCGCCGTTGCGCCACGCGTTCGCCCGCCAGTTCTGCAAGAAGGTTCCGCGTAATCCGCTTTCCGCGCCCACCCGCAAAATGATGTTTGGGAGCGATCGAAAGCGCCGCCTTCACCAGCGCGAGGTCGAGGAACGGAACCCTCAACTCCACCGAGTTGGCCATGCTGAACACGTCGGCATCGCGCAGCAGCTGGTTGCGCGCATAAGACTCCAGCTCGAGCGCAGCAATCTTCTGAAAATCGTTGTCGAACGGGTCGATACTTGCCTGCATTCGTTCCGCGATCGCCGCCGATTTGCCGCGCCGCCAGCGGATGCTTCGCTGCAACAGATAAGCCTCAGCCAGATTTCCAAGCTCGCCGGCGTCCGCGACTTTCTTCCACGGAATCGGATTCTTCGTGCCCAACTTCCCCATCAAACGCGCGACTGGACGCAATCCCGCCCCGTACTTCAACAGCCTGGGAGCGTTGACGAAGGTTGTGTATCCGCCGAACAACTCATCGCCGCCAATTCCCGTCAGCAGCACCTTCAGCCCGCAATCCGCGCCTGCTCTCGAGATAACGTACGTATTGATCCCGTCAACCGTGGGTTGGTCCATCGCGGCCAGCGCATCCGGCAGCAGTCGCTGCAAGTCAGTCGCGCTTAACGTCACCACCTGGTGCGGATGCGGGAGCTCCTGGGCAATCTCCCGTGCGTATGGCAACTCGGAAAACTCCTGCTCCGGAAACGCCACCGTCATCAGCGTGATCGGACCGCTCGCGAACTGCGAGGCCAGAAGCGCCAGCAAACTCGAATCGACTCCGCCCGATAGAAAGACCCCCAACGGAACATCGCTAACCAGCTGCGCGCTCACTGCATGTTCAAGCCGCTTCCGAATTAGTGAAGTAGCCCCTTCGAACGTCCCGTCGAACTGCGATTCGTCATTCGCGGCATCGGCCAGCGACCAATACTGCCGCTCGGTGAGTTCCAAGCGCGCATTCAGGCACAACCAATGGCCCGGCTGCAATTCCCGAATTTCTTTCCGAATCGTGTTCGGACCAATCACGGCTCCGAAAGTCAGGAAAGAATCGACCGCATCTTCATCCAGCGTCATCGGACAAATCTGCGCCCGCTCCAAAGCCTTCACTTCGGAAGCGAACGCAAACATTCGAGTGCCGGTTTGACCGTGAGGCGAGTTGTCGTGATAAAAGTAGAGCGGCTTGATGCCCATCGCATCCCGCGCCAGCAGCAGAGTTCGCTCCCGCCCATCCCAGAAGGCAAAAGCGAACATGCCCTCAAGCCGAGACAGCGCTGTCTCACCCCACGCGACCAGAGCGTGCAGCAACACTTCGGTGTCGCCCGAAGTTTGGAAGCGAAAGCCCAGCCTCTCCAGTTCAGAGCGCAACTCGCGGAAGTTGTAAATTTCGCCGTTATAAATCAGCCACGACCCGGTCTCTGCATGCTTGATCGGCTGCGCCGAGCCCGCGCTCAGATCAAGAATCGAAAGCCGCGTGTGTCCGAGCATCAGGGCTGTATCCCCCGCCGCAATCTCGACGCTGGCCTCAGCATCCGGCCCCCGGTGCCGCAATGCCGCCATCATGGAGCGCACGCCGGCCGCCATCTCTTCGACCCGCCCGTCGCCGAACATCCCCATGATTCCGCACATAGCTCGCTACACCGCCTCCTTACGGAGTCGTGAAACGAGGAATGAGCCCCATCCACAGGTGTTCGTGAGAAAGCGGCTGAAACTATTCGGGATCGCTCCAACCAGCCGATCTTTCAGTTTTCCCGACGGCATGGGCACAAGCTCCGTCTTCTTCCCGTAGATGCGCATGTCCGTAACGGAAAAAAGATCAGATACCAACTGTGCCCACTCTGCGCGTTTGTAATAGCGAGCCATCGCGCCATCTGTTCTTCGCTGGATATTGTTGTGCAGCGCGGATGGCTTGAAGATCTGCCTCGACAAGAGCGCGAGCATCGTGCCCTGTACGTAGTACTCCCAAAAAGTGCGGTGGTACACCATCACCAGGGCCTCACCACCAGGTCGCAAAACCCGATGCATCTCCTCCAGAACTTTTCGGGTACTTGACGAGTGGTGGATTACGCCCCAGCTCCAGATGAAATCGAAAGTGCAGTCCGCGAACTGCATCTGCTCGGCATCCATCTGGTGCACCGTTCCCGTAAGTCCGAAGGCCCGCATCCTCTGGGACGTGCTCTTGACCGCATATTCGGTGAGATCGATCCCAGTGAATGACTTCGCATAGGACGCGAGTAGCTGCGCGTGACTTCCATTCCCGACGCCAATCTCAAGGACATCCTTGTCATTAAGAGAGTCGAAATCTATAAGCGGGTCGAAAGGAATTGTTTTCCAAGGTGCATAAAGCGCCGCCGCTGTGAAGAAACGCCGGTCAATCTCGGCAAAGAAATCCTTACTGAACTCCTCACCGGGAATCGCGTCTTTCCAGTCGTACCGCATCGGGTGGGTTTCCCACCATGTGCGGTTGGCTCGCTGCCATTCCTTCTGTTCATCCGGCGTCGCAGGAAGCGCAGTCGGCTCGCTAAAACCCGCGGGCAATTCTTCAAGCTCTTTCATGAGTTTCGTCATGACTGCCAACCCGCGTGCGCCAATTCGCCAACCCGTTCATTTTCGAAACCGTAACCACGCAATAAGCCGCGCAACGATTGACTCAGCGCGTCTTCCGAGAAATTATCGAGAGCCCACTTTCTCCCGTGCGATCCCATGCGGGCGGCCAGTTCCGAATCCTGCAGGATGTCGAGCACCGCCCTGGAAACTTCCTCTGTCGATTCGGGATCGACCAGGAAGCCCGTCTTGCCGTGAATCACAGCTTCCGCCGCGCCGCCCGTCTTGCTGCCCACGACCGGCTTCCCTGCCAGCGCCGCCTCGACATACACGCGCCCAAAGCCCTCGCCGCCAATCTCTCCGCGCTGTTGTCCCCGGCTGGGAAGCACGAAAACGTCGCAGTCGCGATATTGCTGAGTCAATTCCGCATCAGAAACTTCGCCCAGAAAAACCACGTTCCCAGACACGCCGGTGTATGCGGCAAAGTGCTGTAAGTCCGCGCGGATTTCGCCCTCACCGACCACCGTGCAGCGCAGGTCCGGAAACACCTTGAGCAGGGCCGGCAGCGCGCGAATCACCGTGTCGACTCCCTTGAACTCGTTTCCGCGGACCAAATTGCAAACCGACAACAGCCGGGGAGCGCTTTTCCCCGCCCCTATGCGCGACGATTCCCTCGAGGCGAATGCCTTGTCGAACGAGTCCGGAATTGCGTTGTATAGCACCGTGACTCGCGAACTCTCGATTCCCTCGATCCTCCGTATCACTTCCGCCGTGTAATGGCTGACCGGCAAAATAAGGTCGGCATGTTTCAAAGCCGCTCGCCGCGCCCGGGTTGTGCCCCACCAGATTTCAATGCTGTGGCATGACACCCAGTACGGAGTCTGAAATATTCGGTTCAGCATCCACGCCACCGGAGCCAGCGCAACATGGTTCGCGATGACCAGGTCATAGCCGCGGAACCCGGCCCGCAGCGCGTTCCACAGGAAACGCAGCCGGGAAACTGCTCCCGCCCGCCGCCGATCGCTGACCATTCCGATAATGCGAAAGTCGCGCCGAACATCCTCCGGCTGGCCCCACGAAAAAAAGCAAAGAACTTCCACGTTCTCCGCTCCGAGCATCGTGCCCAGCGATTGCGCGAGTGCAGACGTGTACCGCGCAATTCCGCTGCGCGTGTAAATGTCCGTTGCCAGGATCAGAACCTTCATCGCCTAGCCACGCTCCAGACCAGGGTCGAACCCCAAGGAAAACTCGGTCTCGCGCCGCCGTGACAACGCGATCACGCCGCTCACCACCAGCACGACCAGCAGCATCTGGATGAGTCCCGCCACCTCGTGATCGAAATCGCGCTCGATCGACATCGCGCAGTGCGTCGCCATTAGCGCGGTTAGCGCGGCCGCTACAAATCCCGGCAGATGCGACTTCCATCCATCCACCAGTCCCAGCACCGCGCCCCACATCAGCGCTCCCAGCGCCAGGTAGAGCACGCCCCCGGCGTCATACAAATCTCCCGGCATCGAAGGAGCGATCGCGGCCCCGCCATGGTCGCGCGCTTTCGGATCGTCATACGCCCAGATGTTCGCCCCGAATTTTTCTCCCGCATCCGCCGCTTCTTTGCTGCTGTTCAACAGCCGCGGCACGAACCCGTGAATAAACGGCCTCACCAGCACGTCGCGCCCCGAGTAAGGCTGCGCATTCGGCACCAGGTGCATCGTCAGCAAGAACGAATCGAAGGAGTGAAAGCGCGCCATGCGGCGTCCAAAGTCGCCCGTGAACCACTCCACCAGGCCCGCGCTCCGAACCTCGCTCGCGACTTCTTCGGGACGCGTGTTCTCCCACTTGATCTGCCGGTAGGAGCCGACCAGCGTGCTCAGCACGAGAAAACAGGCAAGACCCACCGGTACCGCCTTCGCCAGTACCGGCCTCCGTCCCGCGAACAGCGCGGCCACCAGCGGGATCAGAAACAGCGGCGTAAAATTTTCGCGATACGGACTGAGCCACCCGTTGACAAAGGCCGGCAGCAGCACGATCACGTGCAGGCTCGAGATCCGCCACCACGGCCCGGGTTGCGCGAAGTGGTCCCACCACACAATCGTCGCGGGAATCATGTAAAGCCCCGCCACTAGCGCCAACGGGGTCAGAAGTACCAGCGGCACCCGGTCCGGCGTATCGGTCAGGTAAAACAGCACGGAGCAAAGCAGCGCGGCGGGGATCGCCGAACCATAAACAAGATCAAGCGTGAAGACACGCATCAGCCGAAGTGGACCCGCCGTCGAACGGCGCAGCGCCATCACGTATCCGGTCGACAACAGCAGCCAGAACGCTCCGCAATAGGCCAGCGTGTAGTTGACCGTCTCTACCGGCAAGGCGACCAGCCGCGAAGTGTCGTTCCCCCATTCCACCGCGTTGTAGGAGAGCATCAGGAAGCGTAGAACGATGTCCAGCCCGAAGCCCAGCCAGACAAATCCATAGACCGACTTCAACAGCGCGGGCCAACCCTCCCGCTTCCACTCCGGCGTCAGCCGGACGGAAATCGCCCAGCACGCGGCCAGTGCGGTCATGACGAGCCACGTCATCAGATTCGTCTGCAGGCCAGCGCTTGCAGGCATAGTGGAAATCCCTTATTTGAGGAGCATTCCCGATGGTGATCGGGTTCAAACGCAGGCCTGATTCGCCAGCTTTCGCCGACGACGGAAGGATCGCAGACTGCAGCTTTACGGTTCGGGTCGAACGTGGGCGAAAAACTCCCGCACCGTAGATGGCAGTCTACTGAGGTGGTCTCTCCAGGTCAAACAGTTTTTTCGATTCGCCACTGCGGTTTTGCACGTATGTCGCAGTTTTTTGCCAGTCGTGCGCAGCCCGAAACCAGGCTTGGGAAGCGGCGTGTGGCAGGGGCCTCTGCAACGGCCCCGACATGCAGGCTCGTATCGGCCTTCTTGGGAGCCAACCTGCAAGAATCTTTACACCTTCTCCCCGACAATCAACATCACGTCGCTGAGGCTTCCGCGAGGCCGAGTGAAGATGCGACCGAAAATATGGAACTGCCTCATGCTGCGCAAAGCATAAGAAAAATTCACTAATTTGGAGCTAAGGCGCACATCGCAAACGTGAAAGCCGGCATCCCGCATCATCCGCTCCAGAACCGGAAGATTGAAATGGTAGAGATGGACCGGGAACTGAAGGTTTCCCCAATAGTTTCCGAGGACGTGACGATTCCAACTGTCAAACCTTGGCACCGCAACCAACAGGACACCTCCTTGATGCAAAAGCGCGTGACATTTTCGGAGAGCCTTACTCGGCGAATGGAAGTGCTCAAGAACCTGGCTCATCACGATGCAGTCAAATGCATCATTCGGCAGATCCGCATTCTCGAATGTGGAGCACCACACATTCTGAAGCCCCCGCATCTTCGCAACCTCGACTGCGCTTTCGCTGATCTCCAGTCCGTGGACGTCCCAACCGTGTTCTTTTGCCCAAAGCAAATCGGCGCCAGTGCCACATCCAACTTCGAGCAATCGCTGTCCGGCGCCTCGGTAAGGCAGATAATAAAGGAACGCGTTTCCAAGAACGGCAGTCGCACACTTCCAAAACAGGCGGGCGGGAATACCATCCCTTACGGGATATCCGCACTTGTATTCCTTCAGCTTGTCAACCATGCGCCGCGTGACAGTCGGCGTCCTGGGTGTGTAGGAATAGTAAGTTGGAGGGTAGTATCGGCCAATTTCTTCAATGGCCGGGCGCGGTGAAGTAGTTACAAGTCCACACTCGCATTGCAGCAAGCTCACTTCGGCCATCCCCGGCACTCGATCTCCCGTAAGGGCCGCGCCGCAACAGTCACATGTCTGGACGCTTTCCATCTTCTAGCGTTGTTCCTTCTTCTTCCCAATGACCACGATCCCCTGCGCGTAATCCACGCTCAGTAAATAGCACAGCACCCGCATCGCCAAAAAACGCAGCCGTGGCCTGATTCCCTTCGGCCACGCGCCGTAGCGCACGCGAAACCCCTCTACCTCATGGCCCCGAATCACGAAGTCCGCGGCCAGGTCGGCTATCGGATACTGCTGCACATGCCCAGGATCACCCGCCCACATCGGCACCACGCACAGCGGATTCGGGGTCGAAATCACCAGCACTCCCCCCGGACGCAAAAGCTTGCCGAATGCATCCATGAGATCGACGTAATCGTTCAGCGCGATGTGCTCGATCACCTCCAGGCACAGAATCGCATCGAACTCTCCCGTGACCTCAGCAATCGTCCGGTATTCATGCGGCTCCTCGTCCGACATGTCGAGCGTCTCGTATTTTCCGCGAAACCCGGCCGCCAGAAACTTCCGCTTCAGACGGTTGTCTCCGCCCCCGTAATCCAGCAATCGTGCTGCATCTCGTGTCCTATCGAAAATCACCTGCTCGTATTCGTTCAGCCCCGGCAAATCCTCACACGACAGACAACGCGCCCGCAGCGATTTATAAATGACGTCGCGAGCCCGATGGCGCGCCCAGTAATCCTGGTACCACTTGTCAACGTCTGACACTACTCTTTATGTCCTCACTCAAAATGTAAGACTAGGCTGCGATCTTTCCTTCGAAAAGGAACTCGGCAACGCCGTAGTTGAAGCCCAAGACCCGGTCGCGCCGGAGTACGAAGCCGGCGGCCATAAGATGCTGGAATAGAGGTTTTTTTTCGCCCGTCTGGTGATACTCGATGCTTATTCGCTTGAATCGAGAAAGCACCCGTGCGTCCGTATGCAGTACGACAGGGTGTTCGCCACCCTCGATATCCATTTTAAGAAGGTCAAACTCGGCGACTCCGATTCGCTCCAGCAACGACGACAGAGAAAGAGCAGGAACTCTCACAGTATCCGGCCCCGAAGGTTTAATCACTTGCCTTGCTTGACTGTCTACATGGGTCGCCGCGTACATGTTCACGTTTTGATCTTCCGATGCGAGAGCAACCCGCATGCAGGTTACGCGGTCCTCGAGATGATTCGCCCGCACGCTTTCCTCCAATCTGTCAAAGGTCGAGGGAAACGGCTCAACTGCAAAGATCCGGGCCCCCGCGGCGCGCGACGCCGCAAAGACGGAAAAAGCGCCAATATTGGCGCCACCGTCGAGAATTACCTTATCCTCAAGTCTTACGTTGTATTCGTTACGCAAATAAATAATCCAGACGGTTGCCAGATCCGACCGATTGATGACGCGGAACCTATCTCCCGAACGGGTGACACAAAAAAATGGATATGAAACAGGAAGCCAAAGATATCCGAATATCGTGCGAAGCGGCGAGCGAAACACCAGGAAGCATCGCAAGAATTCCTGCACGTACCCCAGATGCCGAACCCCTCGATTCAGTCGTGCAAGAAAGTTCGCCATGGCGGGGATTCTACCATCCGCAAATTTCAAGCTCCGGCCAACCCACCCACCACCGCCCATCGTTTTCCGCTTGACATAGCCCGCCTCGCGTTCAAAACTGTTAGTAACCGAATCGTTAACTTGAATTCAACCGGGAGGCGCACGTCACTTGCCCGAAACGAACCAGTGACTCGCGCTTCTCTATACAAAGCCAGTAAAGTATATATTCTTTAATAGTTTGCAGCCATTTTTTCGAGTTATATCGCCGTAAGTCACTGATTCTAAATAATGGCACCTGCCGCGATAAGTCTTTAAAAGTCAGAGACCTGGAGCTAACTAATTGATTCTTAAAGACCTGGTCTGGGGGGGGGGAGGGGGGGGTTAATATTTAGTAAACAAGACGCGTCAGCTACTCGCAACCCAGCTTATGGGATCTTTCCCACAACTTTCCGCAAGCGATCGCGGTTCCGCGAAAAGTCCCCGAGCTCAGCGGCCGCACTTTCGGACGGCAAAAGCCGATCGTCGTTCGTGCCTTTCAATCCGTGCAGCATCGCCCGCACCAGTTCGCGCAAGCGCAAAGTGTCCAGCAAGGCGACGCACGAATTGGGATAAAGCCGTGTATTCAGCACACTGTTATCGCTGAAAATTCCCGGACGCGAAAGCGCCGCTGACAGAAACGTAACGCGTCCCAGAATGCTGCCCGCAGTCAGGTTGATCACGCCATCGCACTCGCCCAGAAAGCGCACAAACGACCGGTATCCACGCTTTCCCTCGAGCACAAATGGCAATCCCTCGGCGAACCGCGATGAATGGTACTTCTCGCGATCGGTCGAGTTGTACACAAAGGTGTGAAACGTAATTCGCTCGCGCAGCCTCGAAGGCAATTCGGCCCAGACGTCCAGCAGAATTCCCTTGAGCACAAACGGATGGTTGAGCACAATGTCATGAAAGCACATGGGAACCTGCACCAGGATCTTGTGCCCCTGAACCGCCCGCTGCGAGCCACTTCCCAGTTTGCGCGTAGCCGCCAGATCATAAGGCCAGGGAATGAGCGCCGCGCGTTCGCTGCCGATCAGGCCATCGCAGAACGTCTTGATCTCCGGAGAATAAGCAAGCACAAATCGCGCTTCGCGGAGAATGCGCTGTACTCGCCGCAGTTTCTCGTCGGTCAGTTCCCGCGAGAGAATCGCCGGAGGTCCGGGAATGACCGCCACCGCAGGATCGCCAGCCACCACCAGCGATTCCACGTAACCCAGACTGGGGACCTCGGGGCAGACCTGTTTCAGGCTCTCGTAGAGTTCCGCGACTGCCCGGCTGGCCAGATGCATGGCCCCCAGAACGTGCTGAAAGCGGGTATGCTCGGCGGAGGGAAAGACCCACCAGGCGGTTTGCAATTGGTGTATTTGCCGCAATCGTTGCAGCCACGGATGGTCGATGATTTGTTGTTCCGAGACCTCGCCGGGCGGGACCCCCGCTGGCGAGGTGAACGCGATGTACCCATGGATCGGGTCGTGGCTCAGGCTTTCCGTATAGCGATCGCGCATGGGCACAAGTCTAGATCACCGGCGGGCACGGGAAAAGGGGGGGAGAAGCCAACCGAGCGAAGACGACTGACGCCGCCTTGGGATAGCCTAGGTAGCTTGCCTATCCGCCCCCGCGCCAGCGGCAAGGGGCGTCGGCTCACGTCCGTTGTGCCTTCGGCACCCTGATAGCAAGCTATCAGGGTGCCGAAGGCACAACGGACATGAGTCAGCGCCCCTTGCCATTCATGCGGGGGCGGATAGGCAAGCTACCCAGGCTATCCCAAGGCGGCATCAGTCGTCTTCGGTCGGTTCGCTTCTCCCCCCCTTTTCCC
>Ga0187887_10001594_pt1 | contig 19171 bp, 17 predicted proteins | sample June2016WEW_7_10_FD_132977 | JGI IMG/M metagenome (GOLD analysis project Ga0187887, IMG submission 132977) | Peatland microbial communities from SPRUCE experiment site at the Marcell Experimental Forest, Minnesota, USA - June2016WEW_7_10 | ecosystem: Environmental > Terrestrial > Soil >... | reverse complement strand
GGACGGCCGGGCGTTCGGCATCGCCTGCGGCCAGATCGACATCGGGAACGCCGCGACCGAGATGACCCGGCGGATGGGGCAGGGGGTGCTCCAGGCGGACGGGTCCCTGGCCCCGGAGCCCACGTTCGGCGCGGAGCACGTCGCCGCGGCCGTGCTTTACATGGCCGGGCTGCCGCTCGACGCGAACGTGCAGTTCCTCACGGTCACCGCGACGACCATGCCGTACCTCGGCCGGGGCTGAGCGCTTCGGGGCGAGGGAGCGGCCGGACCGGGCGCGGAGTCAGCGGGCGAACCGGGCGCGGAGCAGGCGCGGGACGGCGGCCCGCCCGGTGAGCGGCGTGAACCGGTCCGACGCTGACCGGAGCGCCTGGTCCTCCTCGTCGCTGAGGTCGATGTCCGCCGCGGCCACGTTGCTCTCCAGTTGCTCCACGCTGGACGCTCCCGGGATCGCGGTCACGGCCGGGCTGCGGAGCACCCAGGCCAGCGCGATCTGGGCGGGGGTCGCCCCGTGCGCGTCCGCCACCTCGCGCAGCACCCCGATCAGCCCGCTGGCCCGCTCGAGGTTCTCCGGCAGGAACAGCGGGTTCGCGCCGCGGACCCGGTTGGCGGGCAGGTGGCCCCGGTCGTAGCGCCCGGACAGCAGCCCCTGTCCCAGTGGGCTGTAGGCGATGATCACGCGATTCTGCGCCTCGGCGTAGGGCAGCAGGTCACGCTCGGGGGTCCGGTCGACGAGGCTGTACTGGACCTGGTTGCTGAGCACCGGGCCGCCCAGCGCGGCCTCGGCAGACCGCCACCTGTCCAGCGAGTAGTTGCTGACCCCCACCTCACCCACCAGCCCGACCCGCTGCAAGGCCCGCATCCCGCGCATGGCCGGGGCATCCCGGACGACCGGGTTCGCCTGGTGCAGCTGGTAGAGGTCCAGGTGGCGGGCGCCGAGCCGGTTCGCGCTGGCCACGGCGCGCTGTTCCACCACGGGGGCGAGGGGCAGCACCGGGAAGATCTTGGTGGCCAGGAACACAGAGTTCACGTCCTCGCCCAGGGCCTGGCCCAGGATCCGCTCGCTGCGCCCGAAGCCATAGATCTCGGCGGTATCGAAGAGGGACACGCCCAGGTCGAGGGCGCGCCGCACGATCGCGTGCGCCTCCTGCTCGGCGTACGGGTCCCCGTAGCCCCACTCCTTGGAGCCGAACTGCCAGGTACCCAGGCCGATCTTGGAAATCTGCTTGGCGGTGCTGGTGGCCAGATAGCGCATGCTCCCAGTGTCCGCCACACCGCCTCGGCCCGGGGGCGGAGGGTGGATTCTCGGCCCCCGGGCTTAGCCTGGCCCGGTGGTGGATGAGCAGGTGGCAGCCGAGCATGGGGCGCCGGAGGATCGTTTCGAGGACCTTGTGGATGAGCTGGCGGGCTGTCCCGGGGTAATCCCGCCGCGCGGGGGCAGTGGCTTCGGCCGCAGCGCGCTGCGCTGGGAGAAGAAGATCTTCGCGATGCTGGTCCGCGGGCGGCTGGTCGTGAAGCTCCCGGCGCCACGGGTCGACGCCCTGGTCTCCGACGGCGACGGGGTGCGGTTCGACGCCAACAAGGGCACGCCCATGAAGGAGTGGTTCAGCCTGGACCCGGAGTCGCCGCTGGCCTGGGGGCCGCTGGCCCGGGAGGCGCTGGACTTCGCGCAGGCCGGCCGCTAGCGCCCCAGCCATCAGCGTTTACCCTGCCGCCTATCTCCTACGGATGCGTCACGGCGCAGCGTGCCGGGATGCTACCCACCTTCCGGGTAGTGCGGGCGGTGGGCCGGGCGGTGATGATTGGCGGCATGGGAACTTCCGCAGACGCCGGTGACGCGCGGACCGGGCAGGGGCACACGCCGTACCTGCCTGAGCCAACAGGTCCGTGCCCGGTCGGTAGCACGTCCTTGTGGCTGAAAGATGTCTCCCGCCCCGATCCCTGGGCCGCGGGGGTGACCGCACGGGAGCTGATGGTCTCACTGTGGTATCCGGCGACGCCCTCGGGCGGGCGGCGAGCCCGGTACATGACGCCGGCGGAGTCCGAGCTCCAGCTCACGAGCAGGGGCCTCACCGGCGTCCCGCGGGACGTGCTGAGCACGGTCCGGACCAACGCGGTCAGCGATGCCACACCGGCGGGGCGTCAGCGCGCCCTCCCCGTCGTGGTGCTCTCGCCTGGCTTCACCAATTCCCGCAGCGCGCTTACCGCGCTGGCCGAGGACCTGGCCAGCCACGGCTACGTTGTGGCCGGAATTGAGCATACGTACGAGAGCTTCGCCACGGCCTTTCCCGACGGGCGGGTGACCACCTGCCTCGCCCGTGAGGCACGCCGGAAGGGCACGGGGTTCTGGGAGAAGCTGGGAGCAGGCCGGGCAGCAGATGTCTCCTTCGTGCTCGGCGAGCTGACCGGTGCGCGCCCGGCCTGGCCGGGCGCCGGGCTGATCGACCCGTCGCGGATGGCAATGGCCGGCCACTCTGCCGGCGGCGCAGCCGTCATCGCCGCCATGCTGGCCGACTCCCGCATCCGCGCCGGCATCGACATGGACGGCGCAACTCACGCCCAGATCCCGGATGACGGCCTGTCACGGCCGTTTCTCTTCTTGGGCAAGCAATCCAACTACACCCCGGGAAGCCGAGGGGATATCCCCGGGAAGCCAGGCCCCGCGAGCACCTGGGAGCGCGACTGGAAACTCCTGACCGGCTGGAAGCGGTGGCTCCTGGTTGCCGGGGCGATACACGCCTCCTTCACCGACCTGGCGCTACTGGCCGATCAGATCGGCATCGACATCGGCGCCGGCCTCCCCGGAGCCCGGTCCCTGGACATCACCCGCGCCTACGTCCGGGCCTTCTTCGACCAGCACCTGCGCAGCAGGCCACAAGCCCTGCTGGACCAGCCGTCACCACGCAACCCCGAGGTCACCTTCTGTTCCCCGGACTGAAACTCGCGCTAGCACAGCAGCCAGAGCAGGAACACCACCAGGCTGTCCAGGCCCGAAACGCGCGCGGCGAACCTCCCAATGCTGACAAGCTCTCGCACCGAGATGTATCTTGTCTTGCGGGGTCTTGGTCATGGCTATACGGGAGGATTCTCACCCATGAGCACATCGCCGCTTTCTCCACAGGAGATCCGCGCCGCCGCCGCGGCGCACAAGGAGCTTGGCCCCGAATACAGCGACGCAGTGATCGAGTCCTTCCTGGAGCGAGTCGACGGGGAAATCGCCGCACGTGTCGACGCACGCCTCGGCCCTGTGTCCCGCGAGCAGCCTGTGCAGCCAGCACAGTCGAATAGCCGCCGCACGCTACTAACTGGTGTCGCGATCGGCATCTTCGTCACCGGTGTGCCTTCCATGATGGTCGCGGCGAGCGCGGGTGGCGTCATCCCCGGGGATGAGACGCAAGTTCTTCTCATCATCGCCGTCCTCTGGGCGGTAGCGGTGGCCATAGCAGCTTCCGCGAGTCATGTCCGCCTTGAGTTGCGGCGCAAGGAAGGCGGCGCACGCCAAACCGGACGCCAGGCCCCCTAGGACCACCGTCTGACCCGTGCAACCGAGGGTGAAGTGGTTCGCGGCCTCCGGAGCCGTATGTTCGGCCAGATCATCCAGCCAGTACACGTGAAACGAGGTGGCGAGGATTCTGCATCGGAATGGCGCCATGCGGAAAAAATGTTCAATTAAACGAGGTAAGTCGCCACGCCGATGAAGGAGTGGTTCAGCCTGGACCCGGAGTCGCCGCTGGCCTGGGGGCCGCTGGCCAGGGAGGCGCTGGCCCGGGAGGCGCTGGACTTCGCGCAGGGCGGCCGCTGACCCTGGGACGGCCCGGCGAGCGCGGCTTGATCTCCCTGTGATGGACGCGCTTTATCGTGGCCATGTGGCGGCTTTCCGGCGGGACGAGGTACCCCGTCGGCGGTTCCCTGCCCTCGACCCAGAGCCGCCGCCCCCGCCCTGGTGGAAAAGGCTGGTCTGGCCGGCCTGCGTGCTCGCAGCGGCCGCCCTGGTGGTCACCGCGGTGCGGTTGCTGCCCCCGCTGCTCACCCGGCCGCCGGCGGCCTCCCGGTCGCCGGCGGCCGCGGGCCCGGGGCACCGGCCGGCGGGCCCGGCCGTCCGGGCGGCGGGCCGGGTCGTATTCGTCACCCCGTCCGGCAGCCTCGCCCTCGCGAACCCCGATGGGAGCCATCTGGCCCGGGCGGGCGGACTGGGGAACGTGGGGGACGCGGTGGCGGCATCACCCGACGACCGCTACATTTCGCTGCTCAACGGGCAGGTGATCAGGATAAGCCCCGGCCCCGCGCTGGCCAGCTTCCCGGGTAAGGTCCAGCTCAGCAGCAACACCACCGTCGCGCTGCCGGATCCCTTCGCTGATCACGGGCAGGCCGTGGTGATGCTGCAGGACTTCGGCGACCCCACTTACTCGTCCACCAACCCCATCTCGGTCATCTCGATCGCCACCGGCCGGTCGGTGGCGCTGGGCAGCGGGGACCAGGTGGCCGGGGACCCGGCGGCGGACGGGGTGTTCACTACGGTGACCGCGTCCCTCACGACGGGTGCCGTATCGCTCGAGACCAGCCCGGACGCCACGGTGGTGCTCCGCGACGCGGGCCGGCGGCCGGTGCCGCTCGCCACGGCCAGCGAGCTGACCGGCGATCTGGGCCTGTCCCGCCGCCTGGCGGTTTCGCTGGCCGTGTACCCCAGCCCCAGCGGGGCCGAGGCCGCGGTCACGGTCCGGCCGGCCGCGGGCGGCCCGGGCGGGGGCATGGGGATCCTGACCCGGTCCGGCCGGGCGGTCGCCCGGCTGCCGGCCCGGGCAGGCGGAGGGCCGGCCCCGGGCGCCCCGGTGTGGTCCCCCTCCGGGAAGTCGCTGGCTTACCTGAGCACCAGCAGCGGCGGTGCCCCGCAGCTGAGCGTCTGGTCGGCGGGGCGGCGGCCGCTCGTGTCCAGCCAGCTCCCGGCGTCGGCCGGCCGCTACGGCGAGTGTGTCTGGGCGCCGGACAGCACCTCGGTTCTCTGCCCGGCGGCCGGCGGGTCGGAATGGGTGATCACCCCGGCGGCCGGGGGGAAGCCCGCGGTCGCCGCCGGGCCCGGACTGCCGGTCGCGTGGCTGCGATGACCCGGCTGGCAGCCGTCCTGCGCGGGATGCGGCAACGGGGCGGCACCACCGTGATGATCCTGGCCGTGGCCCTGGTGGCGACCGCGGCGGCGGCCGTCGGGCCCATCTACTACCAGGCGGCGCGGACCTCCATCCTGCGGGACACGGTGGCCGGGACCGGGTTCGCCGGCCGCGGCTACGAGGCCAACCAGACCGGCGCCGTAGCTGGCCTGCTCGGGCAGCTGCAGCCGGCGGTGCGTAGCCAGCTGGCACATAGCCTCGGCAGCCTGGCCGGGCGCGGGCTGTTCGCCGCGCCGGTCGGCGCGGTCGAGACGACGGTGCCCTACCCGCAGTACACCACGTCGGTCCCGCTGGTGTGGCGCAGCGGCGTGTGCGCCCAGCTGCGGATCAGCGGCCGCTGTCCCACGGCCCGCGGCCAGGTGCTCGTCAGCCGCCGGATGGCGGCCCTCACCGGCTGGCACGTCGGCCAGCACCTGCAGTTCGCCCCGTGGCCGGCCTTCACCATCACCGGCCTGTACCGGATGCCGGACCAGGGCCGCGGGTACTGGTTCGGCCGCGGCTCCATCTACTTCTCAGCCATCAGCCCGATCGATGCTTTCTTCACCCCGCGGGCCACCCTGGAGCAGGCACCCCCGCAACAGCAGGGCACCGCGGTGGTGGACGACCTGCTGAACGAGTCCCGGGTGACCGGCAGCGAGGTCGCCCAGCTGTCGTCCGGCATGACGGCCTTCAGCACCTCCGCCGCGCTGCAGCAGCAGCAGGTGCTGGTCAGCACCGCCATCCCGGCCACGCTCCAGGCCGTGCAGACCAGCTGGCGCGCGGTGGAAATCCCGGTGGTGCTGATCACGCTGCAGCTGCTGGCCGCCTGCCTGCTGCTGCTCTTCCTGTCCGTCACCGATGCGATCGACGCCCGCGGCCATGAGGTGTCCCTGGCCAAGCTGCGCGGCCGCGGTGGCTGGCGGACGATCGTGTTCGGGATGTCCGAGCCGGTGCTGCTGCTCGCGGCGGCCCTGCCGATCGGCACCCTGGCCGGGTGGGCCGCGACGGCGGCGCTCAGCCGGGTGCTGCTGCGCCCGGGCACCGCGGTCCCGCTGCCCCCGCTGGCCTGGGCCACGGCCGGCCTGGCCACGGCTGGCGGCCTGCTGGCCGTCGTGCTCGCCGCCCGCCGGACCTTGCGGCGGCCCGTCGTGGACGAATGGCGCCGGTCCGGCCGCAAACCCGCAGGGCGCGGCTGGGTGGCGGACGCGGTCCTGGCAACCGGGGCCGCCGCGGGCCTGCTGGACCTGGCGGTCACCGGCCAGATCGGGTCGGCCCGGCACGGCGCCCTGGGCCTGCTCGTCCCCGGGTTGCTGGGGCTGGCCATCGCCGTGATCGCCTCGCGGCTGCTGCCGCTGGCCTGCCGGTCGGCCTTCGCCAGGACCGGCACCCGCGGCAGCATCGGCCTGTTCCTCGCGCTCCGCCATGTGGCCCGGCGGCCGGGCGGCACCCGGACCACGATCGTGCTGGCCACCGCCTTCGCGCTGTGCACGTTCGCGGTCACCGCCTGGGCCGTGGACCGGAACAACGAACACCTCGTCGCGGCGGCCGAGGTCGGCGCGCCGGTGGTGCTCACGGTCGGGGTCCCGGCGGGCAAGAACCTCGGGGCCATCGTGGACCGCGCTGACCCGGGCGGCCGGAGCGCCGCCGCCGTGGACCGCTACACCAGCCTGTCCAGCACCGGCAGCGCCGGGCTGACGGTGCTGGCCGTCGACCCGCAGCGGTTTGCCCGGGTCGCGGCCTGGCGCCCCGGCTTCACGACCCGGCCGCCCACCGAGCTGGCCCGCGAGCTTGCCCCTCCAGCCCCGGCCCCGGTCATCCTCCAAGGCAGCGCGCTGCGGGTCACCGTCGACGTCCATGCGCTGTCGCCCCCAGGCTCGGTGCTCGCGGCGGATGTCACCACCGGAGCCTCGCCGGTCATCCTGGGCCCGCTGCCCGCGCGCGGCGTCACCACGCTGACCGCGCCGCTGGTGGGCTGCCCGTGCGTCCTCCAGGATCTTGACCTCAGCCCGCCGAGGCACTTCCTGCTGAGCCCGGTGGACGGGTCGGTCACCATCGCCGCGGTGCAGGTCCGCCGGGCCGCCGGCTGGGTCCCGGCCACGGCCGGGCTGCTGTCCGCTGCGGCGCGGTGGCGCCCCGGGCACCTGGATAACCCGCCGGACCGTATCACGGCCTCCGGGGACGGCCTGGACTGGAAATTCACCGGGCACCCGCGCCAGGACCCGCTGCTGGTCTCGGCGAACCGGCCCTCTCCGCTGCCCGCGGTGGTCTCCAGCGCGATGCTCAGCCACGGGGAGCAGCTCGCCTTGGGGGTGGGGCTCGACGGCAGCACGCTCGAACTGCGGGTGATCAGCGGCGCGAGCGTCGTGCCCGGCTCGCCGCAAGCCGGGGAGATCGTGGACCGCCGCTACGCCGAGCTGGCCGCGGGCGAGAACTTCCCGGACGCCAGCCAGCAGGTATGGCTCGCGGCCGGGGCCCAGGCCAGCATCGAGCCCCGGCTGAAGGCGGCCGGGCTGCGGGTGCTGTCGGTGAGCACCGCCGCGTCCGTGGCCACGGGTTTCGCCCGGCAAGGGCCCGCCCTGGCCAGCGTGCTGTTCCTGGCGGACGCGGCGGCCGCGGCGCTGCTCGCCGCGGGAGCGGCCGTGCTCGGCCTGTATCTGTCCGCGCGCCGGCGCCGCTACGAGTATGCGGCGCTGTCCGCGTCCGGGGTGGCAACCGGCACGCTGCGCCGGGCTGTCCTCAGCGAGATGGCCCTGGTGCTCGGCTTCGGCGTCATCATCGGTATCGGCAGCGGGCTGCTCGCCGCGGTGCTCGCCCTGCGCACGGTGCCCGAGTTCCTGACCACGCCCGCGGCCCCGCTGTCGTATGTTCCGGGTGCGGCCCCGCTGGTCCTGCTGCTCGGCGCGGCGGTCGCCCTGCTCGCGGCCGCCGCGGTCACGGCAAGCGTGCTGCTCATCCGCGGGGTCAGCCTGGACCAGCTGCGGGAGACGCCGACATGACCACCGGGGCGGGGAACATCGCGGGCGGCAGCTTCGCCGCGGGCGCGGGCCAGGGCGCCGGTCATGGGGCGGGCCACGGCGGCGGGGAGCGGGACGCCAACGGCGCGGTGGTGGTGCGCTGCGAGGGCCTGGTCCAGGTATACGGGGACCCGGGGGAGGAGGTCACGGCGCTGCGCGGCGTGGATCTCGCGGTGGCCGAGGGCGACACTGTGGCGCTGCTCGGCCCGTCGGGGGCGGGGAAATCCACCCTGCTGTGGCTGCTCGCCGGGCTGTTGCGGCCTACCGCCGGCCTCGTCGAGGTGTGCGGGCGGCGGCTCGGCGAGCTGTCTGGCCGGTCTGCTGCGGACATGCGGCTGCGTGACGTGGGCGTCGTGCTCCAGAACCCGGGCCGCAACCTGCTGCACAACGAGACGGCCCTGGGCAACGTGCTGTTCGCCCAGGGCCCGACCCGCCGGTCCCGGGCGGTCAAGCGGCGCAGGGCCGCGGGCCTGCTCGACGCCGTGGGCCTGAGCCCGGCCGCCCGGCGCGCCGCCGGCCGGCTCTCCGGCGGCGAGCAGCAACGGCTCGCCCTCGCCGTCGCCCTGGCCAACGGTCCCCGTCTGCTGCTCGCGGACGAGCCGACCAGCCAGCTCGATCGCGACACCGCCGGAACCGTCGTGGACCTGATCCGTGCGGCCAACGAGGACCTGGGCACGACCGTCGTGGTGGTGACCCACGACCCGGACGTCGGGAGCGCGCTCGGCCGTACCGTGACCATCCGCGACGGGCGGGTCGGAGCCGAGGGTCACCAGGGCGAGGACTACCTGGTGGTGTCCCGCGACGGGTCGGTCCAGCTGCCCGATGAGGTCCTGCAGAGTACGCTGCCGCCCGGGTCCCTGGCCCGTGCGGTGACGACCGCGGACGGCGTGCAACTGCGCCGGGTCGACCTGGAGCGGGGCTGACATGGCCGGTTCTGGTGCCCGGCGCGGGCCCGGCGGGGAACGGGGCTGACATGCTCGACGCGCGCGGCCTGCGGTACGTCCGGGACGGCCAGACCATCCTGGCCGGGGTGGATGTGACGGTCGATCCCGGGGGGAGCCTGGCGGTGACGGGGCCGTCCGGGTCAGGCAAGTCCAGCCTGCTGGCGGTGCTCGCGGGCCTGGCCCGGCCCGCCGCCGGCCAGGTTTGCCTGAACGGCGCGCCCCTCACCGGGTTCGCCGGGCCCGCCAGCGGCGTGGCCCTCGTGCTGCAGGGCTACGGTCTGGTCTCGCTGCTGACGGCGGCGGAGAACATCGAGGTTGCCCTGCGCGCCGCGGGCCGGCCGGCGGCCGGGGCCCCGGTGACGGCCCGCGCGGCCCTGGCGCAGCTGGGCCTGGAGGCGCACGCGGACCAGCTGGTCGAGGAGCTGTCTGGCGGCCAGCAGCAGCGTGTCGCGGTGGCCCGGGCGCTGGCCCTCAAGCCCAAGCTGCTGATCGCCGACGAGCCGACCGCCGAGCTTGACCCTGCGTCGCGTGCGGTGGTCCTGGCCCGGATCTTCGATATCGTCACCGGCGGCGGATCGCTGGTGGTGGCCACCCACGACCCGGAGGTGGCCGGGAAGTGCGACCGGGTCCTGGACCTGCGCGCCGGCCGGAGTGATGCGCGCACGGGCGGATGATGGAGGCATGGATACTGCGGGTGTGGTCACCGGAGGGCACGCCGGGTTCTCCGCGGTCTGCCCCTTCACCGTGGACAGGCCGGTCATGCGGCAGCGATGGGACCAGCTGACCTTCCTGCACTGGTCCTACGACCCGGCTGAGGTGCAGCGGCTTCTCCCCGACGGTCTCACGGTGGACACCTTCGACGGGGCGGCCTGGGTGGGCCTGGTCCCGTTCTTCATGCGGGCGCACACGCCTGGAGATCGCGGCACTCCCTGGGCCTCGAACTTCTGCGAGACCAACGTGCGCACCTACGCGATCGACCGCGACGGACGGCCCGGCATCTGGTTCCTGTCGCTGGATGCCGCGCGCCTCGGGGCGGTCGCGGTGGCCCGGGCCAGCTACCGGCTGCCGTACTTCTGGTCTTCGATGCGGATCACCGGCCCAGCCGGGCAGGGCCCGCTGGCCAGCCAGAGCCCACCGGCCGGGGATCAGGAAATCGCCTACTCATGCCAGCGCCGGCTCCCGGGCCCGCGCACGGCGACCAGCCAGGTACGGGTCCGCATCGGCGCTCCGTACCAGCCCGCCGAGCTCGGGGACCGGGACCATTTCCTGACCGCCCGGTGGGTGCTGTTCAGCGTGCTGGCCGGACGCGGGCTGTTCGCCCGCGCGGCGCACCAGCCGTGGCCGCTGCACCGCGCGGAGGCCCTGACCGTGGACGACGGCCTGATCAGCGCGGCGGGCCTGCCCGCACCCCACGGTGAGCCCCTGGTGCACTACTCGCCGGGAGTGGACGTCCGCATCGGCCGGCCGGAAAGGTACCGCGAGCCCGCCCGGATCCCCGGGGCGGGCTCACAGGCCGGCTAGGCCGGCTGCCCGTCCACGGTCAGCTCCACCCGGTCCGGGTAGAAGCACATCAGGCCCGCGATCTGCGCGGCGTCGGGGATCGGCGTCTCGTAGCTCCACACCAGGTCGCTGTAGATCTCGCCGCCGACCTCGGCCGACCAGTACGACGCCTCACCCTTGAACGGGCAGGTCGTGTGCAAGTCAGTGGACCGCAACAGGTCGGTGCGCACGTCTGCGCGAGGCAGGTAGTAGCGGGTCGGCAGCCCCGTCTCGTCCAGCAGCACCGCATGGTCGGTCTCGGCGATCTTCTCGCCGCCGAGGGTAACGACGACGTGCGACGTCGCCGGATTCATGGTGATCGTGTGCCCTTTAGCCATACCGGGTGAACCCCCCGGCGCCGGCATTGATTCCGGCGGCGGGGCGGTGGAACGGCGCTCCGCGGCTCCGGCCCGGGAGAGCGGCAGCACCCCGCCCGGCCGCATCGTCCCCCGCTTTTTCCGCAACGAACACCGTCCGCGCCCACTGCCGCCCCACGCATTCAGGGGGAACGGGGACAATGGCAGCGGGAGGTGGACGGTGCGAATCGGCATCCTGGGCCCGCTGGAGATTCGGGACGAGGCGGGACAGCCCGTGCGGCTGGGCGGCCCGCGGCTGCGTGCGCTGCTGATCCGCCTGGCCCTGGATCCGGGACGCACGGTCACCGCGGACCGGCTGGCCGGGGACCTGTGGGCCGGCGACGGCCTGGACCACGGCGGGCCGGCCGATTCGGGCAACGCCCTGCAGGCCCTGGTGTCCCGGCTGCGGCACGCGGCCGGCCCCAGCATTGTCGAGCACCGGACGGGCGGCTACCGGCTGGCCGTCGATCCGGGCCAGGTCGACGCGACCCTGTTCGAGCGGCTGGTCGGCGAGGGCCGCGCGGCCCTGGCCGCCGGCGACCCGGCGGCCGGCGCCGAGCGGCTGGGCCAGGCCCTGGGGCTGTGGCGCGGCCCGGCGCTGGCGGACGTGGAGGACGCCGCGTTCGCGGCCGGCCCGGTGGCCCGGCTGGAAGAACTCCGGCTGGCCGCGACCGAGGACCGGATCGAGGCGGACCTGGCCCTGGGCAGGGGCGCGGAACTGGCGCCGGAGGCCGAGGAACTCGCCACCGCGCACCCGCTCCGGGAGCGGCTGCGCGGCCAGCTGATGCGCATCCTGTACCTGGGCGGACGGCAGGGTGACGCGCTCGCGGTATACGAGGACACCAGGCGGCTGCTGGCCGACCGGCTCGGCGTGGACCCGTCCCCGGCACTGTCCGCCGTGCACCTGGCCATCCTGCGCGCCGACCCAGGGCTCGGCCATCCTGCGGGTGACGGGGCCGCCCCGGCTGCGCCCGTCTCATCCACCGCAATCCCGTCCACTCCCGTCCCGCCCACTCCCGTCTCACAGACCGCCGCCCCACAGACCGCCGCCCCACAGACCGCCGCCCTGCAGACCGCCGCCCCACAGACCGCATTGGGCTCATCTGCCCCTTCAGTCACATCCACCCTGCTGAGCCCAGCGCTGGCCCGCCCGCCCGTGCGCACCAGCAACCTGCCCGCCCAGCTGACCAGCTTCGTGGGCCGGGACGACGAGCTGAACCGGGTCAGCAAGCTCCTCGGCGAATCCCGCCTGGTCATCCTGACCGGGCCGGGCGGTACGGGAAAGACCCGGCTGGCCATCGAGGCCTCAGCCCGGCTCGCGGATCAGATGCCCGACGGTGTCTGGTTCGTCCCGCTGGCGCCGGTCGGGGACGCGCTGGACGTGCCCCAGGCCGTGCTGGCCGCGATCGGCGCGCCGGAAGCGGTCTGGGTCGCGGACGCGGACCCGGTCCGCGTGGTCGTGCCTCCGCTGGACCGGCTGGCCGATGTGCTGGCCGCCCGGCAGCTGGTCCTGGTGCTGGACAACTGCGAGCACCTGATCGGCGCGGTGGCCCGGCTGGCCGGCCGCGTGCTGGCCGAGGCACCGGGCGTCCGCATCCTGGCCACCAGCCGCGAACTGCTCGGCGTGACCGGGGAGACCCTGTGCCCGGTCCCGTCGCTGCCGCTGCCACCGGACGGCGTGCCCCCCGCGGAGGCCCTGGAGTACGGGTCGGTCCGGCTCCTCGCCGAGCGGGCCGCGGCGGTCCGGCCTGGATTCACCGTCGACGAGGTGAGCGCGGGACCGGTCATCCGGATCTGCCGGGCGCTGGACGGGAACCCGCTGGCCATCGAGCTGGCCGCGGCGCGGCTGCGGTCGCTGACCCCGGAGCAGGTGGCAAGCAGGCTCGACGACCGCTTCAGCCTGCTCACCGCGGGCAGCCGGACCGCGCTGCCGCGCCACCAGACGTTGCGGGCCATCGTGGACTGGAGCTGGGATCTGCTGACCGAGGGTGAGCGCACGGTGCTGCGGCGGCTGTCGGTGTTCAGCGGCGGCGCTACTCCCGTCGCGGCCGAGCAGGTGTGCGGGCCGGCCGACGGCACCGGCGGGCTCATCGACGTGATCGCCTCTCTGGTGGACAAGTCCCTGGTCACGGCGGCTGGCGAGGCCGAGGTGCGGTACCGGCTGCTGGAAACGGTGCGGGCCTACGCTGCGGAGCGGCTGGCCGAGGCGGGGGAGGAGGCGCAGGTCCGGGCGGCGCACGCCCGCTACTTCCTCGATCTGGCGGAGCAGGGCGAGCCGGAACTGCGCGGCCCCGCGCAGCTGGACTGGCTGGGCCGGCTGTCCGCCGAGCACGACAACTTCGCCGCGGCGCTGCGCTTCGCGATCGGAGCCCGGGACGTAGCCGTGGCGCTCCGGTTCATCACCGCCCTGTCCTGGTTCTGGCTGATGCGCGACTACGAGGCCGAAGCGGGAGAGTGGGCGGCCGCCGTGCGTGAGATCGCCGGGGATGAGGTGCCCCCTGGCCTGGCCGACGGGTACGCGATCTGCCACGTCATGTCGGCGATGAGCGAGGCGGCCGCAGGCCAGCCATCGGGTATCCCGGTGATGGACACCCTGCGCGCCGCGATGTCGGAGGCCAGCTCGGGCACCCGCCACCCCCTGCTGATGCTGGCTCGCCCCATGCTGGCCTTCTTCGGCGGGGACCCGGATGGCGGCCTCCGGGAACTGCGCGCCCTCGGTGATGATCCCGACCCGTGGGTCCGGGCGGCCGCGTTGGCGGCCAGCGGTCATCTCGCCCTGAACCGCGGGCAACTCGATGCGGCCGCCGCTGACCTGGGCCGCGCCTACGCGGACTTCACGGCCATCGGCGACCGGTGGGGGCTCATCGTCGCCCTGGCCGGGCTGAGTGAGGTCGCGATGGCCCGCAACGACCCGGACGAGGCCGTGCGGGTCCTCGAGGAGGCCCGCGGGCTGGCCGCCGCGGGGCTGCACGGGAACTTCGCCGACATGATGCTGGTCAAGCTCGGCCAGGCCCGGGCAAGGCAGGGCGACATCGACGCGGCCCGCGCCGACCTGGAGCGCGCCGTACGCCTGGCGGAACGGATCGGCGAAGGCGACGACGAGGCGGTCGGCTACCTGGAACTCGCCGAGCTGGCCCGGCGGACCGGCGAGCCGGGCCGGGCCGGGGAGCTGATCCGGCGGGCCGTGCAGATCACCGAGGCGAACCTGCGGCGGCCCGGCATGACCGCGGTCGCCGCGACGGCCTACAGCAAGCTCGGCTGCCTTACCGAGCAAGCAGGCGACCTGGCGGCGGCGGCCCGCTGGCACGAGAAGGCCATCGGCCTGGTCGCCGCGGGCGACGAGGTCTTCATGCCCGGCCATCCCGCGGTCGCCGCAGTGGTCGAGGGGCTCGCCGCGCTGGCGGCCGCGAGCGGCGAGCCCGGCCGGGCCGCCGAGCTGCTCGGCCTCGCGCACACCCTGCACGGGTTCCGGGACGAGGGGAGCCTGGAGGTGGCCCGCACCGTGGCGGCCGCGGCCGCCGCGCTCGGCGACGCGGGATTCGACGCGGCCTACGCCAGCGGCCGGGCCCTCACCCGCGCCGACGCCGTGGCGCTCGTTCCCTGACCGGCTTCCCGGCCCGGGGTGCCACGGCGTCGCCGCCCGCCCCCGCCGGCTCAGGCCCGGCAGCTCAGGCCCGCTGGCTCAGGCCCGGCGGCCGCAGACTGCCCGGCTGCTGCTCAGACCCGGCGGCGGTACATCCGCATGGCCACCGGGAAGGCCACCACCACGATGCCGGCCGCCCAGGCCAGCGCGTACATCGCGTGGCTGGCCACCGGGCCGCCCACGGTCAGGCCGCGCACCGCGTCCGCCAGGGAGGTGACCGGGTTGACCTTGACCCACGCCTGCAGCCAGCCCGGCATGCTCTGCGTGCTGGGCATCAGGATGCTGCTGCCGAACACCAGCGGCATTATAAAGATGAACGCGATCCCCTGGACGGTCTCCGGGGAGGGCGCGACCAGTCCGATGAGCACCGAGATCCAGCACACCGCCAGGTAGAACACGTAGGCCAGGGCGAACGCGGCCAGCACCGGGAGCACCCCGGTGTGGAAGCGGAACCCGAGCAGCGAGCCGAACCCGGTCAGCACCACCATCACCACGCAGAACCGGGCGGTGTCGCCGAGCACCGCGCCGACCAGCGGTGCGGACCGCGCGATCGGCAGGCTGCGGAACCGGTCGAACACGCCCTTGTGAATGTCCTCGCAGAGCGCGGTGCCGAGCCCCATGGTCGCGAACACGGCCATCTGCGCGACCAGCCCGGGGAGCAGCAGTTCCAGGTAGGCGTGGGTGCTGCCGGCCACAACCCCCCCGAAGACGAAGAGGAACAGCACCAGGAACACGATCGGCATCAGGATGACGTCCAGCAGCTTCTCCGGAGAGTGCTTGAGCTGGGTCACGTTGCGCCAGGCCAGGGTGAGCGAGTGGGCCAGGGCCTGGCCGGCGCCGATCCGGCGGCGCAGCGGCTGGCTGGGTGAGGCTACTGCCGTGGCCGGTGCCTGCAGCGTGGTCATGCTGCCCTCCCCTCATCGTCGATCAGCGACTCGTCGGGACCGTCCTCCGCGTGGTGACCGGTCAGGGTCAGGAACACCTCGTCGAGGCTGGGCAGCCGGAACGCCAGCTCGGCGGCCATCAGGCCGGCCTCGTCCATCCGGCGCACCACGGCCGGCAGCAGGGCCGGGTTACTGGCGGGCGCGGTGACCAGGCCGGTCTCCTCGCTGATCTCGGGGGCGGTCCCGGTCACGCCCGCGACGATCGCCGCCACATGACTGGTCTCGGCGCGGTCCGCGGCCCGGACCACCAGGGTCTGGCCGCCGGTCCTCGACTTGAGTTCCGCGGGCGTGCCGTCCGCCACCACCAGGCCGCGGTCGATCACCGCGATCCGGTCGGCCAGCTCGTCCGCCTCCTCCAGGTACTGCGTGGTGAGCAGCACGGTGGCGCCGCCCGCGACCACGCCGCGGATCGTCTCCCAGACCTGGCTGCGCGCCCGGGGGTCGAGTCCGGTGGTCGGCTCGTCCAGGAACAGCACCTGGGGCTCCCCGATCAGGCTGGCCGCCAGGTCCAGGCGGCGGCGCATGCCGCCGGAATAGGTCTTGGCCGCCCGCCCGGCGGCCCCGGTCAGGTCGAACCGCTCGAGCAGTTCCGCCGCGCGGGCGCGGGCCCTGGCCCGGCTGAAGCCCAGCAGGCGGCCGATCATCATCATGTTCTCGGTGCCGGTCAGTTCGTCGTCCACCGACGCGAACTGGCCGGTCAGCGCGATCAGCTGGCGGACCTGCACCGCCTCGGTGACCACGTCGTACCCGCAGATCCGGGCCTGCCCCGCGTCCGCTTTCAGCAGGGTGGCCAGCACCCGCACCGCCGTGGTCTTGCCGGCCCCGTTGGGGCCCAGCAGGGCAAGGACGGTGCCTTGCCGGGCCGTGAGATCGACGCCGCGCAGCGCCTCGGTACGGCCGAAGCTCTTGGTCAGCGCCTCGGCCTCGATCGTGTTTGACATGTGCTTCCCCGCGATAGCCGTTAGGTGAACGTCACTGTCACTGTCGCGGGTGTCGCTGACAGGTCACGGCCACCTCGCTGACAAAGTGCGGGCGGGGCGCTGACAGGGCAGGCCCCCGGCTCAGCGGGAGGCCGGCTCAGCCGGAGGCCGGCTCAGCCGGAGGCCAGGTCATCCGGAGGCCAGGTCACCCGGGGCCCAGCAGCCGGATCGGCTCTCCCCGCTGCCAGGCCGCGATGTCCTCGACCGCGTCCTCGTACCAGTGAGCCATGGTGCGCTCGGTCACGTAGCCGAGATGCGGGGTCAGCACCGTCCGCGGCGCGCGCCGGAGGGGGTCGTCCACGGCGAGCGGCTCCGTGTCGTATACGTCCAGGCCCGCGCCCGCGATCCAACCCTCGTTGAGCGCGCGGAGCAGGGCCGCGTAGTCGATGATCGGCCCCCGCGAGGTGTTCACCAGGTACGCCCTCGGCTTCATGCTGCGCAGCTCGCGTTCGGTGATGAGGCCGCGAGTCCGGTCGGACAGCATCAGGTGGACGCTCACTATGTCCGCCGCGCCGAACAGCTCCTCCTTGCTCACCCGGCGCACGCCCGACTCCGCGGCGACGGCCGCGTCCAGGTTCTGGCTCCAGGCGATCACGTCCATCTGGAAAGCCTGGCCGATGCGTGCCATCTGGCGGCCGATGCGGCCCAGTCCGACCAGCCCCAGGGTGGCGCCGAGCAGGTCGGTGCCCACGGTGTGCTGCCACCCGCCCTCCCGCATAGCGGTCGTCTCCTCCGGCACGTGCCGGACTAGCGAGAGGATGAGTGCCCAGGCCAGCTCGGCCGTGTTCGCGCTGGGCGGGCCGCTGGTCCCGGACACGGTCACCCCGTGCTCGGCGGCTGCCTGCAGATCGATGGACGCGTTGCGCAGGCCGGTGGTGATCAGCAGCTTCAGGTCCGGCAGCCGGGCGAACAGTTCGCGGTCGAAACGGGTCCGCTCCCGCATAGCCACGATCACAGCCGCGCCGTGGAGCGCGCCGACCAGCGCGTCGCCGGCCAGATGCTCACGGACCGCCACCCACTCCGCCCCGTCCGGCCGCCCGGCCAGCGAGTACTGCCCCACCAGCCCCTGGTAGTCGTCCAGGGCCACCACCCGCACCGCCATGCCGCCTCCCGCACCGCTCTGCCGCGTTGATCTGCACCGGGGGCCAGGATGTCAGGCCAGCCCCGACCGAGCCCGGGCGGCGCGCGCATAGCCCGATGCCGGGCGGGCCAAGGCTGTTCCTGGCGGGGGGGCACGGTTATGTTGCTCTGGAAGGCAGATTGGCCCGGGACGCCGGCCCGGAAAGGGGACGCCGTATGCCCCGTGAACCATTGGGTGCCGGCGTGACGTTCGCGCTGGCCTGCATATCGGCGAGTCTGTTCCTGGTGCTGCGCTGCGAAGGCAAAGGGCGGGTGTTCGGCCCGCGCAGCCGGTGGTGGGCCATGTCGGTGATTGCCCTGACCAGCGTCCTGTCGACCGCAGCCGCCTTTATCACCGTGACCGCGGCCCATCACCTTCCGAAGGCCATTCTCGCCCTCGGCGTGCTCGTGCCCAGTTCGCTGTGGCTCGGCGAAATACGCCAGGGCAGCGCCGAACGCCGGAACGCCTACCGGGACGCCTCGACGTTGTGGGTGACCTGGCTGCTCGCCCGGATGGGCGAAGCCATCGCCGAGGACCGCATGGACTGGTGCGACGCCCATCTGGATCCGCACTGGGAACCCGACGAGATGCTCCGCGCCGCGCGTTTCTACCACGACTACCTGGAGGAACGGCTCTCACCCGAGGAGCGCAGGCGGGCCCGGCTGCGGTGGCTGCTGCACAACATCGAGGCCCGGCTCGACCTCGCACGGTTCATCGAAAGCGGGGTGGTGCGGGCTAAGGTCGCCACGGCGCTCAGTGACTCACGCCTGGCCCAGGAATCTCGCTACCGGCGCAGCCTCGATGACCTCGGACGGCTGGCGGCGCTCCTGCGCCACGACGCCCAGCGCGACGTGGCCCGGATGCTCAGCACGGCCTACAACAGCGGCTACCACCGGCTGGCCCGGTACAGCCGGAGCCTGGGCCCGAGCCCGGCGTCTGGCCCGCGGATCGGGTCCCGGCGCCCCCATCCCTGACGTTCCCTAACGAAAACCATCGCGGCCCGGCACCCATCCGAGGGACGGCGGGACCCCGGCTGTGTCAGCCCTGGTCGGACGTGAGCTGCCTAGGATCTTCGACGGGGTGCAGGCTGATCTCGAATCCGGCGCCGAGCGCGTCCACGACCGCGGACAGCGTCCGGAGGGTCAGGTTGTCCTCGCCGGAGAGGATCTGGCTGACCCGCCCCGGCGACACCGCCATGGACTGGGCCAGGTCGGCACGGGACACCTTGTGCTCGCTCATATACCAGGTGATCTCGTCCACGAACGAGTGAACCAGGTCCGTCCCGCTCGCCTCGGAGTCAAGGCCGGCCTCGCTATCCCCGCCGCCCAGGGCAGCCGTCCCGGCACGCGTCCGCGTCCCGGTGGCGCCGTTGCGCCCGGGAGACCGCGATGAACGTCGAAGGACCATGGCGATCTCCCTGGCTAGGCTCTCCGGCTCCCTGTCATGTTAGCTCTAGCTAAATGTTTAGGCAAGACTAAACGCCAGTCACCCGG
>Ga0187887_10001572_pt1 | contig 19372 bp, 24 predicted proteins | sample June2016WEW_7_10_FD_132977 | JGI IMG/M metagenome (GOLD analysis project Ga0187887, IMG submission 132977) | Peatland microbial communities from SPRUCE experiment site at the Marcell Experimental Forest, Minnesota, USA - June2016WEW_7_10 | ecosystem: Environmental > Terrestrial > Soil >... | reverse complement strand
CAGCCCAGCCTGCTGTGAACTGGAGGATGAGTAGCGATTCCGTGAGCGGGAGAGGGCGGCGGACGGGGTCCGCTTGTCCTAAGCTCCAGAGAACGGCAGAGTGGGTGGGTTGCGGGCGGCGCGGCACGCTTAAGGTCGGCGGTCAGTCAATGGCCGGGGGCCCTGCGCGGAGGCGCACCGGCGGCCCGAATAGCCCAAGCAAGGCACGCGGCCCCTAAGCTTGGACGCAACATAAGGCTGGTTACGCGCAACAAGGTTGTGGGCAGCCTTGGACCGGACGCGCGTTTGAAATTCCTATCCGCGGCGTGCGTCAGGCATTTTCACGTATTGGCATCGCACCGCCTGCGACGTTTGGCCGGCTCTATGAAGGCGACCCGAAGGTTCGGGTGGATTAGCCGGGGTCATTGTCGCTCGGTTGGGAGATCGACGTTGAATATTACCCTTGGGCGCCCCGACGAACGTCGCCTGTCTCCTGCCATGGGAGTGGTAATTCTGCTGCTCCTCGCGACGATCAGTTTGCCGTCCCTCGCAATGACAGGGACGGTGGTTTCGGTCCGAGTCCTCGGCCTCATCAGCCTTGCAGTTCTCGCGGCCGGGATTGTTGCAGGAGAGCTTGCGGTAGTACTTGGGTACTGATTGACGAAGAGCTTCGTGTGCAGACGGAGGCGCTCAGTGAAGCGCGAGCCGATGGGCCCGATCGTCCGCCGGACCAGTCGCCGTCGGTTGCGTGCACGTCCCTCTCCCCAGCAGGGCTGTCATCGCGGCACAGGCATCCACTGCACCGGTCGAATCGGCGGCGACGATACCGGAACCACTTGCGGGATGATTGCTGGTGCTCTGTAGAAGCTTGTAGGCAGCGTCGGCCGTCAGGGTATGACGGGCGGCCAGCAACAGGGCGACGACGCCGCTCACTTGCGCGGTTGCGATGGAATCGCCGGTGGCAAAGTCGTAACGACCCCCCGGCATCAGCGTCAGGATGTCGCGACCGGGCGCATACAGCGCAGTGTCCGACGGAGAGAGGGTTTCGGCGCTTGCGACTTCGATGACGCCCGGTTGATGCAGCAATCCCCGTCCATTGGTCACGGAGGATGCGGCCCCCACGAATACCACCCCGCGGCGCAGGCCCTCGTGGATGATATCGCGCAGCAACGGATCATCCGGGCCGGTCAGACTCAGGTTGATGATTTGCACGTGAGCGTCCAATGCAGCAACCAACGCTCGAGCGAGAGTAAACGAATTGCAACTGGCGGCGTCGGCGTCGTCGCGCAGTTGCCAGCAGGCTTTGAAGACGAAGAGGCGCGCCCCGGGTGCGACCCCGACGATGCCCTCGTGATTGTTGGCGACCGCGGCTATGGCGCCGGCCATTTCCGTGCCGTGCCGATCACGCCGGAACCGGCCGGCATCGGCATCGACGAAATTGTCCGCCGCCGCGATTCTCCCGCGCAAGTCCGGGTGCCCGATGTCGGCCCCCGTGTCCACGATGGCCACCTTCACTCCGTCCCCGGTCGACCAGGGATGGGCCTCGAGCACGTTCATTTGGCGAAGCCCGAGTTGCAGCTCCACGTAGGGGTCGTTGTAATCGTTGCTGCGCGTGGCGAAGGTTTGCAAGGGCTGCGCGAGCCTGATACGCGGGTCGGCCGAGATCGTCGCGAGCAGCGCGGCGCGATCGGCGCCGTCGGGGATTTGGAGCACCGCGCAATGCATGTGGAGCGGCTCGATCGGCCATTCGCTGATCTCACGGAGTCCATAGTCCCTTGCCAGCGACCGCATGAGCGCCTGCGCGCGCGATGTAGGGCCATAAGCCGCGATGCTGTCGTAGCCGTGCGGCGTGCTCCCCGCACTGGCGAGAAAGGCCGTGGAATCGTTATCGACGGCGGCAATGATATAACGCTCGCCGGATTGGCCGGTGACCGCGCCAAGTGGGTGGGATTCGATGCGCGGCGTCGTGGTGCTGCACGCACTCAGCAAGGAGAGCGTCAGACCGATCGCCGCCCATCGATTCATGGAGACTCGCCGTCCCCGCGGGTCTCGCCGGGCCGGGTACTTTCCGCAAAACGAACCGCCGAATGCCGCCGCAGCAATGCCAGTGAAGCATTCACCGGACGATCGGTGTTGGCCGCCAAGGAATAAACCCCGGCCTCCGTCGGCCCGGAGACGATTCGCAGCTGAGCGTCGTCCAAGATCGTCTGTAGTTCCACCAGTGTGATGGTCGGCGAAAATACCGCGCGAATGACCTCACTCGGAGGGCGCGCTTCGGGTAAGGTCACGGTGTGATACTTGCCTTCCCAGCCGCCAAGCCGATACCACTTGTCGGCTGATACCAGGCTGACCGCCACGGCCAACACGGCGATCGAGGCCGCGATCAGGCGCTGCCGCGGCGTATGTCGCTGGACGCGGGACGCTGGCGCAGCGCGCGAGAACCGGGACACCGGCGCTCTGGGCGCGGAGGCCATCGAACCTTCGTCTTCGTCGATCCTCGCCTGCAGGCGCTTGAATGAGGCGGCTGGCATGTATTCGACGCCCGAATCCGCGGACATCGCCTGATGGATGCGGCGCTCTTCCAACATCTCGTCGCGACAGGCGGCGCAGCTCAGGAAGTGCGCATCGAGCTTTTGGCGATCGATCGCGCCGATCGTTCCGTTGACGTACCAAGGGATCAGTTCGGAGATCCCGTCGTGTTCGGCCGTGCAGGTGCTGTCGAGGTGATTCATTGGCCTCTCGCTGAGAATTCGTGCGCGGTGCCGTCGAGCGCCGGCAGATGTTTGCGGAGTTTTCGGCGGGCGTGATGCATGCGGGCTTTGACCGTACCGACCGGCGTATCCGTGATTGCCGCGATTTCCTCGAGCGAGTGCCCCATGTGGTAGGCAAGCTCCAACGTCAGCCGTTGGTCGAGAGGCAGCCGGCTCAGCCCCTGCGCCAGCCAATCCTTTACTTCGGCTTCCGCCCCCGGATCGATAGTCGGCTCGGGATAATCATCGAGGCTCAACGCGGCGCTGTGGTGTTTTTGGCGTCGTAGTGACTTCAGCGCCGTGTGATACGCGATGCCGAAGATCCAGGTCGAGACCCGCGAGGCGTTGCGAAAGTCCTTGGCGCGTTGCCATACCGTGATGAAGGTATCGTTGATGATCTCTTCGACCATTTCGTATCGCGGGGTCACCCTAAACAAAAATCGCGCGAGGCGGCGGTGGTAGGCGAAATATAGATCCTCGAAGGCCACGCGGTTGCCCGCCGCGATGGCAATCAAGCGATCGACATCGCTTTCCTTGGTGTTTTTGGCGGACGACATCATCCGGCTAGCTCCGCTCCTGAAGCGCTGTGGATCATGCACCGTATGTACCTGTCGGGGACCAAAAAGTTGCAATACGCGGTGCGCCTAAAAGCGCCAAATGACCGTCCCCGACCATCGACCACCGACGGCAGCGTTATAATACAAGGAGTTAGCCGCTGCGGATGCCCCAACATAAGATAACCCGAGGGATATGGGCGCCCAATCATAGGTGGCTCCGACGCTCCAATAGGCGTAGCCCACCCCGTCCGCCCCATCCAACTCGTAATACCCGACGCCCGCGGTGGCGGATAGCTTTCCGATCAGGGGCCGCTGCAGGTTCAGCTCCGCCGATTCGGCCATGACATGAGCGACGCCTCCGCCGTACGAATAGCGCCGCACGTCCGGATAAAACGCGAGAGCGAGCTGGATCCATTGCTGGTAAGAGACCTGCAGATTGATTTCATCGTAGTTGTACAGCGAGCCGGCCTGGTTCCACGGATAGGTGTAATTGGATGCGAGAACCTTTCCCTGCCAATCGCCGCCGTCCGACCAGACGTAGCCCAGGAAGGCACTGAGTTCCGCATCGCGTCGCGCGTCGGGATCGATCTGTGTGCTGGACGCGAATACACCTGCCACGAATCCCGAAGAGCTCACATAGTGAAGGTCAAGCTGCAGGGCGGGATGATCGTCGCTGCGAGATATTCCTCGTACCAAGTAGTCACTGGTCAAATCGATCGAGCCGCCCCAAACGTCCGCCCCCACGCAGAGCGGTGTCGCACTCAGCAGCACCACCGACAAGGTGACGGCCGCCGTTACCGAGCACCCGGCATCGTCGCGATCGGATCCTTCCTCGAACATCGATGACAGAGACTCCGTAGTCGGGGCGCCGTTAAAAAAGCCGCGGTAGGATCGCACCGTTACCGGCAAGATGCGAGCACAAATCCGATGGATGGCGTCTCCGGGTGCACAAGTCCTGAACTTCCCGCATCCGATGTCGGCGACTAAATCCATTTCCCAAGTAACTTTTTCGAGACGGTCCGGTACCCACGCGGGTGGTTACTTGCATTCAAATATGGAGGATCAATGAAATCGAATTACTTGCAAAAGAGCCGGGTGGCCGTTCCGGCAGCGGTTACCGCTCTCAGTACGCTGATCATCGCGGCCTGCGGCGGCGACGGAGGAAGCAGCGGCTCAAGCCCGACGTCAAGCACGGGGAGTCAGCAGACAACGACGGTCTTTACCGACACTGCCCTGGTCGCGGATAAATCGGAGGTCGTCGCATCAGCGAAGACGGTTGATGCCAATTTGCAGAATCCTTGGGGCATCGCCATTGCCACCGGTTTGCCGTTTTGGATCGCGGACAACAACAGCAATCTCGCTACTTTGTATAGCGGCGCGGGGGACGTAGAGACGCAGGAAGTGACCGGTTCTCCCGGCACAGGCATCGCCATTCCAGCCTCGGCGGCGGGCGTGCAGGCGAACCCGACCGGCCAGGTCTATAACGGCAGCGGCAGTTTTCTCATTGCGACGAGCAAGGGACAAGAAACCGCGCTGTTTCTGTTCGACGGGGAAGGCGGCACGATCGCCGGATGGGCGATGGATAGCGGAGCGGCAGCGGTTACCGCGTACGACGACGGCATCGCGAACGGCGCGAATCACGCGGTTTACAAGGGTCTCGCGTTAGGCACGCTCAACGGCGCGACATTTCTCTATGCGACCGATCTGCACAGCGACAAAGTCGATGTGTTCGATACGAACTTCTCCAAGCCGGCGGATATGCAGGGTAAATTCGTGGACCCGGCCATTCCCAAGGGGTTCGTTCCCTTCGGCATATCGGCCGTCAACAACCAACTCTACGTGACCTATGCGATGCAGGACACCGCCAAACATGATGAGGTGCCGGGAGCCGGCCTGGGATACGTCGACGTCTTCGATCTTTCCGGCAATCTCGTGAGTCGCTTCGCCTCGGCTGGCGCGCTCAACGCTCCCTGGGGAATCGCGGTGGCACCGAGCGGATGGGGCTCGCTCGCGGGAGACGTCCTGATCGGCAACTTCGGCGACGGCAAAATCAACATCTTTAAGCCCAACGGAACCCAATTGGCGACCGCGGCGGGGGCGCTCAATGGCAGCAATGGGCAACCCTTCGCATTTCCCGGTTTGTGGTCATTGGTGTTCGGCAACGGGGATTCCGACAAGCCGTCGACGACTCTTTTCTACACGGCAGGATTTGCCAGTCAAACGGACGGCGTATTCGGGACCATCACCCCGTCGACGAGCACGACCACGACGACGGGCGGAGGAGGGTATTGAGCCCGCACTAACTACGGCTGCTCAAACACCCGCGCGTCGCGCGGGTGTTCTTTTGAATCAATTTGACCCGGAGATGCTCTTATGACGCCAACGAAATACAGGACCACTTACTTATTCGACCGGATGTTCGTATCCTTCGCGATCTTCAGTCCAATCCTCATGGTCATCGTCGCAGGCATGCTGCCGGAGGGCACCCGGGGAACCATGATAGTGACCGGGCACACGTTGTTGGTGGCGATATTGGCTCTCGCGTTGGTGATGCGGGTCGTGTACCGGCGTTCAGCGCACGCGCTGCTAGTCTACTGTGGCCGGCGCATCAGGTATTATTGGCGCAATGCGGTATCCGGGCGCCCAGATCTCATGGGGCGCCGCGGCGAGCCGCTCGGGGGCCTCAATGCCACTATGGATTGTGGGAATAAATCGGGCGCGCCGCGAGTCTTGTAGGTCGATGCAAGGCATCCCGGTCAGCGCGACATCAGAGTGTGATTTGGTCCATGGATGACGGGCGCCATCGATTTGAGGCGCAGGTCCTGCCACATCTGGATGCCGCGTACCGGTTTGCGCGGTGGTTGTCGCGTTCACCCGTCGACGCGGAGGATATCGTTCAGGAGGCAGTCTTGCGAGCCTATCGCGGATTTGACGCTTTGCGAGGTACCGATGCGAAGGCGTGGCTGTTGACGATCGTGAAGAATTGCCATTTGACTGCGCTCAAACAGCAACAGCGCCGAGCTTTTGTACCGCTGCCGGAGGAGCACGACGTACAAGACGGCCATGCCATGATCGCGACAACCCCCGATCCGGAGAGCACGTCGATCCACCGGGACGAAGTGCGAACGCTTGATCGTGTAATGTCGGCGCTGCCGGAAGAGCAGCGCGAAGTCTTGGTCCTGCGGGAGATTGAGGAGTTGGATTATCGGCAGATTGCCACAATCGCAAACATACCCATCGGTACGGTGATGTCTCGGCTGGCGCGAGCGAGAGCGGCGCTCAAGGCGAGATGGTTGGATGAGGCCGGAGCAGACGCGCATGCAGTGCGCTGAATCGCTGCGCCTGCAGGCTTACTTCGACGGCGAACTCGATGCGCTCTCTGCCGCAGACATCGAGCGTCATACAGAGATCTGTGCCGAGTGTCACGCGCTGCTCAAGAACCTGGAACAGACGCGCACGGCGCTGCGACAGGACTTGCCCCATGTGAATGCTCCGCCGGCGCTCCGGGCGCGGATCATGCGCGCGCTCGATCAGGAGACCACCATCAAGAGCCCGCGCGTCGACGGTAGACGGCTCGCGAGCTGGCGTCCACAGCCGTTCTGGCGCGGTGTCTTCAGCGGCGTCGGCGGCGCCGCGATCGCAGCGGGTATCGCGTTCTTTCTGCTGGCGCCATCACTCACAAACCCGCTGCTCGACGATCTGGTGAGTGCTCATGTGCGATCGCTGATGCCGGATCATCTGATCGATGTGGTGTCCACGGACAAGCACACGGTCAAACCTTGGTTTGCGGGTCACACTGATGTCTCGCCCGTGGTGGCGGATTTCGCTCAGCAGGGGTATCTGCTGATCGGCGGACGGGCGGACTATTTCGATCGTCAGCGCGCAGCGGTCGTGGTTTACCAACATGGTTCGCACGTCATCAACGTATTCAGTTGGGCCGCGGATGAGCACGGCGTGCCGAGTAACACAACCCGTAATGGCTACCACATGGCCTTCTGGAAGGCCAAAGATCTCGTCTATTGCGCTGTCTCGGATACCGGTTGGGATGAACTTCTTGGGCTGGCTCGGTTGCTGCAAGAGCTCGCCGCCCGCGACTCTCGATAGCACATCTGTGACTGAGATCGGGGATCAATTGGCTGCTCGGGCGGAATCGAAAGCTTCCCGGACATTTGCAAGGTACTTTGGGAATAACTTTATTGGGCTGCGGGGAGGCGGGATGCCATGACGATCAGTGAACTGCGCTATTTGGTGGCGCTCGCGAATCGCGCGCATTTCGGACGCGCGGCGGAGGACTGCCATGTCTCCCAGCCCACTTTAAGCAATCAAATCAGGAAGCTGGAAGAATACCTCGGTGTCACGTTGATCGAGCGTAGCGCCAAATCGTTCTCGCTCACGGCGATCGGGCAGGAGGTGGTCGAAAAAGCGCGCAAGATCGTCGCAGAGGTTGATGCACTGCGGGCGTCGACGCGGAAGCCGCACGGCCCTTTGACGGGGCCGCTCAACCTGGGTGTCATCCCAACATTGGCGCCCTATCTCTTGCCAAAATTGCTGCCTTTCGTAAGAAGCCACTATCCCCATTTGCAACTCGTTGTCCACGAAGATCTCACCGGCCACCTCGTGGAGCGATTGCACGGATATCAGATCGACGCGGCGCTGCTCGCGTTGCCCTTGGATGGCGAGGATTTCGACGAGATTCCGTTGTTCGATGAGCCGTTTTGGTTCGCCTGCCCGCCAAGACATCCGCTGGCGCAATTGAAGGGCATTACCGAGGCGGATTTGCGAGATGAGCCCATGCTGTTGCTGGCCGACGGGCACTGCCTGCGCGGTCAGGCGCTTGCCGCATGTGGGCAAACGGACGAGAGCGACGAAAGGTTTGGTGACTTTCGAGCGGTAAGTCTGGAGACGATTTGCCAGTTGGTCGCGGCCGGTTTTGGCTGTACCTTGCTGCCCGCTCTTGCGGCGCGTGCGCCGCTGGGCCTGGAGCCGCCGTTTGTAATCCGGCCTCTGCAATCTCGCAACGCCAGTCGACGCATCGGCCTGGTGTGGCGCCGAGGCTATCCGAAGGCGCAGGAGCTTGCGCTCCTTGCCCAATTGATCCGGGACAATCCGCCGAGCGGCACGAGCACCGCGCTGATCGAGGAACTGCGCAGCGCATAGAAGGAGGGTATGCGTGTCAAAACCCATTTTGGATTGCGCGGCAGATGAACATATCCGGCGGCAAGTGCGACCGTGGCGATCTGTGTCGTATCGCCGGTCTCTGCGATGAGGAATGCAACCAGAGTCGCGAGGAACACTCGTTTAGGCGTTCGATTGTCGCTTGCCTAACAGGGTTATGGGGTAGGAAGCCGATTTTACAGGTCCTGATGATTGCGCTCGCCTGTGACGTGAGAATTCCTAGATTCTCGTGCAATTGTGGAATACCCGGCCCCCGGTACGAGTCTCGTTCTCGGAGAGCACACACGCCGAGACCGCCGCCCACCGCACATCAATGCCGCATCCTCACATTCAGGAGAAAGACTCATGGTCCCCAATCGCAGATTGTCGCTCACGCTAATCTTGCTTGTTTGTTTCAGCACCGCACTCGCTTCCGCCTACGAAAACGATCAACTCGAAAGCCGCCTTCCACCGTCCTCACCGTACTCTCCGCTCCTCTTCTCGGCATTGCTCTCCAATTTCGCGGGCCACGTGCGTTTGGGCAATGATCCCGTGACGGCGCACAGCCCGGACCTGGCGTTCAATCGGGCCTCCCTGGCATCGCCAAAGGAAGTATTCCAGGCTGACACGATGCTGACCCTTCCCGGCACAAACTGCCGGGTGCCGGGCTCACACAATTCGGTAGCCTTAGACTTTGGCATTCGGAACTCCGATGCGTGGGATCGGGCACTGACCGTCACTTACGACCTCGAGCCGAGCCCGGCAAGCGAAAAGCTCATGCCGGCCACGCCCCCGCACCAGGAAACGGCATTGGTGGTCGATGAATTTCCGTGCCTCCCCATTCCTTCACTTCACAGTCTGTCGACGCCGTTTCGCTCCAGTCTGTTCACGCCCGACAGCATTGGCACTACGGATTGAACGTGCAAATACTAAACCACAGGAGGCAAAGATGAAGAACGTAATGCTCCCCGCGACGGGGATCGCGAGTCTCGGGCTGATGCTGGCATGCAGTAGCGCATTCGGACAGGGAGAGAGTCCGGGCTCTGCAGATATGAAAACGGCAGCGACCGCGCCCAATTATGCGAAAGGCTCCGTTGAAGTGAAGCTCACAGAGTACAAGATCGATATGCCCGCCTTGATTGGCGCCGGTGCGACGACGTTTAACGTGACGAACATGGGCAGCAAAACCCACGGCTTTGAGATCGAGGGGAGCGGGATCGAGAAGGCACTTAAACCAAGATTGAAGGATGGCGAAAAGGGCTCGTTGCAGGTGGACCTGAAGCCCGGCACTTACAAAGTATATTGCCCGGTCATTGGCCACAAGTGGCACGGCATGTCCATTGATCTGACCGTGAAATGACAGGCGGCTACCGCACCGCCAGACCTGCTCAGAGCACGTGAAGGGAAAGCCGTGCCACCCCTTAGGCTGCAATGGCGCGCAACACCGACCATCGGCTCTTGGACTCTTCGAAGCATCGGATCCGCCGGAATAATCTCGCCTCATCGGCAGTCTCTTACGTACATGGCCCCTTGAGGGGCGTTATACCGGAGCAGGCCGAATGCGCACACACAGCGATCCCATCCTACGGGTCTTTGATCCGACCACGCGACTCATGCATTGGCTCACGGCCGGCCTCATGCTGCTTGTCTTCGCACTCGCGTTTTCCATCGATCTTGCCCCGTCCCGCGCCTCGCATCTGGCTTTTCTACAACTTCACCGATCCGTCGGTGTGACCGTATGGGTGCTCACGATGGCGCGATTGGTCTGGCGTAGCCTTGCCGAATATCCCAATTGGCCCAGCGACATGCCCCAGACAATGCGAGTCGCAGCGGTGGCTAGCGAATACGCCCTCTACGCGCTCCTCCTGGCGCAGCCGATTCTGGGGCTATTACAGACAAGCGCTCGCGGCGATCACGTGGACCTGTTTTTCATCGGTCAATTGCCGGCTCTGATCGAGCAGAATCGACCTCTTGCTCGACAGCTGTTGACCGCACACACGGCAGTTGGCTTCTCGTTGCTCGGCCTCATTGCGCTGCATGTGTCGGCCGCGCTTTTCCATCATTTCTGGCGCCGCGACGATACGCTTACGGCGATGCTGCCGGCGGCGGCCAGGCTGCGACCACTCAGCTCGCGGGCTGAACACCCTTGCGAGGCTGACGAATCCCCGAGCCGTGCTGAATGTTAATTCCGCCCAGTCCCATTCAGCGCGTCCCTCGACTTCAACCTATCCGCGCTCGCCGCGTGAAAGGACCCGCAGGGTAAATTGCTATGAATCTATCGGGAAAAGTCTTCATCGTCACCGGTGCTTTCGGCGCTTTGGGACAGGCGGTGACCGCTTGCATGCTCGCCCACGGCGCTAAGCTCGCGCTGGTGGGTAAACGACTAGACCCTCGGATGGAATGTCCGGCTGGTGCTCTTTTGTATGCGGGAGTCGATCTTCTGCAAAAGGATGCCGCCGCCGAGGTTGTTGAGCGAGTGTTTAAGGACACTGGTCGAATAGATGGACTAGTCAATCTGGCCGGCGGGTTTCACTTCGATAAGCTCGAAGGCGGCGCGCTCGAGAGTTGGGAGGATATGTTCCGCGTCAATTTGCTAACTGCCGTCGTATCCTGCGCGGCCGTGCTCCCTTATCTGTTGCGAAGGGGAAGCGGAAATATCGTAAATATTGGGGCGATGGGTGCAATCCGGGCGACATCCGGGATGGGCGCCTATGCCGCGTCGAAGGCCGGCGTTGTCAAGTTGACCGAGGCCCTCGCCGATGAGGTGAAAGATAGAGGCATCACGGTCAATGCCGTACTGCCCAGCGTCCTCGATACGCCGGCCAACCGAGCGGATATGCCAGCCGCCGATTTCACTCGGTGGGTGAGTCCGAGTGCGGTTGCGGAGGTAATCGTGTTTTTGGTCTCCGATCTCGCGATCTCCGGTGCAACGCTGCCCGTGGCGGGGCGCGTATGATGTCACGAAGCGGCGCGGCCACTTCAGTGAAGGCATCACGCTTTGCAGCGTGACGCTGGCCGTTGGCGATGGCACCGCGGTTTCCGATTGGGGTGTCAACCGCCATCACTCGCCACATGGCTGCGCGTGTGCCACTCCACGGCCGGCCGTCTGATGAGGTATAGACCATTTTCCGCAAGCAAGAAAGTCGTACCCGTGTCTTCATCTGTAATGGCTTCGCGGATTCGCTTGATGTCTAAGAGCCGAACCAGGTCGGGGAAATTCGCGTTGTCGGCGACCGGGTGCCGTCGAGGCAGCGGTTTGTCCGCATGACTGGTGACCGTGAATCCATCGCTCCCCAGGCGCATGATTGGGCTCTGCAACGGTAGACCTTGAACCCACTGGAGAGTGGGAAGCCTGCCATTGTGTAAATAAAGTACCGCGTTTCCGTGACCGCGCCGGAACTGAACAAGTATTGATCGATTTCCCAAATTGGAAACGAAGTCAAAGGCATCAGGAGCGTCCAGTTGCACGGAACCCTCGCTCTTGACATGGTCTGGTTCAGTCACGTCCAGGATAGCAAGTCGAGTACCCTGGTTACGCTCGATGTAAAGAAGCGATCTACCATCGCTCGACTCCTGCAGGAACATGGCCTCACCGGTCTGTCGGGCCAATTCCGGCCTTGAATCTCATGGTGAAAACTCCAAGCCGGTGCGCGATAGGCAATAGGCTCGGGTTCCTCTGATCCCCTTGCTGTTAAAACCGCCTCGTTCGCATATAAAGACTGCAGATCCGTCGTTTTTATTCCCCTTGGTCGGTGGAACCAGCGGGCGCGGATTGGAAAGAGCTCGCAACCCGCGACGCTCGATAGAACATCAAAGGAACCGAGCTCGGGAATAAATTGGTTCGTTCCGAGGTCTTGTCTCCTGTACTGCAACTCAAGGAGACGGACATGTCGGATGACCAATCGCTGCTATCGCGTCGCAACGCTCTCAAATGCATGGCCTACGGCGGGGCCGGCACACTTTTCGCGCTGTCGGGCGGGGTGTTCGCGCCTATCGATCTCGCCATGGCGGCCAGCGACAAAAGCGCTGCCGCAAAACTCGGCAAACCGCTGTTCGTCCAGATCAGTGACACCCACATCGGTTTCAACAAGGAGGCCAACCCGGACGTGGCCGGGACCTTGACGCAGACCATCGACATCGTGAATGGCATGTACGAGCAGCCCGCGCTCATCATCCACACGGGCGATATCACGCATTTGTCGAAGGCCGCCGAATTCGATCTCGCCCAGCAGCTGTTTGGCCGTTTGCGCACCACCGAGATGCACACCACGCCTGGGGAGCATGACACCACGGATGCGACCGTGACCGAATATTTCAATCGATTCGGCAAGGCCTCGAACAACAAAGGCTATTACAGCTTCGATCACGCCGGCGTGCATTTCATTGGACTCATCAATGTACTGCAGTTCAAGCCGGGCGGTCTCGGCATCCTGGGCGATGAGCAGCTGGCGTGGGTGGCCGCCGACCTGAAGGGTCGCTCGGCGAGCACTCCGATTGTGGTCTTTACCCACATGCCGCTGTGGACGATCTATGAGCCCTGGGGCTGGGGCACAGGGGACGCGGATCAACTGCTGAGCCAGTTGCGCCGCTTCGGCTCGGTCACCGTCCTCAACGGTCATATTCACCAGATTGTGCAAAAAGTGGAAGGCAACATGACTTTCCATACCGCTCGATCGACCTCGTATCCGCAACCCGCCGCCGGTGTGGGATCGGGGCCCGGGCCGCTGAAGGTGCCTTCGGATCAATTGGCCGCGATGCTGGGCATCACCAGTGTCTCCGTCGTCAAGCACCCGCACGCACTGGCGCTCACCGACACGGCGCTCGCCTAAGCGACGCCAGCAACCCACAAAGGAGGATACTCAGGTGAATTTGCGACGAACTCAAATGCTGCTGACCGCGGTTGGCGTGGTACTCATGGGTGCGATGGAGACGCCCAGCCTCTCGATCGCGGATACGGCGGAGACAACGAAAATCACGGTCAAGGACTTCAAGTTCGACCCGACGCCCATGACGGTCAAAGCGGGATCCACCGTGACCTGGATCAACACGGACGATGAACCGCATAACGTGACCAGCGATACGGGCCTGTTCAGGTCGGGCGGCATGGATACGAACGACAGCTTCTCGTACAAATTCGACAAGCCGGGCACCTACCACATCACGTGCTCGATCCATCCGCGCATGGTCGGCACAGTCGTCGTCCAGTGAATCATATGATCCGCACCGTGCAAATAGGTCTGGTCGTCGTCGCCGCGCTTGCGGTCGGGGTAATGGGTGCCACGCTATTCATCGAATCGGGTTATTACAACATCGGCGCCGATGATCATCACACGAAACTCGTGTTGACCCTCATCGAAGAACTACGCGAGCGATCCATCGGAGCGCGGGCGGACACCATCGACCTACGCTATGTGGAAGATCCCGAGAAAATTGCAGCCGGCGCACAGCACTATGCGGCGCTCTGCGTCGGCTGTCATCTAGCGCCGGGGGTAAGCAAGTCCGCGATACGCCCCGGACTCTACCCACACCCGCCCAATCTTGCGCAAGAGGATCTGCATGACGGTCGGCGCGCGTTTTGGATCATCAAGCACGGCATCAAAATGAGCGCCATGCCTGCGTGGAGCAAGTCGCTCGACGACGAGGCGATCTGGGATGTGGTCTCTTTCGTGCGAAAGATGCCCGACATGACTCCCGAGACTTATCAGCAGCTCTCGGATATCCGCTCTGACAATGCGGGGGTTTCGCGAAGCACGGAACGCAGCGCATCCCAGGCCAGCATGGCGCACTGAACCCTCGATGGGAACTCCCGTACATCGGCAAACGCGCGCAGCTCACCGAGTGTCGGATGTGGCTTGATCCCTGCGAGGGTGACCATTTGCTCGAATTGGTGGAGCAACTCGCGACCGTGGGCCGCCTCGCGGCCCATCAGGGCTTCGGTCATCAGAGAAGCAGACGCCTTCGCGACGGCGCAGCCCACGCCGGCGAACGCGATATCGTGGATCGCACCCTGTTCAATACGCAGATAGACTTCGATGTGATCTCCGCAGAGGGGATTGTCGCCGCAAGCCCTGTGGTTCGCATCTTGCGGTTTGCGAAAATTGCGCGGTCGCTTGCAGTGTTCCAGCACGATTTGCTGGTACAGGCCGTCAACTTCCCGGGTCATCCGAAGATCGCCTGGACTCGGTGCACGCCGTCGATGACGAAGGACAGTACGCCGCACTTGTGCGATGCGGTGCCGACGATGCGCACGCCGGGGACTCGTGCGATCCCGAGGCTGGCGTAATCGAGCAACTGCTGCTCGTGCGTACCAATGGCATCCAACCCGATCATCGAGATGAAATCCATTGCGGCGCCGAGTCCGATTGCCCCCGAGATGTCGGGAGTCCCCGCCTCGAAGCGGTGTGGGATGGGCATGTATTCGGCTCTTTCGAAGCTGACGGACCGGACCATGTCGCCGCCGGCCTGCCAGGGCGGCATCGCCTCGAGTCGTTCGCGTTTTCCGTACAGGACGCCGATGCCGGTCGGGCCGAAGCACTTGTGGCCGGAAAAGACGTAATAATCGCAATCAAGCGCGCGAACGTCGACCGGTAGGTGCGCGACCGCCTGAGCGCCATCGACCAGGACTGGAATGCCCTTCGCGTGCGCGACTGCGCAAATGCGGGCGATGTCATTGACGCTGCCCAATGCATTGGATACATGGGTCACCGCGACGAGGCGCGTTCGCGGGCTCAGCAGACGTTCATACTCGGAGAACCGCAACTCCCCGGCTTCATTGATGGGCACAACCTCGAGCCGCGCTCCGGTTTGCCGGCAAACCTGTTGCCACGGGACGATGTTGGAGTGATGTTCCATGGCGCTGACGAGGATTTCGTCGCCGGGAACGAGCAGCGGGCGGGCGTAGCTCTGGGCGACCAGGTTGATCGCCTCGGTGGCTCCACGCACGAAGATGATTTCGGCCGCGGTCGAGGCATGGATGAATGTCTGCGCGCGGGCCCGGGCGGTCTCGAACGCATCCGTCGCGCGCTGGCTCAAGGCATGCACGCCCCGATGCACATTGGCGTTGTTCTCCGCGTAAAAGCGCGAGACCGAGTCGATGACAGCCTGGGGTTTCTGTGTGGTCGCTGCGTTGTCGAGATAAACGATCGGCCTGAATCTTGACCGCGCGCTATCGATCGCCGAGCGTGATTTGGGGCGCGGTTATGGTCTATCTCTGTAGGGAATAAAGCAGGGAGCCAGAGATGAACGACAGGGACGAGGATGATGGACAAACTGCGGCGGAGCGGGCATTCGAAGCGCTCCGGGCCGAGGTCGCCGCGATGCACCAGGCTCTGCGATCAGTTCCCGAGCTGATCCTAAAAAACCAGCCGGCCGATTACACCGACACCTTGGGCGCGATCGCCAAGAACCTCGAGATCGTGGCCAAATTCATGGCGGCGATCGAGCAGCACCCCGCCATCCGCACGACGCCGGCGCACTACCACCAAGCGATCGTCGCCGCCGGCGACGGGCTCATCACCAAGTCCGTGCGAGAGCTCGACGTTGCTAAGGCCGCGGCGGTGGCAGAGCGACGCGAGCTCGCCGCGATGATCGGAACGATGCGCGGACGGTGGAAGCAATGGGAGTGGCTGGGCTGGACGGGCATGGGGGCATTCTTTTTTGGGTTACTGATCTCGCCCATGTTCGCGCGCGTGTTGCCCTTTGGGTGGGATGGTCACGTTGCTGCGTTCATCATGAACAGTGATCGTTGGGGCGCTGGATCCGCGTTGATGCAGGCACAAAATATGGAGCCTGGAATGTGCTCATGGCGGCCGGCAAGCTGACGGCGGACAACGCGGCGACACTCGGGGCCTGTCGCGACACGGCGGCGAAAACGAAGAAAGAACAGCATTGCGGCATCGTTGTGCCGGCGCCATGAATAATCGTTGGTCACAGGGGAGTCATCATTCACTTTTCCAAGCCGTCAGCTTGTGACGGATCGCGCATGTGTTTGAACAGATCCCCATTCGCCGGTTTCTTCCCGATTGCGCACCCGATAAACGGGAGCGGAAATAAAATAAGCTCACAATTATCGTTGAGATTTACGGCCAACCCGCCTCCTGGGATGGATTCAATCCGGTGGGTTGCCGCGTAGTCCCACCCAAACTGAGGAGGCTTGTCGACGGGAGCCGAGGACGGATGTGGAAACCCAAAGTCTCGCGGTTTCTGCGCTAACTTTTCAGAGACAGCGTCCCGAGCAGCACGGGTCAGCTCACTGCCCCAGTCGGCCGACGGATGAATGGCATTGTTCTCATCATCCGGCAACGCGATATTGGGCATAGGCAAAGGGTTGGCTGCACTCCGATGCCGCGGAGTAACATTTTCGGGCACTCGACTTGTTGAATTACTTTCCAACAAGACGGCGGGCCGTGTTGGTGGAGCGATGAACACGATTTCGAAACTCTTCGATGGTGGTTGTATCGATAACGCGAGGGCGTCGCCAAAAGCAGCCAAAAAATAGCTAAATGAAACCCCAGTACGATCGCGAAGATAGGGGTCACCTCAATAAAGGGATTTTTTAGCACGTTAAGGGCCGCTTAGTATCAGGCACGCCTTACCTCAATCGGACCTTGTTCACTGGCAGCAAACGGGCGGTGTCAACTGTCCGGGGCGTTCCTGTCAATGAATAATCCCACAATCGATAGCACCTTCTGCATCTGAGGTCTTGAGAAAATCTTTCAATTGGTAGGTGTGGCTAGTAGTCATTCTTTTCGCTGGTTCGCCAGCGGCAAGTCCGGGGAAAATCGAAATGGTGAGGGGCTGAGCATCTGTACGCTCGATGTCGGGACGCTTCTCCCAATATACCCAACGAAAACAGTTATCGGGCAGGGTTCGCTGCTGTCCCTTTGTATCTGTGGGCGCCGCGCGCATCGAGTCCGTGGGTGGTAATAGGGAAGCCGGCAGAAATGCTGGAAGAAAGTCATTGGTTACTGTGTAGGTCCCGGGGTGGAACCTGTTTTGAACTGCGGGGGCCACTACTCTTGTTCGGGCCATGAATGATAGATCTTTTCCATTTCCGTCTACTGCTCGTACGTAGGCCGTCGGAGCCTGTTCAGCATCCATTTCTAGACCTTTAGGATAAGTGACTTGATAGCGCAGTCGAACTCCGATCGGACCTTTGGAATCCACAAGCAACTCATCATCGACCGATTCCACTATAGCGGCATTTCCTTCCTCGATCATTCGCGCGCCTTCGCGAGCTCGTCGTTCATTGGGTATGGTGTAAATAGTGACAAAATAGAGAATCGGAAAGGCAACGCCGAGAGCCGTCAAACCAAATGTAGAAAGTAGGGACTTTGGAACGAGACGATCGATCAACACGACGAGCCAGAGCATCGCCGTTACTGGCAGTGCAAAAAGAACCATGACGCCGAACCAGACGAGCGTGAACCAACTTGTATCGTGCTGAACGCCAAGCCATGCCAAGGGCAGGGTCGCCAACCAATAAACAATTGTCAAAGAGAGCGCGACAGAACGCTTCGACATTTTCTCTCTGCTAGTGTTGGTCATCTTACCGCGCAATCTATGAAGCGGCGCTATGCACGCTCGCGCGGTTTGCCCGCGATGCGCCGCGCGGAGCCGGTAACATTCGACGGACGGAGGCCCGACTGATGCTCAGGCGCGCGGCGATCTGCCGTTTACTTATGCCCTCTTTGAATAGCGTGGAGATCTCGGCCGCATGATGTCGCACAGTCGGAGGCCTGCCGTGGGGGCGTCCTTCCTTACGGGCTTGGGCGATGCCGGCCTTCACGCGATCACGCAGGATGTCGCGTTCGAATTCCGCGAAAACGGCGAGCATGCCGGCCAGGGCCCGCCCTCCAGGGGTGGTCATGTCGAGCGCCTCCGTCAGCGACACGAAGCCCACTCCAACGGCATGGAGCTCTTGGAGTGTCGCAATCAGGTCGAGTAGAGATCGTCCCCAGCGATCGAGTCGCCAGACGACGATAGCATCGACCTCGCGCCGCCGGGCGGCACGGAGCAGCTCCTCGCGCTTCGGTCGGGTCTTGGCACCGGAGCCGACCTCCTTCTCCTCGAGGGCGACCTTCCAGCCGCGGCGCTTCGCGTACTCGCGCATGGCGGCGAGCTGCATCGGGAGTGTCTGCTGGTCATGGGTCGATACTCGGGCATACAGGCCCACCTTGAGCACCGTTCCGGCCGCCCCTTTTTTTGCTATGGCCAAAAACCCCTCCGAAACCGCTACCCAGGAACCCCATATTTTACTGGATGGGGCCGTCGTCACTTAGGACTGGCACGAATCTTTAGTTATTGCCCATACTAACCGCCCCAGGCACCGACAGGGAAGCCCATGCCGCGACGGGAATTGCTGACGCCGGCCGAACGTGAGTCGCTGCTCACCGTCCCCGTGATCGAGGCCGATCAGATCCGCCACTACACCTTGAGTCGGAGCGATCTCGCGTTCATTCGCCAGCATCGTTGGGACTACAACCGGTTGGGCGTTGCTGTCCAGCTTTGCTACCTCCGGTTTCCCGGCCGTGTCCTGGCGCGCGGCGAGACGCCACCGGCCGCGCTACTCGCGATGGTGGCGAGCCAGCTGAAAACCACGCCGGCGCTCTGGGACCAATACGCGAGCCGCGACCAAACGCGGCGCGAACACCAGCAGGAGGCTGTCCAGCGACTCGGGCTGACTCTCTTCACCCGAGCGCATTTTCGCGAGCTCGTTACCTGGCTCATCCCGACGGCGCTGCAGACGATCCAGGGGATCGTTCTGGTGCAGACCGCCATCGAAGAGATCCGCGCTCGACGGTTGGTGGTGCCGACGATCCGAGTGCTGGAATTGATCGCGGCGCAGGCCACCACTCGCGCGGATCGGCAGGTATTCATCGAACTCACCGCAGCGCTGACAGCGGAGCACCGCCGCCGACTCGATGCGTTGCT
>Ga0187887_10001569_pt1 | contig 19395 bp, 18 predicted proteins | sample June2016WEW_7_10_FD_132977 | JGI IMG/M metagenome (GOLD analysis project Ga0187887, IMG submission 132977) | Peatland microbial communities from SPRUCE experiment site at the Marcell Experimental Forest, Minnesota, USA - June2016WEW_7_10 | ecosystem: Environmental > Terrestrial > Soil >... | reverse complement strand
GCGGGGTGGGGAGGTGCTGGGGCTAGGGCGGGCTGGGGGGCGTGCAGGGGTGGGGCGGCCCGGCGGGCAGCTGAGGGTGCCCCGAGAACGGGTCAGCTCACCAGGGCCGGGCCGCCCCGGCCTGCGGGCTGGGCGCCCCCGCCGCGTCAGCGGGGCGCGGCCAGCCCGGGTCAGGCGCGGGCCAGGGTCAGCGCGGCAGAAGTGATGGCGCGGGAGTCAATGCCGGTGTCGGCCAGCTGGTCCTCGGGGGTGGCCGAGCCCGGCATCTCGCGTACAGCCAGCCTGCGCACGATGGGCAGGGCCTCGTCCGTGCCGTCCGCGAATACTTCCAGCACCGCGTCGCCCAGGCCTCCTTCCGCCTAGTGGTCCTCGACGGTGACGATCCGCCCGGTGTCCCGGGCAGCCTGGCGCAGTGTGGCCGCATCGATGGGCTCGACCGAGTACACGTCGATTGCCCGGCGCTCACGCCCCGCGCGGCGAGCTGATTGGCCGCCGACAGGGCCTCGTGCACGGTGATACCCGCGGCCGCGATCGTCACCTGGTCGTCAGCAGAGGAACGCAGCACGCGGCTGCCGCTCACCGGGAACTCCTCGGCGGCCTCGTAGATGACCGGGGTGGCGCCCCGGGTCAGGCGCAGGTAGCTGACGCCAGGTCGGTCCGCCAGGGCCGTGGTCGGCCGGGCGGCCTGGTTGGCGTCACACGGGTAGAGCACCGTGCTGCCGTGCAGGGCCCGGAACGCGGCCAGGTCCTCCAGGGCCATCTGGGACGGCCCGTCCTGGCCGATGGAGACCCCTGTTTCATGCCCGAAGACGCGGGCAGCGGCCCGGGTACCAGTGGCTGAGCACCCGGGCCGGGCTTGACCGCTCGCCCGCGTGGCATTCAACGGCGATGCCACGCGGGCGAGCCGCCGCCGGAGGCTATCGGTAGCTGACCTGCTGGTCGGCGCCGAGCAGGCATTCGCGGAGGTAATCGAGGGCCCGGGCGAGCAGCCGCGACACGTGCATCTGCGACACGCCCAGCTTCTCGCCTATCTCGGCCTGGGTCATGTTGCCATAGAAGCGCATGGCCAGGATGTGCTGCTCCCGCTCGGGCAGCTCGCCCCAGTGGGTCGACACCGCCTGCATGTCCAGGGTCCGCTCCACCTGCGGATCTTCACCGCCGAGCAGGTCACCCAGGGTGGCGGCGTCGTCATCGGTGGACATCGGCGCGTCCAGGGAGTGGGGGTGAAAGACCATGTCCGCCCGGTTGGCGTCCCGGATCTCCTCCAGGCTGACGTCCAGATGCCGGGCGACCTCCTCATCCGTGGGCACATGGCCCAGGTCCTGGACGAGGGCAGTGCGGGCCTTGCGCACCTGCAGCAGCAGTTCCTGTACCGGCCGCTTCACATGGACCTGCCAGCGCTTGTCACGGAAGTGCCGCTTGATCTCGCCGGAGATGCACGGCTGGGCGTAGGCGGCCAGGTTCCCGCCGAAAGACGGGTCGAAGTTGTTGATGGCCTTCAGCAGCCCGACGTAGCCGACCTGCATCAGCTCTTCTTCCGGTTCCGGGCTGTCCCGGTACCGGCGGGCGCACGAGCGCACGAGCGCACGGTACCGCAGTACCAGGGCCTCGCAGGCGGCCGCCCGGGGCCGGGATCCGGCGGGCTGCGTGTGGACTAGCTCGAGCAGTTCGCCGTCGTCCTGCGCTGCTGGGTCGACGGCCGGTGGCGTGGGCGCGAGGGGGACCGCAGCCTCCACGTCTATCACCTCAGAATCCTGCGGGGGATCAGTACCTCCCGAGGATGCCCCCTGCACAGGAGATAAACATGAGTGCGCAGAGTATTCGCGGCGGTCCCGCCGGGCGCGGGCCCGTCAGCCCTCGCGGTAGTGCTCAGCGTCCGCGGACCGCAGATCCAGCCCCAGGCCGGGCCGCTCCGGATCGGGGGTCAGTACGCCTCCTTCCGGGTCCAGGGTCCCGTCGAAGAACATGCGCTCGATCCGTTGATGATCATGGAAGCATTCCAGGTGCCGCAGGTTGGGCACGGCCACGGCTACCTGCGCGTGCAGGTTCGGCGCGCAGTGCCCGGAGACCTGCACGTTCAGCGCGGCGGCGCGCAGGAACTCCGTGATGCCGCCGCACCGGGTCACGTCGAGCTGCAGGCAGTCCACCGCCCCCGCGCTCAGCAGGCGAGCCGAATCCGCCAGCGACCAGCTGTACTCACCCGCTGCCACGTCGGGCCGGACCTGCTGCCGGATCGCCGCCAGGCCGGCCAGGTCCTGGGAGGACACCGGCTCCTCGAACCAGGTGACCCCGAAGTCGTCCATCTGGTGGGCGACCCGCACGGCCTGCCCGGTGGAGTAACCGCCGTTGGCGTCCACGTAGAGTTCCGTGTCCGGCCCGATGACCTCCCTGGCCAGCGCGACCCGGGACAGGTCGCGCCGCTCGTTGCCGCCCCACGACTCACCGATCTTGATCTTGACGCGGGGGATCCGGTCCTTGTCCACCCACCCGGACAGCTGCTCGCGGGTCCGCGCCTAGTCGTAGGTGGTGAAGCCCCCGCTGCCGTAGATCGGCACATCCTCCCGGGCCCGGCCGGCGAAGTCCGCGACCGCGCAGCCGAGCAGCCGGGCCTTCAGGTCCCACAGCGCGATATCGGCCGCGGATAGGGGCCATCGCCCCGATGCCGGGCCGTGCCACGTTGCGCAGCGCCCGGGTCATGGCCTCGTTCGCGCCCGGCGCGTCCAGCGCGCTGCGGCCGGTTACCACGCCAGAGAGGATGTCAGTCACCACGGAAGCCGCGGCCGCGGCCGTGTAGCTCCAGCCGATGCCCTGCTGGCCGCCGCGCTGGCGGTGACCAGCACGAGCGTGGTCTTATCCCAGGCCAGGGTGCCGTCGGCCTCGGGCGCGTCGGTCGGTACCACGTAGACGGCCGCGTCCAGGCCCTGCACGACGGGATCGGGTCCCGTGATCAACAACAACAACTCGCTCGGCCAGATCCTCTGGGAGCAGATGGTGCTCGGGTACCCCGAGTACGGCGTACGCCACCCGGACCCGTTCGCGGACTACACCGCGATCGCCACCGCCAACGGCGCGCTCGGCCTCAAGGTGACCCACCCCAGCGAGGTCCGCAGCGCGCTCAGCCAGGCGCTGAGGCACGAAGGGCCGGCCCTGGTCGATGTGAACGTGAACCCGGACGAGCCGCCGCTGCCCGGCAAGGTCGAGTACGACCAGGCCAAGAAGTTCGCCGGGGCGTTCCTGCGCGGGCAGCCGCGCAAGACCACGATCGCGACCACCCTGTTCCGGGACAAGATCGAGCAGCTCAAGTCCTGAGGGCCCGGCGCTGCCCAGGGCAGCCCCGCCTCGCTAACCGGCCGGTTCTCCCCGGTCAGCGGGTGGCCGCCGGCGCTGGCGCGCCGCGCGGCCACCCGCTGCCGTGCCCGGGTCCAGCGGCAGCCCACAGGGCGGCTTGACCTCGGCCAGCCGCAGGTAGGTGATCAGCCGCTGGCCGCCCCGGGTGGACAGCCGGGTCAGCACCTCCTGGAGCTCGGCTATGTCCCGGGCGACGATGCTGAGCAGGTAGTCCATCTCGCCGGCCAGGTTGTCGGCCTGGATGATCTGCGGCAGGGCCCGGACCTGGTCCTCGAAGATCCGGGTCGCCCGGGGGTCGTGCCGGCCCAGCGCGGCGAACACGTAGAGCTGCAAGGGGAAACCGGCGGCCTCCGGGTCGAGCTGTGCCCGGATGATGCGGATGACCCCGGACTCCTTGAGCGCGCGCACCCGGTGCAGCGTCGCGGCCGGGGACAGGCCGACCAGCCGGGCCAGCTCAACGTTGGTCCGGTCCGCGTCGGCCTGCAACGCGGTTAGTAGCTGGATATCAACTTCATCAAGGTTCGCGGCCATGGAACTGAATAATATTTCACCAAGACTCTCCTAGAGCCAATTCTGGTCTGCGAGGACGCATTCTGGATGCATGAACTTCGACCGCCGCCGCGCCCTCGTGGCGCTCACCATCGCCGGGCTGCTGTGGGGCAGCACGGTGCCCCTGTCCAAGATCGCCCTGGGCTGGCTGCCGCCCGGCTGGCTGACCGCCATCCGGTTCGCCGTGGCCGCTGCCGTCCTGCTGACCGTGACCCGGTCGCGGCTGCGTGCGGCGTGGAGCCCGGCGATCCTGGCCTCGGGCGCGGTGGGGTACGGCGGGACGGTCCTGCTCCAGAACTCAGGCATCACCCGGACCAGTGTCAGCCACGCCGCGCTGCTCATCGGCACCGCCCCCGTGCTGGTGGCGATCATCGCGGCCGTGTGGCACCGCAGCGTGGCGCGCCCGGTCGCCTGGGCCGGCTTCGCCGTCTCGCTCAGCGGGGTCGGCCTGGTCGCCGCCGGGGGCGGCGGCGGCGCAGACCTGGGCGGCGACGGCATGGTGCTGGGCTCGGTACTGCTCTCAGCGGTCTTCACCGTCGGCCAGACCCGGCTGCTGCGTGGCCGGGACCCGATCGCCGTCACCGCGGTGCAGTTCCTGGGGGCGGCCCTGGCCACGGCGCCGTTCAGCGCGCTGACCGAGGGCATGCCGCCCGCGCCCGCGCACACGGCGAGCCTGGTGGCCGTGGCCGCGCTCATCGCGTGCGGGACCCTGCTCCCGTTCACCCTGTTCGCGTTCGGGCAGAGCCGGCTGCCGGCTGAGACCGCCGGCGCGTTCCTCAACATCGAGCCGCTGGTCGGCGCGGTGGCGGGCGTCGTGGTCTTCGGTAACCCGGCCGGCCCGGCCCAGCTCGGCGGGGGCGCGGCCATCCTCGGCGGCATCGCGCTGAGCAGCGTGCGGCGGCCCGGCCGCCGCACGGAGCGCCCGGCCGCTGCGGCGCCAGCCGCGGCGGAGGGTGTTCCCGCGGCCCTGGCCGAGGGCGCGGCCCGCGAGGGCGGTCTGGACCACCAGCACGTGCTGCCTGGCCTGGAGGTGCTGCCTGGCCTGGAGACACTGGATCGCCAGTTTGCGCTGCACGGCCGGGGCCGGCGGGGTGCGCTGGAGCGCGGCGGACTCCGCCGCCGGCGGCCGGCCACGGAGCGGGGCTGCTCGGTGGCCGCTGCTCCTGAGGCCACCCGCCACCCGGCCGGTCTCCTCGGCGCGCCCGGCGGGCGGGGGGCTGGACGGCCGCCCCGGATCGGGCGCCGGCGCCCGCGCGGGCAACTTCACCAGGGGGGACGCCGCCCGGACACCCACCGGCCCGGGGGCGATGAGCTGGGCGGCAGCTGGCCTGGGGCTGGCCGGCGCCAGGTGCGCCGGCCGGCTGGCCGCACCTGGACAGATACGCACCATTACCCACACTCGCCCCATCCCAAACTTTTTTTTAAAAAAGCCGGAAGCCCCGGTGCCGCAAGGGCTTCCGGCTCTCACCTGGGGTGATGCTGCCCCCGCCGGGTTTGCGCCCCGAGCAGCCCTTGCGTACGTTGGGCCGCTGTGACCAGAATCCGGACAAGGAGCTTTATGAAGGTACAAACGCGGATAATTACGGCAGCAGGCGCCGGCATCGTTATGGCCGGCCTGGCGGCCGGGCCTGCCCTGGCCAGCACGCACACCGTGCAGCCGGGTGACACCCTCAGCGGTATCGCCGCCTCGGCGGGCGTCTCACTCACTAAGGTCGAGGCGGCCAACCGGTGGATCAAGAACCCCAACCTGATCTACGTGGGCCAGGTCGTGCAGGTGCCGGACGGGCGCTCCGGGATTACCCCGGAAGCGCCGACCTACTACCAGGCCCCGGCGGCTTCCAGCGCGCCCTCGGCGAGCTCGAGCACGGCAGCCAGCTCGGGGACCTCGTCGGTGGGCTCGGGGACCTCCTCGGAGAGCTCGGGCACGTCGTCGGTGAGCTCGGGCACGTCGGCCACCAGCGCCGGTGGCAGCGCGCCGTCATCGTTCCAGCAGTGCGTGGCCTTGCGTGAGTCAGGCAACAACCCGACCGCGTCCTCGGCGGGCCTGTACGGCATCCTGCCGAGCACCTGGGCCAGCCTCGGTTTGTCGGGTACGGCCGGGTCGGCCTCTGTCGCCCAGCAGACCCAGGCGTTCCAGCAGCTGTACGCGCAGGACGGCACCTCGCCGTGGGCGCCCTACGACGGCTGCTGATCAGAGCAACGTTCTGATCGCGCAGTTTCTCATTTCACCTGATTCTGATCACAGCGGCTCTCATCATGCCCCCGAACTGACCGGCTGAGAGAGCCAAGCGCGAGCCCCGGCCGGATCCAATTCCGGCCGGGGTTCGGTGCATTCCCGGCCCGCACCGGTCAGCCGGGCGGGCTGAGCAGCGCTTCGATCAGATGCGGTCCCGGCTCCGCCAGCGCGCGCCGCAACTCGTCAGCGAATTCCCCGGCGCTGGCGGCCCGGGCCGCGGGTACTCCCATCCCGCGGGCCAGGGCGGTGAAATCCAGATCAGGGCGGGACAGGTCGAGCAGGCTGCGGGCCGCGTCCCCGCCCGCCACCGCGCCCACCCGCTGCAGCTCCAGCTCGAGGATCGCGTAACGGCGATTACTGAAGATCACGGTGGTGACGTCCAGTTCCTCCCGCGCGTGCGTCCACAGCGCGGAGATCGTGTACATCGCGCTGCCGTCCGAGTCGAGAGCCAGGACGCTGCGGTCCGGGCAGGCCACGGCCGCGCCCGTGGCCACTGGCAGGCCCTGGCCAATCGCGCCCCCGGTGAGCGTGAGCCAGTCGTGCGGGGGCGCGCCCGCGGTCGCGGCAGGGAGCCACAATCCGGAGGTATTCGCCTCGTCGGACACGATCGCGCCCTCCGGGAGCAGTGCGCCGATGACCGCGGCCGCCGTCTCGGCGGTCAGCTCACCGCCGGGCAGCGCGGGCCGCTGCGCCGCCTGCGGCTGCGGCCGGGCGTCCGGTGCGACCCGTTCGGCCAGGGACGCAAGCGCCGCGCAAACGTCCTCGCCCGGCTGGGCCAGGGTGTGCACCTGACAGCCGCCTGGTACCAGGGAACTGGGCAGGCCCGGGTAGGCGAAGAAGGACACCGGCGTCCGGGCGCCCGCCAGGATCAGCCGCTGGGTCCCCGCGAGCTGCGACTGAGCGAACTCGGCCAGGTACGCCAGGCGTTCCAGGCCCGGCAGCCCCGCGCCGCGTTCCAGCCGGGCGGGGAACGTCTCGCCCAGCAGCCGTGCCCCGGTGGCGGCGGCGATCCGGCTGGCCGCCTCCAGTCCCGGGCGGCGCAGTGCGTCGCCGCCCAGCAGTATGACGCAGCCTGCGCCGCTGGGCAGTGCCGCCGCATGTCCCGCGCCGCCACGCACTGCAGCCGCGGCGTCCCCGATCACTGCGCCGGGGACGAGGGACGGCGGCCGCGGCGGCACCGGCGGCGCGGGCTCGGCGCCCTCGGACCACGACACGTCGGCGGGCAGGATCAGCGTGGCCACGCCGCCCGGCGGGCCCAGGGCCGCGGCCACCGCCTCGGCGGCATCGCCCGCGACGTCGGCGCTGCGCGCGGAGCGCCGGACCCAGCGGGACACCGGCCGGGCCAGCGAGTCGATGTCGGATTCCAGCGGCGCGTCGAAGCGCTTGTGGTACGTGGCATGGTCACCGACGACGTTGACCAGGGGCGTTCCGGCGCGCCGTGCGTTGTGCAGGTTGGCGAGGCCGTTGGCCAGGCCTGGCCCGAGATGCAGGAGGGTGGCCGCCGGCCGGCCCGCCATTCGCCCGTACCCGTCCGCCGCCCCGGTGGCCACGCCCTCGAACAGGCAGAGCACCCCGCGCAGCTGCGGCACCGCGTCCAGGCTGGCTACGAAGTGCATCTCCGAGGTGCCGGGGTTACTGAAGCAGACGTCCACCCCACCGCCGGCCAGCGTGCGGATCAGGGCCTGCGCACCGTTCACTAATTCCTCCCCAGAGCCGGTGGCGCGGCGGGGACCGCGCCGCTCCCCGGGCGCGCCGCCCCGGCCGCAGCCCAGGGCCGGCACTGCGCGAACCGGGAGAGACAATTCCTCCGTGTTACGTGCATGTGGCCAAACGTGGTCATGTCTACCCATCGCCACCTGCGGAAGCGATACTCGCGATACGGGCTAGATGCGTAGCCGATACGGTAACCGCTTCCTATCCGGAGAGAGGGCGCATGAGCAGGGGCCGCTCCATGGGGCTGGGCATGGTGCTGCTCGCGCTCCTGGTGACCGGGTGTGCCGCGCCGCAGTTCACCTACGTGACGAACTCGGACGCGCACACCTACTTCAAAGTGCCCAACGACTGGCGCCAGATCGCGAACTCGAAGTTGTACGCGGCGGTGAAGAGCACGCCGCAAAGCGGCGTCTGGTCGGTGGGCTACGACGGCGACTCCAGCCCCGCTGCGGACCATGTGCTCGGTGCGACGGACGCGGCGCCGTTCGCGTACTCGGTGGTCGCGCCGGTCAACCAGACGACCACGAACTCCCTGTCCTACAACGAGCTGCGGGACTTCTTCCTGCCGGTGACTGCGGCCGACCGGGCGACCGCCGCCAAGAGCGGGTTCCCGCTGACCAATTTCCACCTGCTGCGCGACTCCACGCTGACGCTGGCGCAGGGAGTGCACGGGGTGCGGGTCACGTTCGAGTACACCTACCCGGGGGTCGGCACCAACACTTTCGACCAGGTCGCCCTGACGAACGCGGATGACACCGAGGTCTACCTGCTGCTCGTGCACTGCCTGGCTTCGTGTTACAGCAAGCACCAGAGCGAGATCGACACGGTGATGAACTCCTTCACGGTCAGGAGCCCATGATGACGATGGCCCCCACGGATTCCCCGGAAGGGCTGCGGCCGCCCGGCGGCCGGCCTCGCGACGAGGACCGGCGGACCCGCAAACCCCTCGCGTTCTGGGACCGGATCAAGTTCCTGCTCCTGCTGATCCTGATCTGGTTCATCCTGGTCTGGTCGGCGATGGCGTCCAACCCGCTGATCGGGTTCAGCGATGCGGTGCGCATCGAGGCCAGGTCCGGGCTGTGGGTGTTCGTCCTGATCGGCCTGGAACTGCTGCGCCAGATCCACTTCCTGATCAGTGAGCACTGGGCTGCCTACCACCGGTTCTGGACCGTGACCTTCTTCGGCGGCGTCGAGCAGACCACCCACCGCAGGCTGACCGACTGGACCAGGTTCCGCCTCTGGCGGATGCTCACCTGGGCGTTCTGGATCGCCGTGATCGGGGTGGTCGCCGGGAAGGTGACGCACACCGACCCGATTGTGGCCCTGCTGCACATGCCGTCCTATATCTGGCACGCGCTGCCGTTCGTGCTGCAGCTCGTGGTCATCCTGCTGGTCGTCGTGCTGCAGTTCGCCGCTATCTTCTGGTTCCTGTCCCGGGGCGGTGTGGACGTGTACTACCCGGACGACATCAAGACCCGGTTCACCGACGTCTGGGGCCAGGACCACGTGCTGGAGCGGGTGAAGGAGAACATCCTCTACCTGGAGGACCCGGAGCAGATCGAGTCCCGGGGAGGCTACGTGCCCGGCGGCATCCTGCTCTGGGGGCCGCCCGGCACCGGCAAGACGCTAATGGCCGAGGCGGTGGCGGGCGAGACCGGCCGCCCCTACGTTTTCGTGGACCCCGGCGCGTTCATCAATATGTTCATGGGCGTGGGCATCCTCAAGGTCAAGTCCCTGTTCCGCAAGCTGCGCCGGCTCGCGCTCCGGTACGGCGGCGTGATCGTGTTCTTCGACGAGGCCGATTCCCTGGGCCGCCGCGGCGGGCTGGCCCAGGGTGGCCCGAACTTCCCCGGCGGCGGCCGTGCCACCCCGGCGGCCTGGCAGGCGGGCGGCTGTCACGGCTTCTCCTACCTGTCCGACGACGTGCAGTGGCGGCTCGCCCGGCGCGCCCTGTCCTCGGCGGGCGGCGAGGAGCCGGACACCCGCCGCAACAAGCAGATGATGGGCATGGGCATGGGGGGCGGCGGCGGCATGGGCACGCTGGAGGCCCTGCTCACCGAGCTGTCCGGGCTGAAGAAGCCGCGCGGGTTCGTGAACCGCCACGTCCGCCGGCTGCTCGGGATGCGCCCCAAGCCCCCGCCTAAGTACCGGATGCTGGTCATGATGGCCACCAACCTGCCGGAGGCGCTGGACGAGGCGCTGCTCCGGCCGGGCCGGATCGACCGGATCTACAAGGTCGGATACCCGTCCAAGGCAGGCCGGGTGCGCACCTACGAGGGCTATTTCTCCAAGGTGCGGCACGAGCTCACCGCGGAGCAGATTGACAAGCTCGCCACCATCACCCCGTACGCGACCGGTGCCACCATCAAGGACCTGGTCAACGAGGCGCTCATCACCGCCATCCGGGCCGGGCGGGACGTCATCACCTGGGGCGACGTCATCCGGGCCAAGCAGCTCAAGGAGCTCGGACCGCCCGAGGACGTGGAGTACATCGAGCGGGAGCGGCACGCGGTGGCCATCCACGAGGCATGCCACGCGCTGGTGGCCTACCGCACCCGGCAGCACATGGAGATCGACATCGCGACCATCGAGAAGGGCAGCGACTACCTCGGCATGGTCGCCAGCATCCCGCCGGAGGACCAGTTCACCCGCTGGCGCAGCGAGTACGAGACCGACATCCTGGTCTCGCTGGCCTCCCTGGCCGGGGAGCGGATGTTCTTCAGCAACGACAGCTCCTCCGGCGTCTCCGGCGACCTGGAGTCCGCGACCACCGTGGCCTCGTTCATGGAAGGCTTCTGGGGGATGGGATCCACGGTGTCCTCCTATTCCACGGCGAAGCGGCTGGAGGTCGGCTCCCCGGGCGGCGGGCAGGGCGGCCGGGCCAAGAAGGGCCAGGACCCTGAGGCGGAAATGCGCCGGGCCCTGGCCGACCGGATCGAGGACAACCTGAACGGGCTGCTCGGCCGGGTGGAGGAGATCATCAACGAAAATCGGGCCCAGGTGCTGTCCCTGGCTCACGCGCTGGAAACGTACAAGACGCTGACCGGCGACGACGTGGTGGCGGTGATCCAGCGGCGCCCGGGGCCTTTCGTGGATGGCCGCCCGTACGCGGACGCGGGCCTGATCGACCGGCTGGAGGACTACCACCGGGGAGCCGCGGTCGCGCACCGCGAGCACAGCCAGATGCCGCTCAGCATGCCCGAGATCCCCCAGCCCGTGCTGGCCGCGCCCGGGCCGGGAGGCTGGCTCGTGGCGCCGGACCCGGATCCGCTGAACATGCGCGATCATGGCAACGGCTCCGGCCCGTCGGGTGGCCCCGCGGCCGGACCCGGGCCGGGCCCGGCGGCCGGACCCGGGCCGGGCCCGGCGGGCGGGCCGGGACCGTCGGCCCCCCCGAACGGGTCAGGCCCGCCGAACGGATCGCGGCCGGCCGGCGGGTCCTGATCCGGCGTGCGCGCCGCCTACCGGGTGCGGCTGGTGGCCAACCTGGTCAACGGATCGACGCCGGCGGGCCTGCTGGTGGCCGCGGCCGGGCGGGCCAGGCTGGCCCGCGCCGCCGACGGCCTGCTGGTGGGGGCCGGGTACCGGCTCCCGGTCCCGGTGGCCCCCGCGTTCACGGTCGGGAACGTCATCATGGCCCGGGGCGACCGGGCGGCCCTCGCCTCGATGGAGGCGCTGCTCGCCCACGAGGCGCGGCACGCTACCCAGTACGCGTGGTGCGGGGGGCTGGTCATGCTCCCGCTGTATTTCCTGGCGGCCGGGGTGTCCTGGGGGCTGACCGGGGACTTCGGTGCCCGCAACGTGTTCGAGCGGCAGGCCGGGCTGGCCGACGGCGGGTACTCCGACAAGCCGTTGCGGCCGGTGCTGGCCCGGATTGCCCGGGGTGGCGGCCAGTCGGGGGAACGCGCGGCATAATCAGGCTGCCGCGGGGTTCCATGACGGAGGTGTGCCGCTGTGCCGAGGTTTCACCGCCTCAAGGTGCTGCGCCGGCTGCCGCACCCGGGCCAGGGCTTCACCCAGGGCCTCCTCGCGGAGGACGGCACCGTCTGGGAGAGCACCGGCCAGTACGGCCAGTCCACGGTGCGGCGTTACCGGCTCGGCCGCGACCAGGTCGACGCCAGCACGTCACTGCCTCCCGACCTGTTCGGCGAGGGCATCTGCCGGGTGGGCAGCTACCTGTGGCAGCTGACCTGGCGGGAGCGGGTCGCCCTGCGCTGGGATCTGCGCAGCCTGACCCTGCTCGAGACGATCTCTTTCAACCGCGAGGGCTGGGGCATCTGCAACGCGGGTCCTTGCCTGCTCACCAGCGACGGGAGCAGCGAGCTGGTCCGCCGTGACCCGCAGACGCTGATGCCGCTCGGCCTCGTCGTGGTGCACATCGGGAGCCAGCGCGTCGGCGGCCTCAACGACCTGGAATGGGCAGGCGGACGGGTGTGGGCCAATGTCGCTCCCCGGCAGTACCTGGCCGGGATCGACGCCAACAGCGGCGAGGTGGTGGACATCGTCGACGCACGGGCCGCGGGGGAACGTCACTGGGGCGATCCGCAGGCCTTCCTCAACGGCGTCACGGCCCTGCCATCCCCCGGCGAATTCCTGCTCAGCGGGAAGGGCTGGCGGTTCCTGTACCACGTCCGGCTGGTCGAGGGCCGCCGCCATAAGCAGCCGGAACGGTTGCTCACCGGCTGACAGGAGCGTTCAGGTGGCGCTCAGGAAACCATCGGGGATGGCGGAGAGTCCTTGGAGGCCGCATTCAGCTATGAACCGGATTATCGGTAGCGAGCCAAACACGGCGATGACCTACTGAGGAGCGTTCGCAGATGAGCACGGTCTACGGGGAGCCCGGATACGCCGGAGAAGCGCAGCCCGGGCCAGAACAGTCCGGCACAGGGCAGTCCGGCACGGCGCAGTCCGGCGCAGGGCAGTCCGGCACGGCGCAGTCCGGCACAGGGCAGGGAAGCTACGGCGGCTACGGGAGCTACGGCGGAGGACCGGGCGGCTACGGCGCCTACGGATCCGGGCCGGGCGGCTATGGCCGGGGCGGCTACGGGCCGGGCGGCTCCGGGCCGGGCGGCTACGGCGGCTACGGGCCGGCTGAGCCTGGCGGTGGCCGCCGCAAGCGGCGCCGGTTCATGCTGGCGGGGGCCTCGGCGGGGGTCGCGGCGGCGCTGACGATCGCCGGGCTGGGCGCGCTGAACGCGTTCGGCGCGACGACGCTGACCACGGCCCAGGTCGCTTCGAAGGTGGACCCGGGCCTGGTCGACGTGGTGTCCACGCTTGGCTACCAGGACGGCGAGGCGGCCGGCACTGGCATGGTGCTGACCTCCAACGGCGAGGTGCTGACCAACAACCACGTGATCGACGGTGCGACCTCGATCAAGGTCGCCGACGTTGGCAATGGGCGCAGGTACACCGCCAAGGTGGTGGGCTACGACAAGACCCACGACGTCGCGGTCCTCCAGCTGGTGAACGCCTCGGGGCTCCAGACGGTCAGCCTCAGCTCCGCCGGCGTGCAAAGCGGGCAGAAGGTCGTCGCGCTGGGCAACGCGGGCGGCAAGGGCGGCACCCCGTCCGTGGCCACCGGCAGGATAACGGGCACGGGCAAGACCATTACCGCCTCGGATGAGGACGCGGGCAACGCCGAGCAGCTCCAGGGGCTGATCGAGACCAACGCGGGCATCCAGCCGGGCGACTCCGGCGGCCCGCTGGTCAACACCCAGGGTGAGGTGGTCGGCATGGACACGGCCGCCTCCACCGGCATCTCGACCACTGGGTTCGGCACCCAGTCGCAGCCAACGGCCACGCAGGCGTTCGCCATCCCGATCACCCACGCCATCTCGATCGCCAACCAGATCGAAGCCGGTAAGGCCTCGTCCACCGTGCACCTCGGCACCACGGCGTTCCTGGGCGTGGAGGTCTCGCCCGCCGGCAGCACCAGCGGCTCCGGGTTCGGCGGCTTCGGGGGCGGCAGCTCCGGGGGCGGCAGCTCCACCGGCAGCGGCGCCACCGTGGCCGGCGTGGTGAACGGGTCCGCGGCCGCGCAGGCCGGGCTGGCCCAGGGCGACGTGATCACGTCGGTGGCGGGCCACACGATCGAGTCCGCCACGGACGTCTCGTCGGCCCTGGCTAAGCACCACCCGGGCGACGAGATCAGCCTCGGCTGGACGGACCAGTACGGCCAGTCGCACACCGCGACCGTGCAGCTGGGCAGCGGCCCCGCCGCCTGAGAGTCAGGCGGCCGGCCAGCGGGCCGGCCGCCTGGAGTCTCCGGCCGCCCTACGGGCCGGCCGCCAAGACATCGGCGAGACTCTTCCCCCGTGGAGCCTCGCCGAGAACGGGGACCCCCGGGCCATCCCGCCCGGGGGTCCCTCATGTCATTCGCTACGATCGGCGCCGGGAGGCGGCCCGCCCCGGCTCAAGACGGGCTGGCGGAAATTTCCAGATGTCTGGGAGCCGGGCCGATTCCGTTGACCTGGGTGTGCCCGGATCCGCATCGTGGAGGAACGAACAGATGGCCGCGCTGCGGCCTGCGCGCAAGGACGGTGTGATGTCAGATCGCATGGAGGCGCCCGCCCGGCCCTCTCGTGCCCCGGTGTCCCGCGGCCAGATGCCCCGCATGCAGCCACCCGGCGCTCCGCGGCGCAACCGCCGGCGGTGGGCAGTGGCCGCTGCCGTCACGGTCTGCTGGGTGGTGCTGTGGTCGGTGACGGGATCGATCCTCAGCGCGACCCTCGTGCTGCTGTTCCTCGCCGCGCTCGGGGTGGTGACCGTGCTGGCGCTGCGCGCCCTGGGCGTGAACCGCGATCACCCCTGGGTGCGGCAGATCGCCACCCGGCCATGGCGTGACGGGCAGGAGGTGCTGCAGCTCGCCCTGCGCCACCTGCCCGAGGTGCTCGTGGTGACCCCGAGCGGCGCGCTGCTCGCTCCCACGTCGGTCGAGCTGCGGCTGAACCCGCGTGATTACGGGTCGCTGGGCGAGCGGATGGACATCGGCCTGGTGGAGATGAGCGCCGCCGAAGTGTACGAGGAGCAGGTGGCCGCGCACGAGGCGCGCCTTGCCGGGCCTGGCCCGGTGGAGGTGAGCCTGATCAGCGACCCATCCGTGCCCGAGGGCCGCTACCAGCTGCGGCAGGGCCGGCCGCTGGGCGCCGGGTTCCAGCCGGCGGCGGCGTCCGGGTTCCAGCCGGCGGCGGCGTCCGGGTTCCAGCCGGTTCCCCCCGGAGCCGGGTACGCGCCGCCAGACCTTCACGCGGCCCGGTCTGAGTCCCAGGTGGGTGTCTACCCGGCCGGGGCGGGCCTCGGGGCTGGTCCCGGGACAGGCTGGCCGTTCGCCCAGGACGGCCGCACCACGTCGGCGCCGGTGCCCGACCCCGCCGGCACCGCCGCTACCGTCGGCGGGGGCGGCCTGGCCACCGTGGCCGAGCCGGCCCGCAGCATGATCCCGACGCTGCGGCTGATCACCGGCGGCCGGGTCTGCGAGACCCGGATGTCCGGCGCCCGGGCCGGCCGCGGCGCGGTCGAGCTCAGCCTCCCTGACGTGCCCACGGTGTCCCGCGAGCACGCCAGGTTCACCTACTCCGACGGCCAGTGGTGGGTCGCCAACCTGGGCATGAACGGGATGACGCTGAACGGCGCCCCAGTCGCCGGGGAGCAGCCACTGCACGACGGCGACGTGATTCGCTGGGGCACGAACGAGCAGGCGCCGGGTTCCCGCGTCGGGATCGGGGACTGACCACCGTTGAATGCCTGACCCCCCAGTCCCGGGTCATACCGGCGACTTACCCATCGGGGGACGGCACAATAGTGGCGGTGGAGCAGCTTCTCCTCTGGGCAGCCGGACGACGCGAGTGGGTGACCTGCCCACCCGACGAGGTCACCTGGCTCGACCGCAGCCTGCTCAGCGGCAACCAGGACCTCACGCTGCACCGGTCGCCGCGCTGCGCGGGGCTGCGCTACGTGCACCGCCGGTGGGAGCTGTTCAGCCGCGACACCACCTACCCGGTCTACCTGGCCCCGCACACCCCGGGCACCCCGGTGAATCACCGGGCCGTGCAGCAGGCCGCCCGGCAGGTCCTGCCGATCGCCCCGGCTAACCACTTCGAGACGCTGCCGGTGGTGCTGGAGGCCGGGACCTGGCTGGTCAGTGTGGGCAGCTGGGTACTCCCGCTGCGGCTGGAAGCGGCGGACAGCCCGTCCGCGCCGAGCGTGCCCATCCACGAGCAGCCCGAGACCCAGGAAAAACGGGTCCAGCCGAACAGTTCCCCCGGGCGCCGCGGCAGCCCGTCCCGGCCGGATGCCCCGGACCGGGTCCGGGCCTGGTTCGCGCGGAACACGGCCGCCCGGCTGGCCATGGCCTATCACTACCAGGAACTGATCCTCGGCCTGCCCGGCGCGCAGCCGGTGCCGATGATGGATGTGGTCATCGCCCTGGACCTGAGCGGTGAGGGAGCCATCTCCGACTACAAGAAGCAGCTCCAGGGCCTGATCTGGAAGGAACGCGGCCACCCGCGGGAGCTGGCCGAGTACCTGCTCACCCACGGCCTGCTCACCCAGGCCGACCTCGAGGCGGCCAGGGAGGCGGCCGCGGCCAACGAGCGCAGCGGCAAGAGCGAGCAGGCACGCAAGCGGCTCAAGTACAAGCCCCGGAAGTAACGGGCGGGTGCTCAGCCGCGCCCCCCTTCAGCCGCGCCGCCCTTCAGCACCCCAACCTTCAGCTGGCGTAGTGCGACGCGTACTGATCCCGGATCACGTTCTTCTGGATCTTGCCGGTGGAGGTCTTGGGCAGCTCGTCCACCACGATCACGGACTTCGGCACCTTGTAGCCGTCGAGCCGCCCGCGCAGCGCCTGGAGCAGGCCAGCCGGATCGATGGCCTCGCCGGGCCTGGGCACCACCACCGCGGTGATCGCCTCGGTCCAGTGCCCGTGCGGCAGCCCGACCACAACGACCTCGGACACCCGCGGCTCGGACGCGTACACGGCCCTCTCCACCTCGATCGAGGCCACGTTCTCGCCGCCGGTCTTGATCACGTCCTTGTAGCGGTCGGCGAACCAGAGCACGCCGTCCTCGCCGAACCGGCCCACGTCGCCGGAGTGGAACCAGCCGTGTGCGAACGCGGTGGCGGAGGCCTCCTCGTTGTCCAGGTACTCGCTCATCGTGCTCGGCCCGCGGTAGACGATCTCGCCCTGCTCGCCCTGGGGCAGCAGCTCCCCGTCCGGGCTCATGATCGCGACCTGCACGCCGGTGATCGGCGTGCCGACCGCGCCTATGTGCGAGAGCTGGTGCTCCGGGCGGAACAGCGTGGTGACCGGGCTCATCTCGGTCTGCCCGAACAGCAGCGCGAAGTCGCAGCCGAAGCCGTCCAGGCAGCGGCGGATCAGCTGGTCCGGCATGGGCGCCATGGCATACACCGCGCGGCGCAGGCTGGAGAGGTCCCGGCCGCCGAACGACGGGTGGTCGAGCATGGCCCGGAACATCATCGGCAGCCCGAAGACCTGGGTGATCTGCTCCCGCTCGACCAGGTCGAGCACTGCTCCCGGGTCGAAGCCCCGCAGCACGTGGATGGTCGCGCCCACCATGATCGCGGGCGTGCAGAACGCGTTCAGCTGGGCGGTGTGGAACATCGGCATCATGGCCGCGAAGCGGTCGGTGGCGTTCCAGCCGGAATCCAGGGCGCTGGACATCGACTCCAGATAGATCGCCAGGTGCGTGCCCACCACGCCCTTGGGGAACGACGTGGTGCCCGAGGTGTAGAGGTAGCTGATCGCGTCCCGGTCGTCCACGGAGCACTCCGGGTCCGCCGAGGATCTCGAGCTCGCGGCCAGGTCGGCCAGGGTGCTCCAGGAGCGGTCGGCGGGCTCTGCCTCGTAGGCGACGCCGGTTCCGGGCGCCACGAAGACATCGGCGACGGCCGGTACCTTCACGACGGCGTCGCGGACGTGGGCCACCAGCTGGCTCTCGGCGACCAGGCCGCGGGCCCCGGAGTGGTCCAGCACGTAGGCCACCTCATCCGGCCGCCAGCCCAGGTTGATAGGCACGCAGACCAGGCCGAGCTTGGCGCAGGCGTAGTAGCTGGCGAGGAACTCGGCGCTGTTGGCCGAGGCCAGGCCCAGCGCGTCACCCCGCCGGTAACCGCGGGCGCCCAGCCCGTGGGCGAGCTGGTTCACCCAGGCGTTGAACTCCGCGTAGCTCCACCGCCGCGGCCCATCCACCACCGCCAGCTGGCTGGGGCGGACCGCGGCGGAGCGGGTCAGCGAGTCGCCCACGTTGATCCGCTGAATGAGGTTGCGCGCGAGGTCCACGGGGGCTCCTTTTCTGGTCCCGCCTGCTGCCCGTTACACCGGGCCGGTCCGGCGGTTAGTACGACCTGGGCAGGCCCAGGCTGTGCTGGGCCACGTAGTTGAGGATCATTTCCCGGTTCACCGGCGTCACGCGCGGCAGCCGGGCCGAGGCCCAGTACGGCATCAGCCCGTATTCGGTGGCGAAGCCGTTCCCGCCATGTGTCTGCGTGGCCGCGTCCGCCGCGGCGATCGCGGCCTCCGCAGCCGCGTACTTGGCCATGTTCGCGGATTCACCGGCGGGCTCGCCGTGATCGTGCAGCCAGCTGGTCAGGCCGCCACCCCCGCCGCCGTACTCGGCCAGGATGTTCACGCCGATGAATCCCGCTTCACCAAGCTTGGTCCACAGGTCGTCGCACGGTGTGCGCTCGGCTGCGTGCTGCGCGTAGTACGGGGGGCCAAAGCCGCTGGCTATCGAGGCCACGGCGGCCCGCAGGTCACGATGCTCGGCACGCTCCGCAAAATCCACGCCTGCTCCATCGAAGTGATCGCAGATTCACTAGGACTTTAACTGGCCAGGTGCCAGACTGACTAGATGGCCAGCGCACGTTCCCCGCGCCAGCGTGATCCCGGGCGGCGTGATCCCGGGCCGCGGCGTGATCCCGCGCGGCGGCGTGATCCTGAGCGGCGGGCCAGGATCCTGCGCGCGGCCGCCGACCTGGCCTCGCGGCGCGGGTTCACCACGGTGTCGATGGCCGACATCGGGGCGGAAGCCGGCATCGTCGGCTCCGGGATCTACCGTCACTTCGGCAGCAAGGCGTCCATCCTGGTCGCCCTGCTGGACCAGGTGATGGACCGGCTGATGGGCCGGGCCGCGGAGATCGTCGCCACCTCGGCCGATGACCGTCAGTGCCTGTCTGACCTGGTCCGTGACCACATCACGGTGGCCCTGATGGACCGGACGATCCTGATGGTCTCCCATCGGGAATCCCACACCCTGGCGGCCGAGGACCGGCGGCGGCTGCGCCGCCAGCAGCGCCTGTACATCGAGGAGTGGGTGCACCTGCTGGCGCCATTGCGGCCCGATCTGGCCGACGGCGAGCTGCGGCTGGCCGTGCACGCGGCGATCGGGGCGATCCAGTCCACCCTGTTCTTCCGGAGCGGGCTCGCCCCCGACCGGATGGCCGGGTTGCTGGACACGATGGCCCACGGCTGCCTGGGCATCGACCCCGCCCCCCGCCGCCCCGCTGAGCTCACAGCCGTGGCGTCCTCCTAG